>Ga0164243_10000959_pt1 | contig 50247 bp, 58 predicted proteins | sample OricompcompostOP_FD_108781 | JGI IMG/M metagenome (GOLD analysis project Ga0164243, IMG submission 108781) | Organic Plus compost microbial communities from Emeryville, California, USA - Original compost - Organic plus compost (OP) | ecosystem: Engineered > Solid waste > Mixed feedstock >... | reverse complement strand
CGCGTCGTCCCAGCCGGGCCACGCGACGCGCCAACTCTCGTGCTTCTCGGTCCATCATCGAACCGAGCACCTCACCACGCGCGCGCGATCACGTCACGACGGGGCACCGCGAGGACTTACAACCGACCCGTACGGCGGTTGTCGCATTGTCCTCGAGGCTGCTCTCCTCGTGACCGCGAGCCTGCTGCTCGAGATCCTCCTCTCGCAGCGAGCTCGAGGGCTCCTCCCGCGCGCCGTGCTCTACGCTGGAGTCCGCCGCCGCGACACACGCGACGACCCGCGCGAGCGCGCCCGTGACGACGCCGCGTGACACCGATCGCCGTGGCCGGCAGGGACCGACGCGCGCTGTCGTCGTGGAAGCGCGCGAGTAGCTCGGCGGAAGGCTGCTGCTGCGCATCTCGCGTGACGTCCCGTGAGAGTCAGCGCGGTTGCGAGCTGAGGAACGCGAGCAGCTGCCGACCGTCGATCGCCGTCGACCAGCGCGCGACGGTCACGGTCTCGATCGGGTAGCTCCCGTGGAGCGTCGCGAGCACGGTGTCGACAAGGGCATGTGCGGGCGCGGGGATGCGGTGATTGCGATACACGGGCACCCGGTTGTGCCGGATGCCCGTGTGTCCCGAGATCTCGCCGCTCGTGATCCGCAGGCCACGTGGCGTGACGGCGTCGACCTGCGCCGCAGGATCCACCGCGCGACACGCGTCGAGCACCAGCGTCGCGTCCGGCGGACGCACGCCCGCGCGCCACGTGACCTCGAACATCAGGCGCACCACGGGCTGGGGGTCGGCCGCGAGCGTCTCGAAGTACCCGCGGAGCTCGAACGGCAGGGACCTCGCCCATGCCTCCTCCGCCACGAGCGCGCTCTTCGACGCGATCGGCGGCAAGAAGACGTAGAGGAAGAACATCGGCCACGACACGCCGATGGCGTACGCGGCGTACGCGAGGGGAAGCACGTCGGTGGCGAGGCAGACACCGCCCACCACGGGGCCGAGGAGCATGAGGGCGAGCACGATCCGCCTGATCCGCGAGCCGCGGTAGCCGCCGATCGCGACGCGCAGGTGCCGGTAGCCCTCGGCGCGCAGCCTGGCCTCCTGCGAGGCCTCCATCGCGCGCTGCTGCGCCTGCCGTGCGCGCCCTTGCTCGACGAGGCGCCCGAGCTCGGGCGACAGGGGGTCCTGGGTCATGCTCCCCGAAGATATGTCGGAGCGCGGGCACCTGGCAGCGGTCGGACCTGGCGCGTGGCGGCGCTGAAAAAAAAACACCGGGCCGTGTCGATCCGCTCCGCGGTCGTTCGTCGCTCGAGCATGAACCACCTCTCGACCCTCACCGCTTCCGACCTCCCCTCCGTCACGTCGAGCCCGCGCACCCGGAGCGCACCGGGCGCCGCGCGGCGATGGATCGCCCGCGTCTCTGCGGCGCTCGCGATCGTGTTCCTCGGCATGGACACCGGCATGAAGGTCTTGCAGCTCGAGCCGGCCGTGAAGGCCACCGCCGAGCTCGGTTACCCCGCCGGCACCACGGTGTGGCTCGGCGTGCTCGGGCTCGCGCTCCTCGCCTTGTACGTCGTGCCCCGCACCGCGCCGATCGGGGTCGTGCTGTGGACCGCGTATCTGGGCGGCGCGGTCGCCACCCACGTGCGTGCCGGCAGCCCCCTGCTCTCCCACACGCTGTTCCCGATCATCGTGGCCGTCCTGCTGTGGCTGCCGCTCTACCTCCGGGACGCGCGCGTACGCGCTCTGCTCGGTCGACCGCGCACCGACGCGTGATGCACGGTCTCGCCCCTGCCGCGGTGTCGGGTGCCGCGATGCGCGCGCCGCCCGCCCGCTCGCAGCGCTCGAAGCGTCTCGCCCGCGAGCACGGCTTCAGTCCGAGACGAAGAGCTCGTCGCCGAGCCACGCGGCGCCCCACATCCCGTGCCCGAGCGAGGCGACCTTCTCCACGCTCCCACGCGGCGTGACGACGTGGACGTCGTTGCCCACCGCGTAGATCCCGCCGTCGCTGGCTCGATAGGCGAGCGCCGTCGGCGAACCCGGCAGCTCCGCCAGGAGCGACCACCCCGCGTCGCGTCGGATCGACAGCACCGAGCCCTCACGCCGCTGCTGGAGCGCCACCGCGCCCTGCGGCGTCGCGACGAGATCGTACGCGCCCTGCTCGGTCGTGCGCGCACCGACGCGTGACGACCGCTACTCGCCGAGCGCCGCGTAGCGGAACACCGTGTACCGGTAGCGCTGCGCGTCGCGGATCCGCTGCGCGATCACGCCGTGCAGCCCCTCGTCCCACCGCGTGTACTGCTCGACGAACCGATCCGCGGCCGCCTTGTCCCCCGCGCGCTGGATGGTCAGCACGCGCCCGAGCAGGTCGCGCACCACGTCGTGGTAGCGCTCGTAGTCGATCGCGAGCTGCCCCGTCGCCGCGTCGAACCGGAGCACGCCCTTCTCGAGGAAGAAGTTCCACTGCATCAGCTGCATCGTCTGGTACGGCTGGTCGCGCCGCGGCTGGTTGTTCTGCAGCACGCGACGCACCCCCGCCGCGTACAGCGACCGCAGCTTCGCGTCGTCGAAGTAGCCGCGCTCGCGGAGCATGCGCCCCGCGTGCAGCGACACCAGGTCCGCCTTCATCTCCTCCAGGAGATCCGCCGTGTCGCCGAGCGCGTCCGCGAGCGTGCGCCCGTCCTGCGTCTGGTCGACGCCCAGGTAGTGCCCGATCTCGTGCCACAGCGTGCGCTGGAACGAGGCCTCGGCCGTCAGCTCGGTCGCGTGGGCCGGCGCGACCGCGGCGCGCCACACCGCGTTGCTGCTCTCGAACAGCTTGTCGTCGCGCATGATGTTCGCGCGCAGCAAGATCGTGCGCCCGTAACGCCGCGCGAGGTACGCCTCGTTCGGCAGGATGCTCGCGGTGTTCCCACCACGCGCCTGCCCGAAGTCGGCGATCACGTCGTACACGCCGAGCGGGATGCGATCGCGGACCCGCTTGTGGCTCTCGTACGGCAGCGCGTCCTCGAACGCCTGGAGGTCCCCGAGCGCCGCACTCACCGCCTGGGTGTCGTCGGGCCGGCGCGCCAGCACGCTCAGCGCGAAGAACGTCTTCGCCCCGTACAGCTCGTCGTCGTACGTCTCGTACGACCCGATCTGGACGTTCAGGTTCTTGAACGTCGCGGTCACCCAGGCCGCGTCGCCCGCCTCGTAGTCATCCGTCAGCAGGTCACGCCCGCGATTGCGCAGGTAGCTCGCCAGCTCGGGATCGTCCGCCTCCACCGCCGCGGCGGCCTCGGCCAGCAGGGCGTGCGCGCGCACCAGCCGATCCGCATACGCGATCGAGTACGGCACCGCGTACAGCCCGTCGGGGTTCACACGCAGCGCCTCGAGCTCGGCGCGCAGCCCGGGATGCAATGCGTCGAGCACGGGGTGCCGATCGAGCGTCGCGAGATCCGCCGCGAGCGCCGCCTGCTCCGCCCGCCGGACCACCGTGCGCGGCGCCAGGATCGCGGCGCGTCGCTCGGGGTGCGCCGTCACGAACGCGTCGATCTCGGTCGCCTCGATCCCCCACGGGTACACCGTCTTGCCCGGCGCCACCGGCCGCGTCCCGAGGAACGACACGCGCTGGTTGTCGAGCGTGTTCGCGATCGGCCCCTGGAACAGCTGGTACATCAGCCGCAGCCCTTCGTCGCGCGGCGTGTCGCCGAGGCTCGCGACCAGCGCGCGCGCGGCCCGCGCGTCGAGGTGCCGCTGCTCCTCGTACAGCTCCTGCACGATCGCGCCCACCTCGAGCAGCTTCGCCACCGCCGCCCGCTCGCCCGCCGTCAGGTGTCCGAGGTCCGGGGCGAGCCGCACCGTCTGCGTCGCGGTCACGAGCGGCTGCACCTGGTCGAGCGTCCACGCTCCTTCGCCGCTCAGCGACGGCGCGGTCGTGGACGGCACCGGCGATGACACCGGCGCGGCCTTCGGTCCACATGCGGTGGCGGCGACGACGAACGCGAGACGCGCGAGCTTGCGGAGCATGCGGCGACACTACCGAGCGCACGCCGCGGGCGCAAAGACCGCGACCTCGGGTTCGCTCGCGGAGCGGCCTTCATCCACGCCCGACGGCGCGGTCGCGATCACGTGTCGAGCAGGCCGAGCTTCTTCGCGAACGCCTTGGCCCGGATGTCGCCCTTCAGGCACAGGTCGAGCAGCGTCTGCAGCTCGGGATGGGGATGGAGCTTCAGCTCGTGCCGCAGCAGCCGGACCGACACCGCCCCGCGCGCCGAGACCTCGTCGATGAACTCGCGAGCGAGCGCACGGGCGGTCACCCACAGATCGTCGACGGAGGTCGGCGCCCGGTAGTCGCGCACCAGCGCGGCGCGCTCGGCGGCGGGGATGTCGAACCGGCTGACGAGCTGGCTGCACACGTCGCGTGGCAGCTCGGTGATCTTGGCGAGCGCGTCGAGATCGCGCTGGGCCTCGTCGTACCCGGCCGCATGATCGTAGTGGCCGGCGGGCCGGGCCTCGAAGAACTCGGTCAGCCGCGCGGGATCCAGCTCGAGCTCAGCGGTGACCGCCGGCAGGTCGGCGCGTCGCTCGAGCAGCATGTCGACCAGCTCCTCGGGCTCCATCGACTGATACAGGTACTTGAACGTGGACCGAGTGCAGCCCGCCTGGAGCTGCTCGTTGAACCGGGCGAGCTCGGCGTCGAACGCGGGCCCGCCTTCCTCTGCCATCTGCTCGAGTCGCTTGGCGACCGCGACCAGCTCGTCGCGCTCGGAGGCTCCCTCCGAGGCTCCCTTCGAGCCTCCCTTCGAGGTGCGCTTCGGCTCTCGCTTCGTTCCGCTCTTCGTTCCTCCCTTCGCTTCTCCCTTCGACCCTCGCTTCGACGATCCTCTCGCTTCTCCCTTCGATGCCATCGAGGCGAGGCTGCCACGCTCGCCGTACCTGCTCAACGCGGCCACAGAAGCCGCGCGACGCTCGGAACGCGCAGGCCGAATCTATCGTGCGACGCCGCGGCCGGCCTCTCCGTCCGGACCGGCATGCAACGCATCCTTCTGTCCACGGCCTTCCTCGTGCTCACCACCGGCGTCGCGCTCGCCGGCACCATCCGCGTCGAGAACTCGGACTCGAAGACGCACACCGTCGAGCTCAGCTGCAGCGGCTCGAAGAAGTCGCTCGAGATCCGGGCCTCCACCACGACCAGCTACACCTTCCACTCCACCGCCAAGTCCTGCGACATCACGGGCGGCACCCTCGAGTTCCCGACGAAGAAGCTCGAGGATGGCCAGAAGTGGAAGATCAAGAACGGCGTGGCCAAGCCCAACTGACGCCGCGGCCGCGCCCCGTACGCGCACCGGGCGGGTGGTACGCTCGCCCGGTGACCTCGCTCGCGTCGATGTTGCGCCTCGAGGAGGCGTTCCGTGACGAACCGGCGCTCGCCGCGCGCTGGCGGGCCGCTGCGCCGTACCCCCACCTCGTCCTCGACGATGTCGCGGCGCCCGACGCGCTGCCGACGTTGATCGAGATGCTCGAGGAGGAGCCGGTCGAGCGCTACGAGGGCGACATCTTCGTGTTCGATGCGACCGCGCCCGAGCCGCGTACCACCGAGCTACGCGCGCTACGCGAGGACCTCTCCCGCCTCCTCGCTCCAGTGCTGTCGCGGATCACGGGGAGGCCTGTCGTGCGGGCCGACCTGCGCGCGTACGCCTACCGCGTCGGGCACTACCTGCTGCCGCACTCCGACCACCAGGAGGGCCTCGCCCGCGCGCTCGCCTTCGCCTGGTATCTCCCGACGCCGGAGCCGCCGGTCGGCGGCGAGCTCGAGCTCTACCGATGCGAGCTCGCGGCAGGAGAGATCACCTCCGTCGCCTCCGCGCAGCTGATCGAGCCGCGCCCGAACCGCCTCGTCGTGTTCGAGGTCGGTGACGCGTCTCTCCACCAGGTGCGCGAGGTCCTCGCGGGCCTCCGGCTCTCGCTCGCGGGCTGGTTCTACCCGTGACCACCACGCTCGAGCAGCTGTTCGGCGCCCGGACCATGACGATCGTGCCGGAGGTCGTCGACGCGACGACCGCCGCGGACCTGCGCCGCCGCTTCGAGCGAGCAGGCTACGAGCGATACGGCCTCCTCGACCGCGGCAGCTACGACGTCCTCCTCGATCCCGCCGAGCCGGCGCTGATCGGCAGGCTCGTCGAGCTCGCGCGTACGCAGAGCGGCCGCGCGCTCGTGGTCACGGAGGCGCGCGTCCTGCGCCTGCGACCGGGCGACTACCTCCTCGCCCACCACGATCGTCCGCGCGACGGCCTCCCGCTCGAGCTCGTCCTCGACCTGTCACCGTCCGCGGTCCCCGGCGCCGAGGTCCACTATCGGCGGCGCGGCAAGGTCGTCTTCCGCGTCGAGACCACGCCCGGTGCGCTGGCGATCGTCGAGCGCGGCCCCTCGGTCACCTGCAATCACACCTACGTCAGCAAGCTCCACGCGAGCGCCGAGGTCGTGCGTCTCGTCCTGCTCCTGCAGGACGCCACCACGTAGGCCGGTCGCTCCGCGGGTGGAGCGTTTCGTGGCCGACGGGGTAGAACGGTGGGGTGCCCCCTTCCCCCTCGACCTCCTCGTACACGCTCGCGTTCGCGCTCGGTGCGCTCCTCGTCGGCTGCGGCCCGGATCCGGAGCCCTCGGCGGTCGACCGCGTCGATCGCGCCGCGTACGAGGCGGACCTCAGCGCCATCGTGGGGCCGCGCAGCCCGGGCACACCGCACTGGCAAGTGGTCCAGGACCTGTGCGCCGACCGGTTCGCCGCGCTCGGGTTCGAGGTCGAGCGCCACGCGTATGGGACCGGCACGAACGTCATCGGCGTCCGCGCCGGCACGACCAGGCCCGACGAGCGCGTCGTGGTCTCGGCCCACTACGACAGCGTGCCCGAGTGCGCCGGTGCCGACGACAACGGCACCGGCGTCGCGGCGACGCTCGAGGCCGCGCGCGTGCTCTCGCTCCAGCCCCACGCGCGGACGCTGGTGGTCGCGTGCTGGGACGAGGAGGAGCGCGGCCTGACCGGCTCGTCCGCCTACGCCGTGCGCGCGAAGGCCGCGGGCGACGACATCGTGCTCGCGCTCGTGTTCGAGATGATCGGGTACCGCAGCACCGAGCCCAACTCGCAGCAGTCCGACGCCGCGATCGAGACCGTGTTCCCCGACGCCGCCGAGCAGATCCGCGCCAACGACTACCGCGGCGACTTCCTCCTCGTGATCAACGACGAGACGGCGACCGCGGCCGTCGCCGATCTCCAGGCCACCGCGGAGCGCGTGGGCTTGCCGGTCGTGAACATCTCGCTGCTCCAGCCGCTCACCCAGTCGATCGCCCAGCTCCGCCGCTCGGATCACGCGTCGTTCTGGGACGTCGGCTATCCCGCGGTGATGGTCACCGACACCGCCGACTTCCGGAACCCGCACTATCACTGCCCGCAGAACACGTCCGACGCGCTCGCGGACCTCGATCTCGACTTCGCCGTGCAGAACGTCAAGGCGGTCGTCGGTGCGGCCGCCGCGGCGCTCGATCGCGAGTGAATCAGAGGTTCGCGCGCCCGGCGCGACGCCGGCGGGTCAGGAGCGCGCCGAGCAAGAGCAGCAGGGTCGGCGCTAGCGCGTCGGTGCCGGTGGTGGCCGCGCAGCCGCCCGCCTCGCTGTCGCTCGGGTCGTCCGCGGAGCCGGAGGTGCCCCACGTGTCGAGCTCGACGAGCAGCGACAGGTCGCCGTCGTTGAAGGTCTGGAAGTCGTCGACGTTGTCGGGCGCGGCGTCGAAGGTCGGCTTGGCGTACGCGTCCTTGATGTGCTTGACCCACAGACGCACCGGCGCGTGCGGCGCCTGCCCGTGGGTGGACGCGCGGTGCTGCAGCGTCACGACGAGCACCTTGGTCTCGCCCGGAGAGAACGCGTTGAGGTGGAGCTCGAGGGCTTCGCCCGGGTCCTCGTGCGGCGGGTTGAGCGGGTTCTCGTTGGCGTCGTTCGGGCACAGCTCGCCACCGCACTCGTTCTGGGGAGCATCGTCGAAGACCTCCCAGGACCTCAGGGTCAAGAAGTCTCCCGGCGCCTCCAACCCGACGATGACGTCGCGCGCCGGGGTCGCCGTCGCGTCGTTCTCGAGCGAGAACCGAAGCGTGACCGTCTGGCCTGCCTCGAGATCGAAGATGTCGCGGCTCTCGCCCTCGGGGTGGGCGTCTGGCTCCTGGCCGGGGATGGGATCGATCGCGGCGCCGAGCGTCATCAGCGGGAGAGCCGGCCGCGCGTCCTGACATGCGGTTCCGGGCAGGCCGAGGTACGCACCCTGATCGACCCACCACGAGATCGGGCCGCCGCACGACCCGGTGAACGGATCGTCGCTGACGCCGTCGACGCGCGGCTCGAAGTGCAGGTGCGGTCCGGTGGAGCTCCCCGACGAGCCGACCTGCCCGAGCTTCTGTCCGCACGTCACCGTGTCACCGACGGCGACCGCGACCGAGAACTTCTTGAGGTGCGCGTAGTACGTGACCTTGCCGTCGGTGTGCTTGACGGCGACGTAGTTGCCCCATCCGCCGCCGCCGGCGCAGTCCCCGGTGGTGCAGCGATCGAAGGAGCCGTCGTGGGTGGCGGTGACGACGCCGGGCGCCGCCGCGACGACATCGCGTCCTGCGTCCATGCCGGCGAACCCACCGACGCCCATGTCGGTGCCGCGGTGGCCGTCGTAGGTCTTGGTGCCGCAGCCCCAGTCTTTCAGACCGCCGCCTGCGCCGGAGAGATCGCGGTACGCGGTGATGTAGAAGTGCTGGCGGTGCGCGTCGGCGCCGGGGAACCGGAACAGGACGTCGGCGGACACGCCCGTCGACCAGCACAGGGAGGCGACGAGGACCGCGAGGCGGCGCTTCATCGGGCCACCTCGCTCGCGGAGAGGTGGACCACCGCGTCGTCGGCTCGATAGCGGATCCCGCTCGCGGTCCACGTCACGTCGCTCCGGTGGACGGGTGCCGGCGTGACCTTCGCGCGGTCGAGCGCGGGCCCGGGCCGCAACCCCGCGTTGGTGAGCTGCCGGATCGTCGGCCGATCGACGCCCACCGCGAACAGGCTCGCGAGCCCGGTCCGCCCCGACAGGAGCAGCAGCTCCTCTCCGTCCGGCGAGAAGCCCATGATCTCGTCAGGGCCGGGCGCGTCGTCGAGCGCGATCACGCGATCGGTGCGCAGATCGGCGAGGAACGGCGAGGTCTCCGGGCCGTCGACGCGAACCGCGAACGCCAGACGACCACGCGCGATCGCGAGCCCGGGCAACACGCGTTCGGCGAGCGCGCGAGCCCCGGTGGGAGCCGTCGCGAGCGGGGCGGCCCACAGCGTGCCGCTCGGATCGATCCAGGTGAGCGTGCTGGTGTCCTCGTCGAGCGCCGCGTCGAGCACGCGGCCGAGCGCGACGCCGCCGAGCGACATCTCGAACGCGGGGAGCTGGTCCGACTCGGGCAGCGGCGCCTCGAGCCGCGCGAGCGCGAGATCGGTCGGCGCGTCGGAGGCGTCGGGGGAGCCGCAGCCCGCGAGGAGCGACACCACGGTGAGGTGGACAAGCGCACGCATGCGCGCGTCACGTGCAACGTCAATACCATCCCGGAACCCATGATGGCGCTGACTCGTGGCCTCTCTCGCATCGACTGCAACCCGCTGTGTGCAGTCCACGAGAGGCGCTGCGGTCGAATCGTGCACGCTCCGTCGAACCGGCGTGCTTGAATCGCGGCAGCGATGAGCACGGTCACCTGCGCCGACTGTCACGACCGGATCGCCGCCGAGAAGGCGGACCTGAGCGCCAACGGCTGGCGCTGTCCGACGTGCTCGCTTCGCCGCCAGATCGAGGTCCATCAGGGCGCCGACGAGCAGATCGGAGAGCTCAGCCTCCACGAGATGGAGGAGCGCGCGAGGCGCGCGATGGCGGTCGCGGTGGTCGCCATCCTCGTCGCGCTGGCGAGCGGGGTGCTCCTCGCCACCGTGTCCATCGATGGCGAAGGGCGTAGCGCGCGCAGGCAGTTCGCCGGCCTGCTCGCGGCCCCTATCACGGGCGTCGTGGTCGCATGCTACGAGCTGGCCGCGTGGCGACGGGCGCGCCGCGCGATCGAGGTGATGCGCCGCCGCGACGAGCTCGCGTCGTGAGCGAGCGGTGAGGGCGACACGACGAGACGCGGCGCGTCGGGCGCGCGCTCAGCCGTACTTCGCGTTCATGTGGCTCCAGCAGCTCGCGATGAGCTCGCGGAGCACGCCTTCGTCGACGTCGGCGAGCTTGTTGATGTAGAGGCAGGACCTGCCGGTCTTGTGCTTGCCGAGCTTCGCGAGGAGCGCGTCCTGGCCGCGATGATCACCCAGCACGTAGAGGACGAGGTTCGCCTTGCGCGGGCTGAACCCGCTGCGCGGCCACCGACCGGTCGAGGTCTCGTAGCTGCCGTAGCCGATGATGGAGGGGCCCCACATGGCTGGCTTCTCGCCGGTGATCTCGCGGAACATCCTGTCGACGGCCTTCGCGTCCTTGCGCCGGGTGTCGTCTTCCACCGCGGCGATGAAGGCGGCGACCGACGCGCCGGTCTTCCTGGTCTTCGGCTCGGGCATGGTGCGCCATCATGCGCCGATTCGAAGCGCCGCGGCTACGTCCCGGCCTTCCGCAAGCGCGCGATCACGCCGTCGATGTCGCGCTGGAGCATGTCGCGCCGGACGAAGTGCCCACCGGGGAGCTCGTGCAGCTCGTGCGGGATACCTCGGCTGGCGAGCAGGCCACTGAGCTCGCGCATCCCGGCGCGCACGAAGGTCTCGTTGACGTCCACGTCCGTGCCGCAGACCATGAAGATGCGCTTGTAGTAGCCGAAGCTGTCGAGACGCTCGACGGGGTTGTCCGCGGACACGCGGGCCTGATCGAGAGGATCGCCATAGAGCGAACCTCCACCCAGCTCGGCCGTGCTCGCGCTGACGCTCGCCCACTGCAGCACGGCACCACCGTCGCGCCGCAGGCTCGCCGGACCGGAGTGCGAGCTGACCGAGGCGAAGTGCCCGTAGTACTTCGCGGTGTACTTGAGCGCGCCGAACCCACCCATCGAGAAGCCCGACACGGCGCGGCCGTCGTACTCGGCGTACGTGCGGAAGTTCGCGTCGATCCAGGGAATGAGCTGGTGGATGTGGAACGTCTCCCAGTTCTTCGGCCCGGACATGCTCAGCACCGGGTTGCTGTACCAGCCCGCGGTCCCGCCATCGGGCATCACGACGATCAGCCTGCGCCCGCTCGTCAGGCCGAGGATGTCGTCCTCCAGGTGGAACTTGCGGAAGTCCTGGGCGCCGCCGTGCAGCAGGTACAGCACCGGGTATCGCCGCGTCGGGTTCGCGTTGTAGTCCTCCGGCAACAGCACGTTGACGCCGGGCTGCCACGAGATCTGTTGCGTGGCGAAGCGGACGTAGTGCAGCCGTCCCGCGACGACGCCCGTCGCGGTGACCGTCAGGGGGCCGGGGTCGTCGTCCACCACGGGATCGTCGCCGGGGGGAACGTCGCCGGGGACCTCGCCATCACCGGGGACGTCGCCGTCGGGAGCGCTCCCGGCGTCGGGAGAGGTGCCGTCGCCGGGGGAGCCTTCGTCGTCGGCGAACGGCCCGTCGACCATCGCCGCGCAGCCACCCGAGGACAGGCCGAGGGTCAGCGTGCTCGAGGCGGCAACCGCGCCCGCTCCCTTCAGAAACATCCGACGGCTCAACGATCTGCGACCGAGCATGCGTCCTCCATACCGAATGTATACATGATGTATACCTCCGGACGCGGTGGGGCCACAACGTCGATCTTCGGGACGGAACGCGGCAGAGACCACGTGATCCAGCGCGACGCCACACGCCCGCGCCGTGCGATGCGACGCAGGGGGCCGCGGGCGCGAGCTCGACGCGAACCGGCGGTCCTTGCGCGGCCGGAAGCGCGTATGACAGGCTGCCAGACCATGCAGCGCCTGGATGTCCACTCGGCCGACGGTACCCGCATCCGCTACGAGGTCACGGGGAGCGGACCGACCGCGCTCGTGTTCGTCCACGGCTGGCTCGGCTCGGGCCGCTGGTGGGATGCCCAGCGCGAGGCGTTCGCGCCGCGCTTCACGGTGGTGCAGCTCGATCTCGCGGGGCACGGCGACTCCGGACGCGAGCGCGTGCAGCATTCCTGCGAGGCGTACGCGAGCGACATCGTGGCGGTGACGAACGTCATCGACGCCGAGCGGGTCGTGCTCGTCGGGCACTCGATGTCGGGCGCCTACGCGGTGCTCGCCGCAGCGCGCCTGCCCCGGGTGGCCGCCGTGGTGCTGGTCGATACGCTGAAGAACGTCGAGCAGGTGATGCCGGCCGCGCAGGTCGACGAGATGCTCGCACTCTATCGCCGGGACTTCCGCACGGCCGTCGAGCAGATGTTGCCGGCGTGGCTGTTCGCGCCTGGCACGCCGCCGGAGATCGCGGCGCGCCTGCAGCGAGAGTTCCTGTCGCGCACGGGAGACGAGGGCGCGGCGCTCATCGAGCCGCTCTACCGGATCGATCTGCGCGCGCCGTGCGAGGCGCTGCGCGTGCCGGTGCGCGCGATCAACGGCGATCTCCATCCCACCGACGTCGAGGCCAACCGGCGCCACTTCCGCGACTACGCGGTGCGGCTGATGCCGGGCCTCGGGCACTACCCGATGCTCGAGGCGCCTGCGGCGTTCAACGCCGAGCTCGACGCGATCCTGCGCGAGCTCGCGTAGGGGGGTCAGGCTCCACTTGCTCAACTTGTTGCGCGACTTGCGCAACAAGTTGGGCAAGTGGAGCCTGACCCCAACAGCGTCGCCAGCTCGCACCTCCGCCCGATGCCGAGCTGTCCGTAGGCCGCGCGGAGCAGGTTCGAGACCGTGTGCCGAGATCGGCCGAGCGCCCGCGCGATCTCGCGATCGGATCGCCCTTGCAGCGCGAGGCGGACCACGCGTGCCTGCGCCGGCGTCAGCTTCGCCATCAACGTGGCCGCGCTCGCGGGGTGGAGATCGAGGACGACCGCCCCGCCGTGGAGCTCGTGCGCGACCAGCGCTCCGCGTGGCGCGACCGTCGGGACGTCGTCTTCGGGCCCCGCGGGCTCGAGCACGCGCAGCGCGCCCATGAGCTCGAGGCGCGAGCGGAAGCCGAGCTTCCACATCGCGTCGCGCAGGTACCCCGCGACCGTCGAGCGCGCGATCCCCAGCGTGTACGCGATGTGCTTGTCGGAGTACCCCTGCACGGTGAACGCGGTGACCACGGCCTCGCGGTGGGTCAAGCCGCGCGCGTCGCGGACACCGCGCGGCATCGGCACCGCGATCACGCGCCTGCCCCCGATGCGATCGATGCGCGCCACCACCGACCATCCCCCGTCGAGGATCCCCCACCACGCCTCGGTGGCGCGCGCGGCATCGAGCGGCCGCCCGCGCGCGTCGGCGCCGAGCTGCGCACGCAGCGCGTCTCCGATCCGCAGCTGGAGACGGAACGCGGACTCGAGGTGCGTCGCGAGCATCGCCCACAACGTCCGCGAGATCCCGAGCCGGCCCATCGACGCCGTCATCAGCCCGACGGACACGACCGCCCCCGCACCGTCCCGCGCGGTGAGGTGGTGGAGGTTCCGCACGCCGAGGCGCTCGAAGCGCTCGACCATCGCCAGGACGTAACCATCGGACGCGATCAGCGCGTTGGCGCGCCTGCGCATGTCACGGAGCCCCGCGCCACCTTCGACGAGATCGATCCGATGTCGCGAGTTGCGGGCGTGGACGTCCAGCGCGCGCACCACGGCGCCGCGCTCGATGGCCATCGCGTACGGACACATCAGCTCGCGCGTCCCGTCGCCGCGCACCCTGACGATCCGACCGACCGCACCGATCGTCCCGGGGCCGAGCCCGGTGAGGCTCTCGGTGACGCGAGAGAGCCACGTCCCGAGCGACGGCGCCGGTGCGTAGAGGTGCTCGAGCCAGGCGAGGATCGCGGGATCGCGGAGCGACGCCATCGTTTCAGCCTTGCACCGCCGCGCCGGGACCTCAAGTCACGAGGCCTCCGCAGTCGGCCCTTGCGCGACACCACGTCTGACGCACCGGCCCGTCCGCACCGCGCTCCGACAGATTCGTCATCGGAGCACGAGGCGGGCCCGACGCCGGGTGGTGGCGTCTCCGCGCATGACGAAAATGTCGGCACGCGCCGCGACTCACCGGCGCCGGCCTACGCTCGCCGGATGAGCAAACTCGGACTCCATCTCCTGTGCTGGGCGCTCCTGGCGTGTGGGAGCTCGGGCTCGCAGGGCCCAGCCTCGGGCTCCGCGAACCCGGCCGCACCGACGGCGACGGCGGCCCCCACGCAGGATCCCGCGCCCGCGGCGGCGCCGGCCGAGGTCGCCCCGGACACCCTGGATCTGACCCGGCTCGACGCGCTCGGGGAAGTCGAGCTGGCGACGCTCCAGCTCGAGATCTCGTTCGTGGGCCCGCCGGTCGGCCCGGCGACGAAGCGGGTCACCTACCAGATCGACGCCGAGCACTTCGGCAAGCGCGCTGCGGGCGCCCCGGAGGTCGCGCGCAAGACCGCGGGCAGCTTCCGCGAGATCGTGAACGCGCTCGGCCGGCACGGGATCGCCGCGCGACCGGAGGCGCCGGATCCGGGGTGCGACGGTGGCTCGACCTACGAGCTCGCGGCGAAGGCCGCGGGTAAGTCGGTCCGGCTGCGCGCGTATCACTGCGCGGGCACGATCACCGGCACGCTCGGCGGCGATGTCGTCGCGCTGATCGAGGACCTCGAGTGGCTGCTGCCCGACGCGCGGCGCACGCTCCCTCGCCCCGCGAAGTGACGCTCGGTCGCGGCGCTCACGGGCGCCGGACGACGACCTGCCCCGCGTACATCGCGGCGGGATCCTCGCGCTCTGACAGCGTCGTCATCAGCCCGCCGATCGTACGCGGCACGACGCCCTGGAACACGACCTGGTCTCCCACGCGGACGGTGACCTGCCTGTCGAGGTCGACCATGTCGTCGTCGAGCCGAACCGACAGGACGGGGACGTCGGTGCGCGCGATCGTGATCGTCTGCCCGCCGTACGAGGCGTGGATCTCCGAGCCTGCCCTCGCCAGCTGCTCCGGGATCGCGAGCCAGTAGAACCGCGTGTGCGTGACGTCATCCTGCTTCCACGCCACGTGGGCGGGGCGGGGGGTGCGGGTGAAGCCGGCAAGCCACGGGATCGCCTTGGCGTCCTGCCCGTCCATCCAGTGGCCCTTGCCCGCGTGGATCTCGACGACGTGCCGGTAGCTCCACGGATCCGTCTGCAGCGTCGCGAGCTGCTTGGACCACCGGGCCGCCACCTCGTTGCGCTGGTACGGCGTATCCAGCTCGCCGACGTGGATCGCGAACCCGATGTTGCGAAGCCCGATCGGAGATGCGTCGTTCGGGTGGCCGGCCATCATCGCCGCGGCGGCCAGCCGATCCGCCATGCGCGGCGCGAGCTGGTACACGCCGTCGCCGCCCGCCGAGTAGCCCAGGAGATAGACCTTGTTCGGATCGACGTCCTCGAGCGCGATCATGTCGGCGATGAGGCGCCCGAACAGCGCGTCGATGTGCGGCTCGTGCCACATGTTCCAGGTGTCGGTGGGCGCGCGAGGAGCGACATAGACACCTTCCGCCGGCCGGTACAGCCGTTGCTGATTCCGCCACTGCTGATCGTTGACCTCCTTCGGTGCGCTGCCGCCGCCATGCATCGAGATGTACAGGCTGCGCCCGCCGGCCGGCTTCTTGCCGTAGATCTTGTAGAAGAACCGCATCGTCGTGCCATCGATCGTGATCGCGCGCTGCTTCAGCTCGTGCCCGCGGCTCGCCTTCACCTGCTTGCGCCAGTCCGCGACGAGCAGCTGCCGCGCAGCGTCGGCCTGCGCGCGCGTGAGCGGCGCGGCGAGCACCGCCGGATCCAGCGCGCCGCGCTTCGCGGCCGGCTTCGCGAGATAAGCACGCAGCGCCACGACCGGATCGATGGCGGACTCGGCCTCCGCGGCGAGCTCACCCACCACGAGGGCGGCGAGGCACCAGGTCACCAGCAGCGTTCTTCGCATGTCGTACGTCGTAGCGCGAGAGACACCCCGTCTCCCATGACGAACTTGTCGAGCGCGGCCCGCGAGACGTGTGCCCGCCCCGTCGCGCCTGGCGCGCGGAGCCGTTCGGCGCTACGACGCGGGGGCATGATCCGCATCGCATCGCTGCGCATCGGCCAGCCGCGCACCTACGGTGAGGAGGGCGCCACGCATCCCTTCGACCGACCGTGGACGAGCGCCATCGCCAAGGAGCCGGTGGATCACCCGCTCTGGCTGTCGACGACGGGCTTCGAAGGGGACGCCGTCGCCGACACGCGCGTGCACGGCGGACCGGAGAAGGCGGTGCTCGTGGGCGCGATCGAGCATCTGCCGTTCTGGCGCGAGCTCCTCGACCGCCCCGATCTCGGCCCGGGTGCGTTCGGCGAGAACCTGATCGTCGAGGGCGCGCTCGAGTCCGACGTCTGCCTCGGCGACTGCTTCGCGGTCGGCGAGGCGGTGGTGCAGGTGTCGCAGCCGCGCCAGCCGTGCTGGAAGCAGGCGCGCCGCTGGCGACGCAGGGATCTGGCGGTGCAGATGCAGCGCACGGGTCGCACCGGCTGGTACGTCCGCGTGCTGCGCGAGGGTCGGGTCGCCCCCGGCGACGAGCTCCGTCTCGTCGAGCGCCCGCTCCCCGAATGGACGGTCGCCCGCGCGAACGAGGTGATGCACGGGCGCCCCGTCGATCGCACCGCGGCCGCCGCGCTCGCCGCCATCCCGCTGCTCGCCGCGCGCTGGCGCGAGAGCCTCGGGCGCCTCGCCGAGGGTCGTGGCGGTGACGGGACCGCTCGCCTCGTCGGTCCGAACGAGGGCTGAGTCACCTCGGCCGAGGACGCGCCGCTGATCGATCGCCTGACCTCGGTGCCGACGACGCGGGATGAACGAGGAGGAGCGGCCGAGTACCTGGAGTGGGACGGCACGCGCTACAAGTGAACCTCGCGCTCCTCGAGGTCGCCCACCGGGCGGGCGACGGCGCGCCGGGGGGTCAGCGGAACGTCGCGGTCATGAGCGCCACGTTGTAGGGGATCCAGGTCGACACCAGGAACGTGATCTCGAAGCTCCCGTCGGCGTTCACCTTCGCGGTGGGCAGCATGTACGTGCCGTAGAAGCCGGCGTGCTGGCACTCGAACAGGCGCTCGCCGGAGCAGCTCGTCCCGATGCAGCAGTGGCGCGCCGCGAACGCGGGGTCGTCCATCCGCGCCACCGTGATCGCCGCGCTCCACGGGCCCTCCGGCACCTCCGCGAAGCGCGCCGCGACGCGGTTGCCGAGGTTGATCTCCTGATCGAGCATCACGTAGCGGCCGATCTCGGGGAAGTACCGCACCGAGACCTCGCCGAGGTCGGGCTCGGGGACGATCGGCGCGGTCGCCGTCGTGCCGCCCACCCACTGTCCCGTGGTCGGATCGTAGCGCTCGACGGCGCCCGCCGTGTGCAGCGTCGCGAGCGGCTTGCGCGCGAGGTGGACCGGGCTCGCGCGATACCGGCCCGTACCGTAGAGGTACACGTGGTCACCGTGGACGAGCGCCGCGATGTTGATGAAGTCGCCGCGTAGCGGCCCGTTCGCGTCGAAGCGCTGATCGACGTGATACAGGATGTCGTAGCTCGGCAGCCCCGCGGTCGACGGCGCCGCCCAGCGCGCGAGGTACGAGCCGCGCATCTCGAACGGCTCGTGGTGGATGATCGTGTAGAAGAGGTAGATCGAGCCGCCGTACGAGAACGCGCCCGACGGCACCTCGAAGTCCCCCGGCAGGTGCGGGAAGCGATTGGTGCCGCGCGGGCCCGCCGGGTTGTGGATGAACTCGCCGATCGCGTGCCCCGGCGGCGGCGTCATCGCGGCGGCGGCGAAGTCCGCATCGACCGAGCCGGTCGCGCTGCCGGTCGTCAAGAAGCGTAGCTGGCTGCACAGCACGCTCGGATCGGCGGCGACCTGCGACGCGGGAACGTCCGCGTACCCGACCGCGTCGGGCAGCGACTCGGGGCCGAGCGGCCAGATGCCCTGCGCGCCGGCGGTGTCGCCGAAGAACAGGAACAGGTCGTCCCCGTGGACCACCGGGATGCCGAGATCGGTGCCGCGGAGGTTCGCGCGCTGGTGCGTCTGGTTCGGCGTCGGATCGTCGAGGTTCGCGTCGCTGATCAGCTTGCAACGCAGCGCGAGGTCCTCGAAGCGAGGGACGTACCCCGGCGGCAGCACCAGCACGGGCGCATCGACCGGCGCGGGCTCGACCACGTCGTCGGGTACGCCCGACGTGGGGAACGAGCACGCGACCAGCGCGAGCGAGCTCCCCACGAGGACGCGCGCGCACGCGCTCGAGCTCCTCACGGGTGCGCAGGCTCCCTGCATGCGCAGCTCCGAGGCGTGCGCGGGCTCGATCTCGACACCCACACTCGCGCCGGTGCGGGCGTAGCGGATCGACAGCGGCTCGGGTTCGAAGGCGTCCATCGCGTGCGGCTCCTGTCCGGCTCGACCTCATAAAGAATACATTGTGTTTACCTTGGCCACCAAGGCAGCGCGAGCCGGATCGCGGGGGCGGCCTCACTCCCGCGGAACGCTCCCGCCCTCCTGCGGTCGGCCCGACCGAAATGCCTTGCACAGCGTATACGCTCTGTTTACCGTTATCGCCCGATGCAGCCCCTCCGCTCACCGGCGCTGCTCGCGATCGTGGTCGTGACCGCGTGCACCGGCCCAGATCCGACGGCGCCCGACGCCAGCCCCCCCGACGCCCGGCCGATCGCCCCGGGGTTCACGCTCGGAGAGCCGATCGTGCTCGACCCCGCGGACCTCGGCAGGTGGGTCTGGATCGCGATGCCCGAGATGGCCTGCGCGGACGGTACGCCCGGCGGGTTCGCCGTGAACTTCACGGGTGCCAGCCGCGACCTCGTGTTCTACCTGCAGGGCGGCGGCATCTGCTACGATCAGATCACGTGCGCGGCCAGCGGCGCCGCGACCTCCGTGGGCGACGACCCGCTCACCACGGCGCTCGATGGCTCGATCCGCGACCACCAGGGCATCTTCGATCGGAGCGATCCCGACAACCCGTTTCGTGACAGCAACTACGTGGTCGTCCCCCACTGCACCGGCGATCACCACACCGGCTATCGCGTCACGACCCACGGCGGAACGACGTTCCATCACGTCGGCTACGCGAACATCACCCGCGCCCTCGAGCGAGTGGTGCCCACGTTCGCCGACGGGGGACGCGTGGTGCTCACCGGCTTCAGCGCGGGTGGCGTCGGCATCACCGCCAACTACCACCAGCTCGCCAGCGCGTTCGCGTCCGTCGGCCAGCCACCTCCCTATCTCGTGATCGACGCCGGACCCTTCATGCGGCCGCCGTACCTCACGACCACCGCGCAGGAGATGCTGCGCGAGGCATGGAACCTCGACGGGACGGTCGGCACCTTCTGCGACACGTGCTTCACCAGCGGCTTCCACGAGCTGTACCGGGTCAACGGCGAGCTCCACTCCGGGCTTCGCAGCTCGCTGATCTGCACCTACGAGGACAGCGTCGTCCGGCTCCTGTACTCGGTGCTGAACGGAGAGACGTTCGAGCCGGACCGCATGCGCGAGGGACTCGCCGACCTCGCCGACTGGGGGGAGACGACGCTCGCCTCGTCGCGCCCGAGCCAGCATCGCGTCTTCTACTTCGACGGCGAGCGGCACGGTGCGCTCCAGGGCGCCCCGCTGTCGGCCGTCCCGGGGCTGGTCGAGTTCCTGAACGGCCAGCTCGGCACGGGAGACTGGCCGAGCGTGCGGTCCTGACACGACCGTCGCGGCCGACGAGAGTCGAGCGGCTCGTGGTGGGAGGAAGATCCCGGGTGGCCGCGAGGTGATGGACAACGGCAGATGGTTCGTCGTTCCTGGCAACTCGGAGACCTCATCACGCGTCCACGCGAGCCTGTTCACGGGCGCTCTCACTCTCGCGCTGGAGGTCACGAACACGGGCTCGGCACCGCTCGACATCCGGCCCGACGCGCTTCGGATGACGGTGGATCGCGATCGAACGGAGCTCGCTCGCCGTGACCAGGAGGCGCTTCGCTGCCACGGGCACGCGCAAGACGCGGTCACGCTCGCGGCGGGAGAGTCCTGCGCGATCCACGCCGCGTTCTCGGTCCGGCCCGACGCCGACCGGCTCGCGAAGCTCACGCTGACCCACGAGGGTGTCACCCGCGACGGCGCTCCGGTCTCGGTATCGGTGAAGCTCGAGAAGGACTGATCGTCGCTCCGCGGCGAGCGCGTGGTAGCGTGGGATGCACGCATGGCGCCTCGACGGCTCCTGGGACTCGTGGCGGTGCTGGTGCCCGCGGCCGCGCACGCCAGCGGCGTCTGCGAGAACACCGGGACGACGTATGGCGTCCCCACCCTGTTCGCGGAGGCGACGGAGGCGTTCGCGGTCCCGGCCACCCTCGCGTGGTGCGAGGAGCGCGATCGCGGCGGCGTCCTCGATGAGGTGCGTGGCACGATCGCGTTCACCGAGCTGCGCGACGTCCACGGCAAGGTCCTCGGCGTGCTGTCCGCAGCGCGCGGCAAGGATGCGAAGAGACTCGAGGCGGCGGTCGGCGCGTTCGACAAGGTCGCGACGGGCAAGCTCGCGTCGACGCTGAAGGCCCGCGGCTACGCGCGGATCGTCCCGCAGGGGCGCACGCGCGCCGCGCGCTGTACCGTGCGCGCAGCGTGGACGTCGACGCGGGGCACGTATCACGACGGGTTTCCGGCGGGCCTGCTCGCCGTCGAGGTGTGGGCCGGCAAGCAACGCGCGCTCCGGTACGAGGTCGGCCCGGCCGCCGAGGCGCGACGCGGCGACGAGAAGATCGTGGCGCACTTCCTCGCGAGGCGTGGCGCGATCGCACTGTTCGTGCGGCGACCGACGTGTGCCGGTCCGCCGCCCGGCTACTTCGGTCCGGACGACCCGGGAGACTGCTACGCGGTCGACGAGGTCTCCACGACGCTCCTCGATGCGAAGACCGGCGACCTCGCGCGGTGCTTCCCCTCGCCGTGAGGGGTTTGCCGCGCCCGACCGTCGCGAGCCGGGTCCCGCGGACCGTACGCCGTGTTCAGACGTGGTCGCGCGCGACGCTCCACTGCGCCCAAGCGAGCTCCGGGTCGAGGTCGGCGTAGCCGCGCGACCGCTCGAGCTTCTGCGCATCGCGCGATTCCATGCTGATGCAGGTCGCCTGATCGCGCGTGGCCTCGACCTGAGCCTGCGTGAGCGGCGCACCGTGCTTGGCCTCCACCGCCGCGAGGACGACGCGCAACGGCGGCACGAAGACGAGCTCGAGATCTCCGAGCGGACGCGCGACGCCTCCCGGGGGACCGAGACGCCAGAGGCCGAACGGGTTGTGGCACGGGTGATCCGGCGGGTACCGGGTGTCGGGCCAGCGCTCGACGACGCGGCGCGGGGTGTCGGCGTTCGGCGCGAACGTCTGCCCCGAGCGCAGCACGGGATCCTCGGCGAGCTGGTACACGTCGAGGATCGCCGCGAGCTCGTGCACCGCGCGCCGGTCGCCGTCGAGCGCGACGCGCACGTCGGGGAGCGAGAATGCGTGCATGCCGCACGACTGGAGCGCTCCTTCGTCCTCGAGGAACGCGACCGCCAGGCGGTGCCAGGCCCACGGGTTGTCCGACGAGAACATCTCGAGCCACTGCGCCACGTCCCAGCCCACCTTCGATTGCTCGATCCGCACGGCCAGCGCACCGGCATCGCGCAGCCGCTCGACGACGCCGATGATCTCGCTCTTCCCGTCGCGCAGGTCGACCGGCCAGTGCAAGACGAGCGCGCCCGGCGCGGCCGCGATCGCGGCGACCACGTCGGGGCCGACGGTGCCGAACGAGAACGCCCGCGCGAGCTCGTCGTCGTTCTCGACCCACTCGACGTCGACGGGCGTGTCCAGCCGCTCGCCACGCAGCGCGCCGCGATCGATGCGGAGTCCACCGCGGTGCAGCGCCTCGCTCCAGTTCTCGACGGAAGCAGGCGTGCCCGGGACCAGCAACGACAGGCGCGTGATGTGCTCGCTCACACGCGTAGCTTACCCGCGGATCCCATCGCCAGGGCGTCCCGGCACCGAGGCGAAGGCTCACTGCACGAAGATCAGCAGCACCCCCGCCGGATCCAGCACGTGGAGCACGCGCGCGTCGCCGATCGATTCGATCTCGCGCACGCGCACGCAGCCGAAGTCAGGATCACGCGCGACGTCCGTCGCGAGCCGGTGCCATGCCTCGACGTCGTCGACGCGCATCACGATCATGGAGTTCTCGGCCCAGTCGGTGACGTAGTAGTCCTGGAGTCGGAGCTGCCAGCCACCCAGCTCGAAGTCCGCCGTCCCTCCCCAGCCCTCCGACATCGTGAACCCCAACGCCGTGTAGAAGCGCTTCGACCGCTCGAAGTCCTTCGCCGGCACGTAGGGTTTGAGGTCACGGATCGTCGGCTTCACGCTCGGAGCGTAACACCCCGGCCCACGGTCGCCTCCGGCGATCCTCGGCGGAGCACGCGCGAGCCCGCGCGGGACGTCAGTGCGGGTGTCGCTCGGCCGCGGAGAGCGGTCTCGAGATCTCGTGCAGGAGCTCGCCGGCCGTGTCCCGCGACGCGTGCTCGGCGATGTCGGCTTGCGCGATGATCCCGACGCAGCGGCCGTCCTCGGCGACGACGATCACGCGCCGGATCTGTCGCTGCTCGAGCAGCGTGATGACCTCGTGAAGGCTCGCGTCCTCGGTGACGGTGATCGCGGGCGAGGTCATGCAGTCGCGCACCCGCAGCTCCGGCCCGCGGTCCTGGGCGAGCGCGCGCACGACCATGTCGCGGTCCGTGATGACGCCGACCGGCCGCTCGTCGGTCTCGCCGATCACGGGGATCGCACCGCAATCGGCGCTGACCATGAGGCGCGCCGCCGCCGCGATCGTCGTGTCGGGTGTGCACGTCGCGGGAAACAGGGTCATCACGTCGCGGGCCTTCATGCGCGGTGCACGCTGGAGATTCAAGGTGCGTGCCTCACGCGACCTGCGACGACGAGGCATGCGCGATGCACGATATCTCACCGAGGAGGACCTCGTGCCCGAGAAGCAGACCGTCGAGAGAGCCAGGCGCAAGCTGCGTAAGGGTGCGCGCCCGTCCACCGCCGCAGGCGAGTTCGTGCGCGAGGAGATGCACCACATCCGGAGGGGCAAGCACGGTGCGCGTTCTCCCGAGCAGGCGATCGCGATCGGGCTGTCGAAGGCGCGACGCGCGGGTGTTCCTCTGCGGCCACCCGCGAAGGGAGCCGCGAAGGAACGCACGCGGCGCTCGGCGGCTCGCGCGTACGAGGCCGGTCAGGGGAAGCGCAAGCCCCGCGCGCCGTCGCGGCGCCGGCAGCGGGCCGTCGAAGGAGCGCTGAAGAGGGAACCGCGTCGGGCGGCCTCGCACCGCGCGCTGTCGGAGCACGCGCATCGCGCGGCGAGACGCCGGGGATCCGCCAAGCGCTCCGAGACCGCGCGCAAGAGCGCAGCCACCCGACGCCGCGCGGGTCGCCAGCGCACGGCGCATGCGCGGACCGGCCGTACGCCCACGGCGCAAGAGCAGCGATCCGCGCGCTGAGCGCACGCGCGAACGGCCGCGCCGGCGCGCGGGTCCTCCGCTTGCATCCCTGGACGATCGATGTCGACCAAACCCATCTGGAAGATCGAAGTCGGGGACGACGCGCCGGAGTTCGAGCTGCTCGCCACTGGCGACACCGCTGGCAAGGGGCAGCCGCGGAAGAAGATCCGGCTCTCGGAGTACCGCGGGAAGAAGAACGTGATGCTCGCGTTCTACCCCGCGGCGTTCACCCCTGTTTGAACGGTCCAGATGCCCTCGTACGAGGAGGATCTCTCCGAGTTCGAGCGGCGCAATACCCAGGTCCTGGGTATCTCGACCGATCAGGTGTTCAGCAACGAGGCGTGGGCGAAGTCGATGGGGGGACTCTCTTATCCGCTGCTCTCCGACTTCTGGCCGTTCGGCTACGTGTGCGCGCTGTACGGCGTGCTGCGCGGGATCTCGGGCCAGCCGGAGCGCGCGATCTTCGTCGTCGACAAGCTCGGCAAGATCGCCTACGTCGACATCCACGACATCAACGAGCAGCCACCGACCGACAAGATCATGGCCGCGCTCGACAAGCTCAAGTGAGCCCGCGGAGGGGACGACGACATGACCGAGAAGCCCACGATCGAGATGTCCCGCTACTGCGTCCCCTTCACGCCGTTTCGCGGTCCGCTCGAGGAGGCGACGGTGATGATCGTGTCGACCGCCGGCGTGCACCACGTGGAGGACCCGCCGTTCGACACCGAGGGCGACACGAGCTTCCGCGCGATCCCCGGCGACGCGACGGCCGCGGACCTCCGCGTCGCCGACACGCACTACGATCACGACTGCATCGACAAGGACGTCAACTGCGTGTTCCCGATCGACCGGCTGTACGAGCTGGCCGAGGAGCGCCGCATCCGCGCCGTGGCAGAGAAGCACTTCTCGCTCGGGTTCACGCAGGCGCTGCGCCAGCTCCGCGACGAGACCACACCGAGGCTCGTCCGCGAGGTCGAGCGCCTGCGTCCCGACGCCGTCCTCCTCACCGGCGGTTGACGGCTCTGCCACCGCACGGTCGTGTCGGTACAGCGTGGCATCGAGATGGTCGGCATCCCCACGGTGCTCGTCACCGTGGAGCCCGCCGAGAGCATGCAAGCGCGGCCTCCGCGAGCGCTGTGCCCGCGCGGCTTCATCGCGGGTCACACGTTCGGCCGCCCGCGCGACTCCGCGCTCCAGCGCTGGATCATCATGGACGCGCTCGGGCTGCTGACGGCACCGCCCGCGCCGGGCGAGGTCATCACGCGCGACTACGGTTGATCGTCCCGGCACCGCCTGTACGCTCGCGACGGTGATCCGGAGATCGGGCACGGAAGGTTCCGGGAGGCGCTCCATGGCTCGCGAGCTCGCGTTCGTCCTCCATCCCGTCCCGCCGTTCCGGCTCGACCTCACGGCGTGGGCGCTCCGCCGGCGGCCGAACAACACGATCGATCGCTGGGACGGACACACGTACGCGCGCGCGCTCGTGGTCGGCGAGCAACCCGTCGACGTCCGGGTCACGACGGCGGGCACCACGCGCCGGCCGCGCCTCGAGGTGGCGGTGCGCGCGGACCGGCTCACGTCCACGCTCCGCTCGGCGGTGACGGGCCACCTCGAGCGCACGCTCGGGCTCCGCCTCGATCTGCGCGCGTTCTACCGGATGGCGCGCGCCGATCGCCACCTCGCCCCGCTCGTCGAACGGTTCCGCGGCGTCAAGCCTCCGCGCTTCCCGAGCGTGTTCGAGGCGGTCGTCAACGGCATCGCGTGCCAGCAGCTCAGCCTCACTGTCGGGCTCGTCCTCCTCGATCGCCTCGCGGCGCTGTGCGGGCCGCGCTCGCCGAGCGGCGCGCACGCGTTCCCACGGCCGCGCGACCTCGCGGCGCTGCGACCGACGCAGGTGCGTGCGCTCGGCTTCAACCACAACAAGGTGCGCGCGCTGCTCGAGCTCGCGCGCGCCGCCGAGACCGGCCTCGCGCTCGAGCGCCTCGGCGAGCTCGACAACGACGCCGTCGTCGAGGAGCTCGTCGCGCTGCGCGGGATCGGCCGGTGGACGGCCGAGTACGTCCTGCTCCGCGGCCTCGGCCGGCTGACCGTGTTCCCCGGTGACGACGTCGGCGCGCGCACGAACCTCGCGCGCTGGATGAAGCTGCGCACCCCGCTCGACTACGAGCGCGTCCGCCACCTCGCCCGGCGCTGGCAGCCCTACGCCGGCTTCCTCTACTTCCACTTGTTGCTCCAGGGCCTCCTCGAGGCCGGCCACCTCGCGTAGTCATCGTGGCCGCCGCGGGTTGCACGGGCGCCGCGGTGCACGCACCCTCGTCGTCGCGTGGCGATCCGCGGCTACTTTCTCGGCTGTCCCGGGTGGGGCCTCAAGGCCTGGGTAGGCCGGCTGTTCCCGCACGGCACGAAGCCCACGGAGTACCTCGCGCGGTACGCCGAGGTGTTCAACACGGTCGAGGGCAACACCACGTTCTACGCGCTGCCGTCCGAGGACACCGTCGCGCGCTGGCGCGATCAGGTGCCTCGGGCTTCCGGTTCTGCTTCAAGTTCCCGCGCACGATCACCCACGATCGGCTGCTCGTCGATGCAAGCGCCGAGGTCGCCGAGCTCCTCGCCCGCATCGCGCCGCTCGGCGAGAGGCTCGGCACGCTGTTCCTCCAGCTGCCGCCGCGGTTCGACGCGTCGCTGCTGCCACGGCTCCGCGCGTTCCTCGCCGGCTTGCCGAACGACTTCCACTACGCCGTCGAGCTGCGCCACGAGCGGTTCTTCGCCCGCGGGCCCGAGGAGGACGCGGTCACCGAGCTGTTGCGCGAGCGCGGGGTCGACCTCGTCATCATGGACACCCGGGGCCTGCACGCGAGCCACAGCCTCGAGCACGCGGAGGTGCGCGCGCGCAAGCCGAACCTGCCGGTCGTGATGCGCGCGACCGCGTCACGGCCGTTCGTGCGCTGCGTGCCGCACGACTCGTTCGAGGCCGGGCGCGCGCTCGTCGAGCCGTGGGCGCCGCAGCTCGCGCGGTGGATCACCGACGGCAAGACGCCCTACTTCTTCATGCACTCGCCCGACGACACCGACGCTCCCGCGAACGCGTACGCGTTCCACGCCATGCTGCGCACCCACCTCGACGTCGGCGAGCTGCCGCCGTGGCCGGGCGCGCCGCGCCAGCTCGGGCTGTTCTGACGGACGCGAAGCGAGCGAGGCGCGCGATGTCCCCCGGGGGGTCCAGGAGATCTCGCGAGCCTCACGGATCCATGGGATGCTCCAGACGATGACTCGGCTCGTCGGGGTTGTGCTCGCCATGGTCGTCGCGTTCGTGGGGTCGTGCTCGTCGAAGAGCCCTCCTCCACCGGTGCAGCTCGAGCGCTTCGTCGTGAAGGACTACAACTGGGAGATCGATGGCTACGACGTCCTCGTCGTGAACGCCGACGGTTCGGTCACCTTCGTCGGCGCCCTGCCGGAGAGAGAGCAGCGGGACGGCCGCGACGTGGTCGTCCCGGTGTGGCACCGCGTCGACGGGAAGGTCGAGCCGGCCACCGTGGACGCGCTGGCCAGCCACCTCGCGAAGGCGCGGTTCCAGAGCCTGGCCTCCGAGTATGTCGACCCGGAGATCGAGGACGGGGAGAACATCGAGTACGTGCTCGCCACGCGAGACGGCGTGAAGCGGGTGAGGTTCCGCAATCGGTACCCGGACGAGGTCAAGGACCTCCGCACGTTCGTGCAGACCGAGCTCGTCCATCCGCAGCGTGCCGCCCTCGCCACCGCCCGGCGCCTCACGTACGAGGAGGCCGAGCAGTTCTGGTCAGGGCTCTGATCTCGTGATCGTGCGCGCCCATGAGCGGAGCGCGGCGCGAAGGGATCACGCGCCGTGGCAGCGCTTGTACTTCTTACCGCTACCACACGGGCACGGATCGTTGCGCCCCGCGGAGATGGCGCGCCGCGCCGGCTCCTGCACGATCGTCCCGTCGACGTAGACCCAGGCCCCGTCGACACGCCGGAACCGCGAGCGCTCGCGCTGCGCGAACGGCGTGCCGCGCGTGACCCCGCGCGCGATGAACTCGACGATCCCTTCGTCGTCTGCCTCGCCGCCTCGCTCGGTGGCGACGATCTCGAGCCCGAGCCACTGCGTCTCGCGCGACCACCGCGTCACGCCCTCGACGTCGACCCCGTCGCGCGTGGCCGGATCGTGCGTGGCGAGCAGGTACTCGATCTCGCCGCGCACGTACGCGGTGTAGCGCGAGCGCATGAGCGCGAGCGCGGTCGGCGCGGGGGTGCCTGCGATCCACGCGCCGCAGCACGCGGCCTCGGGCTGACCGGATCCACACGGGCACGTCACGGGTGCGGTGTACCGCGGATCGCAGCGCCGAGACAGCGATCCGCGGCGTCCAGCGCGGCCAGCTCCGCCGCGGCGGCCTCGAGCTCCTCCTCGCTGAACACCTTCACTCCGTGACGCTCGAGAAGCGCGGCGGCGACGCCTTCCCCGGCGACGAGGTGACCGCGGAACGTGCCGTCGTAGGTCTGCCGGTTCCCGCACGACGGGCTGCGCGCCTTCAGCACCGCGACGCGGATCCCGTGCGTCTCGACGAGCGCGAGCGCGGCGCGGGCTCCCGCCAGGAACGCGTCGGTGACGTCGGCGCCCGTCCTCGCGAGCACGCGGCGTACGCCGTCGAGCACGAGCGCGCCCTGCCCGCCCGGGATCTCTGCCGGCGGACGCGGCACCGGCAGCCCCCCGGCGACCTCCGGGCACACCGGCACGACGCGACCCTCGCGGCGCCACGCGTCGAGCATCGCGAGCGGCCCCTTGCTGTTGCCATCGAAGCGGACCCGCTCGCCGAGGAGACAGCGGCTGACGAGGACCTTGTGCATCGGCGCGTCCGGTATAGCGCGCGCGCTCACGGCCACGCCAGCCGCGCCCACACCGCCGGGTGATCGGTGGCGTCGCGCGTGTCGGTGATCCGTCCGACCTGCAGCGCGCGGAGCCCGCGCGTGAACAGGTGATCGATCGAGAACACGTACCGGAGCGGCCCGCCGAGCTCGCGCGTCGCCCAGTCGAGCCCGCTCGCCGCCGCGATCCCGCCGATCCGGTAGCCGTTGCAATCCCCGCCGAGGACGACGCGCGCCTCGCCGCCGAGCTGACGCACGACCTCGCGCATCTGGTCGCGGCGCGCCCCCGGGAGCTGCTCGAACCGGGTCGCGAGGTGCACGCTGCACACCTCGAGCTCGCCGGCCGGCGTCGCCACCGTCGCGCACGTCGCCGAGCGACGCGTCGGGTTGTGGAAGCTCACGTGCGGCAGCTCGACCTTGCGATCACGGACGATCGGGAACCGCGACAGCACGGCGTTGCCGAACAGCCGGCCGGTCGTCGGGTGGACGCAGGCCGGGTAGTAGACGAAGTGCATGCCGAGCGCGGCCGCGAGCGCGTCGGTGCCCGCGGGGTCCATCTCCTGGAGCAGCACGACGCTCGCGCGCGCGAGCTTCTCCTCGCGTGCGAACAGCCGCCGCGCTTGCTCGATCTTGCGCGCGAACTGGATGTTCAGCGTCGCGACGTCGAGCCAACCGTCGGAGCTCGACGGGGACGACGGGGCGTAGCTGCCAGCGAAGCGCTCGGACACGTTCTCCACTCTGGCCCAGCGCCGCACGCTCGCAAGCCCGATGTCCGTCCGCGGGCGGGGCGCAGGATATGCTCGGCGCGTGAGGCCGCACCTCGCCCCGTACGCGCTCGTCGTGATCGCGGTCGTGATCGCAGCCGCGGCCTGTCGCGCGCGCGCACCCGCGCCGGCGTCGCATCGCGCGGTGCCCGCCGAGCGGACCTCCACGACGGACGCGAGCGCCCCGCCGCCCATCGCGATCGCGGAGGCCGACTGCCGCGCGCTGTCGTCGGCGCCGGCGCTCGGGATCGCGGTCGTCACGAGCCGCACGCCGGACTGCTCCGGCGTCGGGCACGATCGCATCGTGCTCGAGGTGCGCCAGCTCGCGCGCGGCGAGGCCATCACCCGCGTCGTGACGAGCCGACCGCTCGCAGGTCCCGCGCGCGCGGAGCTGCCGGTCGGAGCGTTCGCGGTGGTCGCGATCGCCCCCGAGGTCCGTCCCGCCGAGACGGTGCACTGCGTGCCGCTTCCCGCGCACGAGGGGACCGTGCAGCACGCCATCGAGGTCGGCTCGCTCGACGAGGCGGAGGAGATCGTCGCGCAGCTCGCGACCGATCGCGCGTGCGCGCCGACGTCGCCCTGACGTCGCCTGACGTCACCTGGCAAGCGAACGCCGCGCGACGACCGGGGCACGTGGTCTGCATCGCCTCGTCTCGGGAGCGAGCCATGAACCAACACCTCGGATCTCTCGTCGGCGGTACGGTCGGCGGTGCGCTCGGCACCGCGTTCATCCAGAAGGGGATGCAGCTCAGCGGGAAGCTGCCGGAGCCCGTGCGACCGCCCCCTCCGCGCCAGGATCCTGCGGAGTACATCCTCGGACGGATCGCGTCGTGGCGCGGCCGCCCGCTCGCGCCCGCGACGCATCGGCGGGCCGCGCACGGGCTGCACTGGGTCTATGGCCTCGGCTGGAGCAGCCTGCTCGGTCTGCTCGGGCCACGGCTCGGCATGAACCGGATCGAGCGCGCCGCCGTCGCGGGTGCCGCGTTCGGCGCGGGCGTGTGGGCCGTCGGGTACCTCGGCTGGCTCCCGCGCGCCGGGATCGTGGAGCGGCCCCGCGACAGCCGCATCGGCCCGACGGTGACGAACCTGCTGAGCCACGTCGGCTACGGCCTGCTCGCGGCGCTTCCGATCCACCTCGCGAACCGCATCGCGTGCGAGCGCATGTGACGGCGGCGTAGCCGACATCGGCGTACACGCGATCGGGCGCGCTCCAGGTCGAACACCTCTCCTGAACGAGGATCACTGCGTGTTACTCTGCTCTCCATGCGTTCGACCTGGCTGGTCCTGGGGTTCGGTTTGCTCGCCGCGTGCGCCTCGAGCAAACAAGCGACGGACTGCGATCCCGCGGTCACGACCTGCACGTGCAGTACGAACATCGACTGCCCGAGCGGATATGCATGCGCCGGTGACGGCACGTGCCAGGTGATGACGGACGTCGACGCGGGCGTCGAGATCGACGCGGCGCCCCCGATCGACGCTCCGCCGCTGCCGGGCAAGGGCTTCGGCGAACCCTGCGCCGACAAGCTCGAGTGCGAGTCGAACATCTGCATCCTCGCCGGGACCGGCGGCTTCTGCAGCGAGACCTGCAACGCGGGCAGCTGCCCCGACGGCTACGGCTGCCTCGGCGTGCTCGACTCGATCGAGCCCGGGCACGTCGACGACGTGTGCGTGCCGCAGTCGACGCAGCTGTGCAGCCCGTGCGTGAACCACAGCGAGTGCGCCGCGATCGGCCAGGACCTGTGCGTCACGAACGATCTCGGCGACGCGTTCTGCGCCCGCGACTGCTCGTCGATCAGCTGCCCCACGGGCTACACGTGCGAGACCGTCGACATCGACGGGACCGACTACGAGCAGTGCATCCCCAACAGCGGCTACTGTGACTGCGTCGCCGAGAACCTCGGGATGACCGAGCCGTGCACGATCGCGACCCCGGCGCCGTTCAACACGACGTGCCCCGGCGTGAGGACGTGCGGCGGCGACACCGGCTGGGGGACGTGCGAGCCGCCCGTCACGAGCGACGAGCCCGATGACGCGTTCGTCGACGCGGACTGCGACGGCATCGACGGCGAGGTCGAGCGCGGCGTGTTCGTGGCGAGTGCGGGCAACGACACGGGCACCTGCGGCCTGACGGCGACCACGCCGTGCCGGACCATCGGCCACGGCGTCGCGCGCGCGGTGCAGAGCGCGCGCGCTCACGTCTACGTGCAGGCCGGGACGTACAACGAGGTCGTGCGGCTGGCGAGCGGCGTCAGCATCTATGGTGGCTACAACGTCAGCTGGCAGCGCGGCCCGTACTCGGTGGCCGGCCACCAGGTCCGCATCCTCGGCCGCAAGGACGATGGCTCCGGCGGCACGAACCAGTACATGGCGATCCGCGCGCACGACGTGGCGACCGCGGTGAAGATCGACAACCTGATCATCGAGGCGCCCGACGCGACCGAGGCCGGCAAGAGCAGCTACGCGGTCCACGTCTCGGCGGCGCAGGTCACGCTCACGAACGTGCAGGTCATCGGCGGTGATGGTGCGAACGGCGTGACCGGCACCGCGGGCCTCGACGCGAGCTCGCTGACCCCGGCGCCGGGCGGCGGGAAGGGCGGTGCCGGCGCCGAGTTCAACACCACCTGCAACAACTCCGCGCGCGGCGCGGGCGGCGCGGGTGCCGCGAACACCTGCTCGTCCAGCCCGTCGACCCGCGTCATGACCGGCGGCACCGGTGGCGCGGGCGGAACCATGGACACCAACTGCGGCGTGTTCAGCCTCGACCTCGACGCCCGCCCGGGCGCCGCCGGCAGCCCGGCCTCGTACTCGCCCGGGCTGCCCGGTGATCCGGGTGCCGGCGGACCGGCGAACGCGAGCAGCTGTAACAGCGGCGGCGGTACGCCCGGCGGGACAGGACGCGACGGCGAGATCGCCAACGGCGGCGCCGGCTCGGCGGGCAGCGGCGGAGTGCTCGCCGGTGGGTTCTGGAACGCCAACAGCGGCACGGACGGGAGCACCGGGGAGAACGGTGGAGGCGGTGGTGGTGGCGGCGGTAGCGGGGGCTGCGATGACGGGACGGACGCGCACGGCGCGGGCGGTGGCGGCGGTGGTGCCGGCGGTTGCGCCGCGCGCAGCGGTGGCGGTGGCGGTGGCGGTGCGGGCGGCAGCTTCGGCGTGTTCGCCGTGAACAACTCGACCGTGCAGCTCGCGAGCTGCACGATCGCGCGCGGCAACGGCGGCACCGGCGGCGCGGGCGGCGCCGGCGGTCGGGGTCAGCCCGGCGGCGTCGGTGGGCTCGGCGGAGATCACCCGGGCTCGAGCCCCGCGGGCTCCGGCGGCCGCGGCGGGCACGGCGGGCACGGCGGTGGTGGCGGTGGTGGCGCGGGTGGTCACTCGATCGGCATCGCCTGGACGCCGGGCAGCACGGTCAACCACAGCTGCACGATCTCCGGTGGCAGCGCAGGCGCGGGTGGTGCGGGCGGCGTCTCGGCGCCGGCGGTGCAGGGCACGTTCGAGGACGACGGCGTCGACGGGCCCGCGGGCGCGAGCGGCGTGCACGCCGAGACGCGCGCGTGCCCGAGCGCGACCAGCTGCTGAGCGCCAGCTTCTCGCACGCGCGCTGGCACCCGATCTGCTTGCGTTCCTCCGGAACGTCATGCAGGTCATCGAGGCAGACATCGCGATCATCGGAGGAGGTCTCGGCGCATGCGCCGCCGCCCTCGCGAGCGCGCGACTCGGTCGACGCGTCGTCCTCACCGAGGAGACCGGATGGATCGGCGGACAGCTGACCAACCAGGCGGTGCCGCCCGACGAGCACCCGTGGATCGAGGAGTACGGCGCGACGGCGAGCTATCGCGCGCTGCGCGACGGCATCCGCGAGTACTACCGCCGACACCTGCCGCTGACGCCGGCCGCGCGCGCTGACAGGCAGCTCAACCCGGGTAACGGCTGGGTCAGCAAGCTGTGCCACGATCCGCGGATCGCGCTCGCGGTGCTCTACGAGATGATGGCGCCGCACCGCGTGAGCGGCTGTCTCCGCGTGCTGCGGCCTTATCGTCTCCGCGAGACCTGGACCCACGGTGATCGCATCGCGGGCGCCGTGATGCGCGATCAGGAAAACGACCGCGACCTCGCGATCGTGGCCCAGTACTTCATCGACGGCACGCCGTTCGGCGAGCTGCTCGAGAAGGCGGGAGTCGAGCACGTGATCGGCGCCGAGGCGCGCTCCGAGACGGGCGAGCCCCACGCGTCGGAGTACGCGAACCCGAGCAACCAGCAGGCGATCACGATGTGCTTCGCCGTCGAGCACCTCGAGGGCGAGGACCACACGATCGATCGTCCGAGCCAGTACGCGATCTGGCGCGAGTGCCAGCCGCCGGGCTGGCCCGGCCGCCTGCTCCAGTGGACGACGCCGCGCCCCGAGACGCGCGAGCCGATCACGCGCATGCTGTTCGAGGCCCCCGACGGCAAGCCGTGGTGGGAGTTCCGGCGGATCCTCGACCGGCGGATGTTCGAGCCCGGGTTCGCGCGCGGCGACATCAGCGTCGTGAACTGGCCGCAGAACGACTACTGGTTCGGCGCGCTCGTCGGCGTGAGCGCCGCGGAGAGCGCACGTCACATCGAGGCCGCGCACGAGCTCAGCCTGAGCCTGCTGTACTGGCTACAGACCGAGGCGCCTCGCCCCGACGGCGGCACGGGGTATCCCGGCCTGCGCCTGCGCGGTGACATCACCGGCAACACGATCCATGGCCTCGCCCTCGCTCCGTACGTGCGCGAGACGCGGAGGATCCGCGCCGAGCTCACCGTGCTCGAGCAGCACATCGCACACCCGCTGCGGCCCGATGGCCCCGAGCTGTTTCCCGACTCGGTCGGGATCGGCTGCTACCGGATCGATCTGCACCCGTCGGCGAGCGGCGCCCCGTACCTCGACCTCGGCTGCTGGCCGTTCCAGATCCCGCTCGGCGCGCTGATCCCGGTGCGCGTCGAGAACCTCCTCCCCGGAGGCAAGAACCTCGGCGTCACGCACATCACCAACGGAGCGTTTCGCGTCCACCCCGTCGAGTGGAACGTCGGCGAGTCGGCGGGGCTGCTCGCCGCGTTCTGTCTCGACCGCAAGACGACGCCGCGCGCCGTCCGCGACCGTCCCAACCTGCTCGCGGATTTCCAGGCGCTCCTGCGCCGCGAAGGCATCGAGCTGTCCTGGCCGTCCCTCACCCCCCTCTGACCTCTTCGAGGCACTCTCCATGGCGATCTCCAGACCCCTGCGCATCGCGATCTCTGGCTCCTACGGCGGCATGAACCTCGGCGACGAGGCGATCCTCGAGGGCATCCTCGGCCCGCTCCGCGCCTCGGTCCCGGCCGAGATCACCGTGTTCAGCCGGAACCCGGCCGACACGATCGCCCGGCACCGCGTCGAGCGATCGATCAACCCGCGCACGCTGACCCGCAAGGAAGCGATGCACGAGATCCGCGGGCTCGATCTGCTGATCCTCGGCGGCGGCGGCATCCTCTACGAGCGCGACGTGATGGCCTACCTCCGCGAGGTGTTCATCGCGCACGAGCTCGGCGTGCCGGTCATGGTGTACGCGATCAGCGCCGGCCCGCTCGAGACCGGCGCGTCGCGCAAGGCGGTCCACGAGGCGCTCAGCGCGGCGGCGGTCGTCAGCGTGCGCGACTCGTTCGGCTACCGGCTGCTCGAGGACGTCGGCATCTCTCGCGACATCCACCTGACCGCGGATCCTGCCCTGTTGCTCGGACCCGACACGCTGCCCGTCGAGGCCCTGTACGCCGAGGGCGTCGACTTCGACCGCCACCTCATCGGGTTCTCGGTGCGCGAGCCGGGTCCCGCGGCCCCCGACATCGATCCCGGCGAGTACTACGCGCTGCTCGCGAACGCGGCGGACTACGTCGTCGAGCGTTACGACGCCAACGTCGTGTTCGTCGCGATGGAGAAGACCGACGTCCAGCACAGTCACGCGGTCGTCGCGCACATGCAGAACGCGGAGCGCGCCGAGATCCTGCGCCGCACCTACTCGCCGCGCCAGGTGCTCGACATCGTCGGTCACTTCGACTTCGCGATCGGCATGCGCCTGCACTTCCTGATCTTCGCGGCGCTCCGCGGTGTCCCGTTCGTCGCGCTGCCTTACGCGTCGAAGGTCAGCGGACTGCTCGAGGACCTCGCGCTCGAGATGCCGCCGCTCGGCAACGTCGGCATCGGCCAGCTGCTCGCCCGCGTCGACCGGTCGTGGGATACGCGCGCGCAGATCCGGGCGAGAATCGAGGAGCGCATCCCCTCGCTCGAGCAGCGCGCGATGCAGAACAACGCCCTGCTGCTCCAGCTGCTCGCCGAGCACGCGCGGCCCTCCGAGCAGCTCTACGAGCTGACGCAGCACTGAGCGCGCGCACGCGCCGGGCGGTCAGCGGCTGGAGAGCCCGCAGCCCGACGTGATCTCGATCGTGCGCGTGCTCGCCGAGATCGTGACCGAGCTGGCGCCTTCGCCGCGATCGTCGAGCACCCACATCATGTCGCCGACGCGGAACGTGTGGCTCGAGACGCTGTTCGAGCTCACCGACGAGGTGGTGCCGCTGCCGTACTTCGGCGTGTCCCCGTAGAACACCTTGACCGTCCGCGGACACGACGACCGGATCGTCACGCTGACCGATGACGAGGACGGAGACGCCCCGGGGCGGGGCGACGACGCGTTGCGGCTCGCGGCGAACGCTGCTTCGCGCTCCTCGCGCGCCCGCGCCTCGCGCTCTGCCTGCTGTGCGGCGAACGCGCGCTGCTCCGCGAGCTGCCGCTGCTTGTCCTCCTCGAGCTGGCGCTTCTCCGCGGCGGTCAGCACGTGCGAGTAGAGCTCCAGCTGGATCGGTCCCTCACCGATGGGATCCTGGCCGATCATCGGCGCCATCGTGAGCGTGATCGGGCCCGCGGCCTCCGCGCACCCGACCGAGACCACGGCTCCCGGTCCGACGACGCCGGGCCCCCCGGAGCCGCTGATCTCGGGCCGGCGGAAGTCGAACCGCAGGCCCGCCTCGGCGCCCGGTCCCCACGCCGCGCCGTCGGCGAGCCGCATGACGATCATGTAGCAGGTGCCGCTCACACCCTCGAACACGAACGGCTCGGGGGCCTCGAGCCGGAGCTCGACGGGGCGCCCCGCCGGGCGGAACCCCCGCGTCTGCGCGGCGATCGTCTGCTCGAGCTCCTCGGCCGACTTCCGCGTCGGGTACCCCATGCTCTGCGCGAAGGCCGCACGTTGCTGGGCTGGATCCGCCGACGCGTACGTGGACGTTGCAGGCGGTACGACGAAGCACGCCGCCGAGCTGGTGGCGAGGAGGGTGAGATGGATGGAAGCGAGTCGGTAGTTCATGACGGCTCTGTCGGTCCGGACGTCGCCGGCCCCCGAAAGTCGCAGGCTACCTCCGCGCGCGCGCGATGCGCCGGATGCCGACGAAGATCTCGGGGGCCCCGGGCACCGCGCTTGCAGCCCTCCCCCCCGGAGGAGCGCATGACAGCGGAGCTCGAAACCCGGAGCGATCAAGACATCCAGCGCGACGTGCTGACGGAGCTCTCCTGGGACGGGCGGGTCAGCCCGCAGACGATCGGCGTGATCGTCCTCGACGGCATCGTCACGCTCAGCGGGCAGGTCGACTCGTTCTTCAAGAAGTGGGCGGCCGAGGACGCGGCGCTCCGCGTGCGCGGGGTCAACGCGGTCGCGAACGAGCTCGAGGTCGAGCTGCCGGCGACCGACCGCCGCACCGACGACGAGATCGCACGCGCGGCGGCGCAGGCCCTGGCCGGCGACACGCTGCTCGGCCCCCAGCAGCTACAGGTCACCGTCAGCGACGGGTGGATCACCGTCCACGGCGAGGTGGAGTGGAACTACCAGCGCGCGGAGGCCGAGCACCTGCTGCGGCGGCTGTGGGGGGTCACCGGGGTGACGAACCAGATCGAGGTCGTGACACGACCGAGCGCACCGGACCTCGAGCGCAGGATCCGCGAGGCGCTCCTCCGCATCGCGAAGGTCGACGCCGAGCGTGTCCAGGTCGACGTCGACGGCGGGACGGCGATCCTGATGGGCACGGTGCGGTCGTGGGCGGAGCGCGAGGAGATCGAGCGCACCGCGTGGCAGGCGCCGGGGATCACGCGGGTCGAGGATCGGATCCAGGTCATCCCCGCGTGAGGCGCCCACACAAACCTGACATACAGATGTCAATCCGCGTTGCTAGATCCTCGTCATGGCAACGAAAACGTATCGAGGCTCCTGCTACTGCAAGCGCGTCACGTTCGAGGTGGATGTCGACCTCCAGGCCACGGGGACCGGCAAGTGCAACTGCACGAGCTGCTGGAAGTCGCGCTGGTGGGCCGTGCAGGTCCGTCCCGAGGCGTTCCGGCCGCTCACCGGCGTGGACGAGCTCCACGAGCGCCGGCCGGAGGTGAAGTCCGGGCGCGGCGGGTTCTGCAAGCACTGTGGCGTGGCCCCGTACCGGTGGGTCGACCCCGCCGAGTGGAACGACGGCGCCTACGTCTCGATCAACGTCGCCGCGCTCGACGATCTCGATCCCGCCGAGCTCGCCGCCGCGCCGGTGCAGTACATGGACGGCCACGCCGACAGCTGGTGGAGCGCCCCGGCCGAGACGCGCCACCTCTGATCCGGTTCGACGCGGGGTGGGCTCAGCGCGCGCGTGGCGGCTTGACGAGCCGCTCGAGCAGGTCGTCGAGCGCGGCCTCGGGCTCGTCGCAGATCCCGGTGTGCACGACGGAGGGCTGGATGATCGCGCTGCGCGGCGCGACGAGCCAGTGGAAGCGCTCGCTCCGCGGTAGCGCGGCGATCGGCCCGCCGCGCGGATCCCCGGCGGCGATCAGCGGGATCGAGGCGAGCGCCAGCGCGACCTCGTCCGTGTCGATCCCCGGCGCGATCGCGAGGAGCCGCGCGGGATCGAACGCGATCCGGGCTCCGAGGTACGCGCGCGTCGGGCACGAGACGATCACGCCGGCGTTGATCTGCTCGCCGCGCTCGACCCGGGGCACGACGCGGATCAGCGCGTAGTCAAACGAGTCGGGCACGCGTCGCCTCCTCGACGAACTCGCGCGGCTCGGTCACGCGCGCGACCAGGTGATCGACGTAGCCGCGCCGCATCTCGGCGGGCGTTGCCTCCGCGGTGAGCCACTCGTCGGGCACGCGCGCGAGGATGTCGGCGAGCACCGCCTCGGTGACCTGCGGCGCGAGCCGCGCGTCCGCCGCGCGCAGGTCCCCCGCGTACGGCAACAAGACGTGGTGCTTGATCGCGGCGAACGGTGAGCGCGCCCGCTCGAGGTGCCCCTCCCACTGGTGGTGGAAGTACAGCGACGCGCCGTGATCGATCAGGTAGAGCTGCTTGTGCCAGCGCAGGAGGTTGGGGTTGCGCACCGTGCGATCGACGTTGGTGACGAACGCGTCGAACCACACGATCGCCGCCGCGAGCTCGGGCTCGGGCGTGGGCATCGTCGGCTCGTAGTTGAGCGCGCCCGGCAGGTAGTCCACCGCGACGTTCAGCCCCGCGCTCGCGCGCAGTAGCGCCTGGATCTCGGGATCGGGCTCCGAGCGCGACAGCAGCGGATCGACGTCGATCAGCGCGAGCTGCGGCACAGGCAGCCCGAGACGGCGCCCGAGCTCGCCCGCGACGAGCTCGGCGACGAGCGCACGGGAGCCCTGCGCGGCGCCCCGGAACTTCGCGACGTACGTGCCGTCGTCATCGGCCTCGACGATCGCCGGCACCGATCCGCCCTCGCGGAGCGGCGTCAGGTAGCGAGTCGCGCGGACCTTGCGCATGCGCGCAGCCTACCCCGAGGGCGGCGCGCCGTACACGCCGGGAGCCGCGGTCACGCCCGGGCGCGCTGGGCGTAGAGCGCCGCGGCGATCGTGATGCCCGCGCCCGCGGTGACGAACAGCGTGTGGGTCGCGCGCGCGAACTGGCGCGCGTCGATCGCGGCCTCGAGCGCCGCGATCGGTCCCGCGGTGTGCGCGCGCTCGAGCTCGGAGCGGACCACGGGGACGCGCCCGTCGGGGATCGCGAGGCGACGCGCGACGTGGTCCGCGAACCCGTGAGGGTACTGGCTGCCGATCACGAGGTCGACGTCGCTCGCGTGGAGGCCGCAGCTCACGAGCAGCTCGCCCGCGACCTCGACCGCGTGCTCGATGCACGCGCCCGCGAGCTCGGGCGCCTCGCGGACCTCGACGACGTTGCGCCCGAGGTGGGCGAGCCCGGCGTCGGGGTGCCAGGTCAGCGTGGCCTCGAACAGCGCCGCGTGCTCGGGGAACGTCCGGGTCGAGAACGCCTGGAACCCCACCCCGTTGCCCGCGCGCCCGAGCAGCAGCGCGCCCGCGGCCGGGGCGAACGGGAACCCCACCGAGGTGCGTGGCGACGGATCGGCGTCGCCGGCGACGACCATCCCGAGGTGCGCGTGCCCGCGCCCGACGAAGGCGTCGACGAGCTGCGCCGCCGTGAGGACCCCGCACCCTCCGTTCTGGACGTCGAACGAGAACGTGCCGTGGTGTCCGATCTGCGGTGGGCTGCCCGGGTTCGCCCCGATGTCCTCCTGGATGATCGCCGCGAGCGCCGGCTCGGCGGTGTTGCGATCCTTGTAGAGGCCGGCGTGGATCAACAGGTCGAGCTCGCTGGGCTGGTGGTGCGCTCGGCGCAGGCACGCGCGCGCCGCGGAGTCGGTGAGGTGCAGCGCACCGCGGCCGAAGACGTGACCTCGTCGATGCGCGGTGACCGCCGCCTCAATGCGCGTGCCCATGCGTGTGCTCCAGCTCGTCCATCACGAACAGCACCACCCCGACCTCGAGCCCGGAGGCGACCGACAAGAGCAGGACCTTGTCCCCCGCGTGGAACCGCCCCTCGGTCAGGTAGCGGTGGAGCGCGAGGAACAGCGTGGTGGACGCCGTGTTCCCGTACTCGTCGACGGTGATCACCATGTGCTTCGGCGCCGCGCCGAGCTTCTCCGCGAGCACGCGCTCGCCGGCCTTGATCGCGCGCACCGAGGTCTGGTGCGGGATCATCCAGTCGACCTCGCCGAGCGAGGTCCCGCCGAGCGCGAGGATGTCCTCGATCAGCGCCGGGCCCTCGTCCATCGAGACCTTGTGGATCTTGCGGGCCCGCGTGAACATGCGCGCGCCGGGCTGGTGCCACGCCGGCATCCCGAGGCAGAGCCGGCTGTGCTCGGCGAGGGTCGTGAACCCCGAGAGCACGATCCCCGGGTGACCTTCGGGCGCGCGCTCCACGATCACCGCCGCCCCGCCGTCGCCGAGCGTCAGCGACGCGAGTTGGAGGCTGAAGATGCTGCGGATGTCGCGCGCCGCGTTCTCCCCGAGGCCGGTGATGCGCTCGCCGCTGACGACCATCCCGCGCTGGATCTCGCCGCGGCGGATGAAGTCGTTGAGGAGGAACACGCCCGTCAGCATCCCCGCACACGCGTTCGACACGTCGAAGCTCAGCGCGCTCGACGCACCGATGGCCTCCTTGATCGAGAGGCTGAGCGGCGGCTCGAACCGGTGGGTCGTGCCGTCGACGTACCGCGTGATGCTCGCGCTGATCACCATCTCGAGGTCGGCCCCGCGGCAGTGCGAGCGGGCGAGGCAGTCACGCGCCGCTCCCACCGCGAGCGACAGCGAGCTCTCGTTGGGCCCGCACACGCGGTGCTCGCGGATCCCGGTCAGCCGCTCGAGATCGATGCGCGTGTGGTGGCGCGTGCTCGCCATGAGGTCGCGGCTGGTGACCCGATGCTCGGGCAGCTGCACCCCGACGCTCTCGAAGCGGGCGACGTAGGGCGCCGCGTCACGCCTCGATTCGGCGAGCATCCACGGCGGCATGTCACGCCCTCCTGCCCCGAGGGCCTGCCGCGCTCCGAAGAATCCCGAGCTGCATACCGATCTCCGTCGGTCTTCGGTGCAGCAAGAACCACGCCGCGACCCTCGGCGAATTGGTACGATGGACGTAGATGCTGTCGTCGCGCCGCTCCGACCCTACCTGCCCGAGCTTCACGTACCGAGGGCGTCGGATCTGCTACCGCGAGTACGGCACCGGGCCTCGCGTCCTCGTCCTGACGCACGGGTTGTTGATGGACAACCGCATGTACACCGCGCTGGCGCCGACGCTCGCCGCCGGTGGTCATCGCGTCGTCACCATCGACATGCTCGGTCACGGTGCCTCCGATCAGCCGCACGACATGACGGAGTACTCGATGCAGCAGTTCGGGCGCGACGTGATCGCGCTCCTCGATCACCTCGACCTCCCGCAGGCGGTGATCGGCGGGACCTCGCTCGGCGCGAACGTCTCGCTCGAGGTGGCCGTTCTCGCCCCGACGCGCGTGCGCGCACTCGTCCTCGAGATGCCGGTCCTCGAGAACGCGCTGCCGTTCGTCGCGGCGGCGTTCGTCCCGCTCGCGCTGGCTCTTCGCATCAGCGGTCGCTTGATGGGCGCGGTGGCCGCGGTGGCCCGCCGGATCCCACGCACCCATTACCTCGTCGACATCCTGATCGACTTCGTCCGTCGGGATCCCGTCGCGTCGCGCGCCGTGCTCGACGGACTGATCTTCGGCCGCGTGGCCCCGCCCGTCCAGGATCGCCAGGCGCTCCGCCACCCGACGCTCGTCGTCGGGCATCCCTCGGATCCGATCCACCCGTTCAGCGACGCCGACCGCGTGGCGCGCGAGCTGCCGAACGCGCGGCTCGTCAGCGCGAGCTCGATCCTCGAGTGGCGGCTGCGCGCCGACCGGCTCGACCGCGAGCTGCTCGCCTTCCTCGACGAGGTCTGGCTGCCGCAGCAGGTCGCGGCCTAGACATCAGCCGGCGAGCGAGGTCGGCGTCACCCCGCGCGCTAGCGAGCGCAGCGCCTCGGCCGTCGCGTCGTCGGCGGGCAAGAACGCCTCGATCGCGAGCTCCGAGAGCGTGATGTCGACGGGCGTGCCGAAAACGGTCGTCGTGCTGAGAAACGAGAGCACGCCCGCGTCCGAGCGGAGCCGGAGCGGGATGGCGACGCTCTCGTGATCGACCCTGCGCTCGCGTCCGCGCGGCACGGGATACGACGCGAGCTCGTCGTGCAGCGCGGACAGGACGGGGTCGCCCGAGACGCTGACCTGGTGCCGGAGACGCGTGAGCACGTGCTCGCGCCACTCCGCGAAGTTCTCGACGCGCGGTGCCAGCCCGCCCGGATGCAGGCTGATCCGCAGGACGTTGAGCGGGGGTACGAGCAGCTGCGCGTCGACGCCGGCGAGGAAGATCGAGACCGCCTCGTTGGCGGCGAGGAGGGACCAGTGACGGTCCACCGCGAGCGCGGGGAACGGAGCGTAGCCTTTCAGCACGAGCTCGACCGCGTTGCGCGCGGAGCGGAGCGCCGGATCCGCGAGCGGGCGCTCCCGGTAGACCGGTGCGAAGCCGGCCGCCGTCAGGAGCACGTTCCGCTCGCGCGACGGGATCTCCAGATGCCGCGCGAGCCGGAGGAGCATCTCCCGGCTCGGCATCGAGCGCCCCGACTCGAGGAAGCTCAGGTGCCGCTGCGAGATGTCCGCGCTGCACGCCAGCTCGAGCTGACTCATGCGCCGGCGCTGGCGCCAGCTGCGCAGGAGCTCGCCCACGGATCGATCGCTCGCGTTCGTCATCCTCGCCCCGAGCCTAACCGGCCTGGTGGATCGCGCCCATTACCTCCCACGTAATCGCGACCCGACGCGGCGCGCGTTACCCCAGATCCTGTCGAGAGCGCACCGACGCGCCTCGACAAGGAGAACCATGCCCGCATCCCGGCCCCTCCCCTCCCTGCGTACCACGCTGCTCGTCGACGCCGCGGCGTGCCTCGCGTGCGGCGCGCTCATGGCGCTCGCGACCGAGCACCTCGCCTCCGCGACGAGGATCCCGCCGAGCTTGCTCCTCTACGCCGGCCTGAGCTTGTTCCCGATCGCCCTGCTCATGGCGGTCGTCGGGACCCGCGCGGCGCACTCGCCGCCCGCGGTGGCGCTGGTGGCCGGCGGCAACCTGCTGTGGGTCGCCGCCAGCGTGTGGCTCCTCGTCAGCGACGCGATCGCGCCCAGCCCGCTCGGCGTCGCCTTCATCGCGGTCCAGGCGGCGGTGGTCGCCGCGCTCGCGGCGCTCGAGCTCCGCGGCGCGCTCTCGCTCCGCGGCGCCCGGACCGCCACCGCCTGAGCTCGCCGCGTCAGCGCAGGCTCCATTCGGGCGTGGCGATCGCGGTCCGTCCGGTACGCGATCGCTCCGCGCGCCCCTCTCGACGAGATCGCGGGGCCTCCGCGGAGCGCGGCGGCGCCGGCGCGCCGAGCAGGAAGCGCCGCCCCCGGGTGAGCCGGTCGAGCTCGGCCTGCATCGCGGTCTCGACCTCGTGATAGCGCTGCTCGAGGCTGACGGACTCGGGCCAGGTCATCGGCGGCAAGAACGCGAGCGACGTCTGCGCGGGGAGCGGCAGGTACGGGAAGAAGCCCGACGTCAGCCCCCACGGCAGCGACAGCACGATCGGGAACACCTCGGTGCGTGCCCACTCGTGGGCCCGCAGCTTGCGCGCGAGCCGATCACCACGCCACAGGACGATCATCTGCTCGTGGGTCCCCGCGGCGACGACCGGGACGATCGGCACGCGCTCGCGCTGGGCGAGCACGAGGAAGCCCTTCCGCCCGCCGAGGACGATCCGGTTACGCTTGCGGAACGGGCGAAACGTGTCGAGGTCGGATCCGGGGTAGACCAGCACGCACCCACCCGCCGCGAACGCGTGGTGCGCGCTCGCGTACCCGGCGCGAAGGATCCCGAGTCGCCCCGCGTAGCGGCGCAGCAGCGGATCCTCGAACAGGAAGTCGTGCGCGAGCGCGAAGATCGCGCGCTCGATCCCGAACCGCTCGTGCACCGCGAGCGCGGTGAAGAACGCCTCGCTCGGAAGAAATCCCCCGCTGTGATTGCCGACGAACAGCACCGGGCCTGCGGGCGGCACGTTCTCGACGCCCTCGACGCGGAGCCGGAAGTAGTACGTGCCGAGCACGCGCCAGAGATCGCAGAGCAGCTCCACGAGCTCGGGATCGCGCGCACGAGTGTCGTCGGCGACCTCCTTACCGGCCGAGCCCATCCAGCGCCGAGCTGCGAACTTCGCGAACCGCGCCACGAGCCGCGGTGGGCAGAACAGCACCCGCCGATCCGCGGGCGGCACCAGCCGGTGCGCACGGGCACGCCACTCGTCGAGCTCGCTCCACATGCGTACCGGTGTCGCAAGGGCCGTGCCCCCGCGAGGCGCCTGTTCAGCGTCGGCGCGCGGTGCGAGCACCGGCGCGACCACGCCGCGTCGCGTCCAGGTAGGCGCGGCCGCGCGGCGAGATCTCGTAGCCGACCTCGAAGCTCTGGGTCAGGCCGAGGCGCTTCAGCTTGCGGACGTCGGCCTTGAACGGCAGCGTCTCGCGGCCGAGCTTCGCGGCGAGCTGCGACGCCGCGATCCGCGGGTGCTTGTCGATGATCGCGAGCGTCTCGCGCGTCCATGGCTCGTCGCGATCGAGGCGCGCGAGCTTGGCCCGGATCGTGTCGATGTCCTCGGCCGACAGCGCGGTCTCGAGCGCGAGCTCGACGCGATCTCCGTCGCCGCCGTGGTGGAGCGCGACCCGGTAGAACGTCGTGTCGTCGTCGACGGGCCCGAGCTCCTCGAGATACCCGACGAGCGCCGCCCGCGTCGCGAACCCGGCGCGCCGCGCGTCGTCCTCGGTGATGTCGCGCAGCGTGACCTGGCGGAGGTCGTCGACCTCGAGCACGCCGATCGGGTGACAGCGATAGCGACCACCGACGCGCACGTGCGGCTTCTGCCAGCGGCGGAACGTCAGCTGGATCGAGCCGCTGACCAGGCCCTCCCAGAACGGTTTCTTGAACAGCAGCATCGGAGCTCGGTGCCCGGAGCCTACACGGCTCCCGGACCCACGCCACACCTCACAGCGGTCGAGCGGAGCCATGGCCCCGGCCTCGCCGCAGATTCTCCGTCAGCGATCCGACGGCGTGGTGTATAGCCGGTCGGCCATGCGCGCGTTCCTGCTTCCGAGCGTCTTGACCCTGGCGGCGTGCGGGAGCCCGTCCGCGCCCCACGGGGGCGATGCCGGTGGGGATCCCGGCGGCGACGCGAGCGGGCCCGGGGATGCGCCGCCGGAGATCCGCGACGGCGGCACCCGCGATGCCCGCGCGAGCGACGACGGGGGCCTGCCCGCGGACGGTGGCCCCGCGGACGGCGGCATGCCCCACGACGGCGGCGTGCTCCTCGACGGTGGCCTGCCGCTCGACGGAGGATCCGCCCCGGATGCGCCACCCCCGATGGGCCCGATCAGCGGCGGTCCGTGCGCCTCCGGCGCGGCCGGGCAGACCGCGTATCGCATCCGGTTCGCGGGCAACGGCAGCGGTAGCACGGCGTACGTCGTGTACGAGGTGAACGGGCTGCCCGATCCGACGGATCACGCGGGCGTGTACGGCACCTCGATCGGCTACACCCCGCAGTTCGTCGACGTGTTCCTGGCGCAGGGCGGCGTCCGCCTCGACGGCGGGAACTTCATCGATCTCGAGCTGTCGACCGTGGGCCTGGCGAGCATCCAGTCGGCGACGCTGTCGATCTACGGCCGCAGCTTCCACACGACGGCGTCGGGCAGCTTCCACTGGCAGTCGTTCGACGGTGTGGGCGCCGCGCCGGTGAACCTCGTCAGCAACGCCGCGCCCTACGCGTGGTACTCGGCCGACATGACGAGCGAGATCAGCGCCGGCGACGACGGCGTGCTGCTGCGGATCAAGGCGGGCCCGAGCTCGGGCGTGCTCGTGGTGAACCGCATCGAGATCTGCATGCAGGCCAGCTAGCGAGCGAGCGGTCGCTGCACGGCGATCTCCCGCCACTGCCCCGGGGCGAGCCCGCCGAGCGTGTACGGCCCGATCGCGACGCGCACGAGCCGGAGCGTCGGGAGCCCGACCGCGGCGGTCATCCGCCGGACCTGGCGGTTGCGCCCCTCGCGGATCGTGAGCTCGAGCCAGCAGTCGGGCACGGTCTTGCGGAAGCGCACCGGCGGCGTGCGAGGCCAGAGCCACGTCGGGGCCTCGATCGCGCGGACCTCCGCGGGCCGCGTCCAGCCGTCCTTGAGCTCCACGCCGGCGCGTAGCCGGTCGAGCGCGTCCTCGCGCGCGGTGCCCTCGACCTGCACGAGATACGTCTTCGGCGCCTTCCAGCGCGGATCGGTCAGCCGCTGGTTGAGCCGGCCATCGTCGGTGAGCAGCAGCAGCCCCTCGCTGTCGTGATCGAGCCGCCCCGCGGCGTACACGCGCGGCGGGAGCCCGAGCTGGGCGAGCGTGGGCCGCGGCGGCACCTGATCGTCGGTGAACTTGCAGTGGACGAGGTACGGCTTGTTGAGGGCGATCAGCATCCAGGGCGCCTGCGCGTACCCTAGAACATCGCCGTGTTCCGCGCTCGCGCGCGACCTCGCTCAGTCGTTCTCGGCGGGCTCGCCGTCGTCGGAGTTGCCCGCGGTCGCCATCTCGCCGCGCAGCTCGCGATCCGACAGGTGCCCCACGCCCGCGACGCTCGCGAGCTCGTCGCGGGCCGCTTCGCGCACGGGTAGCGCCCCCTTGCGCTTCGGTGAGCGCGTCGCGCTGCGGGTCTGCGCGCTGGACTGCTGGCCCTCGCGCGGGCTGGTCTTCTTCTTCGAACCCTTGGGCATGGCCGCCTCCACTCGGCGGCTCGAACGGATCGCCAGGCACGTGGCCGGCTCTTCAAGGCCTGTCCCGCAGGGTAGTAGCCCTCATGCCGTTGCCGCTCTCGCGAGCTCGACTTCAGGGTGTCTTCCCACGCTGCGATTCGCACCTGGAGGTGCGCTTGCCTTCTTGAGCTTTCCTCCGCGTTACCTGGCGACCCATTCCAGCCGCCGAGTCGATCGACGGTGGAGCAAGCGCGGGACCAGAGCACACCTGCGCGTGACGCGCGCACGAACCGGCGACCCGGGCGCGCGGCCGGGCGCTCGTGTCGTGACGCGGTGTGCCCGTGAGCCCTGCGCGCTCTCCTCGAGATCCCGAGGCCGTACACCTTCACTTCTCGGGGATCGGCTCGCTGCGCTTCGGGTGACCGCTCGTCGAGCGGTCCTCGCGCTGGGCGAGCCGCAGACCGCATCGCGGGCACGTGCCGGGACGATCGCTCGTCTCGTCGACGTGTACGGGACAGGCGTAGGTGATCACTTGCGGCGGCGCTCCTCGCGGTCGTGGTGCGTCTGCACGACCCCGGAGGTGCTGCGATCGAGCCCCTCGCCAGGTTTTCGATGATGCACCGGCTGCGCGGGCTCCGTAGGAGGCTCGGCACCGGCGGGTGGCCTCGGATGCGGTCGTCGTTTCTCGTCGGGCATACGCGACCTCGCGAGCAACGCCCGTGCCTCGCGGGTCTCCGAGAGCACGAGAGCCCCGGCGCGGCGATCCGCCGCGTGCCCTCGCCCGCACGCGATGTCACGATGTCCCGCCTTGTTCCGGGTGTGGATCTGGCTCGTCATGGCATCCGTCGTGGGGATCACGGGGATGCCGCGTTCGGCATCGGCCGAGACTCTCGAACGAATCGCGCCTGCGGTACCGGCGGAGACCGCCGAGACCGCCGAGGCCAGGCAGGTCGCGGAGCGGCTCCTGACCCGCTGGGCGCCGGTGTACGTCCAGCACGTCGCCGACGGTGACCACGGCGCCGATCGTCCGACGCGCATCGACTTCGATGGTGACTGGGATGCCACGAACAACTGGGATCACCAGGAGGAGCACGGGACGGCGCTGCCACCCGCGGCGTACGGCGCCGCGATCCTCACCGAGTCGCACGCGTACCTGACGTACACGCTCTACTACCCGCGCGACTGGAGCCGCCTCGCCTGCCTCCCCCTCGTCTGTCACGACAACGACCTCGAGACGATCACGGTCGTCGTCGAGCGCGACGGAGGCGATGGCCGGCTCGCCGAGATCCGGACCAAGGCTCACCACTCGATCTCGGAGACCACGGGCGCGCAGGTCGCGCGCGCAGCGGACGATCGCCCGCTGCTCTGGGTCGAGCCCGAGGGCCACGGCATCTCCGTGTGCACCGCGGGAGATCCGGCGTGCACGCCGCAGGACGGCCGCCTCGTCTACGTTCCGGGGGCTGCGCCGTCGGCGCCGCCCGACGAGGCGCGCGGACAGCAGGTCACGTACGAGCTGCTGTCGCTCCGCGAGACGCTGTGGGCCCGACGCCACGTCCAGAACGATCGTCTGTGGACGCGCGGCGAGCGCGGCCCGCTGTACTACGCGGGTCGCATGGCGGGGCGGATCGGCGACCAGATGGGCGCGGCGATGGCGAGCTCGCGGTTCATGGGCGGCGTCACCCCGCCGTGGGCGCTCGCCGGCCGAGGGGGCGCGCGCGGCGACTGGTTCCTCGATCCCGCCGGAACCAGCGACTACGTGTACAACCCGTTCCTCGACGACCTCCGCGCGGAGTGCACGGGTCCGCTGTGCCTGCCGCAGCCACCCGAGCCCACGACCTGGACGAAGAACTTCAGCTCTGGAGCGATCTGGCTTGCGTGCTCGCTGGCTGTCGGCGCACTCCATGGCCGTCGGCGACGCTCCGCAACAGCCGCGCGGTGAGCGTCGCGCACGCCTCGGCCGTGAGGTGCTGCGTGACGCGGCGATACGCGCGCTCGACGAGCACGCGCCGCGTCTCCGGCTGATCGATCAGCTGCGTGATCGCGCGCGCGAGGGCATCGACGTCGCCGATCGGATAGAGCAGGCCGTCGACGCCCGTCGTCACGATCTCGCGCGTCGCGGGGGCGTCGGCCGCGACGACCCCGGTCTTCATCGCCATCGCCTCGAGGACCACGTTCGGACAACCCTCGGACCGCGAGGGCAGCACGAGGATGTCGCACGACTCGTAGAAGTCGCGCATGTCGCGCACGTACCCGAGCACGCGCAACGTCCGCGCGCCGTGCTCCTCCGCGAGCTTCTCGTACTCGGCGCGCCGACTCCCCTCGCCGGCGAGCAGGAAGGCCACGTCGTCGCGCGCGGAGAACCGCGCCGCGGCCTTGATGAAGTCCTGTGGCCGCTTCTGAGGCACGAGGCGCCCCGCGAACCCGATGACGACCCGTGCCCCCGGCGGGCGCAGCGCGTGGCGGGTGCCCGCCCCGGGATAGAACTGGCGGATGTCGACGCCGTTGCGGATCATGACGGACGGCGCACCGATCAGAGGTGCATACAGCCGGCGCACCGCGTCTCCGTTACACACGAGCACATCCGGGCGCTGACGTCGCGCCCATAGCGACAGCAGATGCCGCTGTGCGGGGGTGCACTCCGTTCCACCCGCACGCCACACGATCGGGACGCCGAGCTTGCGCGCCACGTGAGTCGCCGCGATCCACGAGAACGACATCGCCGCGAACACCACGTCGATGCCGCGCTCGCGGATCACCTCCGCGAGCTCCTCGCGTGTGTCGACGAGGCAGCGGCCATAACGCACCGGCAGCATCGCGCGCGCGAGGCCGCTCGGCTTGGCCCATCCTCCGGGGAACGCGCGCGTGTGCACGTAGTCCTCGACGCCGCGCTCGTCGAGCCATTCGCAGATCGCGCGCCCGGGGCCGACGTACGGAATGGCCTCGATACCGTGATCGCGCAACAAGGGAATGACGGTGGCTGCCTGGCGCTCGGCGCCTCCAAAATGGGCCGCCGGTTGCAAGTACAGCATTCGGATGAACCTTGGCCGCATCAACACCATCCGGGGTGCGCGATGAATCGGTGGCGAGCGCTCCGCGTCGCGACTCTCGCGGCCGCGCTCGGTCTCATGATCGTGCTGGTTGCACGACTCGGACCACGGGAGATCGGCCAGCAGGTCGCGTCCGCCGGGCCGGGAACCCTGTGGTTACTCGTCGTCTACCTCTGCGGCGTGGCGATCACCGGGCTGCCCTGGCGCGCACTCCTGGATCCGAGCGCACGGCCCTCGCGGCTCCACGCGGTGACGAGTCGCATCGCGGCCGCCGGTGCGAACTCGATCAT
>Ga0164243_10000958_pt1 | contig 50269 bp, 50 predicted proteins | sample OricompcompostOP_FD_108781 | JGI IMG/M metagenome (GOLD analysis project Ga0164243, IMG submission 108781) | Organic Plus compost microbial communities from Emeryville, California, USA - Original compost - Organic plus compost (OP) | ecosystem: Engineered > Solid waste > Mixed feedstock >... | reverse complement strand
GTTGATGTCGGTGGCGCCGCCGCGGTCCCAGGGGTCGATGTGGTGGACGTGGGTGTGGTGGGCGGGGGCGTCGCAGGTGGCGCAGCCCTTCCAGATGGCGAGCAGGGCGTTGCGTTGCGCCGCACGCTCGACGACGGCGGCTCACCGGGAGCGCCTCACTCGCTGATGAGGCCCTCCTTCACCGCAGCCACGAGGGCGGCCGCCACCACCGCGACCACCGCGGAGCGCAGGCACTTCGACCACGGCTGGCCGTAGGACCGACCCAGGCGGACGACGATGAACCCCACCAGCCCGACCACCGCGATCTGCGCGGCGAACCGCTCGTGGCCTTCGGGGGCGACGAGGACCGCCAGGCTGGCGACGGTTGCCACCACCGCGGCGCCGGCGATCTGGACCTGGAGCTGGCGGAGCACCAGCCCGCGGTCGGCGTCGGGGTCGACGAACCGGGCGGCGAGGGAGAAGGCGACCCAGTGGGCGGCGGCCAGCCCCACGGTCGTGCCCCACACCAGCCCGACGATGTCGACGTCGTCCCAGCCGTGCTCGGCGAACACCAGGCCGGCCATCAGGGTGATGGCGACGTAGAGCTCCATCGTCACCCGCTCCCGGGTGAGCGCCCTGCGCTCCTCCGGGGGCAGCTCCTCGTCGGGGTAGGTCGCACGCTCCGCCATGGTCCGATCCTGCCCGACCCCCGAGCCGGCTGCCCCGTCGTCGGCCCGCAGATCGCAGGAAGACCCTGTTCCGTGGACGTTTCTCACGGAACGTGTTGCATAGGTCACTCTTCGTGGGGTACACACGAGGGATGTCGACTCGGCGGACGGGTTGGCGGCGTCTCGGGCTGGTGCTGCTCGGCACCGTGCTCGGGGCGGTCGCCCTGCTGATGTGGAGCAGCTCCTCCGCGTCGGCCGCCGAGGCGCCCTCCCCTCCGCCCGCCCGGTCCGGACCCGACCTGTCGGGAACGGTCGACCAGCTCCTGCGCGGGGTCACCGGTCCCCTCGACGAGCTCCTCACCCCGCTCGGGCTGGAGCTCACACCGGTGCTCGACCCGCTCACCAACGATGTCGTCGTCCCGACCCTGGCGACGGTCGACGCCGCGGTGGCGGACCTCGTCGGCGCCCTGCCCACACCCCCCGCCCCCGGGGTGCCCGGCCCGCCGGCCCTCCCCGACCTGCCCGCCCTCCCGGACCTTCCCCGCACGACCGAACCCACGGTCGAGGGGGCCGCCCCGGCCGCCGACGCCGAGCCCACGGACCTCGATCGCGCCGTCGACGCGGTCGCCACCTCCACCTCCTCACCCTCCTCGATCGGGGGAATGGGGGCTGCCCCCTGGACGACGGCCTCGTCGCCGGAGGGCGCCCGCCTCTCGATCGAGCCGGCGTCGGACGACAGCGGTCCCTCCTCCGCCCCCACGTCACCGACGCCGGCCCCCCTCCTCCAGGCGGCCCTCGGGTCCCTGGTGTCGACCGGCCAGAGCGCGGCCGGTCTCCTCCTGCTCGCCGTGTTGGCGGGCGCGGTCGCGGCGGCCACCCGCCCGACCTGGCGACGGCTCGCCCTCGCCGGCCTCCTCACACCCCGGGCGCCGGCCTTCGCCATCGCGAGTCCACCCGGCTGATCCTTCCTGCTTCGACGCGTCCACGAAGCCGTGCCCCGACGGGGCACACCAACGGAAGGAACCAACAGATGTCCATCGAACGCCTCGCGCGGCGCGCCCTCGTGCTGCTCGCGCTCACCGTCCTCGGGGTCCTCGGCCTCATCGGCTCCGGCTCGGTCGCCGGTGCCGCCGAGTCCGACCCGACCCCCGATCCCGTCACCTCCCTCACCCAGCTGGCCACCACCCCGCTGGCGCTCCTCGCCCCCGGCACCGACGTGACCGTCTGCGGCATCGGCCTGCTCGGCGACGCCGACTGCGGCTCCGCCCCGACATCCGGCCAGGCGCCGACCGGGGCCGGCGCCATCCCCGTCGTCCCCGACACCGACATCGTCGTCTGCGGCATCGGCCTCCTCGGCGACGGCAGCTGTGGCACCACCTCCGCTCCCACCGGAGCCGACGGTGGCGCTCCGGCCGCGGTGGGGACGATCCCCGTCGTGCCCGACACCGACGTCACCGTCTGCGGCATCGGCCTCCTCGGCGGTGGCGACTGCGGTGACCGGGCGGGCGGCCAGGCGGCGTCGCCGTCGGGGGCCGGACTGGTGCCGGTCGTTCCCGACACGGACCTGACCCTCTGCGGCGTGGGCGTCCTCGGCGAGGCCGGGTGCGGCACCTCCACCAGCGGGTCCGGCGGCGATGGCTCCCCCGGCCCGTCGGCCACGGGCGCGGCGCCGGTCGTGGCCGACTCCGACCTCGTCCTGTGCGGCGTCGGCGTCCTCGCCGACGCCAGCTGCGGCACCGCCGCCGGGGCGGGCGCAGGGACGCCGTCCGCCCCCGGGCTGCTGCCCATCGTGGCCGACACGGACCTGACGCTGTGCGGGATCGGCCTCCTGGGCACCGCCGACTGCGGCACCCCGGCCGGTCCCTCCGGCCCGACCGACCCGTCTGATCCCACCGGCCCGTCGGATCCCACCGACCCGTCGAACCCCTCGGACCCGACCGGGCCGGGAGGTCCGGTCGACCCCGGGGCACCGGGGACGACCGTGGACCCGCTGGCCTCGGCGGGTGGCGCCGGCGAACCGGCCGCGGCGCACGCGGTCTCCACGGCGGGGACCCTCCCGTACACCGGGTCGGGTCAGGGCTGGCTGCTCGTGGCCGGCCTCGTGCTGCTGCTGGGCGGGGCGGCCACCTGCGCCACGGCGACCCGCCGCGGCTGAGCCGCTCGGGCACACCGGGTGGGGCCCGTCGACGACGGGTCCCGCCCGGGCCGCCCGGCCCGGACCGGCCGCGGTCCGCTAGGCGCTCGCGGACCCGGCGGCGCGGTCGACCGCGGTCGCCAGGTCGAAGCACACGGCCGAGATGCCGCCGGCGTCGTGGTTCACGATGTCGACGGTGACCCGGTTCCAGGAGTTGGACCAGTCCGGGTGGTGGTCGAGCTTCTCCGCGGCCAGCGCGACCCGGGTCATGAACCCGAAGGCCTCGGAGAAGTCGGCGAAGTGCAGCTCACGGTGGAGCTTGCCGTCGACGACCTCCCAGCCGTCGAGGGCGGCGACGCGCTTGGCCACCTCGTCGGCGTCGAGTGCGGGCTGCTTCGGCATGTCCCCCTCCTCTCGCCGGCCCGGGGTCAGGCCAGCGGATCGGCGAACGGGTCGGCGAAGGGGTCGGCCGCGGCGGCGGACGGCGTGGCATCGTCGCCCTCGTCGTCGCCGAGCCACTCGGCGTAGCCGGTCTCCTCCAGCTGTCCGGCCAGCTCGGGGCCGCCGGTGGCCACGATGCGGCCCTTGACCAGGATGTGCACCACGTCGGGGCGGAGCTCGTCGAGGAGCCGGTGGTAGTGGGTGATGGCCAGCACGCCGAGGTCGAACTCGGTGGTGGCGGCCTCCACCCGGCGGGCGCAGGCCCGCAGGGCGTCCACGTCGAGGCCGGAGTCGAGCTCGTCGAGGACGGCGTAGCGGGGGCGCAGCACGGCGAGCTGGACGGTCTCGTTGCGCTTCTTCTCGCCGCCGGAGAGGTCGACGTTGACGGGACGGTCGAGCAGCCGGGTGGCCAGACCGATGCGCTCGGCCTCGGCGGCCACCTCGGCGTGGACCACGCTGGCGTCGCGCCCGGCCGCGCCGAGGGCCTCGGTGAGCAGGTCGTCGACGCTGACGCCGGGGACCTCCACCGGGTACTGCATGGCGAGGAAGAGCCCGGCCTGCGCCCGCTGCCAGGTGGGCAGGGCGAGGAGGTCCTGGCTGTCGAGGGTGACCCGCCCACCGGTGACGGTGTAGCCGGGCTTGCCCATCAGCACGTGGGAGAGGGTGGACTTGCCGGACCCGTTGGGCCCCATGACCGCGTGGACCTCGCCGGGCCGGACCACCAGGTCGATGCCGTGGAGGATCTCGCGGCCGGCGACCTCGGCGGTGAGGCCTTCGATCCGCAGCTCGGAGGTGCCGTTGGTGCTCACGTCAGTCGACCTCCAGGAAGACGTCGTCGCCCTCGATCTTCACGGTGTAGGTGGGCACCGGCTTGGTGGCGGGCAGGGCGTGGGGCTGGCCGTCGATCAGCGAGAAGCGGCTGCCGTGCTTCCAGCACTCGAGCTCGCAGGTGTCGGCGAGGACCTCGCCCTCGGCGAGGGAGACGTCCTGGTGGGTGCAGCGGTCGCCGATGGCGTACCAGTCGTCGCCCAGGCGCACCACCGCGATGCGCAGCTTGCCCAGGTCGAACCGCCGGGCCTCCCCGTCGGCGAGGTCGGTGACGGCGCAGACTCGCTCGAGCATCAGGCCGCTCCCCCGGTGGTGAGCCGCTCGGCGATCGCCGCGCCCACGAGGGCTACGACCTCCTGGGAGGGCAGGGCCTCGAGCACCTCGGCGAAGAACCCGGCGACGACGAGCCGCTCGGCGACCTCGGTGGGCACGCCGCGGCTCTCGAGGTAGAAGCGCTGGTCCTCGTCGATGGGACCGACCGTCGATGCATGGCTGCACCGCACGTCGTTGGTCTCGATCTCGAGGTTCGGCACCGACTCGGCCCACGCCTCGTCGGACAGCTTCAGGTTGCGGTTGGTCTGGAAGGCGTTGGTGCCCCGGGCACCCTTGTCGACCTTGATGAGCCCGGTGTAGACGGACCGGCTGGCGTCGTCGAGGACGCCCTTGAACAGCAGGTTCGAGGTGGTGTCGGGGGCCGCGTGCTTCTGGAAGGTCCGGAAGTCGAAGGTCTGGCTGTCGTGGCCGAAGTAGAGGGCGTCGAGGTCGCCAGTGGCACCGCGGCCGACGAGGCGGCAGTCGGTGCGGGTGCGGGCGTACTCGCCGCCGAGCGCGGCCTGGGCCGAGGTGAGGGTGGCGTCGGCGTCGACTCGGCCGAGCTGGGAGGCGACCTGCCACACGCGGGGGCCGCGTACCTGCACGTTCGTGTAGCCGAGGCGGGCGGCACGGTCGACGTCGAGCTCGATGACCGGGCACACGAGGGCGGCCACGTCGGCCGACCCGTGCCAGTCGACGACCTTCACCTCGGCGGCGGCCGCCAGGCGCACCACCAGGCGGGGGTAGACGGCGGCGCCGTCGGCGTCGACCCAGTCGACCACGAGGACGGGTCGGTCGATCGCGACCCCGGCGGGCACCGAGACGAGGACCGGGTCGGCGAGGCGGGCGTCGTTGAGCGCGGCGAAGACGTCGGGGCCCTCGCCGGCGACCGAGCCGAGGGCGTCGTCACCAGTGGGCCCGTCGACGAGGCGACCGGCGTAGAGGCCCTTGCTCTCGTACGCCGGGGCGATCTCGGCGTGCACGACCACGCCGTTGCGCACCACGACGGTGGCGGCCCGGTCGGGCAGCGCGGCCAGCAGGTCGGCCACCGGGCCGGGGATGCCGGGCTCGGGCAGTGGGGCGGGCGCCCACTCGTCGAGGTCGATGTCGGCGACGCGGCTGTAGCGCCAGACCTCCTCGTCGGTGGACGGGAGGGTCGGGTCACCCAGGCGGGCGGCCACGGCACGGCGGCGCTCGTCGAGCCAGGCGGGGGCCGGCGACGCGAGGGGGGCGTCGGGCGGAGGGGTCATGGGAATTCACACTACCGCCGTAGGAGAAATCCCGGCCAACCAGGGGCAGGTCCCCTCTGACGTGCCGAAACGCCGATCGACCGGCGTGGAGCGCGTCCGGTGCCGGCCCGGACTCAGAGGCGATAGCCCCCGTCGACGTGGAGGTCCTGGCCGGTGATGCCGCGACCCTCGGCCGAGGCGAGCAGCACCGCCATGCCGGTGAGCTCCTCGGGTGCGAGCACCCGGCGCTGGGCGCTCTCGGCCTCGGCCGCGGCGCGGGCCTCCTCCGGCGTGCGTCCCGAGCGGGCAGCGATGGCGTCCCAGTCCACGAGCGAGGTGGCCGTCCAGCCGGGGGAGATCATGTTGACCCTCACCCCGTGGGGGGCACCGGCGGCGGCCAGCGACTTGGTGAGGCCCACCATGCCGTGCTTGGCGGCCACGTAGGCGGCGCCGGCCGACGCCCGGATGGCCGCGCCCGAGCCGATGGAGATGATCGAGCCCCCACCCTGCTCCCGCATCGCCGGAAGGGCCGCGGTGGAGGCCCACCACACCGAGGTGAGGTTGAAGGCGAGGGTGCGCTCGAAGCCGTCGCCGTCGGCGGCGAACGGGTCGTGGCCCCCGCCGACGGTGCCGCCGACGTTGTTCACCAGCACGTCGACCCGGCCCAACTCGGCCAGGGCCACCTCCACGGGGCGCCGGGCCCCCTCGGGCTGGCTCGCGTCGGCCTCCACCGCCACCACCCGGCCGCCGCGCGATCCGACCACGCCGACCACCTCGTCGAGGCCGGACCGGTTGCGGGCCGAGGCGACGACGGTGGCGCCCTCGGCGGCGTAGCGCTCGACGATGGCCCGGCCGATGCCGCGGCTGCCCCCGCTCACGACGGCCACGAGGCCGGCAAGGGCCTCCCCGCTGAACGCGCTCCCCTGCTCGGTCACCGGACCTCCCTCGGACGGGTGCTCAGCGCCGACCGCGGCCGAAGCGCTTCTTCAGCCGGGCGAGGGCCCCCTGCGACCGGGCCTGCTCGGCCGCCAGGTCGGCCAGGATCTCGGGACCGGCCGCGTTGACGATGTCCTCGGCTTCGTCGAGCAGCTCGGCGATGCCCTGGCCTTCGGGCTCGGGTGGCGTCGGCGGGGTGATGAGGGTGCCGTGCTGCCAGTCGACGTCGGCCAGGCGCCGCTCGTAGCGGGGGCAGTCGTCGGGGCACCGCCAGGGCGCCTCGGGCGCGAGGTCGAGGTTGCACTTCCGGACCGTCTCGCCGTTGGCGTAGGTCCGGCTCTCGAACTGCTTGCACTCCTCGCGCATGGGCATGGCCCCAGTCTGCCCGGTCACGGGCCGCCGTCCCGCTCGCCCCGGCCGTCAGCGTCCCCAAAGGTGGCGGGCGACCTTCCCCGGCCTGCCCGCGGCGCCGGCGAGGGCTCGGTCAGCCGACCGAGCCCTCCATCTGGAGCTCGATGAGGCGGCTCCACTCCACCGCGTACTCCATGGGCAGGGTGCGGGTGATCGGCTCGATGAAGCCGTTCACCACCATGCCCATGGCCTGCTCGGCGGAGAGGCCGCGGCTCATCAGGTAGAAGAGCTGCTCGTCGGCCACCTTGGAGACGGTGGCCTCGTGGCCGATCACCGCGTCGCGGGAGCCGACCTCCATGTAGGGGAAGGTGTCCGAGATGGAGTCGTCGTCGAGGATGAGGGCGTCGCACTGCACGTGGCTCTTGCAGCCGTAGGCGTCGTCCTCGACTCGCACCAGGCCGCGGTAGGAGGTGCGGCCGCCGTCCTTGGAGATCGACTTCGAGACGATCTTCGAGGTGGTCTCGGGAGCGGCGTGGACCATCTTGGCGCCGGCGTCCTGGTGCTGGCCGGGGCCGGCGTAGGCCACCGAGAGCACCTCGCCCGAGGCCTTCGGGCCGACCATGTAGACCGCCGGGTACTTCATGGTGAGCCGGCTGCCGATGTTGCCGTCGATCCACTCCATGTGGCCCTCGGCTTCGACCCGAGCCCGCTTGGTGACCAGGTTGAAGACGTTGTTCGACCAGTTCTGGATGGTGGTGTAGGTGACCCGGGCGGAGGGCTTCACCACGATCTCGACCACCGCGGAGTGCAGCGAGTCGGTGGTGTACACGGGGGCGGAGCAGCCCTCGATGTAGTGCACCTGGCTGCCCTCGTCGGCGATGATCAGAGTGCGCTCGAACTGGCCCATGTTCTCCGCGTTGATGCGGAAGTAGGCCTGCAGCGGCATCTCCACGGTGACGCCGGGCGGCACGTAGATGAACGAGCCGCCCGACCACACCGCGGAGTTCAGCGCCGAGAACTTGTTGTCGTTCGGCGGGATCACCGTGCCGAAGTAGGCCCGCACGATCTCCGGGTGCTCCCGGAGGGCGGTGTCCATGTCGGTGAAGATGACGCCCTGGGCCTCGAGGTCCTCACGGTTGCGGTGGTAGACGACCTCGGACTCGTACTGGGCGGTGACGCCGGCCAGGTACTTCCGCTCGGCCTCGGGGATGCCCAGCTTCTCGTAGGTCTGCTTCACCGAGTCGGGCAGCTCGTCCCACGCGTCGACCTGCTTGTCGGTGGGCTTGATGTAGTAGAAGATCTCGTCGAAGTAGATCTCCGACATGTCCCCGCCCCAGTTCGGCATGGGGCGCCGCTGGAAGTGCGTGTAGGACTTGAGGCGGAAGTCCCGCATCCAGTCGGGCTCGCCCTTCATCCAGGACATCTCCTTGATGATGTCCTCGTTGAGGCCGCGCTTGGGCTTGAAGACGTAGTCCTCGGCGTCGCTCCAGCCCAGCTTGTAGCGACCGAGATCGAGCCCGAGATCGGTGGAGGCCATGCGGTGCGGCTCCCGGAGTGAGGGGGTGAGGGGGGCGGAGTCCCGCGGCCAGCGGGAATTTCTCCTACGGCGATAGTAACAAACCCCCTCGCTGATCCCACACGAGGCGGGCCGGGTCAGGCGAGCAGGGCCGACGCGGTCTGGCCGAGCAGCTCCACCCGTTCGGGGACGTGCCCGTTGAGCGGCAGGTTGATGGTCCAGCCGTCGAGCCCGGCGTCGAGGTAGGCGGCCAGCCGCTCCGCCACCTCGTCCGGACCGCCCCACACGAACCGGGCCTTGGCCGCGTCGACGGCGGCCTGGTCGCGGAACAGCCCGGTGCGCGCCAGGCCCTCGGTGAGCTCGGCCTCGGCCTGCTCGCGCGTCGGGGCGATGCAGGCCCCGACCTGGCCGGTGACGGTGATCTCACCCCGGTCACGGCCGAGGCGCTCGCAGTGGGCGGCGAGCACGTCGAGCTTGCGGGGAATGTCCTCGAAGCTGCAGATGAGGTTCGACTCGTCGGCGTACTGGGCCACCATGCGCAACGTCTTCTTCTCGCCGCCCCCACCGATCATCACCGGCACCCGGCTGACCGGCGGCGGCTCGTTCATGGCCTCCCGCACCCGGTAGTGCGCGCCGTCGAGCGTCGGTCGCTCGCCGCGCAGCATCGGCACGATGATCTGCAGCGCCTCCTCCAGCTTCTCGAACCGGTCGGTGAAGGTGCCGAACTCGAAGCCGAGGCTGTCGTGCTCCAGCTCGAACCAGCCGGCGCCGATGCCGAGCTGGCCCCTTCCCTCGGAGACGATGTCGAGCGTGGTGACGGCCTTCGCCAGCAGCGTCGGGTTGCGGTAGGTGTTCCCGGTGACGAGGGCGCTGAGCCGGACGGTGCGGGTCTCCCGGGCCAGGGCCGACAGCAGCGCGTAGCACTCGAGCATGTACTGGTCCGGCGTGCCGATCATCGGCAGCTGGTAGAAGTGGTCCATCACCAGGACGGTGTCGAAGCCGTTGGCCTCGGCCGCCCGGGCCTGGGCGGCGATGGCCTCGAAGAGCCGGTCGGGCCCGACCCCGGGATAGGTGAAGTTCGGGATCTGGTAGCCGAGTCGGGTCATGGGTGCCTCCGGGCGCTCGTCGACGAGGGAACGCTACGCACCCGGCGCACCCTCCGACGGTCCGACCCGGCCCCAGCCGCCGACTTCCCGCCCCCTTCAGCGTTCTGGCCTGCGTTGTGCACCCCTACGGGTGCACAACGCAGGCCAGTACGGGAAGACCGGGAAGAGCGGGAAGAGCGGGAGGGACGGGGCAGGTGAGAAGGCCTGGTGCGGCCGGTCAGGCGTCGAGGGCGGCGAGGGCCGCGGCGATGCGACCGACGGTCTTCCATGTGCGGGTGGTGACGTCCTTGCCGTAGGCCCGCTCGAGGACGTTCATGAGGTCGGGTGTCTTCGAGCGGGTCGAGTCGACGACGCTGAACACGGCCTGGTCGCGCACGGCCACGATCCTCGCCCCCTCCCCAGGGGTCGGGACCGGCTCCGACTGCTGGGCCCGGCGCTTGAGGAAGGTGACGTTCAGCCGGCTGGCGGGGGCGTCCTCGTGGCCGTCGAACACGTCGCTGCGCAGCAACCGCTCGAGCTGCGACCGGCTGCGCACGATGGTGCAGCACGGTGCGCCGAGGTGGTCGGCCAGGGCCACCTCGATCGCGTTCTCGAGGCGGGCCCGGCTGCGCTCGGGCGATCGGAAGCACACGTTGCCGCTGGCGATGACCGTGCGCACCGCGTCGAAGCCGAGCTCGTCGAACACCCGCCGCAGCTCGGTGTTGTGCATCTTGGGGTTGGAGGGGGCGATCCCCCGCAGCAGGGCGACGTACTCGGCCACGGCCCCGACCTCCGGTGCGGTCAGCCGAGCAGCGCCGGTGCCAGGCGGCGCCAGGTCTCGACCGGCGGACGGGTGGGTTCGTCGGTGGGCAGCACCTGGATGCAGACGTGGTCGGCCCCCGCGGCGTGGTGGGCGGCCACCCGCTCGGCGATGGCGGCCTCGTCGCCCCAGGCCACGATGGCGTCGACCAGGCGGTCGCTGCCGCCGTCGGCCAGGTCGTCGTCGCCGAAGCCGAACCGGCGCAGGTTGTTCGTGTAGTTCGGCAGCGTGAGGTAGGTCGCCATGTGGGCCCGGGCCACCTCTCGGGCCCGGTCCGGGTCGGTCTCCAGCACGACCGCCTGCTCGGGGTAGAGCTTGGCGTCCGGGCCCATCGTCTCCCGGGCGAAGGCGGTGTGCTCGACCGGGATGAAGTACGGGTGGGCCCCGTCGGTGCGCTCGGCCGCGAGGCGCAGCATCTTCGGGCCCAGCGCGGCCAGGGCCCGGTGGGTCGGGGTGGTGGGCGGCGAGGCGGTGAACAGGCCGTTGTCCATGGCGTCGAGGTAGGCGACCATCGTCGAGTACGGCTTGCGGTACTCGTGGCCCCGGATGCCCTCGACCATCACCTGGTGGCTCACGCCCAGGCCGAGCAGGAAGCGCTCGGGGAAGGCCTCGGTGACGGTGTGGAGGGCGGAGTTCGCGCACAGCGCGTCGCGGGAGTAGATGCCGGCGATGCCGGTGGCCACCACGATGCGCTCGGTGCCCGAGAGCAGGAGGGTGGAGCTCACGAACGACTCCCGCCCCACCATCTCGGGGATCCAGATGGCCCCGTAGCCCATCTCCTCCACCTCGGCGGCGATCTCCTTCGCCTTGGCCGAGGGGACCTGATCGAGCTGGTACTGCCAGATGCCGACGCGTCCGAGATCCATGGGTCGCACCCTAGACACGCGGCACGCCCTTCGGTGGGCCCGGACCTACACTCGCCCGCGTGCCGCCGGTCCCGCCGCCCACCGCGCCGCAGGGCGCCGCCGTCGAGGGCAGCGCCGGGCCGTCCACCCCGCCACCCCCTCCCCTGCCCCGACGCTGGACACGGCGCCACACCGGCTGGCTCGTCGCCGGCGGGGTCGCCGCCGGGTGCGCCTACCTGGCGATCGCCGACCCGAACCAGTCGTCGTCGTGGTACCCGCAGTGCCCGTTCAAGGCCCTGACCGGGCTCGACTGCCCCGGCTGCGGGGTCACCCGGGCCCTGCGGGCGCTCGTCACCGGCCACCCCGGCCGGGCGCTCGACCACAACGCCCTGTTCGTGGTGGTGGCCGTCGTCGCCGTCGTCTGGCTGGCGGCGAACGCGGTGCGCAGCCGTAGGGGTCGTCCTCCGCTGCGGGTCCGGCACGCCGCGGCGTGGAGCGTGGCGGCCGGCGTGGCCCTCGTGGCCTTCTGGGTCCTGCGCAACGTGCGGTGGGGACCGTTCGGCTGGCTCGCCGCCGACGCCGCCGGAGCCTGACGGCACGAGCCCACCGGGCCCCGACCGACGCGCCGCCGGCCGCCCCGGCCGCGGTCAGTCGATGCGGCGCAGCTCCGCCTTGTAGCGGCGGCACTTCTCGACGTAGGTGGCAGCGTCGTCGCGGATGCGGGCGAGCTTGTCGCCGCCCTCGCGGAGCTTGGCCGGCACACCCAGGGCCATGAAGCCGGTGGGCACGTCGGTGTTGTCGGTGACCACCGCGTTGGAGCCCACCAGCGCCCCGGTGCGGATCGTGGCGAAGTGCAGGACCACCGCGCCGTTGCCGACCAGCGCGGCGTCCTCCACGGTGCAGCCCTCGAGGTGGACCATGTGGCCGATCACGCAGTCGTCGCCCACCACCGTCGGCACCGGCGGGATGCAATGGATCACCGAGCCGTCCTGGATCGACGTGCGGGCCCCGATGCGGATGCCACCGTTGTCACCCCGCAGCACGGCGCAGGGCCAGATCGACGACTCGGGCCCGATCTCGACGTCGCCGATCACGACCGCGTCGGGGTGGACGAAGGCGTCGGGGTGGATCCTCGGCTCGACGTCGCCGAGGGCGTAGATCGGCATCGCCCTAGAGGGAGACCCGGCCGTAGCCGCCTCGGTAGAACACCAGGGGGCCGCCCTCGTGGCGCACCTCGAGGTCCTGGACCTGGCCCACGACGATCTCGTGGTCGCCGCCGTCGAGGACGTTGACGATCTCGCAGTCGACGTAGGCGAGGACGCCCTCGATGATCGGCGAGCCGTTGCCCGACCGGCGCCAGCCGATCTCGGCGAACTTGTCCTCCGCCTTGGAGGCGAAGACCCGGCTCACGTCCTCCTGGTCCTCGGCGAGGATGTTGGCGCAGAAGCGGCCGGCCGCCTGGATCTTGGGCCAACTGCTGGAGGTCTTGGCCGGGCAGAAGAGCACCTGGGCCGGCTCCAGCGAGAGCGAGGCGAACGAGCCGATGGCCATGCCCACCGGGGTGCCGTCGTTGAGGGCCGTGACCACCGTGACCCCGGTCGGGAAGTGACCGAGGACCTGGCGGAACTTGGCGGAGTCGAAGCTGGGACCGTCGGGAAGTTCGCTCACGAGCGGAGGAGCTTAGGCCCGGCCCGCCGACAGCGGGGCCGTCGCCTGGCCCGACCGCAGCCGGATGCGCAGCCCCTCGGCCGCCACCAGCACCTCGCCGATGCCGAGCCGGCGGCCGCTCTCGGCCGCGGCGAGCGCCAGCAGGTCGAGGGTGTCGTCGTCGTGCTCAGGGTCGTGGTGGAACAGCACCAGCCGCTTGACGCCTGCCGTGGCGCCCACGTGGAGGGCGTAGTCGATGGTGCAGTGGCCCCAGGTGGACTTCGCCGGGTACTCGGCCGCCGTGTACTGGGCGTCGTGGATGAGCACGTCGGCACCCCGGCACAGCTCCAGCACCCCGGGGTCGACGTGTTCGGGATCGGCCGGCTGCTGGTGGTCGCTCACGTAGGCCACCGACACACCGTCGCGCTCGACCCGGTAGCCGAGGGTGGTGTCGGTGTGGGGCACGTACGCCGAGGTGACGGTGGCCCCGGCGAGGGTGACGGGCTGGCCGGGCTCGAGGCTGGAGAAGGTGATCTCGCTCTCGAGGTCGCTGGCCCGCACCGGGAAGAACGGCGGCCGCATGAGCTGGTCGAAGGCCTCCCCGAACGGCACGCCCTCGTCGGCGGGCCCGATGACCTCGAGCCGGGAGCCGGCCCGCAGCAGCGGCGGGCAGAACGGCAGGCCCTGCACGTGGTCCCAGTGGAGGTGGGTGACCAGGGCGGTGGCGTGCAGCGGCTGCCCGGGCGGGAGGCACTGGCCGAAGTACCGCAGACCGGTGCCCAGGTCGAGGAGGATGGGCTCGTGGCCGGGGGACGAGAGGACCACGCAGGCGGTGTTGCCGCCGTAGCGCGCCGTGCTCTCGCCCGCACAGGGCGTGGAGCCCCGCACACCGAAGAATGTGACGTCCACTCGGCCTCCCCCGAAGCGTGGGGCAGAGGGTAGGCGACCCGTTGCCGGGACGTGAACCCGCAGTGACAAGTCTCACACCGGCGCGTGACGCGGCTCACGGCAGGCGCAGGCTCCCGTCACCGTCGACCGAAGCAAGGCCGTCGGCCACCAACGAGGCCGCCGCCCGCGCTGCCTCGGCATCGCCGTCCGCCCGTTCGTCCCACCCGCAGCCGGCCCGCCAGGCGCCCGGCGGCACCGGTTCCCCCAGCCGGACGACGTCGAGCAGCCGCGACCGACCCTGGCGGAACGAGCCGTCGAAGCGGCTCTGGCGTCGGCTCACCGCGTGGGAGCCCACGGCCGGGTCGGGGTCGGGTCGCCCGCCGCGCGCCCACGCGCAGGAGGCGGCCACCGGACAGCGGTCGCAGCCGGGCGAGCGCCTGGTGCAGACGGTGGCGCCGAGGTCGAGCATGGCCTGGTTCCACGCCCATCCCTCCCCCGCCGGCACCAGAGAGTCGGCCCGGGCCTGCGCCTCCCGCGCCGCGAGGGGTCGGCCGACGGTGCGGGCGAGGATGCGCCCGACGTTGGTGTCGACCACGGCGACGTCGCGCTCGAAGGCGAAGGCCAGCACCGCCCGCGCCGTGTAGGGACCGATGCCGGGGAGGGCGAGCAGCTCGTCGAGGTCGGCGGGGAACCGGCCGCCGTGGTCCTCCACCACGGCCACCGCGCAGCGGTGCAGGTTCACGGCCCGGCGGTTGTAGCCCAGCCCGGCCCACTCCTCGACCACTGCGCCGGCCCCTGCGGCGGCACAGGCCTCGGGCGTGGGGAACCGCGCGAGGAAGCGGTGCCAGCGGGGCTCGACGCGGGCCACCTGGGTCTGCTGGAGCATGAGCTCGCTCACGAGGACCGCCCACGGGTCGCGGGTCGCTCGCCACGGCAGGTCGCGCCGCTCGGCCTCCCACCAGCCGAGCAGCTCGTAGCCGGGCGCACCCTCGTCGACCCGTCCCCCTGGGCGGCTCACCGACGGTGGCACCACCACACCCGGGTGTCGTAGGGGAAGCCGAAGCTCTCGCGGCCGGCGAGGTCCGGGTGGGTGGCGGCCAGGTGGCGGACCCGGCCGAGGACCGCGTCGCGCTCGGGGGGCGGAAGGGCGGCCACCACGCTGACCGAGGCGGCGCGCTCGACGAGCTGCTCGGGGCCGCAGGGCTGCACCCAGCTCGTGTCCCACCGCTCGACGGGGTCGAACGCACCGGCGCCGTCAGCGGCCACCACGGCGGCGTAATCGACCCCGACGTAGCGGTCGAAGGGCCGGTCGCCGTCGCCGTCGACGAGCAGGTCGCTCCAGCGTCGCACCCAGTCGACGGTGCGGTCCCGGGTGTTCCAGACCATGGCGAGGGTGCCGCCGGGCCGCAGCACCCGGGCCACCTCGGCCAGCGCCGGGGCGGGTGCGAACCAGTGGAACGCCTGGGCGACGGTGACGGCGTCGACCGACCCGTCGGGGAGCGGGATGGCCTCGGCCGTGCCGTCGAGCACCTCCACGCCGGGCACCACCTCGGCGAGCACGCGCCGCATGCCCGCCACCGGCTCGACGGCCACCACCTCGGCCCCGGTGGGCACGAGGAGCCGGGTGAGCTTGCCGGTGCCGGCGGCCAGGTCGAGCACCCGGCGACCGGGACCGAGCGCGCACACCCGCACGATCTCGGCCACCGCGTCGTCGGGGTAGCCCGGACGGGCCGCCTCGTAGGCGGCGGCGCCGCGGTCGAAGCCCTCGGCGGCCGCCTCGGGGATGCGCTCGTCGGCCACCGGGCCGCTCTCCCGTCGCCGCTACTCGTCGTCGAAGACGGCGTCGTCGTAGGGCAGGCCCCGCTGCGGGGCGAACTCCCGCTTCCACACCATCACCCGGCGCCGGAAGTAGCAGACCTCCTCGGAGCGCTGGTTGATGCCCTTGGTCTCGACCGTGACGATCCCCCGCTTGCCGTCGGAGGTCTCCTTCTTCGCCAGCACGCGGGTGACGGCATAGATGGTGTCGCCGTGGAAGGTGGGCTTGGCGTGCTTGAGCGTCTCCACCTCGAGGTTGGCGATGGCCGCGCCGCTCACGTCGGGCACGCTCATGCCCAGCACCAGGGAGTAGACGAGGTTGCCCACCACCAGGGGCTGGCCGATCGGGGACTCGTTCTCGGCGAACCAGTTGTTGGTGTGGGTCGGGTGGTGGTTCATGGTGATCATGCAGAAGAGGTGGTCGTCCGCCTCGGTGATGGTCTTGCCGGGCCAGTGGCGGTAGACGTCGCCGACCTCGAAGTCCTCGAAGTGGCGGCCGAAGGGGCGATCGATCACGGTCACGGTCTGCTCTCCTGCATCGGGGCTGCCGCCGCAGCCTAGGACCGGGCCTCGAGTCAGGTCCCTTCCTTCGAGCGGCCCGTGGCGGTCGGGGGCGGGAGAGCCATCGAGGGCGTCCCAGGGAGGGACGACGGATGGGGGCGCCAGGTGACCCACGGGTAACCTTCGCGTCATGAGCGCCCCGGACCTGACCGCCGCCGCTGCTGCCCTCGACGTCGCCCAGGGCGTGGTCGAGGCCGCCACCCGTCGCCTGGCGCAGGCCGGCGGGCTCGACACCGAGCAGGTCGTGGCCTACGACCTGGCCCACGCGGCGGCGACGGTGGAGACGGGTCGGTCGATGCTGGCCTACGGCGAGCACGGGGAGCTCGAGGCACTCATCGCCTGCGCCTACGTCGCCGACTCGATCGGCGAGCTCGCGCCCAAGCTCTTCGGCCGGGAGGCCGAGTGGGGCGTGGGCCCCGACGCGCTGGAGCCGTCGCGCGAGTTCGTCGCCCGGTTCCGCGACCCGGAGGTGCTGGCGTCGCTGGCCGACACGCCCGGGCCGCGCCACCTCGACGACGACTTCGAGCTGGTGCAGGACACCTTCCGACGCTTCGCCGAGAACGAGATCGCGCCGGTGGCCGAGCACATCCACCGGGAGAACGCCGACATCCCCGAGGAGCTCATCCAGGGCCTGGCCGAGCTCGGCGGGTTCGGCCTCTCGGTGCCGGTCGAGTACGAGGGCTTCTCCGAGGGCGGTGAGAGCGAGTACCTCGGCATGGTCGTCGCCACCGAGGAGCTGTCGCGGGCGTCGCTCGGCGCCGGCGGCTCGTTGATCACCCGGCCCGAGATCCTCACCCGGGGACTGCTGGCGGGCGGCACCGAGGAGCAGAAGCGCCACTGGCTGCCGAAGTTGGCCTCGGCCGAGGCGATGGTGGCCGTCGCCGTCACCGAGCCCGACTACGGCTCCGACGTGGCCGGTGTGAAGGTCACCGCCACGCCCACCGACGGCGGCTGGCTGATCAACGGCGTGAAGACGTGGTGCACGTTCGGGGCCCGGGCCGACGTGCTGATGCTCCTGGCCCGCACCGACCCCGACAAGACGGTCACCCACCGGGGCCTCACCCTCTTCGTGGTGCCCAAGCCCCGGGGCGAGGGCCACGGCTTCGCCTTCACCCAGGAGGCCGGCGCCGACGGCGGCGCGCCCGGCGGCGGGAAGATGGAGGGCCGGGCCATCGACACCATCGGCTACCGGGGCATGCACTCCTACGAGGTCGCCTTCGACGACTGGTTCGTCGCCGACGAGCACCAGATCGGCGGGCCCGAAGGCATCGGCCGGGGCTTCTACTTCCAGATGGCCGCGTTCGAGAACGGCCGGCTCCAGACCGCGGCCCGGGCCGTCGGTGTGATGCAGGCCGCCTACGAGGAGGCCCGCCAGTACGCCCTCGACCGGGTGGTGTTCGGGCGGCCCATCCACGACTACCAGCTCACCCGGGCGAAGCTCGGCCGCATGGTGGTGCTCATCCAGGCGGCCCGCCAGGCGGCCTACGACGTGGCCCGCAAGGTCGCCGGCGGGGGCGGCCAGCTGGAGGCGTCGATGGTGAAGGCCTACGTCTGCAAGGCCGCCGAGTGGGTCACCCGCGAGGCCATGCAGATCCACGGCGGCATGGGCTACGCCGAGGAGTTCGAGGTCAGCCGCTACTTCGTCGACGCCCGGGTGCTGTCGATCTTCGAGGGCGCCGACGAGACCCTCTGCCTCAAGGTCATCGCCCGCCGCCTCGTCGAGAACGCCACCACCTGACCCGCCCCCTCCGATCCGTGGCTCGATCCACGGCGCCCCAACACCGCCAAACGAGCCACACATCCCCCCACCCCCGAACCGTGGCTCGAACCACGGCGCCCCAACACCGCCAAACGAGCCACGGTCGGGATGTGGGCGGCAGGTGAGGGGCGGGCATGATGGCGGGGTGGGTGCGTTCGACGTCGATCTCGAGGCGGTGCGGCGACGGCGCACGGTGAAGTGGACCCTCTACGGGCCCGACGTGCTGGCGGCGTGGGTGGCGGAGATGGACTTCGACGCGGCGCCCGTCGTGCGCCGGGCGGTGCGCGACGCCGTCGAGCGCCAGGACTTCGGCTACCTCGAGGCCGATCTCTCCTCTCTCACCGGCGCCTGCTCCCGGTTCCTCGAGCGGGCCCACGGCTGGACCGTCCCCCCGACCCGGATCTTCCCCGTGGCCGACGTGCTGGTCGGCATCGCCGCCGCCCTCGACCACCACGTGCCCGCCGGTGCGCCGGTGGTCGTGCCCACCCCGGCCTACCCGCCCTTCTTCGAGGTGGTGGCCCTCGGAGGGCGCCCGGTCGTCGAGGTGCCCGTGGTCGACGACGGCGCCGGCCGGCTCACCCTCGACCTCGACGCCATCGACCGCGCCCTCGCGGCGGGTGCCCGGGGCGTGCTGCTCTGCAACCCCCACAACCCGATCGGCCGGGCCTACGAGCCCGGTGAGCTCCGTGCGCTCGCCGACCTGGTCGAGCGCCACGGCGCGGCGGTGGTGGCCGACGAGCTCCACGGCCCGCTGGCGCACCCCGGCCACCGCTACACGCCGTACGCCACCGTGTCCGATGCGGCCGGGGCGCACAGCACCACGGTGGTGGCCGCGTCGAAGGCCTGGAACGTCCCCGGCCTCAAGTGCGCCCAGGTCCTCACCACGAACCACGACGCCGCGGCCTGGTGGCGGGCCCTCCCGGACTTCGCGGTGCCCGGGGCCACCCCCATCGGCGTGGCCGCCAACATCGCCGCCTACGACGAGGGCGAACCGTGGCTGGCCGAGCTGCGCCGGCAGCTGGCGACGAACCGGGACCTGCTGGTGGACCTGGTGGCCGAGGAGCTGTCCGGCGCGGTGCTTCGCGCCCCCGAGGCCACCTACCTGGCGTGGATCGACTGTGCCGCGCTCGACCTCGACGACCCCGCCGGGTTCTTCCTCCGGGAGGCGAAGGTGGCCCTCAACGAAGGCGCCGCCTTCGGCGCCGGCCACGAGCGGTGCGTCCGGCTGAACTACGGCACCTCGCCGGAGATCCTCGAGCAGATCGTGGGCCGCATGGGCGCGGCGCTCCGGTCCCGCTGAGCCGGCCCCGTCCAACCCCGCTCGCCTTCCGCTCCTCCCGTCCGTTCGCCCCTCGAGGTCTGCCGAAGCCTGGTTCGGGTATCGGTTCCCCAGCGGCGCGACACGGATCTGGAGGCGACGCCCATGACCACAGCTGTCCGCTCAGCCACCCGGTTGCCGTCCCCCGGGCGCGGCGACTGGAAGGAGACGCTCGGCCGGGCCGGACTCGTCGGCCGCGGCGTGCTCTACGCGGTGATCGGCGTGCTCGCCCTCCAGCTCGCCTTCGGCAACGCGGCCGACGCCTCCCAGGCCGGCGCCATCGGGTGGATCGGCGGCCAGCCCCTCGGGAAGGTGCTGCTCGTCGCCCTCACCGCCTCCCTGTTCGCCCTCGCGGCCTGGCGGTTCCTCGACGCCCTCCTCGGCGACCCGGTCGAAGGCTCGGAGGCCTCTGACCGGGCCCGGTTCGCCGCGAGCGGGGTGATCTACCTGTCCTTCGCGATCGCCGCGCTCACCGCCACCATCGCCAACTGGAGCGGTCAGGGCAGCGAGCCGGCGACCCAGCCCGGGTCGGGCGAGAGCCAGCAGAAGGCCACCGCGGTGGTGCTCGACTGGCCCGGCGGGCAGTGGCTCGTCGGCATCGCCGGACTCGCCCTCATCGGCTACGCCGCCTGGAAGGTGAAGCGCCACGTGGTCGACGAGAAGTTCATGGAGCGCCTCGACGTTGGTCGTTCCACCTGGATCGAGACCTCGGGCCGCCTCGGCTACCTCGGCCGGTCGATCGTGTGGGCCGTGGTCGGCGTCTTCCTGGTGGTGGCTGCGGCCAGCTACGACCCCTCCGAGGCGAAGGGTCTCTCGGGTGCGCTCCAGTCGCTGGCCGGCTCGGGCTGGGGCCGCCTGCTGCTCGTGGTGGTGGCCGTGGGGCTGCTGGCGTTCGGCGTGTTCAACGTCGCCGAGGCCCGCCACCGCCGGGCCGCCTGAGCTACGGGCAGGAAGCTGCCCTCAGGCGTCGTCACCTCCCGGCCGCCCGGCCGCCGGGCCCGTCGCCGCCCCGGGTGTCAGCCCAGCGCGGCGATGGCGTCGGCCATGGCAAGGATGCGCCGGGCGTTGTCGACGTGGAGGTTCTCGATCATCCGGCCGTTCACGGTGACCACACCCCGGCCCTCGGCCTGGGCCTCCTCGAAGGCGGCGATGATCTCCCGGGAGGAGGCGATCTCCTCCTCGCTCGGGGCGAACACCTCGTTGCACGGGTCGACCTGGGCGGGGTGGATCAGCGTCTTGCCGTCGAAGCCGAGCTGGCGCCCCTGCACGCACTCGGCCCGGAAGCCGTCCTCGTCCTTGATGTCGTTGTAGACCCCGTCGAGGATCACCTTGCCGGCCAGGCGGACGGCCAGCAGGCACGCCTGGAGGCCGAACTGGAGCGGCGCCCGGCCGGGCACGTGCTCGGCGTGGAGCTCCTTGGCCAGGTCGTTGGTGCCCATGACGAGCACGGTGAGGCGGGCCGAGGCGGTGGCGATCTCCTCGGCGTGGAGGATCGCCACCGGCGTCTCGAGCATCGCCCACAGCTTGGTGTGCGCCGGGGCGCCGACCGCCTCCATGGAGTCGACGAGCCGGCCCACCGCGGCGGCCGAATCGACCTTCGGCACGACGATGCCGTCCGGCCCGGCGGCGCACGCCGCGGCGAGGTCGTCGGCGTGCCACTCGGTGCCCTCGCCGTTGATGCGGATGGTGAGCTCCTTGGCGCCGTAGGCCCCCGAGCGCACCGCGTCGCACACCCGGGCCCGGGCCTCGGGCTTGGCGTCGGGCGCCACCGCGTCCTCGAGGTCGAGGATGAGGGCGTCGGCGGGGAGGCCCTTGGCCTTCTCCAGCGCCCGCTCGTTGGCGCCCGGCATGTACAGCACCGACCGTCGGGGCCGCAGGGCATCACTCATCAGGTGTTCTCCAGTCGCTCGGAAACCCTGTTCTGGCATGCGTTGTGCACCCCTGGGGGTGCACAACGCATGCCAGAACGGAGGCAGGTCAGAAGCCGTAGGCGGCGGCGAGCTCGGGGTCGTCGGCGGCGAGGGCTTCGGCCAGCTCGACCATCACCCGGCACTGCTTCACCGAGGCGTCGTCCTCCATCTTGCCGTCGAGCATGAGGGCGCCGGTGCCGTCGCCCATGGCCTCGATCACCCGCTTGGCGTGGGCGACGTCGGCGGGGTCGGGGCTGAAGACCTTGCGGGCGATGCCGATCTGCACCGGGTGGAGGCTCCACGCCCCCACGCAGCCGAGCAGGAAGGCGTTGCGGAACTGGTCCTCGCAGGCCACGACGTCCTTGATGTCGCCGAAGGGCCCGTAGTACGGGAGGATCCCGTTGGCCACGCAGGCGTCGACCATCCGGGCGATCGTGTAGTGCCACAGGTCCTGCTGGTAGATGGCCCGGTCGCTGTCGATCTCACCGTCGATCGGGTCCTGGCGCACGAGGTAGCCGGGATGGCCGCCCCCGACCCGGGTGGTCTTCATGCGGCGGTTGGCGGCCAGGTCGGCGGGCCCCAGCGAGAGGCCCTGCATGCGGGGGCTGGCGGCGCAGATCTCCTCCACGTTGGCGACCCCACGAGCCGTCTCGAGGATGGCGTGCACCAGGATCGGCCGGTCGAGGCCCGCCCTCGCCTCGAGCTGCGCGAGGAGCCGATCGACGTAGTGGATGTCCTCGGGCCCCTCGACCTTCGGGATCATGATCACGTCGAGCTTGTCGCCGACCTCGGTGACGGCCGCGGTGAGGTCGTCGAGGCACCACGGCGAGTCGAGCGAGTTGACCCGGGTCCAGAACTGGGCGCGACCGAAGTCGAGGGTGCGACCCACCTGCACGAGCCCCTCGCGGGCCGCCTCCTTGGCGTCGGCCGGGATGGCGTCCTCCAGGTTGGCCAGCAGCACGTCGACCGTCGGGACGATCTCGGGCAGCTTGGCCACCACCTTCTCCAGGTGAGGCGGGAAGAAGTGGATCATCCGGGAGGGCTTCACCGGGATCTCCCTCAGGGGTGCCGGAGCACCCACCGCCAGCGGCCGGAAGAAGTCCTTGGGGTTCCGCATGCCGCGAACCTACCCGCCGGTAGGCGAGCGATCGAAGTGGTGCGGCTCAGCCGGTGAAGGCCGGCGTGACCCGGGGCTGGGGGTCGGGCACCGCCGGGGCGGCCGGAACGGGCAGGCGACCGAGGCAGCGTGAGGTCAGGCCGAGGCCGGCTGCCTGTCAGGCGGCGGCGAGGTCGGCGGGCACCAGCTGCTCGGAGAGCAGGGTGGCGAAGCGGGTCGGCTCACCCTGCACGTAGGCCCGGCAGAGGGGCAGTCCCTCGACGTAGCAGGAGATGTAGGAGCGCCACGTCTCCGAGGTGAGGAACTGCACCGACTTCTCGGCCCGGGGGCGGGGCTGCAGACCCCACCGCTCGAGGTAGGCGACGACGTCGTCGACCGGTGCGCCGTCGGCGTGCAGCAGCCACGCGGCGTTGGCTCGCACCGCGTCGAGGGACTCGCTCGCCACCCGCACGGCCGCGACCACCTCGGGGTCGTAGGTGATGCCGAGGGGGCGCAGGTGCTCGGCCACGACCGGCTCGGGCTCGGGTCCGGCGATCACCTCGAGGGCGAGGTCGGCCAGGCCCTCCGCCAGCAGGCACTGCGGCGTGCCGACGAGGAAGATCGTCTCCTCCAGCCATCCGCGGCGGCGCACCAGGCCGGCCTCCTTGCGGGAGTGCTCGGTGTGGTGGCCGGGGTAGGCCTCGTGGGCCACCAGGTGGGCGATGGCGGGGGAGAGCACGGGGAGGTCGGTGTTGATCGCCACCCGGCTGCGGAGCCCGCCTTCGTAGTAGTTGAACCCCGACCACGGCTGGTCGTGGGCCAGCTCCCAGGTGACGTGCTCGCCCTCGGGCAGGTTGAAGAGCCGCTGGGTGCGCTCCCGGAAGTCGTCGGCGAGTGAGCGCAGCGCCCGCTCCAGCTTGTCCACCGGGATGGCCTGGGCCTCGCGCCAGGCGATCACGCGGTCGCGCACCGGCCCGGACCCGGGCAGCGCCTCGTCGAGCCGGCGGTGGGCGGCGGCGAAGCCCTCCTCGTCGCGGAACGTGGGCCGCACGCCGTAGCAGAGCTCGACCTCGTCGGCGTAGGCCACGGGCTCCCCCGCCAGCTTGCGGGCGCTGGTGTGGAGCCCCACGACCTGGGCCCGCAGCCACCGCCGCCGACCGGGGTCGACGGCGTCGGCGGCCACGCCGGCGTCGAGGTCGGCCAGCAGGGCGGCGGCGTCGGCCCGGAGCTGGGCGGGGGCCACCACCGGCTCGGCGGCGACCCGCTCGGCCAGGGCGGCCGGGCCGTAGTACGCGTCGACGAACCCGTCGACGTGGCGCCCGAGCCGGAGGCCCAGCTCGAGGTAGCGCTCGACGATCGAGGTGCCGCCGTCGTCGGTCACGGGCCCGCCGCTCAGGTGATGTTGGCCTTGAGGAACGGGACGATGGAGGTCCAGGCCCTGGTGGAGGCCTCCTCGTCGTAGACCTCGGGCCGGGTGTCGTTGAAGAAGGCGTGCTGGGTGGCGGGGTGGATGATGAGCTCCACCTCCTTGCCCTCCGAGCGGAGCCGGTCCTCGAGCTCGCGCACCATCTCCGGGGTGAACATGGAGTCGCCCTCGGCGAAGTGGCCGAGGATGGACGCCTCGATCTTGGAGTAGTCGGGCTGCAGGTCGGGCCAGGGCATGACCCCGTAGAACGGGCAGCAGGCGCTCACCGCGTCGGGTCGGGCGCAGGCCAGGGCGAGGGCGAGGCCGCCGCCCATGCAGAACCCGGTGACGCCGACGTGGGTGGTGGTGACGGCCTCGTGGCCGAGCAGGAAGTCGACGGCGCCGCTCATGTCCTTCACCGCCTGGTCGGTGTTGAGCGCCATCATCAGCTTTCCGGCCTCGTCGGGCTCGGAGTTCGACACCGACGCGCCGTGGTAGAGGTCGGGGGCCAGGGCCACGAACCCCTCGGCGGCGAAGCGGTCGCAGACCTGCTCGATGTGGGGCACCAGACCCCACCACTCCTGGATGACCACCAGGCCGGGGCCGCGGCCGGACACCGGGACGGCGAGGTAGCCCCCCGCCTCGTGGCCGTTGCTCGGGAAGGAGACGAGTTCACCCATGGCCTGCACCCTACCGGCGCGCGCGGGAGCGGGTCCCTCGGTGCCGGCGGGCACGGGCCGCCGACCACCCGTGTACCGTAAGCGCGCATGACATCGCCGCCGCTCCCCCGCCGACGGCTCGGCGCCACCGGTCCGGAGGTCGCCGCCCTCGGCCTCGGCACCATGGCCTTCGCCTCCCCCTCCGCCGATGCCGACGAGTGCGTGGCCATCGTCCACCGCGCCCTCGAGCGCGGCGTCGACCTGGTCGACACCGCCGACGCCTACGGCGACGGGCGGGCCGAGGAGATCGTCGGCCGGGCCCTGGCGACCCGCCGCCACGAGGTGCGGCTGGCCACCAAGGTGGGCCTGCCGATGCACCGGCCCGAGGAGGGCGGCGGCCTGTCGGCCCGGTGGGTCGAGCGGGCGTGCACGCACAGCCTGCGCCGGCTCGGCACCGACCACGTCGACCTCTACCAACTCCACCGCCCCGATCCGGCCACCCCCATCGAGGAGACCCTGGAGGCCGTCGGCGGGCTCCTCGACCGGGGCCTCGTCACCCACTGGGGCACGTCGGTGCTGACCGTCGACATGGCCTCCGACGCCTGCACCACGGCCGACGTGCTCGGCGTGGCCCGACCGGTGGCCGACCAGCTCCCCTACTCCCTGCTCGTGCGGTCCCGCGAGCGCGTGCTGCCGGCGTTGCGGGCGTTCGGGATGGGCGCCATCGTCTGGAGCCCGCTCACCGGTGGCTGGCTCACCGGCAAGTACCGGGCCGACCAACCGCCGCCCGAGGGGTCACGGGGCTCGATGGCGGGGACCTTCGTGGACCCGACCGACGGGGCCAAGCTCAGCGCCGTGGCGGCCCTCTCGACGATCGCCGCCGCCCACGGCTGCTCGCTCCCCGCCCTGGCCCTCGCCCGGGTGGCGGCCGAGCCCGGCGTGTCGTGCGTGCTCCTCGGTGCCCGCACCCTCGCCCAGCTCGACGCCCTGCTCGACGCCTGGGACGAGGTCGTCCCGCCCGAGGCCCTGGCCGCGGTCGACGAGGTCGTCGCGCCGGGCACCAGCCTCGATCCCCGCAACGACGCCTGGCCCGATCCCGCCGCCTTCACCCACCGAACAGGCGCCTGACCTCCGCCCGGAAGCGCTCGACGTCGACCTCCAGGCCGAGCTCCCAGGGCGAGAACCCGTCGGTGACGGGCTGCGCCGACCCGGCGCCCGCCCGCTCGAAGAACGGCACCCGCCGGTCGACCACGACCACCCCCCAGGCCGGGCCGGGCGTGTCCTGCACCGCGATCGGCAGCACCGGCCCGTGCACCAGGCCGGGGACGGCCGCGGCCATCACCGCCAGCAGGTCGTGCTGGGGGCACTCCCCTGGTTCGCAGAAGGTGCCGCCGAAGCGCCGGTAGAACGCGAGGGGCTCGGCCAGGTAGCGCGCCGCCGGGGTGAGGCCCCTCTGGGCGAGGGCGAGCTCGTCGTCGGTGAGGGTGCCGACGTGGGTGACGTCGAGGCCCACCATCAGCGGCGGCCGGGACCAGCCGGCGTGCACCACCACCGCCGCGGCGCCGGGGTCGTGGGCGATGTTGGCCTCGGCACCGGGCTTGGCGTTGCCCGGCATGGACACCGACCCGCCCATGATCACCAGGCGCTCGAAGGACCCGGCCCAACCCGGGTCGGCGGCGATCCGCTGGGCGATGTTGGTGAGCGGACCGATGGTGACGAGGGTGAGCGGCTCGGTCGACTCGGAGGCCAGACGGGCCAGGAGCTCGTCGGCGGACTCGTCCACCGGGCCGTGCGCCGCCGGCGGCCGACCGGTGTCGCCCAGCCCGTCGCGGCCGTGGATGAAGTCGGCGACGCGCAGCTCCGGGGCGGGGGCGAACGGCGCCTCGGCCCCCACGGCGACGGGGATGTCGGGTCGGCCCGCAGCCTCGAGCACCCGGCACACGTTGGCCGCGGCGGTGGTGGCGTCGAGGTTGCCGTGGACGGTGGTGACCCCGACGAGGTCGACGTCGGGGCTGGTGAGGGCCCACCACAGGGCCGAGGCGTCGTCGATGCCGCCGTCGGTGTCGACGACCATGCGGACCGCCATCAGATGACGTCGCCCTTGAAGAGCTCGGGCACCACCGGGCAGTCGGTGCGGCGCAGTGCGTCGGCCACGGGCAGCGGACCGGTGGGCCCGACGATGCGGTCGACGAGGTCGAGGGGGACGGCCTCGTCGTCGGCGTCCCACGACTCGTCGCCGAGCACCCGGCCCCGCAGCGGCAGCCACATGCGCTCGGGCAGGAGGCGCCCCACCCCGGCCACCAGCCACACCGGCGCGCCCCGGTGTCGGGCCACCGCGGCGGCGGCGCGGGAGCCGCTGACCGCCAGGAACTCGGTCGGGGCGACGGCGCCCGCCTCGAGCAGCACCAGGTCAGCCTCGGCTGCGGCCGCGCCCAGCCCGGCCAGCGGCACGTCGATGGCGTCGACGTCGGACTGCACGAGCCGGCGCACCAGCCCCGAGCCCTCGCCGTGCACGTCGACCACCAGCACCTCGACGTCGCCCCGGCGGGGCAGCGCCTCCTCCGCGAACTCGGGCCAGCCCACCACCAGCACGGTGGCGTCCTCGGGCAGGACGTAGGCCAGCTCGCTGGCGGTGCGGTCGCCCTCGAGCTCGTCGAGGGCGTCGCGGATCTCTGTGCGGGGATCGCCGGCGGTGAGCACACGGGCGCACAGCCACACCAGGGCCGCCGAGCCCGGCTGGCGCGAGACCAGCCGGCGGCAGGCGGTGACGAGGCCCTGTGGATCGGAGGTGAACGAGGCGAGGGCGCGGGCGGCCTCGGCCACGACCGTCGTCTGGGGGTAGCCCGTGGCGCGGGCCACGTACCGGAGGCGCTCGACGGGGTGCATCACGGGCGACCCTACCGAGGTGCGGCCGGTCAGCCGGCCGTCAGGCCGGGCGCCGGGCTCAGAGGCCCGGCTTCCAGATCATCAGGTAGAGCATCACCAGCAGGATCAGGTGGGTGATGCCGGTGGCGGCCATCACCCGACCCCGGGCGGCGGCGTCGCCGGCCGCGACCGCCTTGAAGGCCGGACGAGCGACGAAGAACAGCACCGCGAGCTGCACCAGCCACAGGACGATGGCGATCGACAGCCAGGTCTGCGACATCTTGAAGACCTTGTCGCTCATGCCGGCGAGGCCGAAGCCGAAGATGCCGGCGAGGGCGACGAACGGGAGCGAGAGGCGTAGCACCGCGACCTCGAGGGCCTCGGCCCCGGCGCGGTCGTGGCCCGCGGCGCGCAGCACGAGGGGGGTCAGCCATGCCGGCGAGAAGGCGATCACGACCGCCAGCACGTGCAGCAGCAGCATGACCTTGTACGGAGTCGAACCGATCTCGGCGAGGAGGAAGGTCACGCGGGGCTCCCGTGGGTCGTGGGCCTCGGCCCGGGGTGGATGCGTCGAACGTAGTCGGCTCCGCGCTCCCCCACGGGACCTTCGGCCGACTTCGTGGGCGGCGCGCCCGGCGCGCTACCTTTCCGACCCGTGATCACCGACGTTCCGGCCGACGTGCAGCTCACCCCGCTGAAGGGCGCCCCCCGCTCGATCGAGGAGTGGACCACGACGTTCCACCTCGCCATCGTGGCGCTCGACCCCTACACGCTCGAGAGTTCCTGGGCCCTCGAGTCGGCCGCCCGGGTGCTGCGCCACTACGCCGAGGCCGACGTCCGGATCGCCTTCCTCTGCACCTGCACCGTCGACGAGGCCCGCACCTTCATGGGCCCGTTCGCCGAGGAGTTCCTGGTGTTCGCCGATCCCGACCGCACGGCGGTGAAGGCGTTCGGCCTCGAGTCGCTGCCCGCGTTCGTGCACGTGAACCAGCACCACCAGGTCGAGGCCGCGGCCGAGGGCTGGGACCCGGAGGCCTGGAGGGCGGTCGCCGAGAACCTCTCCGACCGCATGGGCTGGACCCTCCCCACCATCCCCGCCACCGGCGACCCCTCCCCGTTCGCGGGCACGCCGGTCGCCGGCTGAGCCGGCCCCACCTCGGCCGGCACCGGGGAGCCGGCCGATCGGCTCAGCGGCGTACGCCGCCCTTGGTCATGCCGATCACGTCGAGCGCGGCGTCGACCTCCTCAGGGCCCATCAGGCCCTCCTCGAGGACGAGCTCGCGGATGCTGCGGCCGGTGCGCACCGACGCCTTCACCAGCTCGGCCGCCTTCTCGTAGCCGACGTAGGGGTTGAGGGCGGTGCCCAGCGACGGCGACGACTCGGCGTAGGCCCGGCACCGCTCCTCGTCGGCCTCGATGCCGTCGACGCACCGGTCGGCGAACACCCGGCACACGTTGGCCAGCAGGCCGACCGACCCGAGCACGTTGTGGGCCATCATCGGCACGTAGACGTTGAGCTCGAAGTTCCCCTGGCTCGCCCCGAAGGCCACCGCGGCGTCGTTGCCGTAGACCTGGGCGGCGACCTGGGTGACCGCCTCGCACAGCACGGGGTTCACCTTGCCGGGCATGATCGACGAGCCGGGCTGGAGGTCGGGCAGGCGGATCTCGGCGAGCCCGGTGCGGGGCCCCGAGGCCATCCACCGCAGGTCGTTGGCGATCTTCGTGAGCGCCGCCGCGAGCGCCCGCAGCTCCCCCGACGCCGCCACCAGGGCGTCGCGCGCCCCCTGGGCGGCGAAGTGGTCGGGGGCCTCGGAAAGCGGGAGGCCGGTGCGCTCCACCAGCAGGGCGATGACCTTGGGGGCGAAGGTGCGGGGCGCGTTGATGCCGGTGCCCACGGCGGTGCCCCCGAGCGGCAGGCGCCCCACCTCGGGCAGCACCCGTTCGAGGCGCCGGACGGCGTCCTCCAGCTGGGCCGCGTACCCGCCCATCTCCTGGCCGAGGGTGACGGGGGTGGCGTCCATGAGGTGGGTGCGACCGGACTTCACCACCGACCGGAACCGGCGCGCCTGGCGCACGAACGCGGCCCGCAGGTGCTCGACGGCGGGGATCAGCTCGCCGGCGATCGACTCGGCGGTGGCCAGGTGGACGGCGGTCGGGAACACGTCGTTCGAGCTCTGGGACGCGTTGACGTGGTCGTTGGGGTGCACCGACCCCGGCGCTCCCAGGCGCTCCGAGGCGAGGGTGGCGAGCACCTCGTTGGCGTTCATGTTCGACGAGGTGCCCGACCCGGTCTGGAACACGTCGACGGGGAACTCGCCGTCCCACACCCCCTCGGCCACCTCCTCCGCCGCCGCGGCGATGGCCGCGGCGGTGCGCCGGTCCACACCGACGTCGCGCAGGCCGCCGTTCACCTCGGCCGCCGCTCCCTTCACCAGGGCGAGGGCGCGGATGAGGCGGCGGTCGATCGTCAGCCCGGAGATCGGGAAGTTCTCCACCGCCCGTTGGGTCTGGGGGCCGTACTTCGCCGCGGCGGGCACGAGCACCTCCCCCATCGAGTCGCGCTCGACGCGCATCGGCGGTGCGGACGGGAGCTGCTCGATGTCGCTCATCGCGGCAACCTACCCACGGCGGGCACCGCCGCGACGGGCCGCCCCGCGGCCCGTCGCTACGGGGCGAACCAGAGCTCGGCGAGCGAGACGGTGACCGCCTGGTCCGACAGCGAGGTCGGCCCTGCTCCCGAGACCCAGGTGGTGATGTCGCGCAGGCGGTCGTTCACCATCACGACGCTGCGCACCTGGATCAGGAAGAGGTACGGCGTGTCGACGGCGACCTGCTCCTGCACGATCCGGTAGTCGTCGACCTGGCGGGCCACGTCACCGGTCTGGCGGGCATCGGCGAACGCCTTGGTGACGACCGGGTTCACGTACCGGGTGATGTTGGTGTTGATCGCCGGCTGCTCGGCCGGGATGCCCCGGAAGAGGGGCTCGTACAGGTCGGGGTGCGGATCCGAGAAGCCCACGGTGAGGGCCGCCTGGTACTGCCCGGTGAGGGTGGCGACGAGCAGGTCGCCGGCCGCGACCGGCACCAGCTCCACGTCGATGCCGGCCTCGGCCAACTGGAGGCGCCACACGGACGCCACGCGGGTGAGCGTGGGGTCGGGCGGCACGAGCAGTTGGAACGTGATCGGCTGGCCGTTCTCGTCGGTGTAGAGCTCGACCTGGCGGCGGGCACGATCGAGGTCACGGGAGGGCGGGGCGTTGTCGCTGAACCACGGCGACGCGTCGCTGAGCATGCCGCGCGACACCGTCCCCTCCCCGTCGAAGACCTTCTCCAGGATCTCCTCGCGGTCGGTCGCGAGCCCGACCGCCCGGCGGGCGGTGATGTGGTCGAACGGCGGCCGGCCGGTGTCGAACGCCAGGTTCACCTTGGGGCGCTCACCGTTGCGGTCCTCGAGCACGGTGACGGGTCGGCCGTCGACCGCCTCGTCGAGGCGCGCCACCTGGCGGGGCTCGTCGACGGCGGCGACGTCGACCGTGCCGTCGAGCACCGCGTCGACCCGGTCGGCGGCCTCGGGGATGGTGACGAGCCGGACCGCGTCGAGGTGAGGGAGCCCGGCGCGCCAGTAGCCCTCGTTGCGGGTGAGCTCGACCGTCCCCGCCTCCTGCCCGCCGAAGGTGAAGGGCCCGGTGCCGACAGGGGTGGCCGAGGCCCCCGACAGCACGGACGGGGCCGCGATGTAGCCCACCTGGGTGGTGAGCACCTGGGGGAAGGTCGACCACGGGCTGTCGGTGGCGACCACGACGGTGTCGGCGCCGACCACCCTCACCGCCTCGACCGGCGCGAGCAGGGCGTAGGCGTGGGCGCTCGTGCGCTGTGCCTCGAGGTTGGCGGCCACCGCAGGGGCGTCGAGCGGGGTGCCGTCGTGGAAGGTCACGCCCCGGCGCAGGGTGATCGTCCACTGGGTGAAGTCGGCGTTGGGCTCGACGGCGGTGGCGAGCTCGGGCACCGGCACGTCGTCGACGTCGCGGCTCAGCAACCGGTCGTAGACGGCGCGGGCCGCCTGCAGCTGGGCGGTGTCCCACGCCTCACCCGCCGGTGACCACGAGGCCGGGTCGCTGGCCACCGCGACGGTGAGGGTGCCGCCCTCCCGAGGGCCGGTGGCCGAGGGCCCGGAGGGGGTCGACGGGTCGGTGCCGGTCCCTCCGGACCCGGAGCCGCTGGAGCACGCGGCCGCGACCACCGACAGGGCGAGGAGCAGCACGAGCAGCGTGATCGAGGTCCGTCGCCGGGCGAGAGGTCGGGTGGGCAGATCGCTCGGGACGGGCACGGCGCTCGACTGTACGCGCCGGCGCCCCGGCGGCAGGTTCGCCGTCCGGGGCGCGAGGATGCGGCGGTGAGCACCCCGCTGAAGGTCAGGATCGGCGTCGGGCTGGGCACCACCACCCGCTCGGGCACCGCTGAGCGGTTCGCCGCCGTGGTCGATCGTTGTGAAGCCCTCGGCTTCGACTCGCTGTGGGTCTCGGAGCGGATCGGGTCGACCGCGCCCGACCCCCTCGTGGCCCTGGCGGTGGCCGCCGGGCGCACGGAGCGGCTCAAGCTGGGCACGTCGGTGCTGGTGCTCCCCGGCCGCAACCCGGTCATCCTCGCCAAGGAGATGGCCACCCTCGACGTGCTCTCCGGCGGGCGCTTCCTCCCCGGGGTCGGCCTCGGCATCGCCGATCCTCCCGAGCAGCGGGCCTTCGGGGTCGAGCGACGCGAGCGCGGCCGCCGCCACGACGAGGCTCTCGCCCTGATGCGGGCCTGCTGGACCGGCGAGGTCGTCTCCCACCAGGGCGAGTTCTACGCGGTCGACGGGGTGCAGGTCCTCCCCACCCCGGTGCAGGACCCGTTCTCGGTGTGGCTCGGCGGCGCCGCCACCAGCGAGCTGCGGCGGGTCGGCCGGGTCGGTGACGGATGGCTCCCCTCGTTCTGCTCGCCGGCGGACGTGGAGAGAGGGATCCCCGTGATCGAGCAGAGCGCGGCCGAGCACGGCCGCACCATGGACCCGCAGCACTACGGCGCCCTGGTGTCGTACTGCGACGGCGAGATCCCCGACCGGGTGGTGGAGCTGGTGCACCGGCGCAGCCCCGGCAGCGATCCCCGTGAGGTCGTCCCCCGCCGCTCAGGACTTCCCGCACTGCTGCGCGAGCTCATCGACGCGGGAGCCTCCAAGTTCGTGGTGCTCCCGTTGGCCGGCGACGTCGACCCCGAGGCCGAGCTGGGGGCGCTGGCCGACGAGCTGCTCCCCCTCGAGACCTGACGTGGCCCGCCCCGGCTCCGACGTCGACGCCGCGGCCCGGCGCCACCTCGGCATCACCGAGCTCCGCCCCGGCCAGCGGGAGGCCATCGAGGCGATCGTCGCCGGGCGTGACACCCTCGCGGTGATGCCCACCGGCTGGGGGAAGTCGGCCATCTACCAGGTGGCGGGCACGATGGTGGAAGGCAGCACGGTCGTCGTGTCACCGCTGCTCGCGCTCCAGCACGACCAGCTCCGCTCCCTCGCCGGGCGGGCGGGTGGCGCCGTGGAGGTGAACTCGATCGGCGGCGACCGGGACCACGAGGAGGCCCTCGACGCCGTGGAGGAGGGCGCGGTCGAGTTCGTGTTGGTGGCCCCGGAGCAGCTCGCCAACGAGGAGACCCTCGCCGCCATCGAGGCGTCGCGGCCCAGCCTGTTCGTGGTCGACGAGGCCCACTGCGTGAGCGCGTGGGGCCACGACTTCCGGCCCACCTACCTGCGCCTCGGCCGGGTCATCGAGCTCCTGGGGCGGCCGACGGTCGTGGCCCTCACCGCCACCGCGGCGCCGCCGGTGCGGCGCGACATCGTCCGTCGCCTCGGGCTGCGGGAGCCGCTCGAGGTGGTCACCGGCTTCGACCGGCCCGAGCTGCACCTGTCGGTGGAGCGGGTCGTCGACGAGGACGACGCCGACCGGCGGACCGTCGCGCTCGTGGTCGACGAGCCTGGCCCCGCCCTCGTGTACGTACGCACCCGCGCCCGGGCCGAGGAGCTGGCGGCGCGGATCGCGGCCCACCGACCCACCGCCGCCTACCACGCCTCGCTCGCGGCAGGCCGGCGTCGGGAGGCGCACGAGGGGTTCGTCGCCGGATCGATCGAGGTGGTGGTGGCCACCTCGGCGTTCGGGATGGGCATCGACAAGCCCGACGTCCGCCTGGTGGTGCACCCCGACGGGGCGCCGAGCCTCGACGACTACCACCAGCAGATCGGGCGGGCGGGACGTGACCGGGCGCCGGCCCGGGCGGTGCTGCTCCACCGACCCGAGGAGCTCGCCCGCTGGCGGACGATGACCGCGGGGCCGAAGTTCTCCCGGGAGGAGCTGGCCGGCTTGGCCGCCGCCCTCGACCGGGCCGGCGGGGTGGCGAACGTGGACGAGCTCGCCGAGGCGGTCGGTGCCCCACCCGGGCGGGTGGGCCTGGCGGTGACGTGGCTGGAAGAGGCCGAGGCGGTCACCGTCGAGCCGGACGGCACCGTCCGGGTCGCGGCACCGGCCACCGAGCAGGTGGACGACGGCACCTCGGCCGCCGAGCGGGCCGAGGCCGCCTTCCTGGCCCGCACCGAGGTGCAGCGCACCCGGGTGGGGATGGTGCAGGACTACGCCGACGGGGCGGGGTGCCGACGGGTGCGCCTGCTCGGGTACTTCGGGCAGGCCTACGAGGCGCCGTGCGGCACCTGCGACCGGTGCGATCGCGGCGAGGGCGTGCCGACCCCGGTCGACACCGAGGGAAGCTTCGCCGTGGGGGTGTTGGTGGAGCACCCCGAGTGGGGTCGTGGCGAGGTCCTGTCGGTCGAGGAGGACCGCCTCACGGTGCTCTTCGGGGAGGCCGGCTACCGCACCCTCTCGACCGACCTGGTGGAGGCCGGAGGGCTCCTGCGACCGGCGGGCTGACCCGGCTCAGGCCCCTTCGGTGACGACGGCCTCCATGAGCTCCACCCGCGTGCCGTCGGGATCGGTGAGGAAGAGCAGGCGCATCTCGCCACCCGGGAACGGGATCGCGGTGCGGGTCGACTCGACCACCGCGCCGCCCAGCTCGACCAGCCTGGCCTCGACCGCCGCCATGTCGACGACGTTGAACGACAGGTGCGTGAGGCCCAGCTGACCGCGGGAGGCGGACGGCGTGCCGAACGGCTGCGGGGAGGTCCACCCCAGCAGCTCGATCTTCATCCCGTCCTTCTGGATCATCTGCGACCGGAGCACCACGCCCTTCTCGACCTCCAGGGTCTGGGCCACCTCGTCGCCGACGTCGAAGCCCTCGGCGACCTCGAAGCCGAGGCCTTCCGTGTAGAAGCGCAACGAGGCCTCGAGGTCGGAGACGCACAGGCCGATGTGGGACACGCTGACGTTCGCCATCGGGCCATCCTGTCCGATCCCCGCCGGCCGCGCTCGCCCGTCGCGGGGCTCCCGCCGACGAGATCCACCCCCCGGTCAGCGGCGGGCGGCGAGGGTGTCGTCGAGCCAGTCCAGGATCCGCCGGTTGGCGGCGGACCGGTTGAGCATCTCGCAGTGCATGCCCGCGCCCTCGGCCGTGGTGAAGTGCAGGTGGCGCTTGGGCTCGGGCAGGGCGTCGAAGAGCTGCTGGGTGTCACCCGACGCGCGGTCGTTGTCCGCCGAGAGCACGAGCATCGGGCAGGTGATGGCGGCGAGCTCCTCGGGCTCGAGCTTCCAGCGCCACATCTCCTTCACGAACGCCTGGAGGTCCGCGGCGCCGTTGGCCCAGAACCCCCGCTGGATGATCGACCAGTGCAGCGTTCGGTCGGCGGCGATGAACTCGGTGGCGCCGGCGGCGAACTCGTCGTCGAGCTCGGGCAGCCTGGCTGCGGCCTCCTCGGAGAGGCCGAGGAGGCGGAAGGGGCCGGCGAGCTTGGCGCCCATGTCCATCTGGCCGGGGTCGGCGATCACCGCCGCGAGGCGGTGCTCGTGGGCGGCGACCCGGGGGGCCATGAAACCGCCGAGGCTCCACGGCTGGTAGACGATGCCGGCCGGATCGACGACGTCGATGGCGAGGGCGGCGTCGACCACCGGGGTGACCACCGCCTCCCAGTCGTGTCGCAGGGGCAGGCCCTCCTCGAACAGGAGCTTCCCTTGGCCGGGACCGTCGTGGAGCAGCACGTGGTAGTCGCGCTCGAGGGCGGCGACGCCCATGCCGAGGTGGTTCTCGACCATGGTGGAGTCCCACCCGCCGCCGACGAGAATGGTCGGCAGCCGGTCGTGCGGTCGCCGGGGGTTGCGCACGAACCAGGCCGGCAGGTGGGTGCCCTCGTACGGGATGGACAGCTGCTCCCCCGGCACGTCGAGCAGGGCCATGTGGCGGGCGAAGGCGTCGGACTGGCGGTGGAAGGCGTCGAGCAGGCGGGGGTCGACGGGCGCACCGAACAGCACGTGGTAGGCCACGCCGTAGTACGCGGCGGCTCGCAGCTCGCAGCTCCGGGCGGTGTGGCGGTGCCCGGCCGCGGCGGCTGCCGCGGCCTCGTCGACGAGGCGGTCCGCGAACCCGGAGAACGCCTCGAGGAACGAGTCGTCGTCGCCGGGGGCGACCTGGGTGGCGAGCTGGGCCACCTCCCCCACGTCGCCTCCCCCGTAGGGAGCGAACCCCAGGATCCAGGTCGAGAACTCGTCGTGCACCGGGTCGGCGAACATCGGCATCGGTGGTGGCTCCTCCTCTGTGTCGGTCCCGGACCCTACGAGGTGCACCGGCCGCGCCGGCACGGGTACCTTGCCGTCCGTGACGATCGCGGAAGAGACCACCCCCACCGACACCCCCGAGCAGGCCGAGTTCCGGGCCGAGGTCAAGGCGTTCCTGGCGGCCAACGCCAAGCCCCGCCAGGAGGTCAGCCCCTGGGCGGTCAACGTCCACACCAGCGAGGACGAGGCCCGGGAGGCGTTCGAGGAGGGGTGCCGCTGGCAGCGCACCCTGTTCGACAACAACCTGGCCGGCCTGACCTACCCGGTGGAGTACGGCGGCCGGGGCGGCGCCCCGTGGATGGAGTCCATCTACCGGGAGGAGGCCGCCAACTACGACGTCAGCTCGGGCTTCATCGCCGCCACCATGGCGATGCTGCTGCCGACCCTGATGAAGCACGCCACCGACGAGCAGAAGGCGTACTACATCCCCAAGATCCTCTCGGCCGAGATCACCATCTGCCAGCTCTTCAGCGAGCCCGGCGCCGGTTCCGACCTGGCCAGCCTGGCCTGCCGCGCCGCGCGCGACGGTGACGAGTTCGTGGTCACCGGCCAGAAGGTGTGGAACTCGGCCGCCCAGTTCTGCAACTGGGGCATGCTCCTCACCCGCACCGACCCCGACGCCCCCAAGCACAAGGGCATCACCTTCCTGCTGGTCGACATGTCGTCGCCGGGCATCGAGGTGCGCCCCCTGGTGCAGCCCACCCGGGCCTCCCACTTCAACGAGGTGTTCCTCAGCGAGGTGCGCGTGCCGGTGGCCAACGTGGTCGGCGAGATCAACGGCGGCTGGGCGCCGGCCCGCACCGTGCTCTCCAACGAGTCGGCCTTCATCGGCGGCGGGCAGGGCATCAGCACCTTCGAGCGCCTGGTGCTGCTCGCCCAGCAGTTCGGCGTCATCGACGACCCGGTGATCCGTGAGCGCCTCGCCGTCGCCTACACCCGTGAGCGGGTGCTGTCGTTCATGAGCGAGCGCATCCTCACCGCCATCCGCGCCCGCCAGGTGCCGCCGATGGACCCGTCGATCATGAAGCTCTACATCGCCGACTCGAAGGTCCAGACCGGCAACCTCGGCATGGAGATCGGCGGGGCCGCCGCCCAGGCCGGCGACGCCGAGGAGACGATCTGGCTCCAGTTCGAGCTCATGAACCGCTTCGGCATCTCGATCGGCGGCGGCACCAACGAGGTCCAGCGCAACAACCTGGCCGAGCGGGCCCTGGGCCTCCCCAAGGAGCCGGGCTACGACAAGAACCAGCCCTGGAAGGACATCCCCCGGAGCTGACGCCCCTCCCGGGCACCTGCCCGTCGGGCATCATCTCCGCCATCGTGCGCTCCGGTCCCCGGGTGCCCTCCCCCCGGAGGGCGCTCCCCCTCCTCCTCCTGCTGTGCGTCGCCGTGGCGGCTCTGGTCGGCGCGCCCGCTCGGGTGGCTGCTGCCGCGGACGACGACCGGGACCCGGCCGTCGTGCTGGCCGAGCGCTACGCCCCGGTCCTGGCAGTCAAGCCCCACCCCGAGGTGTGCGGTGGCGGCGAGCCCTACGCCCCCGCCGCGGTCGAGTCGGTGCTGGGGCACCCCGACGTGACCCTGGTCGGCCCCGACGGCGAGCGGATCGCCGCCCCGACCGCCTCCGACCTCCATGGTCGGGGCGACGGCTGGTACCTCGACCTGCCCGGCAACCCCCTCGACCCTGGCTGCACCTATGCCCGCTGGTGGGCCGACATGGCCGCCAGCCAGCCGCCCACCGTGTACGCCCGGGTGGTGCAGGACCCGGACGAGCCGGGCACGGTGGCGGTGCAGTACTGGTTCTGGTGGATCTTCAACGACTGGAACGACAAGCACGAGGGCGACTGGGAGATGGTGCAGCTCCTCTTCGACGCACCCAGCGTCGAGGCGGCGCTCGAGGTCGATCCTTCCCTCGTGGTCTTCGCCCAGCACGAGGGCGCCCAGTACCTCGACTGGGACGACGACGCCCTCGTGCTCGACGGCACGCACGTGGTGACCCACCCCGGCACCGGCTCCCACGCGGACTACCCGGAGGCCCGGCTCTGGTTCGGCAAGAGCGCCAGCACCGGGTTCGGCTGCGACGACTCCCGCGGCGCGACGGAACGCCTCGAGCCCGCCGTCGTGCTGGTGCCGAGCACCGCGGAGGACGTATCCGGCCCGGACGACCCGTTCGCGTGGCTCACCTTCGAGGGGCGTTGGGGCCAGAAGGCGCCGTCGTTCAACAACGGCCCGCAGGGACCCAACACCAAGGCGGCCTGGGCCGGGCCGACCCGCTGGGTCGAGGAGGTGGGCCGGGAGTCGTCGGTGGCCGTGCCGCCGCTCGGGTCCCAGGTCACCGACTTCTTCTGCGCGGCGTCGGCCCAGGGATCGCTGCTGTTCGTCAAGGCCCTGGACGAGCCCGCCGTGGTGGCGGTCGCCGTCGTCGTCGTGGTCGTCGCCCTGGTGCTGGCCGTGCGGGCCACCCGCTGGCGCCCGTCCTCGGTGCGACCCGTGCGCGCCGAGCGGCGGGCCGGCCAGCTGTTCACCACGGCCTTCCGCCTCCATGCGCAGCACCCGACGACCTACCTCGTGCTCGGGGCGGTGGTGCTGGCCGGCGGGCTCGTGGCCGCCCTCGCCCAGGAGGCGCTGCTGGACCTGACCTTCCTCGGGGGCATCTCCTCCGAGGCCGACGAGTCGGACGCCTGGGTGGTCCCCCTCGCGGTCCTGGCCGGCGCCGTCGTCACCATCCCCGCCGCCGCCATCGCCCGCGCCGGAGCCGCCGCGGTCGTGCGGGACGTGGCCCGGGATCGCGCCGTCGGACCTCGAACGGCGCTCCTCGGTGCCGTGCGACCGCCCCACGGCACCCTTGCCGCCCTGGTGGTGCAGGGGGTCGCCACCCTCACCGCGGTGGTGCACCTGTTCCTCCCGGTGGCGGTGTGGCTGGTGGCTCGATGGGGGGTGGCCACGCCCGAGGCCGTGTCCGACGGCGTCCCGGTGCGGGAAGCCCTGCGCCGCTCGACCGGCCTCACCCGCCACCACCGCTGGCGCACCCTCGGCGTCGCGATCGTCGCCAACCTGGCGGTCACCCTGGTCGGTCCCTTCGTCGGCACCGTGGTGCTGCTGGTCTCGGACGCCGGCTTCGAGCTGGTGAACCTGGTGAGCGGTCTCGTCGGTGTGGTGCTGGTGCCGTGGGCGGGCACGGTGGTGGCGCTGCTGCGCGAGGACCTGGTCTGCCGGTCCGTCGCGGGTGCCGGCGACGGCGACGACGAGGGCGACGCGGTCCTCACCGGGGGGCTCCCACCGGCCCGGTGAGCGACCGGATCGGCCGGTCAGTCGGTCAGGGAGGCGGCTCAGGTCGGTCCCGGCGATCCGCACCACCGTCCCAGGGCCTGCCGCAGCCCGGCGACCGCGGTGCCCTCCGGCTCGTCGATCCCGGCGACCCAGGCCACCTGTGTGTCGGGACGCACGAGCACGGCGTCCGCCGGCCGGTCCGCGGTGGCGGCCGTGCAGACCTCGACCCGGTCGCTCCAGCCGTCGGCCGCCGCCCGCAGGTCGGGGCGGTCGGCCAGGTCGAACAGCACCGGACGTGCCGCCCGCATCCGCTCGGAGACGGTGGTGGCGACGCCGTCGACGCGCAGGGCGAGGTCGGGGACGACCCGGCCGACGAGGGGCTGGTCGTCCGCCGCGGGCTCGGGGTACCGGAGGTCGGTCGCCGCCATGAGCTCCCCCAACCGACGCTGGGCGGCGCCGTCGCTGAGCAGTTCCTGGAGCACCGTTCGGAGGGCGTCGGCCTCCTCGTCGTGGCCCCGCCGCAGGGCGACCTGGGCCCGGGTGTGCAGGAGGGTGCGCTCGGCGACGAGGCGGCGCTCGGACTCGTAGGTGTCGAGGAGGTCGTCCGGGGCCCACCCCTGCACCGCGGCGGCGAGCTTCCAGCCGAGGTCGACGGCGTCGACCATGCCGGCGTTGAGGGCGACACCGCCGGCCGGGAACAGGTGGGCGGCGTCACCAGCGAGGAAGGCCCGGCCCACCCGGTACCGCTCGGCCTGGCGGGCGTGGTACGTGAAGCGGGTGAGGCGCCGGGGCTCCCCCATCGGGATGTCGACGCCGAGCACCCGGCGGATGCTGGCCTGCATCTCCTCCACGGTCAGGGGCACGTCGTCGTCGGGCGCCCCGGGGTCGTCCTCGCTCGTGTAGAAGCCGACGAGGTCCGGGCCGTGGGCGGCGCAGGCGAAGACCCCGTGCTCGGTGGCCGTGTACCCGAACGGCACCGGGCCGTGGCCGGCCACGTCGAGGGACCCGTCCTCGAGGACCGTGATGGCCGCCGGACGGCTGACGGTGGCCATCCGCTCGGTCTCCGGGTAGCTGCGACCGGGGAACGCCACGCCGAGCAGCTCGCGCACCGAGCTGCGCCGCCCGTCGCAGCCGACCACGTAGCTCGCCTCCCACCGCTCGGCGCCGTCGGGGCCGACCACCTGGAGGTGCACCGCCTCGTCGTCCTGCTCGAGGCCGACCACCTCGTACCCACGGCGCACCTCCCCACCGAGCTCGACGACGTACGCCTCCATCAGCCGCTCCATGTCCGGTTGGGGCAGTGGGAGGGCCTCCATCGGCGGCACCTCGAGCGCGGTGAACGGCACGTGGATGCCGCCCCAGGGGAAGCCGGTGCCGGGGCGGGGCGCCACGGCCGCGGCGTCGAGGCGGGCCCCCAGCTCACGGTGGCGGACCACCTCCAGGATGTGGCCGTTGATGCCTCCCGCCTTGGCGGCGTCGCTCACCGCGCGTCGCCGCTCGACCACCAGCGTCCGGATGCCGGCGAGGCGCAGCTCGCTCGCCAGCATCAGCCCCGTCGGTCCCGCTCCCACGATGAACACGTCCGCGTCCGTCATCGACATCGCCTCTCCTGTCGCCCAGCCGCCGGGGCGCGACGAGCTCACCCGCCGACGCCCCGGGGTGCGCTCCCGGTGCCGGGCGGGCTCCGGCACACCGCCCGGACCCGTCGTTCGTCACCCCCGTCGTGCCCGGCGGGCACGACCTGCGGTCGGGGCAGTGAACGACGAAAACCCGACTTGCGGCAAGCCCCCCGCCGGGTCGTAGCCTGAGCATGGCGGGGACGGCGAGGGGGCCATCCCGAAGAGTCGACCAGAGCGCGGCCAGCCACGAGCGCGGCCGGCACCAGCACGGCCGAGCAGGGGGCCTGGTGGGTGCCCTGCCGAGGGGGAGCCTGATGCGCACCGAGGAGATCTCGTACGACGTCGACGGCCGGACGATGGTCGGCCACCTGGCCGTCGGCGACGGCACCGGGCATGGCTCGTGGGCGAACCACCGCTGGTCTCCATTCCATCCCGACTCGGAGAGCGTCCACCGGCGAGATCCACGTCAAGCATCCGTGGTGCGTCAACATGAAGGCACCAGCTGGGGCGGGCGGACAAGAAGGCAGTCGACGAACTTCCGACCCGACTGCGCAAGTTCGCGGTCTCGTGACTTCTAGGGGACGGTGGCGAGAGATCCTGTGCTGTTCGAGACGTGGTACCCGACGACGCACCAGCGGCTGTCCGCTGCGTTGTTGCTGACGTTCGGCGACATCGATCTCGCCCAGGACGCGGCCGACGAGGCGATCGCGAGGGCCTACGAGCGGTGGGACCGCGTGGGGACGATGGAGTCACCGATGGGCTGGGTCTTCAGCGTCGGCTTCAACGTCGCTCGCCGTCGACTGCGCCGGCGCGGGTTCGAGGACCGCGTCATGCGTCGAAGGCGTCCTGCAGAGGTCCCGCCTCCAGCCGGTGAGCTGTGGCACCTCGTTGCCGACCTCCCGCCGCGCCAACGGCAGGCCGTGGTTCTGCGACACGTCGGCCAGCTCCGCGAGGCGGAGATCGCCGACGCGATGGGGATCACCCGTGGGGCGGTCTCCTCGACGCTGCGGTCGGCCTACGCGTCACTTCGTGTCGAGCTCGCCGACGAGCTGACGGAGGAGGAGGTCATATGAGCATCGAGCTGGACCGGATGGGACAGCGGTGCGTCGCCGAGACCCCGATCGGGGTCCCCTCCTTCGACGAGGTCCGCACCCGATCGCGCCGACACCGACGGCACAGGCGAGTGGCGGTTGCCGCTCTCGCCGTACCCTTCGCCATCGTGGTCGTCGTCGGTGGTGCAGCGCTGATCATGCGCGAGGGCGACCGGTCGGTGACCGTCGCGACGGGAGACGACCCCTCTGGCCCCACACCGACAGCGAGCACTGGGCCCAGACCAGCGACGGGTGAGTGCTCCGTGGCCACCGCTGCTGAGGACGCCGCGCCGATCGTGGGCAACGGCGGTGATCCCTCACTGAACGGGCTGGCGCGCAAGGGCTGGCCCGCGCTCGCTGGGGAGCTCGAGATCACCGATGTCTCGCCGTCGTCGTACCGCTGCAGCGTCGAGGTCGCCACACCCCACGGGACCTTCGTGGTGACCGGGATCCAGGCGGCGGACGGGCTCTGGTACCTGTCGGGGATCGGACCCATGACCGCCACCGAGACCGGTCTGAGCGTGATTTGGACGGACGGGACGGTCCGGGTCGGGGCCGGCTTCGAGTGCCCGGACTGCGTCTCCTCCGACGTCACGGCCTTCTCGGCCAACGGGGTCTGGGTCGCTCACACCGGTGTACCGATCAACGTGACCATCGACGCGCCGGGTTCGGACACCAACCGCGGGCTGCTCATCCAGTACCGGGACGCCGTGGGAACGATCGTCAGCTTGAAGTTCATCGCCATCCCCCCAGGTGCCTTCGCTGCCGGCTGACACCGCGAGACGGGCCGAGCCGGGCGGGCGGCACCGTGTCCGGGGAACCCGGCCACGGTGGCTGCGACACGGGCTGATTCGCTCCCTGGATCGGTCCCGGAACCGCAGGTGCAAGTTCGTGGCTCGATTTCTGGGGTGGTGCATAGGGGGATCGGCTGGCCCGCGAGGGTCGAGGCCGGGAGGGACTGGATGGGTGGGGCAGGGAGCACGAGTGTTCGTCGGAGAGACGATGCGAAGGGGGTTGCCCTTCGAGTCTCGAGTGGCATACTGAGATCTGCCGAGGGCCCAGGGCCCGAGGAAGTGAACCCAGCTCCCGTCCGGACGGTCGGCGGCTGGGTTTGCGGCTTTTTCAGCCGATCTCGCGGATGACCTCGACGGCTGACCTCACCCGTCGCAGCCAGTCGCCGCCGGCACCGACGGGCCAGACGAAGCAGTCGGGCAACCAGAGCAGCGGATCGGTCGAGGGCAGCAGGTGCTGATAGGTGAGGACGTCCTGACGTCGACGGGAACGGTCCATCGTTCGGTGGTCCTCGTCGTCTCGACCCTCGCGGCGCTCGATGTAGAGCACGACCTCACGGTCGAGGCCCTGGAGGTGCTCGACGATCGCCACGAGGCACGCCGCACGTGCCCGGGGCTCGGACTGGCCCCGCTGGAGCCGACACGTGAACACCGCGACCGACACGTCGAAGGTGACCAACTCGCCGAGGAGCTCCTTACGGCGGCGCGAGCTCTCCTTCTGGAAGTGGAGGCGTCGCTGTCCCGGCAGCAGCAGCGACCGGGTCCGCCGACGTAGCGCTCCCGCAGCGTCCGCCTCGACCACGACGACGCTCATGAGATACCGGCCGGGGCGGATGCTCTCGTCGGCGTAGGCGTAGACGAGGTCGCTCACGTCGCCGACTTCGCGTCGCCGAAGATCGAGGCGGCGACGGTGTTGGCGGCGTCCTCGTCGAGACCGGGCGCCACGTGGCTGTAGGTGTCGATGGTGATGGCGATGGTCGAGTGCCCGAGGCGGTCGCTCACGACCTTGGGGTGGACGCCGGCTCTCAGCGCCAACGTCGCCCAGGTGTGGCGCAGGTTGTGCGGGCCACGGAGCTCGGGCAGGCCGGCCTCGGTCACGTGTCGCTTGAACTGCCGGGTGAACGACTGCGGGTGGAGAGGCAAGCCGTCCTCGAGGCAGAAGACGAGGTCGTGGGAGCCCTGCCACGCCGAGCCCACGGCCAGGCGCTCCTCGAGCTGGCGGGAGCGGTGCGCCTTGAGCACCTCGACCGTGGTCGGATCGAGCGCGACGGTCCGCCGGCTCCGGTTGGTCTTTGTGGTGGTGAACACGATGCGGTGCTGGACCGACTGCAGCGTCTGGGAGATCGACAGCCGACCGGAACCGAGGTCGACGTCTGACCAGCGCAGGCCGAGGACCTCACCTCGCCGCATGCCCGTGGTGCCGAGCACGACGTAGGCGGCGAAGAGCCGGTCGGCGCTGACGTGGTCGAGGAAGGCCTGGAGGTCCTCGGCCGTCCACGTGACGACCTCGGTGCGGTCCATCGCCGGCGGCCGGGCGATCGACGCCACGTTGCGGCTCACCAGCCCCAGGCGGGCGGCGTCGCTGAGGGCCCGGTGCATCACGATGTGGCAGTTGCGGACGGTCTTCGGCGACAGAGCCCGACCGTTGCGACCGCCGGCCTTGCCGAGCTTGGCGTAGGCCGTCTCGAGCTGCATCGGCGTGAGGGCCTGGAGGTGGACGCCGCCGACCTGACGGATCAGCCGATCCACCACGATGCGGTAGCTGTACCAGGTCGACTCGCGGAGCTGGGCCTGCATGGTCTCGTGCCACTCCCGGAGGAACTCCGCGACCGTCAGGTCAGACCGGGCGACGTAGGAGCCCTCGGCCAACGAGGTCAGCAGCTCCCGCAGCCCCTCCTCGGCGGCCTTGCGGGTGGCGAACCCGCTCTTGGTCCGCTGCCGCCGCTTGCCCGTGACCGGGTCGACGCCGACGTCGACCACGTACGCCCAGCCTCTACCTCGCCTGTGGACTCGTCCCCGCACGTCGCGCACCGTATCCGATGTGAGCATTCTGTGAGCATCGGGCCGATGTGGCCGATTCGAGCCCTTCAAGGGGAACCAAGGTTTCGACGTTTTCCCTGCTCACAGGGTGCCCGGGGTGGGGTTCGAACCCACACGCCCCTCGCGGGGCTGGGGGGTTTAAGCCCCCTGCGTCTGCCAGTTCCGCCACCCGGGCCCGGACCGCACGGTAGCGGTCGGACCCGTGGCTCTCACCAGATCTCGATGCGCTCGGCCCAGGGGCGCATCATCGGGGCGTCGTCGGGGAGGCCCCAGGCCTCCTGGAAGGCGTCGAGGTTGGAGAACGGCCCCAGCACCCGCAGACGGCGGGGACTGTGGGGGTCGACCTGGGCGAGGGTGCGGGCCAGCTCCTCGCTGACGTTGGCCCGCCAGATGGTGGCGTTGGCCAGAAAGAACCGCTGAGCGGGGCTGAGCCCGTCGATGTCGGGGCTGCCGGCGCCGACCCGGGCGTGGGCCCGGCAGGCCAGGCTGATGCCGCCCAGGTCGGCGATGTTCTCGCCCAGCGTGAGGCGGCCGTTCACGTGCACGTCGCCGACGGCGATGTACTGGTCGAACTGCCCGGCGAGCCGGTCGGCCAGGTGGGTGAACCGCTCGCCGTCCTCGGGCTCCCACCAGTCGTGCAGGGTGCCGTCGGCGTCGAACTGGCGGCCCTGGTCGTCGAAGCCGTGGGTGATCTCGTGGGCCACCACCGTGCCGATCCCGCCGAAGTTCACGGCGTCGTCCGCCTCGGCGTCGAACATCGGCGGCTGGAGGATGCCGGCGGGGAACACGATCTCGTTGCGGGTGGGGTGGTAGTAGGCGTTCACCACGTGCGGCGGCATCTCCCACTCGGCCGGGTCGACGGGGCGGGCGAGCTTCCTGCGCTGGTGCTCGAACTCGAAGCGGGCGGCCCGGATGCGGTTCAGGGCGTAGGAGTCGCGGGCGATGCCGATGCCCGTCCAGTCCCGCCACTCGTCCGGGTAGCCGATCTTCACTCCGACGCCGTCGAGCTTCGCCAGGCCCCGGGTGCGGGTGGCGTCGCTCATCCACTCACGGGTCTCCAGCGACCGGCGCATCTCGGCGAGGATCGCCTCGACCATGGCGAGGGCCCGCTCCTTGGCTTCGGGGGCGAAGGTCTCGGTGACGTAGACCCGCCCCAGGGCCTCCCCCATGTCGGCGCCCAGGGCGGCGAGCACCCGCTTGTAGCGCTCCTTCTGCTCCTGCTGGCCGCCGACGAGGCGGCCGTAGAACTCGAAGTCGGTGCGGTCGAACACCTCGGGCAGGGTGGAGGCGGCCGACGACACCACGTGGAAGCGGGCGTAGGCCCGCAGCACGTCGGGATCGGTGGTGGCGAGGATGTCGGCCAGGGCGCTCACGTAGGCCGGCTGCTGCACGTTGACGACGGAGAGGTCGCCCAGGCCCAGGGCCACCAGGTGGGCCCGCAGCGGGAGCACCGGGGCCATGGCGTCGACGTCGGCGAGCGTGTGGCGGTGCATGGTGGCGGCCGGGTCGCGCTGCTCCTCGGCCTTGAGCTGCGGCTCGGCCAGGCGGGTCTCCAGCTCGAGCACGGCGGCGCCGTGGGCAGCCGCGTCCCCCGGGTCCTCCCCCAGGTTCACCAGCTGGGCGGCCACGTGGTCGACGTAGGCCCGGCGCAGGGCCTCGGCCGCCTCGCTCTGGTCGACGTAGGCGTCGCGGTCGGGCAGGCCGAGACCGGTGGGCACCACCCAGAGGAGGTTGGCCGTGGAGTCGGTGTGGTCGACGGTGACGGCCTGGCCCCACAGCAGGGTGAAACCGTCGCGGTGGAGCTCGGGCAACACGGCGTAGAGGTCGTCGACGCTGGCGACGGCGTCGATGCGGTCGAGGTAGGGGCGGATCGGGTCGAGCCCGGCCGCCTCGATCGCGGCGGTGTCCATGCCGGCGGCGTAGTAGTCGCCCAGGAGGCGGTGCACCTCGTCGACCGGCGCGGTGGCCGCCTGCTCGACCACCCGGTGGACGATGGCCTCGTTGCGGACCGACAGCTCCTCGAACGACCCCCAGGCGCCGTACCCCGGCGGGATGGGATTGCGGTCGAGCCACCCCCCATTCGCGAAGCGGTAGAAGTCGGTGCCGGGGTCGACCGAGGGATCGCGGTCGGCGGGGTCGAGGGCCATCGGCGGAGCGCTCCTGGGTCGTGTGGGGTCAGGCGGGACGGTGGTGCGGCCGTCAGTCTGGCCGTGGGGCGAAGCCGGCGCGCCGCGAGCACGCAAGGGTCAGGCCACCTGCGCCGAACCAGGGGCGGGGACGGGTCGCAGGTGAGGGCGCCCGGGGCGAGGCCGGGCCGTGGCGGCCGCACGCGGTGGGCGGGCGGGCTCGCTGCGGCCGGTGTCGCCCTCGACCGCCGACCAGAGGTGGGTGCGGACCCGGGCCGCCTCGGCCCCTTCGAGGCCGTTGGTGGCGAGGACGCCGTCGATCATGTCGGCGAGCACTGCCACCCAGGGCCGGCCCCTCAGGCGCACCGCCACCGTGGCCCCACCGTCGGCCCGGCGGCGCAGCGAGCGGTCGACCTCGGCGAGGCGGGGCGGGCTGCGGAAGCCGGGCACGGCGAGGCCCTGGCGCCGGGCGGCGTGGCCGAGCGTGCGGGCGGCGGCGGAGAACCGCAGGGAGGTGGCTTCCATGTCGACCATCTTCCCCACCCCGTGTGACAGTCGGGCCTGACGGCGGTCCCACCCGGCGGACGAGCGGCCCGTCCGGGTGCCGTCGGGCGGTGCGCGGCCCCTGTCGGTGGGGGTCCGTACGATCCGGGGGTGCCGTCGATGGAGCCGCCGCCGCTCAACCCCGCCCAGCAGGAGGTGCTCGACCTCCTCGGCGCCGCGCCCGACGAGCGGCCGGTGTTCGACCCGTCGCTGCGCGACGAGCTGCTGGCCGAGCTCGAGGACGGCCTCGCCGAGCTGGTCCCCGAGATCCGGGCCGACAACCCCCTCTTCGTCTCCAAGCGGGCCCTCGCCAACGTGCACGGCTGCGAGCTGCGCCACGTCACCGAGCGGGGCGCCGAGTTCCGGTGGAACGCCACCATCGCCCGGGGAAGCGTGGCCCACAAGGCGATCGAGCTGTCGGTCCACTGGCGGGGCGAGCCCGACCCGCTCGACATGGTCGATGAGGCCCTCGCCCGCCTGGCCAACGGCACCGACGGCCTGGCCGACTGGCTGCGCACCTGCGCCGAGGGCGAACGGGCCGAGCTGCGGGCCCTCGCCAACGAGCGGGTGGTGACGTTCCTCGAGTGCTTCCCGCCGCTCAAGGCCCGCTGGGTACCGGTCACCGAGGGACGGCTACGAGCCGACCTGCTCGGCGGCCGGGTCGTGCTCCAGGGGCGCACCGACCTCTCCCTGGGCAAGGCCGTCGGGCCCACCGCCGGCAAGGTGATCATCGACCTCAAGACCGGCGGGTTCTCCCCCTCCCACCTCGACGACCTGCGCTTCTACGCCCTGGTGGAGGCGCTGCGCCTGGGCACCCCGCCCCGGCTGCTCGCCAGCTACTACCTCGACTCCGGCCGGGCCCACCCCGAGCCGGTCACCGAGGGGCTGCTCCACGCCGCCGTGGAGCGCACCATCGACGGCGCCCGCATCCTCCACCAGCTCGAGGTCGGCACCCGCGAGCCGCTCACCCGCCCCGGTCGCTCCTGCCGCTGGTGCCCGGCCCTCGCCGGGTGCGGCGTCGGACGGGCGCACCTCGGCGAGGACGACCTCCTCGACGACCTGCTCGACGACGACTGAGCCGGCTCGCTCAGATCGGGTCGACCGCGGCCTCGACCGACTCCGCCTCGGCCACCGCCAGCACGTCGTCGGAGCGCAGCGGCCGGGGGTTGTCGTCCATCGAGGAGAGCATCCCGCCGCTGCCGAAGCGGATCCAGGCCAGCAGGGAGAGCATCAGCACGCCGGCCCCCGCCACGGTGGCCTGCACCCCGACGACGTCGACCAGCCAGCCCTGGAGCAGCGACCCCAGCGGCATGGCCAGGGTGAGCACCATCACGTAGAGCGCCAGCACCTTGCCCCGCATGGCCTCGGTGACCTGGAGCTGGATGGTGGTGTTGAGGGTGGAGGAGATGCCGAGGTACCCGGCGCCGGCCGCCAGCAGGGCGACGGCGCCGAGCAGCGCCACCGGGGCGAGCCCGACGGCGACGAGGGCGAGCCCGTAGCCGCCCACGGCGATGACGATGAGCCGGCTGCGACGCAGGCGGGAACCGGGTCCGGCGATGAGCGGCGCCACCAGGATGGCGCCGAGGCCCATGCAGCCGGCCAGGAAGCCGTAGGCCCCGTCGCCCACGCCGTAGACGTCGTCGGCGAACACCACCAGCAGGTTGAACAGGGGGCCACCGAGGAAGCCGAGGGCGAACACGACCAGCAGGCACACCGCGATGCCCCGCTGGGTGCCGACGTAGCGGATGGCCTGCCACATCTCGGCCACCGCGCCGGCCGCGTCCTTCGCCCGGTGGCGCACGGTCTCCTCGACCTTCACGAGCACCAGCGCGGCGAGCATGAACACGAAGGTCAGGGCGTTGAAGAAGAACGACCACCCCGGACCCATCGTGGCCAGCACGATCCCGCCCAGCGCCGGTCCGAAGGCCCGGGCCGCGTTGAACTGGGCGGAGTTGAGGGTGACGGCGTTGAGGAGGTGCTCGCGCGGCACCAGCTCCGTCACGAAGGCCTGCCACGACGCCACGCCCAGCCCGGCGGCGAAGGTGTTGGCCACGAGCAGGGCGATGATCACCCCGATGCGGCGCTCCCCCGCCACCCACGCCAGCCACAGCAGGGTGGTGCAGGCGAACTGCCCGAGGCCGGTGGCGATCAGCACACGCCGGCGGGGGAAGCGGTCGGCGAGGGCGCCGGCCCACGGGCCGGTGAGCACCATCGGCAGGTAGGACATGAAGGCGGTGAAGCCCAGCCAGGCGCCGCTCTCGGTGATCCGGTAGATGACGAACGGGACGGCCACGTTCTGCAGCCAGGTCCCGCTGGCAGAGAGCAGCGAGGCGCTCCACATCAGGGTGAAGTTGCGGTAGCGGAAGGCCACGAACGCTCCCGTGCGTGCGCTCGTCGTCTCCCCCTTCGCCATGGCGGCGAGGCTACCGGCCGGCCGCAGGGCCCCCGACCGGTCTTCGGGGGCGCCGTAGGATCACGAGGTCGCCGACCGCCAGGAGCCCATCGTGATCGACGCCATCGTCCTCATCGAGGCCGAGCCCTCCCGCATCGCGGCGCTGGCCGACGACCTCGTCGCCCGCCGCGGCGTGGCCGAGGTCTACTCCGTCACCGGCGAGTACGACCTCGTCGCCATGGTCCGCGTCGGGGCCCACGAGGACCTGGCCGACGTGGTCACCCACGGCATCGCCACCGCCGAGGGGGTGCGCCGCACCCACACCCTCGTGGCGTTCCGCACCTACCGCGACGCCGACTACGCCTGGGACATCGGCACCGACTGACCCCTCACCCGCTCCCCATCCGTGGCTCGATCCACGGCGCCACAACACCGCCAAACGAGCCACGGATCCCCGCCACCACCCCGGCGTGGCTCGATCGGCGGGGCGATAGCACCGCCAAACGAGCCACGGATCCCCGCCACCACCCCGGCGTGGCTCGATCGGCGGGGCGATAGCACCGCCAAACGAGCCACGGATCGGAACGGGCGGAGGTCT
>Ga0164243_10000957_pt1 | contig 50301 bp, 40 predicted proteins | sample OricompcompostOP_FD_108781 | JGI IMG/M metagenome (GOLD analysis project Ga0164243, IMG submission 108781) | Organic Plus compost microbial communities from Emeryville, California, USA - Original compost - Organic plus compost (OP) | ecosystem: Engineered > Solid waste > Mixed feedstock >... | reverse complement strand
TGTGTGAGTGATGTGTGGGTGCTGTACCTTCTCACCTCGGGCATGAAAAGGCACAATGCCACCAGACGGTTTTCATTCTTCGTTTTTGAACGCTCTCCCCTGATGATGGTGGAGTGAGGAAGGAAAGGTGTTATGTATCGCATTTGTCTGTTTGCCGGTTCCAGTCCTGGCCCTGACTGCTCGCAGCACGCAGCCTTGCAATTGGGTCAAGCGATCGCCCATCGGCGGTGGAGTTTGATCTATACAACAACCCCCGGGGGGCTCGCTGAACTTGCAGCTTCGGCTGCACAAGCCGCTGGTGGCGAGACCATTCATCTCAAGGCCACCGAAAGGGATCTCCAAAGCGAGCTGTTCACAGTTCAGTTCTTGCTTCAACTCGCCGACGCCATCATTGTCCTGCCCGGTGGACTGGAGACCTTCACATCGCTTTTTGAACTCCTACGCTGGAAACAGCGAGGGTGGTTGGCCCACAAGCCACTCGGCCTCCTCAATACGCACGGCTACTTCAAGGGCATCTTGTATCAGCTTCAGCGAGCACACCTGTTCGGCTTTGAGGAAGCGCATCCCTTGCTCTATCTTTCCTCTGATCCAGCGCTCTTGCTCGATATGTGCAGCCAGAAAACGGCAGGGAGGGGCGCATGAAGAAGGCCACTCATATTGTGCTGTTTTGTTGCCTGCTGGCGTCCTGCCTCTCAGGCATAACCGCCTGTGGCACCCCTTCACAGCCCTCCTATCTCGCTTCTGATACAGAAGAGCTACTCTTGCTCAAGTGGATGCCAACAGAACAAAGTCCATTCCTGGGGCAATTTACCAAAACCAGTACTGACGAGCCTTCAGAAGCTTCGGCAAGCGTGACTCCTCGCGAAACTACCTATTCGATCCAGGTTGTCGTTCAGCAGGATCAGGTCAACATTCATCTTGGTCATCTGTTTTCCTGGTCGGGGACACTTCATGACGAGCGGCTCGACGTTGCAATGCTTACAAATTCATCGACCACGTCCTTTTATCCGGTCACCCAGGAAGCTTATCAGCAGATTCGTACTGGCTTTCTGGCCCATATGACCGTTCGCTCGTACCTGCAACAATTGCAGCGTCATGACCAAGCCTGGACGGATGCCGTCGCGGCGCCCTTTGCCACTAACCTGAAAGGAGCCACAGAAGATATTTCTCTGCTCAAAGAGAACCTGAAGAGAGCTCGTACCTCGGAAGATCTTTGTCCCTTCTTTGCAATCTGGGTTCTCCCCATCTATCCCTTTCCCGAAGAGGTCTTTCACCTCGATGAGAAACCGTTGCAAGAGATGCACAGCTTACAGCAACGCATTGAAGATGCATGGAAAACCGCCAATGCCAGTCCGCTCCCTGCCTTTGCCGGTCCGCTCCCCTGGAAAATCTCACAGAACGAAGTGACACAAGCACTCGCCTCACTGAAACACAAGATAGAGGCGCTGACCACCGCCAAAATCCAGGCACAGACCCAGATGCAGCAATCACAGCAACAATATCGTGTCCTCGCAACTGAAATCGAGGCGCTCAAAAAACAGTGTCATCTGGAAGGAGATCACCACTTATGAAATGTTGGTTCGGGCGAATAGGTTCTGTCCTCTGGCTTGGTATCTTCCTCCTGGTCGGTCTTGAGATCAGCGGGCTCACAACACGAGCCACTTCAGCCCTCTCGCTTTCCTCCACCGCTCCTGGCTACGGTTACGGTCTGGGACCCTCCTCCCGGCCCAGGATGCTCTCTGAGGAACATCATACTCGGATCTGCCAGGAGACGGCACCCCCAAGCCCACTGGAACAAAAGCCATCAGTCTGGAATGTCTTGTCTTCTGACACCTCGGATGTTCTCAGGGTAGCCGTCCTCAAACCCATTTGGAAGGGACTTTGTTCCCTCTATGAGGGAGCTGTGGCGGAGGGGAAAAACTTTCTCTTCACAACAGGCTCTAATCTCACCTATGAACAACCTGCCGTCAAACAACTGCATGACAAGATGATGCTGGCAGCCTCCGCACTGCTGTCAGTCTGTTTTCTCGTTGCAGGCTATCATGTGCTCTGTGGAGCCAGCTCCCTTCAGGTCCTTCCGCGACTCCTGCTGGCCTTTGTCTGCTTGCTCTCCTCGCCGCTCCTCTTTCAGCATGTCCTCTCGATCCAGAATCTGCTTTCACAACTCTGTTTAGGAATCGCACAGATCGAGATCGATGTTGCCTCACATCTCACAAACGGGCATAGTCTTTTTGACGCGAAAGATTCAAGCTGGATCACCACCGCTCTGATTTTCTGCCTGGCACTCTTGCTGTTCTTTCAAGCGCTCGTTCGTCTGGCGTTGCTCGATGTCTTATGGGTCATCTCTCCTATCGCGCTGCTCTGCTACGCTTTTCCTGCCTGGCAACGATGGGCCAATCTCTGGATGAGTGCCTTTATCGCCACCATTTTTGTACAGTTCGTTCAGGTGGTTGTCATCGTGCTTGGTGTCGGCCTGGTCTCGACCTTTGGAGGTGAAAGCGGGATCCTGGGCTTCCTGGTCGGGAGCGCGATCCTTTGTCTGGTCATGAAAATCCCCGGGTGGTTTGCCAGCGCGGTGTGCACGACTCTGGCTGGAACACCCTCAACAACCGCAGTGCTTGGACAGGCCATTCGCCAGACGGCTCAGGTGGGTGGGGCGATCGCGCGTGCCATGCTGACAGCATGAGGGAGGATCCATGAAACTGTTTTCTCCTGGCTCGGGCTGCGCTCTTCTGGTCCTGCTCCTGTCAGTGCTCTCCTGTTGTAGCCTGATGCAAGCTCTCCTTCCGCAGGTGCGAGAGCAAGGCCCGCCAACCACGCTAAACGGGAGCGAGCTCGCAGCACGCGTCGTACGGGCCGCCACCGAGATGGGCAAACACCTCTCGGGCAATCCAGATACCCAGTATCACCCGGAGCGGTTCCCGCAAAACGTGCTGACCTATTGGAACCAGGTCTGCCCAGTGAGCTCGGATTGTTACTCCCTCTGGCAGCCCGGACGACTCCAGTGTGTCTTTCTCGTCACCGGGGCCTATGCTGCTGCTGGCGCACCCTTACCTGCCGCCCCCAACGCGAGTGACTTCTGGGAAGTCTATGCTCATTTTCCGGGATGGCAACGCATTCCGGTAGGGAAGGGACTCCCTGCTCCCGGGGATATCCTGGTCTGGAGAGGCGGCACCTATGGCCATGTGGCGATTGTTCGTGAGATCACTCGTCCCACCGCTTCTCATCCCGGAAAACTCACCTTCATTCAAGCCAACGGGCCGCGGGCCTTTGACGAGCATTCCTTGCTCCCCAGCCTGCATCCGGTAACCTGGCCAGGCTTTGAGGTGCTGGGCTATCTACGCCCTATTGCCCAACTAGAGCAGGATCTGCCCGACTCCCCCTATGTGGAGTTGGCCCGGCAGGCCGCGCACCAGGCAGGCCTGCGAGGGCAACAGATTTCCTGGTTTCTGCGCCAAATCAACCAGGAAAGCGGCTACAATCCGATGGCGCTTTCTCCGGCAGGAGCAGCAGGTATCGCCCAACTGATGCCAGAGACCGCCACCCGGTTGCATGTCGATCCCTGGGATCCTGAAGAAGCCCTCTCAGGTGCAGCTCGGCTCATGAAGAAGTATGTGGACACCTACCACGGAGACTTTGCCAAAGCACTCGCGGCCTATAATGCGGGCCCAGGCGCCACTGATCATGCGATTGCTACCTTTGGGGCAGACTGGCTCGCCCACCTCCCTACAGAAACCCAACACTATGTGCAGCGCATTCTGCGCAACGAGTACGAAGCGTAAAAGGAGGTCCTTTCGATGTTCTTTGCTCTCACTGATATGACCACCCTGGTGCTTGCTGATGTGAACTTCAACCAGACCATTCTGAACCTGGTCAAAGTCTTTGCTAGCTTTGTGGGCGGCTTCGCAGCCCTTTCGTTCCTCTATGCGGGCTATCTGTGGATGACGGCCGGCGATAACGTGCATCAGGAGACCGCTGCTAAGAAAGCACTGGCCTCAGCCATTATCGGCACCATTATCGTCCTGGGTGCCATCACCCTATCAAACCTGGTCACCTCAGCTCTGGCCCAGTAGGAAAGGAGGTATTGATGAAACGCTGCACCGTTCCACGCTTACAGACTCAGGACATCGTCTTTTCCATTCAGGCCATTGATATCTCGTTACGGCAGTTCCTTTGCCTCTTAACGGGTGTCTTCCTCTCGGCAAATTGCTGGCTCAGTTGTGCAAGCTGGCGGAACGGAGGTCTGCTCGAACTCTGTTTCTGGGGACTCTTCCTGGCCCCCCTGCTGCTGGCCCTGCTCTTCGGGTGGGGCTCCTGGCAGGGGCAGCCCCTTGAAGTCTGGGGTCTGCTCGTGCTGCGCTTCTGGTTGCGCCCACGCCATAGTGTCTGGCGTCCGCTTACTGTCAGCTCGCTCTCACCCCACCACGACAAGGAGGAACAATAAGATGCCGTTTCCCTGGTTTCCTTCGCGCCCCGCTCGTCTGGGCAGCACACACACCTTCGTACCCTTGCGTGCCCTCTCTGAGGGTATCGCCTGTTTCTGGAATCCCAACGGAGAGCGACGCTATTGTGCACTGCTGGAAATTACCGGCAAGAACTTTGCCCTGCTCTCGGAGACCGAACAAGAAGCTATTTTTCAGCTCTATCAGCGCTTTTACAGCACACTCCCGTTTCCTACACAGCTTCTCGTCCGCGTCACCCGGCTCGATCTCTCGGCCTATACCCGTTTCCTGGCTCCTCTCAGTGAGGAGCCAGGGGGTCTGGCCGCCTCTCATACAGCCTTCCTGCACCAGCATACGACTAACACCATGCTTTTAGAGCGACGCTTCTACCTCGTTGTGTCGGCCGATCCCTTTGCCGTCGAAACCGCTCCCTGGCGACGCAACGCGCGCCGCAAAGCCGTTGCACTCTCTCATGAACAGGCCTGGCAGCAGGTCCAGCTCCGAGTAGAGCAAATCACCACCGGTCTCCAGCAACTCGATCTGCATGTACATCGGCTGGAGAATCCCGAGATCGTCCGCCTCTTCGACGCCTATTATGGCGCCCAACGAGCGACCCAGCAGCCACTCACGGAAGAAGCACTGCAAACCGCCTTGAGCACCCAGATGCGCCTTGACGATGTGCTTGCCCCCTCGTCCATCCGCATCGAGAAGGATGCGCTCTGTCTCGATGAGCGCGAATGGCTCTGTGTACTGGCCTTGCGGGGCCTCCCCCGCCTGGTTGCCCCTGGCTTTTTGCAGCAGTTGATCATGCTTGATGAGGAAATGGATCTCGTCTTTCATCAATTCCCGCTCAAGCAAGAAGAGGCTCTGCGCCTGCTGCGACGGAAGCAGACGCACTATCAGAGCAGCTTGCAGAGCCAGCACCTGCAAGGACGTACTGCCAACCCGCATCTGCATGTTGCGGCCCAGGACATCGAGCCCCTTATTGAGCGCATCGCCGGAGGCGAGGAGCAACTGCATGAGCATGCGATCCATTTACTCGTTCGTGCCCCCTCGCGCGAGGAACTGAATCGACGAGTTCAGCGCCTGCTCGATACCGCCTATACTGTCAGTTCCCATCGGCCTCATGTGCTCCATTTTGAGCAAGAGCGCGGCTTTCGCACCTGTATCCCGGGCTCCTTTCACCCCGGCTCACGCCTCCCCCTTCCAAGTAGCGCGGTAGCCGCCTGCTTTCCCTTTTTTAGTAATCTGGTGTACCGCCCCACGCCAACCGCCCTGCTGGAAGGAATCACCATGCAGCAAGAACCGGTCGTCGTTGACTGGTGGGACGAGCTGGCCAACGCCAATCGCTTTCTGCTGGCGCCCTCCGGTTCCGGGAAAAGCTACAAGTGCAAGCTCGATATCATGCGCCTCTTGATGATGGATCAGGCCAGAGCCAGACGGGGCGAGACGAACGGGGAGCAGCTCCAGATTATTGTGATCGATCCCGAGCGGGAATATCAGCGCCTTTGTACTGAGTTGGGAGGACAATGGATCCGCTTCTCGCCGGGCTCCGCCCACCATCTCAATCCTTTTGATTTGCCCCGCCGGCGGCACCAGCGAGCAGAGGCCGCCGCCCTCACCAAAGAAAATATCCTTGCCAATCAGATCCAGCGGCTGCATCTCTTGCTCGATATGATGCTGGCCCATCGCTCTCCGGAAAACCCGGATGCCACCTTGAGCGTCGAGGAAAAAGCGCTCCTCGATATTGCTTTATACGAGTGTTACCGCAAGGTCGGCATCTCCTCCGATCCGGAGACGCATCAGCGACCGGCCCCGCTGCTGCGGGATCTCTCCTCGACGCTGGAAAGCGGCGATTGTGGAGAGGATACCACAGGCCTGGCACGCCGTTTGAAGCGCTATGTGAAGGGGAGCCTCTCGGGGCTGTTCACGGATCAGACCAATGTGAGCCTTGAGAATCCTTTCGTCGTCTTTGATGTGCGCGATCTTGATGATGAACTGCGCCCGATTGCTCTGCTCATGATCGCCCATGCCGTCTGGAATCTCTCCTTCGCTTCCACCATGCCCCGGCTGCTCATTATTGATGAGCTAGCGACGCTCTATCGCTATCGGGCAGGGGCCCGTTTTGCCGAGGAGATGTTTCAGCGGGCCCGCAAGCAGTATCTTGCGATTACCGGGATCACCCAACATCCCCGCCTCTTCCAGGAGAGCGCCATTCTCGCCAACTGCGCCACCCACATCCTCTTTCGGCAGGATCATACGACCGCTGAAGAGGTGGGGCAGCTCTTCAAACTCTCGTCGCGAGAGATCCAACTGGTACGCTCATTCCGCCGGGGAGAAGCACTCATGCTCATGGATGGCAAACGCATGCCTGTCCGTTTTCTTGCCAGCGAGCAGGAGCATCGCCTTGCCACCACCAATCCTCGCGAGCTGGCCGAGCAATGGACGAATGCACAGCACTCCTCGACTCCCGCTCCCCCGCAAGGTCCGGAGCACAACGGTGTGAAGCCGCAGCGCAGCACAGCGACCACTTCAAACTCTGAGGAGCAAGTCAGTGGACTCAAGCCCTTTCCGCTGACAGCCGTGGAACCAACCAACGGCACCTCGCGCACACAGAAATTGCACTAAGCAAAGGGAGATCCAGATGCTAAGACGACCACCGTGCACTGTTCACCTCGTTCCGGGCCGGATGGCCCCCGAACGAACCCAGGAACGCTACGAAGCCTGGGAAACCATGCTGCAAGGCATGGTCTTCGATGCGACTACGCCTCTGGCCTTTGAAATCACAGGCGAAGGCCAGACCAAAACCAAACGCTTTCTGCTACGGGCTTCCTCGCCACAAACACTTGATCACGCGCTCTCTCAGCTTCAGGTGCGGGTCCCCCAGGTCCAGGCGCGTCCCCTGCTACCGCAGGAGGATCCGCTGACCCTTGAGAGAGGGGAGCGCAGTTCGGTCTGTGAGCTACGGGCAGGAGCAGACGCCTATCTCCCGTTACGAACGATGAAAGAAGCAGACCCCTTACGCGGAGTGCTTGCAGCGGTCAGCACCCTGCCGCCAGACCTCCGAGCAGTAGCCCAAATCGCCTTGATCCCTCTGCCTGCCTCCTGGTCACAAGGCTATCTGCGGAAGGCATTGGAGCACCCGCTTGAACAGGAACGGCAGGCCCGGCGTGAAGCCCTCCTCACGTCGCGTGCCCCCAGTGGCAATACGCTGCTGCTGCTCTGCCTGCTCCTGGTGGGACTTGTGCTCTGGACAGTCTTTGGCGATCCGGCAGCACTCACCACCTGGGTGCGGGCGCTTCACGCGGGGCAGATGCCCCGCCTGCACACGCTGGCACAGGAGCAGCTCCCTCTCTGGGGTGGTGCTGGTGGACTCGTTGTCCTGGTCCTGCTTCTGCTCCTGCAACTGCTGCGACGCAAACACCTCTATCTTGCGTCCAGGCAGGTCGAACAGCGACTCCTCCAATGTGCCTATCGTGGCAGAATCTATCTCTATGTCATTGGTCCCGGGACGCGCATGGCGCTCTTGCCTCGTTGGTGGGCGCTCACACGATGGCTCTGGCAGGGGCTGCGTCAGCAGCATTCCTGGCGAACCTCTGCCCAGCACATCACGCACCTCTGGCGGCTCACCTGGCTCGAATGGCAGTGGCGTGCCCGCCAGCGGCAGCGCCGCCACGACGCCCTCACGCATCTGGCCGCAACCTATCGCCAATTCGATTCCTCTGCCGGACACTTTGTCCCCAGGACGCTTCCAGAGCGACGCGCTCAGGCGCTTGCACAGGGACGGTGGGAACAGAGCGTGCCCCGCTCGCGACACTATCTCACCGGTGATTTCGTCGCACGAGCCTGGAATCTGGCGCAGGCCGCGCAGCTCACCGATGTTCCAGGTTTAGAACAGAAACGCTCGCGAAGCCTGCTGGTCCCACAAGCCCTGGTAGCACCGCTCGGGGCACCCATCGTCGGCGTTTCCGAGCATGCAGGCCAATCCCTGCCGTTCGCCTTTCCCCCGGATTTCTTCCGCTCTCATGTGCTTATTGCGGGCAAGTCGGGGGAGGGCAAGTCAACCTTGATGCTCCACCTGGCCCGCGCAGCCGCCCAACACGACCAGGCGCTCTTTGTCCTGGATCCGCACGGCGATCTCGCCCTTGATCTGCTGCGCTTTCTACCTGCTTCACGCAGCGCGGATGTGGTCTTGCTGGATCTGGGAGATCCAGACGTCTGCGTCGGGATCAATCCCCTTGATGCCTCCGCCGGGCAAGAGCGGGAAGTGATCATTTCCACACTGATCACCACCTTTGCTCGCATCTGGGAAAACGGCTGGGGACCACGCATGGAGGCCTCCTTTCGCATGGCGCTCGCCACCCTCTATGAAGCCAATCTGTCCCTGCTGGAGCAGGACCGCGCTCGCGAGCAGTATACCTTGCTCGATGTCTTTGCCGTCTTGATGGATGAGCGTTTCTGCCATGCCGTCCTGGCCCTGGTTCGCGATCCGTTTGTGCATCGCTTCTGGTATCAGTACTTCGATCCTCTCGATGGGCGCCAACAGCGCGAGCGGATTGACCCGGTCCTCACCAAAATGGTGCCCTTTGAAGCCCGGACCGCGCGGGCCATCGTTGGGCAGAGCTGTTCCACCGTGTCGTTCAAGACACTCTTACGCGAACGCCGGATCGTGATCATCCGTCTTGCCGCAGGAGAAATCGGCAGCGTGACCGCCTCCCTCCTCGGCGCAACCCTGCTTGGCCTCATGCTCTCAGCGCATCAACAACAAAGCGTCCTGCCAGAAGCGGAGCGGGTGCGCTCGACCTTGATTATTGATGAGTTCCAGAGTATGGCCGGCGCTGATTATGCCCTCCTTTTAGCCGAACTGCGCAAATATGGGGCAGCGGCGGTGCTGGCCACCCAGTCGTGTGAGTATCTGACCACAGTATCCCCGACCCTCTTGCCCACCGCGCTCGCCAATTGTCAGCATCTGGTCACCTTTCGGCTCAGTGCCGCCGATGCCTGGACACTCCACCGCGAAATGCAGGTCGAACAAGAGGATCTGGTCCTGCTCAACAGATATACCTGTTACCTGCGCCTGACTCATCAGTCCCTGGTATACCCCACCTTCTCGTTGCGGCTCCACCAACCAGCGCTCGGCCCGGAGGGCTGCATTGACTGGTTCCGAGCCCGGAGCGCGGCCTTTACTCGCTCGCGGACCGAACTGGAACAGGAGCTCCAGCACCACCTTGCGGCGACCCTGCGGGCGCAGCCTCCCCAACAGGAGGCCTTAGCGCAGCCTGCCGCAACGGGGGAGCCCGCCGCAACACCATCGGCCCCACCCGTCCCGGTGCCATCCCCAAAGAAGCAAGGCCGCTCAAGAAGCACCCGGTTTGCCAAAAAGCGGGAGCGGTCGGTGCAGCAGCAGCTGAGCACCTTCGATGAACAGGACAACGAGGAGATAGAGTCTGCGGAGGACGCGGAGACAACAGGAGCGGAGCAATGACCAGACCCGCTGCTTCCCTCTCGCTGGCGCAGCGCTGTCTGCGCTGGCTGCTGCATTATCCACTCCAGCGCGTGCCTGATCTCGCCCTCGGGCTCGGTGAGGCGGATACAACCGTCCGTCGAGCCCTCAGTACCTTACAGGGGCAAGGCACCATTGAGGCCTGTACCCCGGCAGGAGAGGCCCATACCTGGTACGTGTTAACCCAGGCCGGACTGGAGATAGCCGCGAGCCTTGAAGGGATGACGCCTGCTGCCGCAGCCGCTCTCTGGGAGACCGATGAACGGGGCATCCTGCGTCTGCTGACTCGTTTCTCTCACCTCCGTACCCTGCAACCACGCATCAACGCCACGGTTGCCGAGGCTCCTCGAGCTCTGGCGCAGCAGGGGACGCCCGCACAGGTACGCTGGTGCTGGCGACGGCCTTCTGTCTTGCCCGTGTCCTCAGGGAGCAAGGGGTGTGAAGCGGATGCAGCACTGCTGCTGCGTCGAACCGCTCCCGGCACCCTCGAGATAGCCTCGACACCGCCTGCCTGGTATCTGCTGCTTTGCTTCTGTGATCTGGCGCAGCACAGTCACTGGACGCCCGCCAGAATCGTGCAGCGTTTGCGTCCCTGGGCCCGCTTACTCGATACACAGGAACGTCTCCCCTTCCGAGAGCAAACCCCGCTCTTGCTGGTCCTCGTGCGCTCCGCCTTGCAGCAAGAGCGCTGGCATCTGGCACTGCACATCATGCGACACGACCAGAGGCAGCGAGGCACATTGCCTCTGCTCATCACAAACCTGACCACCGAGCCGGAAGAAGCCTCCTTCTGGCGGATGAACTGGCGAGATGGGGCAACTCTGCGCCCCTGCCAGATGCGCGAGCACCTCGTCCCCCTCTCACGCGAGGCCATCCCGCCTGGACTCCTGCCCGGGTCACGGCTCCTCCCGTCGAGCGCCCTCCCTGCCAGCTCGGTCCACCCTTTGCGGCGGGGACCGCTACAGCCTCGCGCAGAGCGACAAGTGACCCCCCGGGTTCCATCTGTTTGGCGTGAGCATCTTGCCCTCTGGAGCCTTGTCTTCCCGCCGCGCCTGGTTCCCCTGCTCGAACTCCTCTGTGCGCATCCGCTGCTGACCGCTCCAGAAGCTGCCGCCCTTCTGGACACCCCCTCGGCAGCTTCCTGTGAGCGCTATCTGCGCCTTCTGCACTCCTGGCATTGTGTGACGGCGCAGAAGCAAGCAGGAGAAACGCGCTGGCAACTCGCGGAACGGGGCCTGCGACTTGTGGCAGTCTGGCAGCAGCTCCCCCTTTCTGCCCTGGCAACAGACACCGACGGGCAACTGCGTCAAACCGGGGTGGCCCGCCTCGAAGCCCAATGGAGCCATACCGCTGGCGTCCTACGCTTTCTGGCGGCCTGTGCGCAGGCGCGACAACAGGCACCAATGCGGCTGATATGGGCCACCACCCACCTCCAAGACCCGCTTCCGCAAACCGGACGCGGGAACCGCTCTGTTGTCTATCCCGATGCCACCGTGCTGATGCAAGCAACCGGTGCTGACAGACTTCCTCGGCGCTCCCGACTCTGGCTTGAATGGGATGAAGGCTCCATGGGCAGCAGCCAGCTTCAGGCCAAACTCACTGCCTATGCTCGCATCCTGCCTGGCTGGCGCCCCCTGTTCCCCGGAGAAACAGGCACCGTGCTTATGGTTGTCCCCGATCTCGCTCAATACCGGCGTGTCCAGGACGTGGCGCTTGCGGTGACTCGCACCACTGGCATCGTGCTGCCACTGGCGCTTACACAACACGCATCCATCCAAACAAGAGGCGTCCTGGGTCCTGTCTGGTCCCATCTCACAGCAACCGGCTTCACCATGCCACGCTCGCTTTGCACCTCCACATAAATTCCCGTCGGGCTGGCGAGCACATGTGCTCGCCCCTCCGTTCCTCTCTGCCGCAGACAACAACGCTTCTGCGGCTTTACACCGTTCAAGCCAGCTCGCTCTAGACATGAATGAAGGGAGCATAGAGAAGAAAGAAGAGCTTCGGGCACCTGGACAGGAAACCAGAAAAAAAGAAAAGAAGGGCCAGATGGATGGCCCTTCCAGGTTCCACGGTTCCCGGCGCTTGACGCTCGCTCGGCTCACCGGATGTGAGGAAAAAGGAAAGAAGCAATCTCCTCAGAGAGACTACCAACACCGATCAATGCGACTGCTTCTTTTCCACAGGCATAAACCCGATCTCCTCGTAGGGAATATGCAGAGCCTTTTGCAACGCCATCAACTGCTCAATATTGCGAATCACCCGGTTCTGCGTTTCAATGGTCATAATCGTGTTGCGCCCCATCCCAACCCGCTCCGCCAATTGCTTCTGGGTCAAACCATGTACCACTCGATAAAACCGAAGGTGTTTCCCGGTCAACATATGATGCTCCTTTCACAATACAGCAAGACTCTCTGAGCCAGGCTCCAAAAAACGACACCCATCAACGGTGGTGACACGAGCCCCTTTCCCCACCAGGAGAACGTTTACGCCTCTCTCTTCTCCATACTTCATGAGGTGGAAACGTCTCTCGTGCCGCGCATCCGTTCTTGCTCGATCAGTCGTTCTCTCTTCTCCGTGAACTGAGCAAGTCCATAGAGCTGAAGTCGTTCTGGTTCCGAAAGCGTCTCCAGGTGACGCGCTGCCAGTTCTGCCATCTGGCGCTGCACCGCTACCAGCGCCGTCGCCAGTTCTGTGGACGAGAGCATCACCACATACTGTTTCTCAACAATCCTCGGTTGCTGTTTCCGCTTCATATACCTTCTCTCCTCTTCCGATCATCATCTGACCAGACACCTGGCACACCCGCTCGCCCACCCGGCCCCTCCCAACACTTCCAGCCGCCGGAACGTATGGCATGAGATCGCCGCCACAACTGAGATACTACGGCGCATCGCCTCATTGCTCATGCAATGCGCGCGTGCAGCCACACCACCTCGCTGCTGGTGACCTCGCTCATCTCCTCCCCGCTCTCATCTCTCCGTCTTCCGTCCCTACCACTCTGCAAAAAGAGTTCCTCAACACATCGAACACGTGTTACCATCATTCCCATCCTCTCCAGCAAGTGTGAAAAGCACATATGCTCATCTTCTCTAAAGGACAAAAGTATGTCAGAACTCCATGCAAAGGATGATAAAATATGTTACAGTTCATAGTATGCACTTTCTCTGATACAATTGCAGTAAAAAATCGGCAGCTTTTCGGCAGCTTTTTCAGGAGAGAGCAATGGACGATGGAAGTGGAAAGTCATATGCGGTACAATGGAGTACAAATCTCAAGCAGGTCATCAAGGCACACGGATATACCCTTCAGGAAGTTGCACATGCGGTTTCTATCGGGTACCGTACTTTGACAGAGTATTGCGCCGGTCGCAGTCGACCATCGGTGAACTGCGTTCACCACATCGCCGCTTTCCTCGGCTGCTCACCATCTGATCTTGTTTTTGTTCCCCTTGATAGCCTGAGAGAAAGCGATAGGAGTGAGATGGATCAAACACGTCGGGACATGCTACGACTTCTGGGTATGGCAAGCAGTGCCCTGGTTTTTCCTGATCATATCGACATTGAGCGGGTGCAGTCCTTTTTTGCCCGGTCGACCCATCTCGATGAGACAACGTACCAGGAACTTGCCACAATCAATCGAGGGTTCTGGACAGCCTATCAAGAAACACCGCAGAAACTCCTCATTTTAAAAGACATTCAAACCCACCTCTCTCATCTTACCCGATTGTTGCACACCGCTTCATCCGTTGGCGAACGAAACCATCTCAGTCTCCTTTCAAGCGAACTCGCACAATTGACCGGTGAAATTTTCTTTGACAGCAACCTGTACACCGATGCGGCTCACTGTTATACCTTTGCTGCTCAGGCAGCAAAAGCAGCGCAAGCATGGGATATATGGGCCTGTGCACTCGCAAGACATGCCTTTCTGCCCCTGTTTGAACAGGAATATGAGCAGGCACGTATCATTCTGCAAGGGGCCTCTGTTCTCGCTTCCAGGGGAACCGCCCCGGCTGCACGTCAATGGGTGGCAGCCCTCATGGCACAAGCGTACGCAGGCCTTGGGGCTCTTGATCCTTGCTTGCAGGCATTTGAGAGAGCAGAAGAAGGACAGCATCTTCAAGGGGCCTCCAACGGAACCTGGCTTCGTTTTCAGGGGGACCGTGTACCAGAAGAAAAGGGAGCCTGTTTTGTGCTGCTCAAACAGCCTGCGCGGGCTCTGCCTTTGCTTGAACAAGCCCTGACACAAACAACCTCAACAGTGCGACGTCGGGGACTTGTCCTCAGGGATCTCGCACTCGCCTCTCTTCAACAGCAACACGTCGAACACGCCTGCTTGTATGCAGAGCAGCTTCTGGGGCTTGTCCAGGAGGGACACTCTGGCCTCCTCCTGAAGGCACTTCACATCATTCGAGCAGCCCTCAAGCCCTATCAGCAGCAGGCCAGCGTGAAACGCTTCGAGAGGCATTTTCGAGAACAACAACACGCAAATATATTCACGAAATAAAAAAGGAGAAAAACAATATGGATCGTGAAAATGGTGGCCGTCTCTTTCGACACGCGTGGATCGCAGGCGTGAAACGGTACTATCCTGGGACGCCAAAACCCGGCTATATCGCTCCCTGGGAAGAGACGCCGGCATGGGAGCAAGAAGCCTGTAAAAGTGTTTTCGAACTGGTGGTAGGCGATCTTCACCTCCACGGGATTCGCTCTCCTGAAGAGGGAGGCCAGCGTGTGCATACATTCTGGCTTGACCAAATCAAGCGCTTGATCGAGCAGCCGAAACCCTCCTATCTGGCGCCCTGGGAGGCTCTTCCCCGCTGGCAACAACACACTGATATGGATATCTACCAGCAGATCGTGCATGAAGCACAGCAGCACGGATAAGGCGCTCTGCTCACCACAAACAGAGAAGCGCGGGATGTCACGGCGTTTCTCTGTCTCTTCTCGGAGAAGCGTGGTGGTCATGACCCATCAAGCAAGCAGATATCGTTCTTCTCTCATCATACTTCTCAACAGCCCGGCTTGTCTTGGCCAGAATCAGAGACGCTGTCACCAAATGACCTACCTGACGGCTCTTCTGAAGCTATTCCCTGTGTTGCCTGAAGGAACTGCGGGTCATCCTGTACATCCTGCATTTCTGGCAGATCCTGAAATTTTCTCCATACCTTGCCTCCTGTTACGATAGCGACCCCTATGCAAGCCAGGAGAGGCACTTCAGCGTCACATCAAAACGCAGGCAAAACGACCTGTTTTTCCCTGCTCCTTCCGATAGGAATAAAATGCATCAACGTGACATGCTGTACACAGCTCCGGTCCTCTAATGTGCTCCGGGCGTACACCATGTGCTTCTAACTGCCACCGAAGAGCAGACCACATATCAAAATGTATGCTCCCCGTTGGCTGTAGCCCTTTCTCGGTGAAGAGTGATCGATCATCTGAATCCGATTGCCGTGGACAAGCTGCGCTTGAACGACAGAAGCAGGATTAACATCCAAAACCTGGCAGAGCCTCTGCCGATTTCTGATGACATGTCATCCTCGTCTCCAACGCGTGAAGAGAGATTGAGCGAGGAGAGCGGGCCACAACTTACTCCCCCAAGCCGAGTCGTCGTGATGCAGACAAGAGATGAGAAAGAATCAAAGAGCGTGTAGGTGTAATAGACGAGAGGTTCTCGTATCTGTCATTTCATCCTCACCACTTTCTTTTTCGGTAATCTGTGATACTATCCTTTTTGTAGTGTACGGTATTGAGAGAAGGAAAAACAACAATAGATATTACAGGGACACAGGTTTGTAGCACACCAAAATTGGAGATAAGAGCAGCACCCTTATTTTTCTGCCATCATCCTATTGAACCAAGAAGATATGAATAAAATGGGAGACAAAGCGGAAATGAAGGAAGGAATAGAAAAAGAGATACAATGCTTCGGTGAGCAGATAACACGCGTTGCATCTGCTCGATCACATACTATACATCGAATCGGTCTCAATCAAATGCCATTTCTTCCAGAGCATTTCCATGTTCGAGACTCCTTCCGTTATGTTAGAACATATCAACGCAACCCACAGCTTTTGTATGATTCACCGACTCTATGAGCGCAAAGAATCGAGCAGATTTGAAGCAAACAGGTGGTGTTTGAGACCCACTTCCCCGAGTGCCTGGTTTCCAGGGACACTTCACTCCAGCAAACAGGTGAAAGGTGAGAAGGGCATGGAAGAGATGCGGTTCGAAAAACGTGCCACTCTTCGGGGGCTTTTGCGCGAGCATCCCGACTGGTCGCTGCGTGCGTGCCCACACCTTGCGCATGTCAGTAGGCTGGGTCTGTAAGTAGCAACAACGCTTGCTCGCCATCCCCTCCAATAATCTCTCGGTCTTGCATGCCTGCTCACGCGCCAGACGCACGCCGTTTCCTGACGTGTATCCGTACATTGTGGCTCGCATCGTACAGATCCGAGAGCATCCGCCCGAGCAGGTGCAGCGCGTGCCGGGAGCTCGCACCATTCGCGCCTTCCTGCTGCGCGATCAGGAACAAGCCCAGTTAGGCGTCTGGATTCCCTGTTCGGTCGCCACTCTCTGAAAGATCCTGCGGCCGCAGAGTCTCCTTCTCGATCCTCCCCAGCGGCAACACAAGCGGCTTTCCACAACGCGAGCCGCTTGAGGAGATTCATATGGACAGGCAAGGATGCCAGTATGCCTTCTACCGATGCCGATGAGAAGCGGATGCACGTGGTGGAGGTGCTCAATGCGGGTCGATGCAGGCACCTCCATTTTGGTGGAGGCGGTGGTGCGCGATGAGTTCCGAGCGGAAACGTCCTGTGATGCCGTGGTGCCCTTCTTGCGGCGCGATGGCAGCCCACATGCTGACTTGTGATTGCTATCCCTGATGGAGGGGTAGTGCCCCAGCACGGGACGTTCCCTCCTCCTTGAGGCGCTTTTTGCAGTGTGTAGGCACCATCCCAATATGATCCCGCCCAGCGGCCTAATCAGCAAGGCTTTGTCGAGCGATATCATTGCCTCTCCAAATAGGAATGCCTCCTGGTGCATCGGCCTGACACGCTCATGTCGGTGCGTGAGGTCACTGCTGCCTACCAACACCACTCCAACGGGCAGAGACCTCATCAAGGCCGTGCCTGTCGGGATCCGCTCCCCGGGTGGCTCATCCACAGTTGCCCCTTCTGCCTGCGCTCCACGAGCAGGTATATCCCGATGCCTGGCTACGAGCCATTGATGACCGCCTCTACTCGGTGGGCGTGGCCTATGCAGGTAGTTCGTCACGGTACTGCTGCGAGCGGCCAGCCGGAGCTTTGAAATCTAGTTGGATGGCCGGCTGCTCAAAACGGTGCCGATCAAGGGATTGGTGGGCCAACTGATGGCGTTGGAGGCTTTTGTGGCCCTGATGCGTACCCAGACGGTGGCCCAAGAGCGCAAAGCCAAGCAGCACGCCCTCACATGACGCTTGCTTTCCTCGTAGCCGCCCCCTGTTGGAAAGCCATCATGCCAAGCGTACAAGAGAGAGAGGGCTTTTTTTGTCTTTGTCCAGGGGCTTCCTGATCTTTCGTGCCTCCTCCTTACTCCTGCTCGCGCTGAAGTGTGTGACGCTTTGTGTCCCTGTACGCTCTCTTGCTTTCCGTTCTTCTCGGAGCGTGGCCATTCACGATCTGCTCGATCTTTCCCACTCACTATGGTGATGAAGCATACAACCGTTTGCGGAAACTGCTCATCATTTCGGACAAACCGCCGAAAGCGCTTCACGGGGCATTCCATGGCCACCATCGCGGCAACAGGCTAAGCGCGGCTTTGTCCTGTGGAAGTTTTACGACAACCAGCTCCATACCTGCCTGTGCCGCCGCTTCTCGTGGCGCTTCACGGGTATAGCCCTAATCCCACAAACGCCATACGCACGCTTTCGCCAATCAAGTGCAGAACCAAGTTGTATCAGAGCGGCCATCTGCTCACGATCCTGAGCATTGGCAGGCGTCACCAGCAGGTAGGCCAGGGTTCCACTGCGATGTGAAGCTCGCTGCCCTTGCGTCGTTTCGCTCCATCGTAGCTTGCACGACTTCCGCCGTCCGGGGTCGATTACAACGTACGAATCTCAATGATCGCCGCGTTTGGTTGGCTACGCCCTTCACTCTACCATGCGCAATGATAGGACATTCATAGAGCATCGAGCTTCATCTCTTTGTCCCTGTCTGGCTCGCAGGAGCCAGGCGCACTTCACCTAGTTCTTCGGCGACCAGTCAGCCGTTCTTATGTGTGTGGCTTTTGCAGAAAAGCTCATTACAAGCATGGTTCAATTCGTATCTATGTTACTACGATACTTCTGTTATATAGTGGTGTTACTATATTTCAAAAATTTTTAAATGTTCTATTTTTTCTAAGATACTTGCTTCATTTAGAATACTAAATATTCTATATTATTCTGCTAAGTTCATTATAAAACCAGGATAGGATAACATTAATAACAGTAGTATTTTATTGCTTTTGAATTTGTAAATTTCTATATTTTTAATCAGTGGCCTGTATTTTGATATGTCTTTAATAAGAATTTATATATATTAGATTTACATAAAAACCAAAGTAATATATACTCAACACATTCTTTGAACATTTAGTTTTTATGTGAGGTATAGCTATTAACACTTTTAATGAGGATCGACCGGGATATGAGCAAATTTACATCTCCGCTATCCAACAACATAATGATGGTTTAAAGCGAGCACCAGGAGGTACAGGAATAGGAAAAACCGGTGCCATTGATGTAACCATTCATTTTCCTGCATTCTCGCAGAGAAAATTTATGTATCTCGCAAATCTCAAGCAACTCGTTGAGGCCGCGGGGCGTTACGAACATACTCTTGTTCTTCATAGTGACCGAGATACTGTTTTCTTCACCCTACGCGATAAAAAACAAGCTTTTTACGAATTATTTCAGGATGAGGTATACCTTCGGTCTTCTCTCATGCGGTGGAATCAACGTCACCGAAATATGAAGGTTGATCTGGCCAAAGTAAAGCGCGCATGCCAAGCATTTGAAGAGATCCTCGCAGAACATAAAACCATTCCTTCATCCTGTGAGGAGCAAATGAGTGATCATGCACGTACGATCATGCGCTGTTTTCAGGCGGCAGTGCTCGGAGCGAAGACGAAACGGGGCAACAGTGCAGCTTATCTTTTTCTCCTCAACCATCCAATCATTCAGGCTCTATTCCCTTTTATCGCCTTTAAGCAGCGACCTGAGATACGCCTTATCGCACTTACAATTCAAAAAGCGTATTATGGCTTCTTTGATGGGTCAAGGCAGCTGAATTTGATGACACTGACAAAAGAGAATGGTGGCTATATCATCTTTTTGGATGAGTTTGACTACCTTGAAAATACCCTTGTTAAGCTCATTTGTGAGTCTGCGCAAATCACCAATCCTTTTCACTTTGTCCAGCTTTTTTTTCATGCAATGGAAGAACACAAGCTTCCTCATGGGCCCTATCCCAGTTCGCCAGAGCTACGGGAGCAATTAATTAACATCCAACAAGTGATTAAAGATCTCCAAGAGGAGACCAAATTACAGTATCCGACCATTTATCAATTTACTGGAAAACTTTTTGAAAGTGATCACCGAACAGGAAGCAAATCTTCTTCTCATGTTATTTTCCGCACACAACACATCGTACGCACTGGCACTCAGTATGTTCGTCAAACGAATCGTTCGTTTGAATTATACTCTGATCCTGCTGCTGAAAAGGATGATGTAGAAGAGGAAGAGGAGCGTAAGGCTCTTTCTGCCTTACGGCTTTTTAGTGCGGTGAGTTATGCATGTGAGCTGATTATCCGGTTCTTCCGAGACTTACGCAATAGTAATGATGAGCTAGTATACCAGGAAATTATGCGTCATTGTTTTCAGGATACTATTTACCCTGATGAATTGGAGCGTATTACGCAATATATTGTGCCTCATCAGCAAGAAGATGGGACTGATCTAGGGGCACTTCTCGAACGGGGGTATAGCTTGTATGATATCTATGATCCGCAGCAGATCACGGATGAGGAAGAAGTTGAGGTTCATCATTATGGTATGCATGTTACGCCTGAAGTGATATTACGAAGCTTGGTTCAAGATAACTTAGTTTTTGGCTTATCAGCTACAGCAGATATTCCCCGTTTTGTGCATCATTTTCATCTGGGTTGGATGCACCAGCAAATGAAGATTCATGAAATGACAACAGAAGATGTTACATTAATACAAGCATTAAATCAGGAAAAAGCAGAGAAAAGGGGGAACAGCATTTCACTTCATATTGTGCCGGAGCTCAATGCAGTCGATACTGAACAATATTCCATTGTTAACTATATCCGTCAAGTAGCCAAAGATGAAGATTTTGGTATAGATCCTACTGGTTATCGTAAGCGCCGCGTAGAGCTCTTCTTTTCAGTACTATTGCAACTTTGTCAGTCTTCGATTGTGGAGGAGGTAGATGCTGATCATTCGCAAGTAACTAATACAACGCTTCTTTTCTTGAATACCTTTCGTCAGATACGCCTCTTGTTTGAGCACTATCCTAAGCCGGAATCAGGTATCTTTTCTATTACTAAGCGCTCGCAGAGCAATGATCTCGATGTTTTTGAGCTTCTGATCAAAGGAAGAACGTTTCTTATTGCATTCTATAATGCCAGGCAGGGCAATAAAATGCGACAGCTTGAGCATGTACAACACGCCTTCGATCAACTCTTCTGGGAAGGGAAGCCTGTAGTCGTCGTCACTCAATATAAATCTGCGGGTATCGGTATCAATCTGCAATACTGGACAACACCAGAAAAAACACGCCGTATGGATTTTACCCGTATTGGCCTTCTGGAAACACCCTACTATTATTTCGGAAATCCCCTCGATGAAGATCTGACCGAACCTGAACGGATCGCCTGTTTGAAAGAAAATATTTGGTACCTGGGAAAACTCTATTCAGGAAAACTACTTTCCTTAGCCCAATTCCGTCAGATGTTGACTACCATACATGCTTCTGCAGGTTGGAATAGTAGCTACCACAAACAAGCTTGTACTAGACATGATGCTCACCTCAATTCGGTCACAAATTTTTTTCAGGCGCTAGGCCGTATTGACCGCATCTGGGAGAAGATGCCCGACCAGCAGGCACTGATCAGCCAGGAAGTCTATCAACATTTCCAGCGTTTTTGTCTTCCTGAGTTTGAGCAGTTGCGGGCAGAATACGAGGCCTTTATGCCAAACAATTTGCGCCAGATCCTACTGCAAGTGAGTACCGCGCTCACTCAAAAGCAGAAGGAGGCACGTTATCTCAAAGATGCGCGTCTCGTTGCTCAGAATCATCGCTGCCAGGAGGCTATTCGCCCTTTGTTATCTCGCTTGGAGGGGATACGCCGAGGTGCCAATGATTCTGAAGCTCGCCAGATATGGCAGCAGATGCGCCAGGCCGCGCTCAAACATGACTATTCCAACTCTGTGCTCCAAGACTACGCATGTGTTGCTGAGTCCCCCTATTATCAGCAAGGAAGGCTGCTCTTAACTCGCGAAAATGAGATTCTTCCCCCTTACATGCTTCTTGCGGATACTTTGCTCTGGGATATGAACCTTCTCTACCGAGTGATTAAGGATAACCAGGTTGTTCAGGAATATTTCCAGACGCAAGGCTATCGTTTAGCATTTCCACCAGCGGGTAGACATTTTCTTACTCCTTACTGCTTTCAGGCTATTCTTAAAGGTGCAATTGGTGAGGAAGCCATCACAGCTATTCTTCTCGATGAGGGACTCGTGCTTGAAGAGCTCCCGCAAATTCTGACCGAAACGGCAGATCTCAAAATAGCTCATTACCCCTATTATTTCGATTGCAAGTTTTACAATGAGTATACGCTTGGGCGTTTCTCTTTGCCGAAGGAAGATCCTGATTGGCACATCAAATTGAATGATGAGGCCTTCCGTGAGAGTTCATGCAGAAAGGTTGCTCGTTTACAATCACAACATACAGAGCCAGTCAAACTGATCTATTTGAATCTCGTTACTACACAGCCTCGTTCGCTTGGTTACTATGATCTTGATTTCCAGGAAGTAAGCTTCGCTGATGCCTCTATTATTGTTGTCCAGGGTATTCTCCATGGGACAAAGCCGAACGTCTACCACAATGCCTTTACCCGCTTTCTCCGAGATATCTCGCAGGTTGTACATCTCAACAAAGATATCCTGAGAGAAGTTGTAACAGAGTGAAAAATAAAGGAGCAATGACATGTCTGAACAACGAACTATCCCGACTACAACATTACTCATTACAAAACCGACAGACTTCACCATGTTGGATGCAGCATATCAACTGTTACGCTATGAGCTACCAGATAATTTGCGCTGGAAATTCAAAAAAGCGAAGAATTCCTCAGAGATATGGGCAAGAATGCAAAATAGTCTACAGGAGCAAATAAAATCTCCCTATCGCGTCTTTACCCATGATCGGCTAGATGGCGGTGCTTATGATAAGTGGGTTGTCTATGTCCTCGCTCCTCGCCATACTTCGTCTCAATCTATCATATTGCCCTTTGAGAGTGATGCAGCACTGCCACACAGACCTATCGCATTTACTGATCTCGCCTTTCACATGGTTATCAAACTATTACAGGTTGCACATATGCACGGGAATCAAGCGGGACGCTTTACTGGTCAGGGTCGTTGCTATGTGCATGCCAAGAATGCTAGTAAAAACTCTCATATCTGCGTACAACTTGATATGCATGAGGATATTCTTACTCAGGAAGAAGATCAGTTACGCCGATTTAAGGTAGAAGCACAGGCAAAGCTTTTCCTACGCTGTCATGCAGATGAGTATCTTTATCCAGGTGAGACCTATTTTTGCAAAAGGAATGCGCCTGACAGCGCTGTTTATTTTCTCCAGATGAAGCTAGATGCGATCAAACGACTGAAAGAGGAAAATGGAATTTTCTATAAAATAGGAACGAGGCCAGGGAAAAAGACAACTCTCGCATATCATGATCTCAACCATATAGATGAGAGTATTGGAAAGATTTTGTCTGATTTTATCCGTGACTTCCGTCAATTTCTGGCACGGTTTGGTATTGAGAGCCAATCACAGATTCGCACCTTTAACGAGTATATCCCTCCCAAAGAAAGTGAGCTGTGCCTGAAGAACTACTCGCAGCAAACTGTTTATGTTTTCGATCATCGGAAAAAGAAAACATTACCATTGCATGCCTATCTTCAACTGTTCGAGAGCATGCGCCCTGATGTGCATTTTCTTGGAATTGACGATCTCTCGCAGGTGCAGCAGCCTATACTGGTACTTCAAGATTACCAGCGAAAGGATTTTCGTGAAAAAGGAATATTTGCTGGCGAGGTTGATCCGTATCAGAAACTATATAGCAAATACTGGACCCTTCCAAAGCAATCGCTCAATATTAATCTCCTAGATGCGAAAGACCTGAATACTGAGGAGTATCTGTCTTATCCTCTACCAAAGCCCGATCAACTCCAGCACAAACTAGATACGTCTCTAATGCAACTATCCTTGAAGTCTATTATCTACTCAGACAATCCGTTATCGGGATGTTTACCATTTTTACCAAAAGAGCTGACGTACATATCTAAGCAACGCAACGTTCCTGGGCTTCCTGCACCATTTGAAACAATGATGTATGTAGAAGATGATCAGCTTCGCTTTTTGGATCTACGTGATTCAGAGCAACGGATACAGGCGCAAGAACGATGCAGGCTACTGGGCGTTGATTTGCGTGAGTGTTTGGAGCAGATGATATGTAAATATAAACGAGAGAAGAAATCTGAAGATGAGCGGGAACTCCCGAGCTATCGCGTAATTATAGGTCCAGATCTTTTTGTCGAAATCGAAGACTGTAAAGAACGCGTGCTCTATGCATACGATGAAATTGTTAGGCGGCAAGGAGAGGCAAAAACACTTTTTCCTGTAGAAATTTTCAAATTGTTACCATATTATAATACCGTAAAAAACGATGATCATCTCCCCCTGGAAGAACTTCAACAGCGGGGCCTTCTTCAGAAGAAGAGAAGGCCCCAAAATAAAAAAGAGGCAGCTTCCCTACAGTTTTACTCTCGACTCGAAAAATACGATGCTTACCTCGACGATATTCAGCTAGAATATCCGATGCTCTCCTTCCTTCAGCTGATAGATAAAGAGATGCCATTTATCAAGATGATTCGCTATATTTTCGAGATACAGGAGAATAAGCATGGCAAATATACCAATCACCAATTTATCAGATATTATCAGAAACGCGGGTGGTTTCAAAGCGATAAGGCAAAGGATGTGCAGATGTACCAGGGAATCTGGTATGATAACGAGCTCCGTTATATGGTTGGTGCAACAGAAGGGATGAAATTCCAGCAGCCACGTGCCCACCTTATTCGGCGTTTTGATGTCTATCAAGATGCAGGACACTTTGACATTGAGTTGATGTTACGACTGCTTAGTGTCCAGTTTGTTCGGCTTGGACAATACACCGTTTTTCCCTATCCGTTTCATCTGATCGATCTCTATGTAGAGAGTCTTCTTCTATTTCGAGAAGAGCAGAGAAACAAAGAAAAACTGGCAGCGACACAAAACTGCTAGAAGCTGTTAGGGCTCATGCCTATGTGAATGAGCTGAGAAAGCATGAGCAAGTGAAGATCACGACATGCAGACCAACAACGATGAGCGGCTTTCGCTCATCGTTTCGGACACACGCACCGAAAGCGGCTACCCCAAGCTCGTGGAAAGCTCCACTGACCCATCGATGCGGCAAGAGCACAAAGCCTCGCGCAGGCTTATGGCAGCTTGACCACCGCCAGTTCGATGCCTGCGTGCGCTGCCGCTTCTCTCGGGGCCTACCAGTGTCGCCTTGATCAACAAAGGCCAACTGCACGCTCTAGCCCCCAGCTCCTGTACCAGCTCTACTAGAGTTGTTACCTGGTCTCAGCCCTTTTTCATCCGCAGGGCTCACTAGCGCAGAGTTCATTGAACAAGCACTCCAACGAAATCTCCGCCGGGAAGTGCACCTTGATCTTTCTGAAAAGCGGCTCCGCTCGATCATCGACTACTACAACTTGATCTGGAATACCCGCGCTCACTATCATCCCTGTCTCGTGCAAATGGCACACAATCTACTCGCCTGGATGCAGCGCTCACAATCCCCAGAAGATGCGGGAACAAACTGGGAGGCTTTTTTCTCCGCCTTCCCTGTTCCTTGAGCAAAATGAGGGCCTCAGAAAAGCGGACGCCTGGAAGCGCTTTCCTTCCAGGCGTCAAGGTTACGCAAATACCTCTGGATGCTTGGCTTCGAGCAGCTTTACTCCTAGCTCAGCAACCGGAACAGCTTTTCCGTACGATGTCTTTTTCAAACTACTATATACTCGCTCAACCTTGTTCAGAATAGTATACGACTGTATCTCAATACCAATCGTCAAAGCATCAGTTGCAAGCTGTGTTGCAAGCGGATATTCTCTCTGATCAAACCATGCCTGTGCCTGGAGGAAAAGACTATAGGCATACCGCCTCTTTCTCCCTGCATTGACTGGAACCTTCACCAACGTATCCAGTCCATCTGATGCAGAGCGCAGCTTTCCATCTGAATTATAAAGCCATGCCGAAGCCCTATTCAGATAATAGCCTTCTCGATTAAACCGAATGAAGTATTCATCGGGTTCCTTCTGGGCCTCATCAAGAGCATTTGAAGCAACATCCAATGTTTTCATCGCCTGTGTAAGATCTTGCTGGTCTTTTGCGGCTTCTGCCATTGCAAGTCCCAGATTCGTCTGAATTGCGCCCTGGAGTTGCAGAGAGTCAGGTTTTTTGCTCAATGCTTGCTGAAAGTCCATGATAGCAGCATCAAGCTTTCCTTGCTGATGATAGGTCAGGCCTCTTCTCCATAGGACAAGCGCCATGATATTTGCATTTTGCTCAAGAGACTTCGCGATCTGATAGGCATTATTCTGGTACTTGAGCGCTTCTGCAAACCGGGCATGATCGCGAAACACACCGGCAAGAAATTGCTGATATTCACAGAGCAGCAGAGACAAGTCTATTTTCCTTGAGCCACTGGCATAAGGCAGTTCATCATGAATGCTATAGATTATCTCCATGACATTATCAAGCATATCAGCCACTGTCGTGGCATGGTGCTGTTTCTTATACCGTAGCAGATATCTCCTGGCCTTCTCCAGATCGACTTTCTCTATGGAGAGATCAGCAGCAAGAGCGGCGTTGGTATTCAGTGCCTCCAGCCCTAACGCCGCTAAAGGAATATCAAGCAGGATCGCCAGTACATAGCGTCTCTTCAGGCGCTTGGGTACCTTGTTGTATTCTTCCCACATGCGAATTGTGTCCTCACTAATGACAGCCTCTCCTTTAAAGAAGCGACTATAGACATCGGCCAGATTCTGGCGCGACCATCCCTTCGCTAGCCGGGCTTCTTTTATGATTTCTCCGTAGGTTTTCTCTTGCGAGGCTAGCATTTTCTTCTCCTACCAACAAAAACATAACCTACTCAGAGGACCTTCTTGTCCTCTTCATAATTCTATATTACAATTCAGAAGCACAAGTTGTCTACTGAGCTTTTTGCAAATCCTCTTGCCAAAAAGCTCACTCATCTTGTTAAGCTTGTAATAGAAGAAAACAAAAGGAGCCGTGTAAACAGAGCAGTTTACAGCGAAGAGGAGGAAAATGCTTCGACTGATGCTGAAGGAGATTCTGGCTGAAAAAAAGATCAGCCAGAGCGAACTAGCACGCCGATCAAAGGTGCATCGGCGAACGATCAGGAGATATTGTAACGATCCATATCACAAGGCACGAACTGACATTCTAGGCAAATTAGCAACAGCATTGAAGATAGAGGCGGCACAGCTTCTTCAAACAGTACTACCTAACGACGCTCATCATCAGGAACGCTCTCGACCAGATCTCTAATATCGACTCCCAACGCTTTCGCCAATCTGTCGAGCGTATCAGTCGAGACCGACCGATATGGATTCTGGAAGATACGTTTGATCGTATTGAAGCTCACATCTGAGGCCCTGGAAAGGGTTGATTGATTAAAGCCCCGAGCTTCTGCGATTTCTCTCACACGTAGGCGTATCATTCTTCTTTCAATTCACCTATCACCCGTTTGAACGGATTGTAGCAGAGAACTGATGTTGACAGTATTAGCAAAATATGGTTAATCACATATTGCAATTGCATTTTGTGGTTAACCATTCAATGAAATACGTTCTCGTAACATCATGTCGTGTTTATACCTCTGCTCATAGCACAAAGGAGGGCACGTCGTGGAAGACTATATTGTAAAAGCCAGCGAGACAGAGCGCGGCGAGAGAGAGCTTTACAGGGGACCAGATCCTCAAGCCGCCCGTGATGCACTCGAAAAAGCAGCGCAAAATCCGGCCTATTCTGGCTTCAAAGCTCCGTCTTCACCATGGAGACAGAGAATTAGGTGGCTATCTTGAACGCATTGGTTCTAGAAAGAAGGGAGCTTCGCATGAGCAATGCAACAACGCCAGATCGAGAGCCAATTGAAATGCTTGAAGATCAAAAGCTCTTCGAGTTCATTGATCGCCATCTTTTTGGTTTTTCCTTCTGGTGCACAGGACCATGTGACTACTGGTTCCAGCGTGGATACCTGGACATCTACAAATGTCGAGTTTGCGGAACTCAGGTTTTGAGTGACGGCTTCCATCGACTACCAGCACAGCATATCCGAAGAGTACCTTCATATCGCTCTGAACAGATTATCGAGGCAATGAAGGGGCAAGCAAAAGCTGTCCAAAGACAATTTATCCTTGCCTTGAGAGTCGCAGCAGGCGAATCAACGGCCACCTGTCATTCAACCACAACAGTTCTGGCCCATGTTCTTTTCAACATGACGCCGAGGAGCACAGCAATTGCAGCTCTCCAGGCGCTCCGCATCATCGATGCACGCGGCAAAATCATCGAACAATCTACAGACAAAGACACATTGGAACAGAAGGCAATGGATGATGTTTGAAGCATATCAGACAAGAAAATTTATTACCCCAGAAGGCAACACCATACTTACCCCTGTTGCTATTGACGCATGGAGAACTATCAATGAGATTTTTTGAAAATGGCGTTCAGTGGTGCAGACTCTCTTTCCCTCCTGGGAATTACTACAAATTGATCTTTCCTCCCGGCCTGGAACTCCAGGAGCTACACAAACGCAACAAACAGCACGTCCAGGGAGAGGTAATATGGCAGATCCGATGCAACCAGGCGACGCTGATCTTTTACCGAAAAGCAGACACGATTCCAACACGTACGTCTTCGTTTGGTTCTCAACATAGAGCATGCTCAGGCGTTTGTGCCTTTGCATAGAATTAGATAAGCGGAGGTTCATCATGATGCAAACAACGATCGTCATTCCTTTTCTTCTCCACTTTTCCGAAGCAGCACCACAATCACAGTATGGTGATGATACGATCTATGAGACGGTGAGCAAGACGAGTACAGACGGCGTTATCGATGATGATGTTGCAGACGACACTGATCTGAGTTCTGAGGCAGACTGGGACGATCAGACAGGGCTCATTGCTGACTCAGGAACACGAGATGATGAGGATTACTCGCGGTGGTAAAAAACGTACTCATCCTCACTGACGCTCTTGATGCCCATGCACCACCGGTCATTGAGGAAATTCGCCGCCGCGGTGCCACTACCCATTGTTTTGATCTGGCCGATTTTCCTGAGCGGGTGCGCTTACAAGCGCATCCCCCAGCCCAGGGAACACTACAGTATCAAGATCAGACCATTAAGCTTGAAGCCTTGACGAGTATCTGGTGGCGCAGGCCACATCGCTACAAAGCTCCAGAATGGTATGAGCCAGGTCTTCAGGAATTTCTAGAGCGGGAAACGTATCGCGGCTTTATCGGCGTTCTGGAAAGCTCGCCGGCTCTTTGGGTCAGCCGAACAACAAATATTCGGCGGGCAGAACTCAAAGCTCTCCAGTTGGCTACCGCGCAGAAAATGGGACTGCGTGTCCCTCGCACTCTGATCACGAATGATCCAGAAGCGGTCCGAGCCTTCTCTGAGACCTGCCAGGGAAAAATCATCGTGAAACCAATCGCCCGAGGGATCATTGAAGGAAAGTGTCCAGAAAAATTCCTTTTTACCAATGTGGTCCAGGAGCATCATCTTGAACCGAGTATACTGGAAGGTGTACGATCGACGGCCCATCTCTTTCAAGAAATGGTTGCAAAAGAGCTGGAACTGCGCGTTGTTGTGATCGGTCGGCACATTTTTGCAGTGGAGATTCATTCACAGCAGAGTGAGCGAACCCGACTCGATTGGAGGCGCTGGTATCCTGATCTCTCATATGGTATCCATCACTTGCCTGCAAGCATTGAGAACAGGCTGTTCCAGCTGGTTCTGTACTTCGATCTCCAGTATGCATCAATGGATCTCATTTTGACACCAGATGGGGACTATGTCTGGCTCGAATTGAATCCGAATGGTCAGTTTTACTGGCTTCAGCGTGAAGTCCCTCACCTTCATTTAAAAGAAGCAATGGCAGACCTATTGACGTCTCCAGAGGAGTATTGCTTATGATGACGCAAGCCAACTCCGAACCCTATCGGCAGGCCCTGGTTTCCTCGATGCAAACTCGGGGATCTGTGCGCTCTGATACGATCATCCAGGCCTTTCTGCGTATCCCAAGAGAAGCGTTTGTTCCCTTCTTCTATCAGCGCCGTCCTGCAAGTCGCAAGCTGGAATGGGAGCGCCTTGACAGCTCTCATGAACAGTATCTTGAGCTGATCTATCGTGATGAGCCGCTGGTGACCAGGGTAGATGAACGGGGCTGGCCTATCAGCTCTAGTTCTCAGCCTTCAGTGATGGCTTTGATGCTTGAAGCTCTGGACCTCAAGTCAGGCCAACACGTCTTAGAGATCGGTACCGGCACCGGATACAACGCCGCTCTGCTGGCAACCATTACCGGACAGCCAGAGCATGTCACGACGGTCGATATCAATCCTCAAATAACCGCACACGCACAGAGAGCCCTCCATACTGTTATTGGTCCTGGCGTTCACGTCTTTCTGGGGGATGGCATTTTCGGGTATGATGCAAAAGGACCATACGAGCGGATCATTGCGACGGCCAGCGCTCCAACGATTCCTTCTGCCTGGCTGCATCAACTAGCACCGGGGGGCAAACTCGTGATGGATCTTCAAGGATCACTCGCCAGTAGTTTGCTTGTGCTTGAAAAGCAGGGGCAAAGCGTCAACGGGATGCTCTTTGATACTCCTTTGTACTTTATGCCTCTGATATCCGATCATATCGCGCATCCCTCAGCACACATAGACTATGCACGCTATCTGCGCCAACCCTGTCGTGAAGCAGCCCACCTCGAGAAAGAGCATCCATTCCCCTTGCTGCTCCAACAAGATGCCTTCCGTTGGTTCTTGCAATGGAACATTCCAGGCTGCCAGATAAGGGAACGGGAATTATCAGGAAAGCAGGAAAAACACATTTTTCTCATCGATTCCAGACGACAAACCATCCTCCGTTTTCTACAGGAGGAGCGAGGTTGGCAAGTGAGCGTGTATGGACCTCAGCCTCTCTGGACCGATGTTCAACACCTCTATGAGCAATGGAAACAAGCAGGAAAACCAGAAAAGCGCTCGGATTATGCGGTGCAGATCCAGGGGAAAAGCATCATCCTCTCGACGGCTCACCTAATCATTCCGCTTGCGGAAAACGCCTGACCCTTGCACAGTACCACCATTCCTTGTCGTGAGACGAGGCACAACCAGGCGTGTTGTGCCTCATGTTATATTCTGTCACCTATGGGATTGCCAGCTTCTGGTATCTGAAAGATCGCATGGGCAAAGAAGGCTCGCCCAAGAGCTGGAAGCGCTCCTACAAGGAGATGGTAGCCTGGATTGAGCAGCTTCGCCAATGGCAGCAGGAGCTTCCTGAGAGCACTGACGAGTGTGTCGAAGCGTTTAAAGGGGATGTCTTCCAGGATCAGATCTTCGTCTTTACGCCGAAGGGTGAGGTCAAGGATCTGCCCCGCGGGTCCACGCCGCTCGATCTGGCCTATCGCATCCATACCGATCTGGGTGATCACTGTGCCGGTGCTCGCATTATCACCAACATGGATGAGAGCGGACGCCTGGTTACGCTAGATTATGAACTCAAAGGTGATGAGATTGTTGCTCTTCTGACAAACCCGGCTGTACATCCGACCCGCGATTGGCTTCCCTTTGCCCGCACAAATGCGGCCCGCAACAACATTCGACGGTCCCTCAAAACCGATGAACGCGAAAGCCAACAAGCAGATGCTTCAGCTCCTGCCCCCGCTTGCCAGACAACTACAATGACGATTCACGCCTAGGATCGTCCGGGCTTATTCCGTGATCTCGCCGCAATTTTTGCTGATGGCGGGGCTCAGTCTCTTCTCCCACGTGTTGCGCAACGAGCTAAGCTCAGGGAAAGCGGTGCGCACGAGACCGGCATGAACCCCGCATCAAAACGAAAACAGAAAAAACATTCTGGTGATTGAATAGCATCAATGAAAGAGAAGTGACCTTGTAAGGAGATATTGAGGCAGGAGATGAAATGGGTAACGTGAGAGGTCAAGATCAGGTAGGAGCAAGCAGAGCGAAGCCAAAAGCAATGGCAAAGGGAGCTGAGAGTCCGTGAAGCGTGACGATGAGCCGGGGAGCATCTGCTGGACGAGCATTCCGTGCTAGGCGCTGATCCCAGGAGAGCCGCCAATGCGCGCGCTCCGCTCGGGTGAAGATCTTCTCTGTGGCGCAAGGGCTGCGCGGTGGAGAGAATGGAGCGGAACTTTCCAGACAGACCATTTGGCTGCGGACCACTTTCAGCCAGGTTCGCCGGATGCTGCACCGTGGCCAGTCGCGCCAGAGCACCGGAGCGGAAGGAGAGCGGGCAGGGGTTGAGTCAGGAGGCGGCGAGGAGTCCGCGTGAGAAGAGGAGAGTGGCCACAGGACCGCACTGACCCGTCGTGGCTTGAGCGTGGTGCTGCTCTCCTGGCACTGTGCCCGCAACGGGCAGGAACGACAATGACCAATGCGAGCGGCATACAAGAGTCGTAAGGAGCCATCGCGCTCGGGGCGCCGCTCCTGGAGATAGAGCGGATGGTTGGCAGGGCAACGTAGACTTCCATCGGGTTGCGGCGTAAACGCGGAGCCAGGAAACCCATGTGTAAACGATGTGTGAGCCCATTGCGGTGGACTGTACGTGACCGCAGGAGGCGGTGCTGCCGGAGATTCAGGCTCATCGGTTGAAAGAGGTTCAGCCTCATATGCGGGAGCAAATTCGGTCGTGCGCAGTTCAGAGGGAGAGGGCTGTTGTCCCAATTCTAATCGAAGGTTCCAAACCCATTGGGCCAAAATGTGAGCAAACTCCTGGCCACAGGGGGTATGAGAGTACCAGCGATCCATCTCTTGCTCCTCGTCTTCATCAGCCAACACCGTCTCAAACGAGCCACGATGCAGGTAGAGGTCAAGCACATCTGAAGCGGTAAACGCCGGGGCAGGAAGCGTGCTGACAAAAAGTTCGGAGACGGTACCGCCGCGCTCGACGCCAACGGTTGGAGCTGGATGGGCCGCGACCACCAGGCGCACCTCGGGTCCCGTTGGCGTTAAGGGAACGGAGATACAATCGTAGAGCGCGCGTCATGCCGCTTTCCGCGTGGGTGCTAACCTGATCTGGAGTGTGGGCCAAGCGTTGTTTCACCACCTCGAGATCCAGGAGATGATAGGCCCAACTCCTCGCAACCACGGAAAGATGAGCCGAGAGCACATCGAGAAGAGGCGCGGCATCGCCATACAGGCCGTCTAATCGTACAAGGATGGAGGCGGGAGAAAGTCCGTGCTGTGTCGCATAGCGTTTGATCACCCCGATTGCTCATTGCAGGTCGCCGCGGTAGTCCCCATTCCCAGCTCCACCAAACGTGCCGAGCAACTGATGCGTATGTGTTTGGAGAATCACGGTTCTGGTGCGAACCGCTTCCCCGCGCTTGCGCCCAGTGTAGCCCGGCGCGCACACCTGATCAAACCGACGATGGGGAGCAGGCAAAGCGTCCGTTTGCGGAAGTGCGCGTTGGCGGGCGGCTTGCCATGTTCCATCCACATCGACCACTACCCACTGCCCGCCTGTCCGATCACATAAACCACCAGGGAAGGGAAACGATTTGCGAGCAAGCAGATCCTTTTGAAAGAGCATTCGCAAGGCTTCCACTGTCGGCTGATCGAGGGCGGCAAGAAAACGGGAGAGGGTCGAGCGGTGGGGCAACTGATCGCGACCAAACAAAGCCATGAACGGCTCGGCCCACGGGGCGAGCCGTTCGTAGAAGGCCAACAAGGTCGGCTCTCCTGAAACCGCATAGCCGATCAACACCGCGATAAAATCGATGAGATCGTCGTGACCAATGCGGGCACGAGCGAAGCGCACCCGCTTCTGGATCGCAGTGAGGATGCCCTCGTGGGTGAAAACCTGAGCGAAGGCGGCGACTTCTTCCAGCCAGGACGGAGCTGAGGGCTTCAATTCCGGCGTAATCTGGACGGTGACGGAAGAAAACGTCATACGACAAGCGTATCTCCTTCAATACGAGAGCGCAGCCGCCGAAGTTCGGCACGGCATCGGAGAACGATTACCGGAAACCCAAAAACAGGTTGGGCTGGACAAGGGAAGAGGCTTCTGACTCCGGTCTTGGCAGGATGTGCTCACTTCCCTCCATGTGTCGCCAGTCTGTGGGATGGGTTATGCATCAGACCGGCGCAAGGTTCCAGCCCCCCATATTTCGGCGACTCGTCCGTTTTCGATCCGAAAAATCTCCATGATGAGAGGGAGAGGCTCTCCTGGAGGCGTTGGAATACCGTGAACTGTGACCCGCAGCGCGACTTTGTCGCCTTCAGCAATGAGATCCTCGACGACGAAGTGCGTCTGAGGGAAAATGGCAAAGGCGTTGGTCACCGCCGCTCTCGCGCTCTCAATGCCAACTTCTCCCATGGCATGCCTGATAATGTGTGGATCAAAGAGTTCGTCCAAGGTCGCGAGATCCTGCGTGTTGATGGCTTCGTAGACACGCAAGGCCAAAGCCTTGTTCTCTGTTGCTCTCATGCACAATCTCCTGTGAATGCTTCTTCCTGATAAATCCATCGCCTGTGTGTTGAGCAGGCATTCATTTTTGTTGCTGGCCTTCCTCTTGAAGAGCGCGTATGTTGGCATGTAACCGTTCGAGAACGTGCAGTACCAGCTCCTGTTCTTCTCTGGGGATACCATTGAGCAGTTGTGTCTGAAACAAGCGGTGCGCCGCCCGCAGTCCAGCAACGATTTGCTGACCGGAAACCGTCAAAGAGACGAGCGTATAGCGATTATCCTGGGGATCGAGGCGACGGCTGAGTACTCCTTCGGACTCAAACTGCTTGACCAGACGCGTAATCGTGGCTCCATCAACGGCTAATTGCTGCTGTAAAGCAGCATGGCTGAGCTCGCCGCTCTCTGACAGCAGGGTTAGCAATTGCCGTCGGAGCTGACTCATGCCGACATGTCGATCAAAGGCTTGCCTGGATTCAGAACAGACAGCCGCCAATTGTTGAAAAAAGGTATCCTCAAAAACATCCATTCGTCACTTTGCCTCCGAGTCCTCTGTCAATTTCCGCACTTCGGAAGAAGGCGGTGCATATTTTTTATTTATATCATCAACTCTTGATATTGTCAATAGATGACATATAAAACAGATGACGCCTGGCTTTTTTGACTCCCGGCGATGCGCGTTTCCGTAAGGAATGACAGTTGCCTTGGAAGAAGATGACTCCTTTTGCGGTTTAGTGTCGAGAAATCTCCAGGAAAGGTGGGAGATCTATCTAGGGTGGAAAAGCAATGTCATTCCCCATCTTTATGAGACCGTTTTCCCTCTTATTGTTCAGCTATGATTCTCGTTGCGCATCCCGTGGGTAATGGAGGTCCAACATCGACAAAATGGAGCACCTCCACCATGTGCATCCGCTTCTCATCGATGTCGCTTGGCTGAACAGAAGCATCCTTCAAATCCATTTGAATCTCCTCAAGCGGCTCGCGTTGTGACCAGGGCCTGCGTTGCCGCCAGGGGGTCGAGGAGAGGTCCCTGCTGCCGCAGGATCTTCCAAATAGTGGCAGCCGAGCGGGGAATCCAGATACCGAACTGGGTCAGTTCCTGATCGCGTAACAGGAAGGCGCGAATGGTGCGAGCCCCAGTACGCGTAGCACCTGCTCGGGCGGATGCTCACGGATCTGCACGATGCGCGCCCCAATGCGTGGATACACTTCGGGGAAGGGGGTCTTGCGCGCGAGAACGAGCCTGCAAGACCGAGAGACCATCAGCCAGAGCGGCAAGCAAGCGCTGCTTCTATTTGCAGACCCAGCCGACCGATATGCGCAAGGTGTGGGCATATTCACGCAGCAACCAGCCGGGATGCACGCGCAAAAGCCCCGAAGAGGAACACGTTTTTCTCCCCACATCGCTCCATACACTTCTCACCTTTCAGTTGTATTCTAGCATGAAGTGTCCCTGGAAACCAGGCTCTTGGGGAAGTGAGTTTCAAAAAACTTTGCTTGATTGTACTTAGCAAGCGGGATTTGAGCAGTTTGAGCAAGCCAAACGGCCCAAAGGCAGTAAGGTTCATATCGCTGTCGATACGCTTGGATACCTCTTGACCTTGTTGGTGACGCCTCCCGATGAACAGGCTTGAGACCAGATGGCGGCTCTGGCAGAACAGGGATAGGACCTGACGAGCCAGAACGCTCACAAGGCTTTTGTCGACCAGGACTACACAGGTGAGGCCCGCGAGATAGGAGGGCATCGAGCTGTTTGCCAATGCCAGGCAGGGCTTCGTGCTCCAGCCTCATCGCTTGGTCTTTGAGCACTTCTTTGCTTGAGTGGCCGCTTTCGGTGATTTGTCCGGGATGATGAGCGGCTTCCGCAAACAGTAGTTGGCCGGCATTCCGTTGTCTTCGTTTGTCTTATGCTTTTACACGCATCTATTCTAGCTTAATTCCATAATAGCATCTAGAAAGGCTATCAAAGGTATGATACGGATGATTCTGTATCATATTCACCAAGCAGTTTGATCAAGAATTGTTTGCTTTAACCTATACAAAAAATAAAACTTTTTCTGTGGTATAAGGAAAAAAGAACTCTACAAAATGATGTCTATTCCTTACTGTTATTCTCGTTCTCTGTGGTACCCCTGTGATGAACGTAAATTCTTAATTATTTGTAATGCAAACAATATTGCATTTATAGATAGCAAAAGGAACCAAAGACAGAGTAATGCCAAAAAAGAGCTAAAGTTATCCATCAAAAGAACGGAGAAAATGATGATAAGACAAATAGAAATAAAAACGTATCTATATAAAGATTGAACAGCGTTTCTATAAAGTGGTCTCAAGCAGAAAAAAGAACCACGGCTATAAAAATACTTACCCAAGATAGAGGTATCCAGGGAAGGTGATTTGGTCCAGAAAGAAAATCGAAAAGCAACTTCAGAGCGCATCCCATACCGAGAAGAAGGATAATACCAGAGGAAAGAAAGAACCTCCTCCTCTTATCAGGTGCGGGAACAAACGTAATTTTCTCGCCTTCCGTGTGCAATTGATTCGTCGACAACTCTTCATTGGTTTGAATGTGATGATACTCCTCAAATGAATGGAAATCCTGCCGCACCTTCTTCCCTTTCATTGCACCTTTCAAGAGATAAAGAAAATTTTCATTTTATTTCTAGGATTTCCTTTCAATATACCATATATTCCCTATATGAGCAATATTACATCTATATAGCTTATTGCCTGCAATAACTTTTTCAAACAAATCAAAATCGGAACAGGTTCACAGAGTAATCGTAGAATGGCGCGCAAGAGCCAAAGGAGATGCGGGTTCGTTCTAGAAGCACGATCTGCGCTCATGGATCTTCCTGCTTCCAGATCGGTTTGCTATGATCGCCTGCTGACCAAGCTGTGCGAGAAGCTACCTTCCTTGTGGATCACTTGCCAACTCTGTCACTGTTAACAGGCTGCCGGTAAAAACGTACCGAACGTATGAGACGTGGCAGCATATATTGCGTTGTGGCTCCAGATCCACCCAGGCGATGACGACAAGTGTATGCGTGATTTCGCTGGGCGACAAGCGCTACACCAAGCCAATGTCTGGATTATCACTGGAATAATCTGCCGAACAATTCTCTTCCAACCCGCATACAATAAGCCTATCGCTCGCTGATGCGGATCAAAGAAAGCAACCGTCGCGCAATCAGCAACCGGGATGAACAGTGGGCAACCACGAAGATTCGTGACAAGGCCATCAGTTTCGGGAATTTGTAGGAAAAGTCCTTTCTCGGTGAAGAATGATCGACCATCTGAATCCGATTGCCGTGGATAAGCTGTGCTTGAACAACAGAGGCAGAATTAATATCCGAAACCTGGCAAAGTCTCTGCCGATTTCTGGTGACATGTCATCCTCGTCTCCAACGCGTGAAGAGAGATTGAGCGAGGAGAGCGGGCCACAACTTACTCCCCCAGCCGAGTCGTCGTAATGCAAGCAAGAGATGAGAATATGCGCTTTTCAGCGCAACCCATACCAGGTTACGAAAGACATCGGCTAGGGAAAGATAAACAGGAAACCCCTTCATTATTGATATCTGTTAGCGACTCTACAGAAAATCAACGTCCCATTCCGATTAGACTGGAATATTTGTCAATTCAGTACGATGTAGATTGTCGTATTTCCTATCCAGATGGGAGTATTGAGGAAGGATACTTCACCATTATACGCTGCACAGGTTCAGAGAAAGTTCTTCATGACTATTTTCTCCGCATTATTGGTGCTATAGTCATATCGCTTGGACCCACTCCCACTCGGATTGATGTTGCCCAAGCTATAGACAAATTGGTTGAATTGTTCCGCGCAATGACAGAGAAGCCTCGAAAATCTATCCAAGGATTATGGGCAGAATTATTTCTGATTGCACGAGCGCGCAAAACAGCCACTATGGTTGCGGCTTGGCATATAACACCTAACGATTGCTATGACTTCAGTGCTGGTAATCACCGGATCGAAGTCAAAAGCGTAGCTGGCAGAGTAAGACAACATCATTTTATGCTTGAGCAGCTATGCCCACCAGCAGACACAAACGTCCTGATTGCGTCTCTCTTTGTTGAACACGCAGGATCAGGAACCTCAGTCATGGAACTGATAGAGAGTATCCGCCTCCGTATCAGCAAGCATCCAGACCTTGTTTTACAGTTCGACCGAATGATTGCTTTGACCATTGGCAAGTATTGGCGTTATGCCTCAGAGGAAAGATTTGACCGCGAACTGGCAGAAGAATCACTCGCCTTCTTTGAACCATGTGCTATTCCTATGATAAACCCTAGCCTCCCTACAGGGGTCAGTTCAGTTCATTTCAAATCTGATTTGACAGGTAGACCCACAGCTAATCTTGTTCATTATCGAGCAATGGGAGGGCTATTTCAGGCAGCATTACGCCGATAATGCAAAATTCGGTTGTAGAGATGACTCTTACAAGTTCTAAGGCAAGCTATACAATTTAGTTCAATTTATAGGTATGACATTAAGTAGATATTCGGAAAATAAAGGGAACCAGAAACAATCTCCGCTGATATTGCCCAAGCTTCATCTGTTGTTTTCCAAAAAAATATAATCACAATTCCGATTTGTTAATAGCTATTAAAAACTCGATACTCAATGCATGATATAATCCAGCAATAGAAGATAGAAAACCGTATCCAGTGATATGACAGACGAAGAATGAGCTGCTGACAGCTTCATACTTGACCTTGTTGCCGAAAGATGCCGAGCAGCGTCGCTAGAACGGACCTGCGGGAGGTCTTCAACCCTTTGCTCTAGATCGGAAGACAGGAGCCCTTTACCGTTGGTTGTCAACGAATTTGTCCCCTGGCCCATTGCGTACCAACAAACACGACAATGGGTTATCTCAGGCTGTTTTGGGGTCATGCTACACCATTTGCATATACTCTTGTGTGACATCAAAAGACACAGATGTCAACTAGAGACCGCGATTCTTGCTAGTCGCACTCCGCAATCCATGCCAGAAAAATGGCGCTCGTGCAGCTAGTGAGCAGGCCAAACGACATAAAGGCGGTAAGGTCCATATTGCCATCAACACCCTCGGGCACCTTTTTAAAGCTGCTGGCCACCTGCTCATGTCTAGGATTGCGATCAGCTAGCGGTTCTAGTAAAACTGGTGCAGGGCCTGTAGGTGAAAATGTACGCGTGAGCTTCGTCAATTAGGACGAATACAGGAAAGTACCAAGTTGGTGAGAGTAAGCTGCCACCTGCCAAACAGAACCTCATGGCCCTTGCCACACTGATGGGTAATCGAGCGTCACATAAGCTGGGGGTAATCGCTTTCGGCACGTGTCCACGACGATGAACGGATCCCACAGATAATTGCTGGTCTACAGGTTGTCGTCTTCGCGTGCCTCATGCTTTCTCCATTCATTCATGAGAGCTTGAGTCCGTAACCAGTCTCTAACCGCTTGATACTCTAGTTTCCGGCCAATTACTATTATAAATATAGCCTTTCCAGATATACTACTACACCTTCATTCTTTCTCTTCCTCTTCCAAACAGACAAAGAGAATAATAGACCATTCGCACTATGTGGAAAGATGGTTTTCAGCAAGCAAACAGCATCAAACTGGTAAACCTATGAAGAAGATGCACATCAACTTACCATCCCACATAGTCATAACAGATGAGCTTCAAATCTTCTCGCTTGAGTGGGCTTTTCTTCTCCGGTTTCGGTTGTGCTTGCGTCTCAATATCGAGTTTCAAGACAACATCAAGTAATGCACGCGCATTTCGATCTTTCTTAAACAGCTCCAATGCTTTACGCAACTCCTTGATATACACACGAGGCAGTGGCTTACTCAGCTTCTGCATCGCTTCTATCACCTCTTTCCGGCGTACATCCCGCCCATTAGCGAACTGGCGTAATACGGCTGAGACTTTCTGCTGCATTGGATCAAGAATTTTCGGTGCCTCTTCAATGCTTCTCTGGTTCTCTGAAGCCTGCAAAATCGAGGATATCACTTTCTCCTGTAACGCAAAAATATCAACCTGAAAATGAGTCGGTACAACACGTCCTGTATCTGGTTGACACTGAATGAGATTGAGAATACGATAGCGGTTATCTTCTATCACCCCTCCACGAGGATCACTCGCTAAATCCACATAGCGCCAGAAATGCTGTCGTCCCACCGCCTTGCCTCCCCGGCTCCCCCGTTCCCTCACTGGCGCGGTAAAATAGAAAAAGACTCCTTTGTGGCCATCCCGCCATAAGCCGCTGTGAATTCCATCCGGTAGCGCTTCAAGCATATTGCGCATCTCATCAGTCAATAACGATTTCAGGTTATGCAATAACAGTTCACCGCTCACCAGCTCAAGCATGTTCTCTTGTTCTTCGATCACACGACCATCTGCCTGCTCAATACGTCGCAGGGTATTGAAGTTCTGTGGATGCACCGTTTCACCCAGAATACTCTCATCGAGCAAGCCACTACGATCGATACTTGCGATTTTGGCGGATAGGCTCTCAACCAGCTTTAATAGACGCTCCAGCCCATCATCTGGGAACATGTTCATAATCCACAGCGTCTCATAGCTTGTTCCGATACGATCAATACGCCCCGCACGCTGTACCATGCGTGTTGGGTTCCAATGAAGATCATAGTTAATGAGAATACCGCAATCCTGCAAATTCTGACCTTCAGAGAGCACATCCGTCGAGATCAAGATATCAATTTCCTGATCGCTTCCAGCAATGTCGAGCCGATTATTCACAAGCGGTGCAAACTGAGCAATGATTTTCGCACGCTCACGGCTATCGTTTCCACTGTCCATCCGCTTCAACAAGGGATTACCTGCTTCTTCTCGCCAGGCCATCATATCCGGATCATCAGAAGTAAGACAGCGATAGAGATAGCGAGCCGTATCTTTATAGTAGGTGAACAAGAGCACTTTTTGCCCTTTGAGTTCTGTTTTCAGTAAGTCTTTCAAGCGTTGCAGCTTCGCATCTCGCTTCGGTGTAATGGATGCGATATGCATCCAGATCTCATTTAATGCCTCAACATCTTTGCTCACATCAAGATAGAGTTGCTTCAAATCATACTGGCTCGGATCCAGCGTCGGAAGCTGCTCAATAAAACGCCGCGCCTCTTCGTCTGCATCCAGATCTTCTGCCAATGACTGTGGCAAGGCATCATCTTCCTCCTCCTCATGCTCAAGGAAGCGAAGCGCCCTCTGAAAACTACTGCTATCGAACACCTTCCCTTCCAGAATGTAGCTCATGAAGGTCTTCAGGAACTCCAATGCACGCCGAACACTGATCCGAAATGCATCGATACTGCTTTCAAGTCGCTTCAAGTAGCGTGTTTTAAAGATGCCGACAAGCGCTTCTTCTCGCCCCTCTTCAAACTGATCGCGGGCAACCTCCGACTTCTTATACGTCTCAAGCTTATAGGGAGCCAGGCGCAACCCTTCAATATGCTTGACAATCGTGGTGTAGATACCCTCATAGGTGCCCTCAAGGTTATAACGCACCGTCTTCAAGCGCCGTTCAGGCCAGCGAATAGGCATTCCTTTAATGGTCGCATTCGGATATGCCTGCTTGATAAATGGACGTGTGCGACGAATCACCACTTCTTCAAGCAAATTAAAGAGCGCAAGACCGCTCTCTTTCTGTTGGTGGCGCTGAGCAGCCATAAAATAGCGCTGCAAATCTCCAATGCCCGCCTCAGCAAAATAGCTTCGATCACCACCGGTAAAGAGATTAATTTGATGATACAGGTCAAAGATACTGTTATTTATCGGGGTCGCCGTTAACAAGATGATCTTTTTGCGTTCTCCGCTCATTGCGCCTTTGCGTTGGTTCCCTGCTAACAAAAGCTCAAGCTTCTCATAGCGCCTCGTCGATTTGTTGCGAAAATTATGGCTCTCATCAATTAAGACGAGATCGGCGTCGAGATACGGCTGGATATCATATTCCTCTCGTCCAAGCATCTCTTGGGTCAGAATATGTACCGCGATGCCGGCACTCCTGGTCTCTTCATCCCACATCTTCTTGAGCGAGGCAGGGCAAATAATCACGGCCTTATACCGAAGATGATAGGCATAATCTTCTAGCAGCTTCTTGCCGATCCAGGTCTTTCCCAACCCAACACTATCAGCGATCATCACTCCATCATAGCGTAGCAGAATCTTGCGGGCTCTTCTGACTGCATCCTCCTGAAACTCGCTCAGCTCGATAACTGAGCGCGTCTTTCCATTGCCCTCCTGCGCTTCCAACTCGTCTCGAAAATACTCAAAGAGCGCTTTCATGTATACCTGATAGGGCGTGTATTCCTTGCGCCCAAACTTCGAGGCGTCAAGCAGTTCGATAAGCTCCGCTTTGAAGTCATGGGCAGCTTCCCATTGCCGCTCATACCACTCAGCTAGCTCATCCATTGCCAGAAGACCGGGCACATTAGCCGCGATACGACGCGATTCTTCCTCGGTCTCCACAAGCTGCCTTTTCTCCTCTGGCCTCAGAAGCGCAGGCAACCGCTCCGGCGCAATATCCTCTGTCACCAGATTCGCACGATGTACCAGGTTGAGCTCTTTGTTCACCTGCAAGCCAGCACGCGTGAAATTCGAGGAGCCCACAATTGCAAGCTGTGGTGAGAGCAGCGCCAGCCCTTCACTTCCATAGACAAGGTAACATTTGGCATGCAAAAATCCCTGACGATAGAGGCGCACTTCGACCGAGGAACGTTGAAGAAACGCGGTGAGATCCTCAACTTGTTGCAGCATCCGTTCATTGAAGGAGGCCTCATTCAACTCGTGGAGTAGATCCTGCACAATTTCTGCCTTCTCGTCTTCGCGCCCGATATCTTTTCCCTGCTTTGGTTCCGCTCCCAATAAGAGCCGAAACGAACGGGCACCGGCTTCGAGATTGCGCTGCAACAACGCCCATCCACCAATATTAAAATAGGCGGTCGCGATATCAAGCTGAAATCCCTTCTGGGCTTGAGACAGAATTCGGTTTAAGACATCGCTCAGCGTATGCTGCTGATTGTCAATCACAAACGGAATCGAAAGATATCCGCTCTCGTATGATGGTTGCGTCTGCTTCCTCTCTGGACTCATGGTTTCGCCTCCCTACCCCTCTACTTCCTTTCCTGTTTCCGCCTCGATCACAGCGATCTCCTCATCTGTGAGCCCGTAGAGCCGATAGACAATCTGGTCTATCAGAGCATCAGTTCGACGCAACTGCTTCTTCAATGGCAGGATCGTTTCCAGACTCTTCTCGTATTCCGCAATGATCTCTCCTTGAAGGCTGGCAAATCGCGGCCACGCAGCCAGACGCGCTTTGTTCTTCTTAAGGGTATCTATCAGGCCTTCCGCTGAGAGCTTCACATCCCTCTCCTGATACTCGCCTGGATAATTCAGCAGCTTATCCTTCTTGGCCAGCGACGCAAGGCCGGTTCGCCCCTGCCGATCAGGCATGATCCTAATCGTGCGTTCCAGCCAAGAGAGGAAGTCTTTTTGCGCCTGCTGTTTCTGCTTGTTGAACACCAGCATCTGTTCTGCCAGAAAGGCGAGCAGATCGCGGATCACATCAGCAGCCTCCGGCTTCTTCGATAGATGAAAATCTACAAATGCAAGCAGGTCATCCATCTCAATCGCTTCCCGCTTCAGATAGGCCTCATAGAGCTGGCGTGCCTCCGCAAGGGCGGCATAACGCTCCACCTCGGGGGTTACGTCTTTGATTTTGCGGATGGGAGTTTCATTAATATACTGAGCAAAAAAACGCAGGTATCCGCCTCTATAAAGAGCAGCCTTATCTCTATAGAAGAACTCTATCAAAGAACTATTAAGCAATGCAAGTAAAGACAAAGAGCTAGAACAAATCATATAAGCCGTATTCAAGGCATATTCCCCATTTGTGCTAAGAGTAAAACTTCCTTTATTTGCCATATCAGGGAATATAATTTTCGGCTTCTCAAACTCTGCATAATATGCGGTAGTCGATTGTAGTTCAAACCATTGATAGGAACCTGGAGCCCTTCCATTCCATTTGCCAGCTTTCCTGGGATCCCAATCCCTTGGTCGTGGCTCTAACCGTTCTCTAAATTGTTCTAGATACTCTCTTATTGCCTTGTACTTTGAAAGCTTAAACTCTCCTCTAGTAAAGATAAGATATTGTTGTTTGAATTCTATTTCATACCGATTAATATCCTCTCCCTCAAGAAGCGGTTTAATAATCTCCGCACTGGCGGGGTCCTGTGCAATCAGGCGATCACGTGTCTCCTGATTAATCACAAAAGCCTCATTGCAGCCTGTCTTTATGCCGTAATAAATCTTGTTCGGCAAATACTCCTTCAGAGGGACACTGCATGCCTTGATCTTCTGTAAAACGCTCTCCCCATCCTTATTAGCAAGCGACCAGTTAGCACTCTTCAACGCATCTTCAGGCAACTCAACCAGACTACCTTCAAGCACGGTACTCAGAGAGAGTTTGGGAAGCTGATTGAATTGCAACCTCGTCACTTTGGTATAGGTTGTCGGCGTCCCTGTACGTTTCGCCTTTCGGGTGAGCAGGATCAGCGGGTAGGTGGTCGCGTCACCAAAGACGGGGAGGTCACCAAAGTCAATCAGCTTGTCAACATAGACTGGATCGTTCGCGAGGTACGCCCTGATCTCCTTGCCATAGTTCGCCCGCATGAACTTATTGGAGGTAATCATGCCAAAGCGCCCGTTCTGGTGCAACAGCAGATGACCCAGTTCGATGAAATAGGTTGAGAGGTCAGCGGTCCCATTATAGACAGAGTAGAGGTGTTGCAGGACATCTTTGAGCGATCCGAGCCGCTCCTGACGTACATAGGGCGGGTTGCCAATCACCACATCAAAGCCGCCATCCTGTTTGAAGCGGGCCTTTTGCTTCCCATTCTCTTGTGTGATCTCAAAGAAGGCCTCGGGAAACTCAAGCTCCCAGTGGAAGAAGCGATACTCTTGAGCATCAGCGAGCGCGTTCGCGACAACCTGCTGCTGTTCCTCGTCCAGGAGAGTGAGCGTATTGTCACGACTCCATTCCTTTGAAACGGCGTTGCGCAGAAAATCGAGCGCGACATTCTGCTCTTTATTCTCTTGCTTCGCCTTTTGTCTCTTCGAGCCACTCTTATTGCGAGACCAGCGACTGAGATAGACATGCATCTGCCGTTTGAAGGGAAGGAGTGCACGTTCAGCGTCTTTATGCTTTGCCTTGCTTTGTTGCACCTGTTCCTTCGTGACATCGCTTAAGTGGGCAACCGCAAGTGCATTTCCGGTTGCTTCGGGAATATCGTTCTTCCATTCCACCGTGCTATAAAAGAGCGATCGCGGTGCAAGGGCTGTGATATCGCTCTGGGCCTGGTCAAGCCATGCTCCCATCAACGAGTTGCCACAGCGCAAATGGTGATCCAGGAAAGAGAGCGGCGCACCCAGGGTGAAGCTATCGAGCCAGAGGCTCACTTTTGCCAGCTCAACCGCCATCGGGTTGATATCCACACCATAGATGCAGCGTTTGAGCACCTGACGCTTCAGCAGGTTAATATCAGTCAATTTCGTTTCATCGATCTTGACACCCTGCCTCTCAACTTCGTCACGAATGTCCTTACGCATTTTTTGAAGATGATGCATAACAGGGTTCCAGGCAAAGCGATCCAAATATTTCACCATGCGATCGGTAATCAGATCCACCGCCTCAACCAGGAAATGTCCGCTACCCATCGAAGGATCAAGCACCTTGAAATCGAAGAAGTCTTCGATCAGCGCCTGTGCCTCGGGCAACTGATAAGCAGCTTCTTCTGCCTTTGCCTCGTTCTGCGTCTCTGGTGATAATTCTCGCATAATCTCGCGTTGATGGCGTAGCTCAAGCTGGAGATCCCGAAAGCGAGGAAGAAGCTGATTCAGCTTATCATCAAGCAGCTTTCCAATCGTTTCCTCGGCGATATATTTCACCACATAATCAGGGGTGTAGTAGCTACCACTCGTCTTCCGTTCGCGCTTATCATTAATCAAATAGATATCGCCGGGTTGGTAGATCACCTGCGAGGTTCCAGGCCGAAGCTGGATCGGGTGCTTGTGGGTCCTGCGGGCCTCTTCAAGCGAAATGAGCAACTCTTTCTGCTCGCGCTTTTTCCTCTCGCGTACTACAACCATAGGTTGCGTTGCAAGCTGAAGGGAGAACTCAAGCAGTCCCTCATAGATGCTACCGAGCTGACGCACACCAAGCGTCTTATAATCGACCGGAATGAGCTTTGCCGCCTTCTCATCTTCGACGCGAGCCAGACGATCGAGGCCAAGTGCCAGATAGCGATCAGGGATTTTCAGCGTATTGAGGAAGCGCACAACCTCAGCTTCTGCGGGCGTACCTGCTTCGTCCGGCTTCGTCAAAAAGAGGCCGCCATTATAGAGAGGCACATTGAGTTCCACGCTTCCCCCATCAATCGCCTTGAATAGTTCCTGAAGCCGCTCATACATCTCTGTAGAATGGTCATCATAATACGCTCGAATGGTACCAGGGGCTTTCTCTTCTTGAATGCCCGCAACAGAGGCAATAGAGAGTTTCAATTTGTTGATACTCAGGCGATAATAGTTTGTCTCCTCGGTTGTCTCGTCGTTGGGCTTCTCAATTGGCAGGAGCTGACGGCTTTCCGCGTAGAAGAGAAAGAGCAGGCGATAGAGAAAGGTCAGGGTGCCATCAAAAATTGCTTTCAGAATCTGTTCCTGCTGGTGGGCAGGCAGCGTTTCAGGCTGTGCAGGATAGAGCCCGTGCTGTTTGCCATATTCAAGGAACCCCTGGGCCAGATGGGGAAAGACCTCCTCAAAGATACGATTCTTGAGCTGTTCTTCGAGGGTGTGAGCATAGAGCCCGCTTTCGCGGAAGATCTTCTCCAGCGTGATAGTGTCCTGCTCATCAAGCGTTGTCACCGCCGGTCTGAACGATGCTGCCCGGAAAAGAAACCAGAAATACCGAAAGGCCTCTGTAGGATCCAGCGGCTGCATACGGGCGATCTCATCAGGATATACTTCAAGATAATTCGTGCTTCTGCTATGTGCTTGCGCCGAATAGAGCCGCCACTGAACCCCGTTTGTCAGGATTCCCCAGGGGATTTCACCCGTTTCGTCACTCTGCTCAAAGAGCGAGACAACCGCCGCCCCGGGATTGTCAAGACGACGTTCCGGATCCTGCTCAACGTCATACAGCGAGTCAAGATCTCCCTGTGGACGATCAAGATTGCGTTCCCACGCGTAGGCAAGACAGAAAGCGACAGCAGGCGTGATCCGGTTCCCAGCGGCATCTTTGCGATAGAGCAAATAAAATGGGGGATGACTCTGCCCTGATGCTGGTTTCTCTTCCACATCGAAGCCGAGCAGTTCAAGGATAGGCCGGATCAGTGCTTGCTGCAAGACCCCGACAGGCTTCCCCTGACAGGTCTCCCTTGCCTCATCATAGAGCCGGCAAAAGTTAGTAAAGGTCCGGCCGAACGTACGGCTTCTTGCGCCTTCTCTAGTCTCTCGCCAAGCGGTTTCCTCGGGGAGGCGATACTCTAAATAATAGTCCGAGAACAGAGAGCGATTGTTAAAATATTCCTTGCTCCAGTAGGCAGTTTCATAGATAGTATATAAGCGGTCAGCATAGCTTGTAACATCTTCGCCTTCATGCCGCCTCAGCATCTGGAGCAAGCGAAACGAGACATCATCCAGAGCCGAGCGCTTGATCTGAAAAGAACGGGGCACCCCCCCGATGTAGACCTGATTCCCTTCTTGATCGTGCTGAACGACATCAGCACGAAACATGAGGAAGAGAAATTCAAGTATCTCATAATCGTTTGTTAGGATCAACAAACTATGTAGGCCACGTTTCTGAATGGCCCTCGCAATTTGCGTCCGATGATCCTTTCTTATTGAGAGCCCCTGTATTTCTACCAGGTAGACAGGGAGTTCCAGCGCCCCATCACGTAAGGACGCAATACGTTCAAAGTGAGAGATAGAAGTTTCAACAGAGCCTAAATTATATGCAGCAGGTGATAATGGTTCACGATCTATATCAAATCCAAGCCTCCCTAAGAGGCTAGCAAGAGCATCTTTATTAGAGACATCTTTAATGTCGTTCCTTTGTATCTCCAGATACATGGGGGTCCCTCTCCCTGTTTTTCTCACATCGCCGCGAGGTGGCTGCACTACGCATGAAGAAAGCCTAACATGAAGAGAGAGGGCTGTCAAGCAATAGCTGCCCAAAAGAGAGAAGGCAGCTTTCCATGCCTTCTCCTTATCTCGAAGCAAGGCCAGAGATAGCCTCAATTTCTGGAGAAGAGATCTTACCGGACGAACGGTTCTTCACAATATGGATGCTTGTTCTCCGGCTGATGTACCAGAGAGCTTGAAGGGCGGCTTCGCGGGTAGCTTGTTCATGATTGGCAAGATGCAGGAGCAAGCGTACCGTTTCTTCCTCACCTTCTCTCTTCTTAGCTGGTTCCAGACCGAGAGTACTGATGATCGCATTTCGTAGATTGAGCGAGATTTTTCCCCGCTTGAGCAGTGCTCGAAGGTCCTCAATACACTTACTGGCTTTTTCCTGAACCAGGTGTTTGAGAAGAGCAAGACGAACCGTCCCCTCAATATGTACGTTCTCAAGCAGCTCTATCTGCTCCTTATCAGAAAGCTGCTGGAATGCGCGCTTTTCCGCGGAGAGGAACTCATGAGCACTTTGCAGCACCTCCAAGGGTTGCAATTGAGAAGCTGGATCCCCTAAGGCATAGCGCACACGCGCTACTGGTGAGATCTGCCCAGTTTGTGGTATAGACTGGAGCACAGCCACAACCTCAGGCCGTTGCAGTTCGGAGAGCAGCGCTTGCTGTCCTTCTTGGTTCAGCGGAGCGGATAGTATTCCTCTATAGAGTGCCTCAACTAGCTTGTCGTGCCAGAGCTGATTCAAGCGCTGATCTTGAAGCACTTCCCACAGCCGCTCCCGAAAGAATGAGAAGGAGAGATTCCTCAAGAGCATAAAAGGGATATAGGAATATAGGAGTCTCTTTTGTTTCTCGCTCGGCCCTTGAAGAATGACCGTAAACACGATCTCTTGTGCCTGCTCTCGAAGCGCAAGCGAGGTAGCAGGCGTCATCAACAGGGCAAGAGCACATAGAAAGCGCGTCAACTCATCGTGTTGCGGTAGCAAAAACGACTCGGTAATGAGTCCCCGGCGCGCGAAACGAACCGCAAGTGAGATACGCAATCTCACATCTTCTTTTTTGTCCTGCATCTGTATGAGCAATATCTTATCGAGCGTTGGCAGCTCCAGGCGGGCAAGCAAGATGCAGATGTCATAGCGGAGCCCCGGATCAGCGGCTTGATCCTGAACATAGCTGAGAAGCTGTTGCACCAGTGATTGTTCAAGCTTGAGATCATCCTTGCAGCGCTCTAAACTCTTCAGTATCGTTGCTGTCACTCGCTCATCTCCTGCGGCCTGCAACAACCAGGAGATGAGTTGCTTCAATTCATCTGTGGCTCCCGGCCTCCCATAGGCAGCAAGCAAGGCCTGACGCACAGGAAACGGCCCCGTTTGCATCAGCACGAGCAGATCTTGCTGCAATCCATTATCGATATCCATCAACCCAAGAAGCACCGAGGCAGCTTCTTCCCGTACCATTGCATATGAAGTTGTCTCCAGTAGGTTTAACAACTGCTCTATAATTTGCTGCTGATGTTTTGGCTGCGGAAGTTCGGGGTGAGAATATGCATCGAGACAGCGACCAGCAAGCAAACAGTTTCTTGCAAAGAGATCTTCGATAAGCGTATTCGGATCAAGTAAGGCATCAAACAACAGATGAATACGACGCGTGCAGCCAGCATAGAGCAAGAACACCTCCTCCCACCATGCCTTCTGACGATGTTGCAATGCTTGCATCAGGAGATGTTGCTCCTCATTCTCTGTGCGCTCAGTTACACCAGCAATACAAAGCGCCGCAAAATACTCCTGGAAGGTCAGATGCGAGAAACTATATAAATGCTCTCCTCGCTTTTCTAACAGGCCATTATCGCTACAAATCTCCTCCAGGAGCTGTCTGGCCACCGTCTGATCTCTCTCAGGAAACCACTGCTGCTTCTGACAGAAATCCGCGATAAATGTAACAACCTCATCCTCAGTGAAGTCGCGTGTATACTGCTGATGATAATGCCAGGCAAGGTGAGCGAGCAGCTCACGCTTCAGCTCGGGCTTTAGTAGAGCATTCT
>Ga0164243_10000956_pt1 | contig 50305 bp, 44 predicted proteins | sample OricompcompostOP_FD_108781 | JGI IMG/M metagenome (GOLD analysis project Ga0164243, IMG submission 108781) | Organic Plus compost microbial communities from Emeryville, California, USA - Original compost - Organic plus compost (OP) | ecosystem: Engineered > Solid waste > Mixed feedstock >... | reverse complement strand
TGCGCCTTGGCCTCCATGGCTCCGCCCGCCGCCAGTCCGGCGCCGGCCACGGCGCCCACTGCGGCTCCCATGAAACCGCGGCGATGCAGATTCCCACTTTCAGAATTCATTCTTGTCCTCTTGGTTGAAGTATGCGGTACGCATGAATGGCGCAGCATAGCCGCAAGCTGGTGGTATTGCTACTACCACCGTGCGTCTGCGGCCTGTTGAAGTGTCGCAACAGCGGGCCGCCCGCCGGGCGGCTGCGAAATCTTCAATATGGAGGATGTCTCGGGTGCACGCCGTCAGCCGTCAGGAGGCGGCGTCGCCGGGGGTGAGCAGCATCGCGCAGCGGCGAATGCCGGTGAGGAGCCAATAGGCCGCATCTTCCGCAATGGCCACGCCGCGCATCATGAGGCCGGGTGTCTGCTGCAGGCTCTCGCGCACCTCGATGCCGTAGGCATATGCCAGGTCCTCGGCGGAGCCCGGCTCATAGATGTTGCGCCGGCCCGCCATGGCGCGCTCGAAAGCGGCCTGGCAACTCTCGAAGGGCAACGGGTCGCGAGCGTACCCTGCAGACATCTCGATTCCTCCCTACCTTGATACTCTACTGCTTCAGGTGTGACGAGAAGCTTGGCTGGTTACCAACCCCCTGTTCCATGCCAACGCATCGCAGCCGCTTTGGTTCCAGCCATCATGATTTTCGGCGCCGTTCTATCGCCCTCGAACCAGATGCATGATGAGGGATATGACGAGCAGCACGAGGAAGATGTAGAAGATGATCTTGGCGATGGACGCGGCACCCGCGGCAAGTCCGCCAAATCCAAGTACTGCGGCAATGAGTGCGATTACGAGGAAAATCAAGGCCCAGCGCAGCATGTGGTCTCTCCTGTCGTAGTGGCCGGTTCATTCCGTCCTGCGAGATGAGAACTTCCGGAGAGGCGAAAAGTTCCACCCGCCCAAAACGACAGGCTGTTTTGTGGCCTGTTCCCAATGGCTTATGGCCGACAAATGAGAAGCCGTATAAAAATTTCTCTTTTCGTCGGAACAAAGCGGGAAGGTCAGTGTTGTCCCGGTATAGCAAGCGCAACGGAACACCCCCACTGGTTACCAATCTTGCTATGCCCTAGGGAGGTTGTCCCCAATCAGCCTCCCCACTCAACAGTTAAGGAGAGAGTTGCCCACTCTCTCCTTTTCTGTTTTGGGCCGGACCCCAAGCGGGCCGCCGTCGCCTCCGGAGAGGTGGGAAAGTCAGTCCTTTGAACCGCCGGACTGCGCCTTGTCCGCCTTGTCCAGCCTGTCCAGGAGATCGAGGAAGCCGTCGGGGATTCCCTCATCAACGATGGAATCATAATAGGCCTGCAACTGCCGCGAGATTTCCTCGGTCGTCAGGTTGCGGTCCTTATCCCTGTCCTTCGGCTTTTCCGGCGATGTCTTACGATCACTCACTGTGCATATTTTCTGTCGGCGGCGGCCTGTGGCCCGCCGGGTCACTCACTTTCCCGGAAAGTACCGGAGACTTGGACCATAATAAAGCGTTCCCGGTTACTTCTTCGATAACGCAACGCAATTTTGCGATGATTTCGGATGCTGCTGTCTCCGCGCTTGTGGCAGATGGTACGGCGGCTATCAGGTCATAGGCAGAGGTTCTGACTGGTGATCGATACCATTGTCGAGTCCGGCGCCAGATCGGATTCGCTCTCGACATTCATCAGCTCCTGAAGCCTGTTGCGCGCCCTGTTGACCCGGCTCTTGATGGTGCCGACGGCGCAACCGCATATTTCGGCGGCTTCTTCATAGGAAAAGCCCGAGGCGCCGACCAGGATAATGGCTTCGCGTTGATCGGGAGGCAGGGTGTCCAGCGCCTTGCACAAATCCCTGAAATCCATCGTGCCGTATTGCGACGGATTGCTGGAGAGTCGCTCGGCATAGGCGCCATCGGTGTCCTGGACCTCGCGCTTGCGGCGCCGGCGCTGGTTATAGAATTCATTGCGCAGGATGGTGAACAGCCAGGCCCGCATGTTGGTGCCGGGTTCGAACCTCTCCTGGGAGGCCCATGCCTTGACCACCGCTTCCTGCACCAGGTCGTCCGCCTGGTCGCTTCTTCCGCAAAGCGAGATGGCAAAAGCCCTCACGCTGGGAAGCGCGGAAAACAGGTCTCGCTTGAACGAGTACTCACCACTACCCATGTCTGGCTTCATCCCACAGACTCTCTGATAGCCGCTGTCTCGACCTCCTCCAGGCGCTCAAGCAGCTTGAGCAGCCGTTCTGGAACCGCTTCCTCCTCTATAGAAGAATAGTACGCGCGGAGCTGGTCGACGATATGGCTATTGGGATTTCTTGCCATCAGCCTGTCGACGCCGTGATCGTGCATCTCCGACATCTTCCTTTTGACTGGCATGGTCTCCCTGAAACTTCCAACTGGTGAAAACTCGCGTGGGGTAACACCGCCGCACAAAAGAAGGTTCCATTTGACGGAACTTTTTTCTCCCCGTTCTGTTACCATATGAGCGGTTGCTTGAACGAATTTGAGTGAGAGGGGCTACCTTATGTCGCTATCGACGCGGATTGCGCCGCATCTTCCGTTTTTGCGGAGGTATGCGCGTGCGATAACTGGTTCACAAACATCAGGCGATGCCTATGTCGCGGCCACGCTGGAGGCATTGATCGAGGATGTCTCCATCTTTCCCCAAGCGTCGGAAGACCGTGTCGCGCTCTACGCCCTGTTCTCGCGAATCTACAGCAGCGCCGAAGTCGACGTCGAGCCGTTCCAGTCTCCCTATATCTGGGAACAGAGGGCATCCGCCAACCTGAAGCTCATTCCCGCGATGCCGCGCCAGGCCTTCCTGCTCTTCTCGGTGGAAGGCTTCACCGCGCCGCAGATTTCCGAAATCCTGAATGTGGACGACCTGGAGGTGGACAGCCTCCTGGCCGAAGCATCGGCCGAACTGTCCCGCCAGGTGGCGACGGAGATCATGATCATCGAGGACGAACCGGTCATCGCCATGGACATCCGCCAGCTGGTGGAAGACCTGGGGCACAAGGTGTCCGGCGTCGCCCGCACCCATGCGGAAGCGCTGGAGCTGTACCACAAGTCCTCTCCCAAGATGATCCTGGCGGATATTCAATTGGCCGACGGCAGCTCGGGCATCGACGCGGTGAACGATATCCTGAAGACGGACACCATTCCCGTCATCTTCATCACCGCCTTCCCCGAGCGCCTGCTGACGGGCGAGCGCCCCGAGCCCACGTTCCTGGTCACCAAGCCGTTCAGCCCGGAAATGCTGATGGCGCTCATCAGCCAGGCGCTGTTCTTCAGGCAAGCCGCCGTGACGGCCGCCTGACCAGCATCAGCCTGGGCCAACGCGAGCCTGACGGGAAAAGGCGGTGAGCCAGACGGTCCGTTCGCCCTGAGCCCGCCTGCGGGCGGCCAGCACTCAGGCTGTGGCCGCGCTTCGACAGGCTCAGCGCGAACGGGAGAGACAACCCAGACATTCGGGTGCTTGAACCTTCACCACCGTTCGCCCTGAGCTTGTCGAAGCCTGTCCTGAGCGACGCCGCAGGCGGCGTCGAAGGGGGCGGCCAGCGCTCAGGCTGGGGCCGCGCTTCGACAGGCTCAGCGCGAACGGGAGAGGCCATTCCCCTTTTTTACTTCTCTCAGAGAGAGAGGTCGGCGACTAATCCTGCTGCTCGAGTTCCGTCTCGGGAAAGAGCGTCATCTCGAAATCGAGGAGGAAGCGGCCGTCCTCAAGGCGGCGCTGGACCGACATGACGCTCATGTCGAGCAGGCTTGAGCCGAAGCCGCTCTGCGCCGCTTCGGCCCGTCCGGTGGAGATTTCCGTTTCCTCCCACGCGATATGCAGGATATTGCCCTCCTGCCGCCATCGCACAAAGACGTGGCCGCTGTCCCCCGCCCATCCGCCGTGCTGGGCGGCGTTGATGCCGAGTTCGTGCAGGATGAGCCCCAGGGTGGTCGCCGTTTCCGACGGCAGCACGACATCCGGGCCGTCGAGCGACAGACGTCCTCCGCCCTTTGGTGCCGTCGGCGACAGCTGCATCTGGACAACCTCCCGCAGATCCGCCCCCCGCCAGCCGCTTTCGGTCAGCAGGGAATGCGATGCGGCGAGGCTGGCCACGCGTCCCTGGAACACACGGCTGAATTCCTGGGGGTCGGGGTGGACGCGCAAGGTCTGGCGCGTGAAGCCCTGGATGACCGCCAGCGTGTTCTTCACCCGATGCGCCAGTTCGCGGAGCAGCACGCGCTGTTGTTCCTCCGCCCGCTTCTGCTCGGTCATGTCGCGCATGACCGTGGAGACGCGCTGCAGCTCGCCCTGCTGGTCGAAATGGCCGAGGATCACTTGCGATACCGGCCGTTCCTGCCCGTCCACGGTCAGGAGATGCGTCTGCCCTTCCCATAGCCCCCTGGCGCACACCGCCGGCCATGCCTCCTTCAGCAGCACCTCACGGTCCCTCTCGGGATGCACCGACGCGAGATCGCGCCCCAGGAAGTCCATGTCCTCGGGCGCGTTCATCAGGTTCATGCCGCCGGGGCTGACATAGATGAACCGGCCGTCCGGCTCCATCATGCCCACGAAATCGGGCGTGGACTCGATGATGGCAGCCATGCGATGCGCCTGGCTCTCCGCTTCCAGGCGGTCCGTCAGGTCGCTGCCGGAGACGATGAGATGCGTGATGGCTCCGTTCTCGTCCCTCATGGGCGCCACCTGCACTTCCATCCATATCAGGTCCCCCTGGCTGGTGCGCATCTGCAGGTCGTGTTCGGTGGCAACGCCGTCACGGGCCTCGGCAACCGCGGTGACCAGGATCGCCTGCACCTCGTCCCTGCGGCCCCACCAGAAGCAGTCCCAGAGCTTGCGGCCGATAACCTCGTCGGTGCCGCCTCCGGCCTGCACGGGCGGGCGATTGGTCTCTATCACCGTCCCGTCCGGCTTGAGCACGGCGACAAAGGTCACCAGGTTCTCGATGAGGCAATGCAGGAACCGGTCGCTGTCCAGAAGCCGCTGCTGGCTTTCCTTCTGCTCGGAAATATCGCGGATCACGCCATAGCTCGCCGTGGGCAGGCGGTCGCCGCCGATATGCGCGGCGACGCTGACGCCGTCCGCCGCCAGCCATATCTCCTTGCCAGGGGCCGTGGATACGCGGAATTCCACATGGCGGGGCTCCGGCGTCGGCCCTGAGGTCAGCTCCCGCAGGAACTCCTCCACGCTCGGCCGGTCGTCCTCGACGACGCCGGCGAGCACCGCCTCCTCCCGGACGACGGAGCCCTCGCTGACCACGCCCAGGAGCTCCTTCACATCCTGGTCGATCTTGAACCGCTGGCTGCGCGGATAATATTCGAACCGCCCCTCATGCGGACTGCCCAGCAACAGGGAGCGCTGGCTGCGCCGGTGCAGCGAACTCTCCATATTGAGGGCGGCCATCACCAGCGCCGTCGGCCCGGCGATGCAGAGAAAGAGGAGAAAGCCGGGCCACAGGAAGCGCCCGGGGAAAAAGCCGTCGGTCAGATGGGCAACGGTCACCGGCACCAGGACCAGAAGCAGCGCCAGGCCCGCTCCCCGCACCTTGCCGACGATACCCGCCCAGGCCAGCAGCGGAATGAAGCACCAGATGAAATCCACCGACACCGGCGCGTAATAGAGGAAGACCGCCACGCCGGCCGCCGTCGCCAGAACGGGCAGCGCCAGGGGGCCCGGCAGCGGCTGGCGCCGCTCAGACCAGCAGGCCTGGAGAAAGCATCCGACGATCAGCGTCCAGGCGAAGCCGGAGGTGAGACGCTGGAAGAACATGACCAGCACGGCGGATGCCGGCGCCGCCGGGCCGAAGAGGAGTGTCCCCGCCACGGCCGAGGCCGCCGACAGCACGGCCACGGCTCCCGCGCCGAACGCAATGTAGCGGAGCATGGCTTCGAGATTGTCGGGCTTTGTCGGCAGATGCATCCTCAGGATGGCCCGCGCCGCGACGATGATGCCGATACTGCCGCCCAGCGCGGAGACGAGCGCCGCGCCGGGCGGACCGTCGCCGGGGAGCGCCACGCCTGCCAGCTGCGCGATCACGATGGCCGGCCAGTAACCGCTCCCGAATATGACAAGGCCGGCCAGCCCGACGCCGCCCGCCAGCGCCGCCGACGACGCGAAGGCACCGTTTCCGGGAAGAAAATGGTCGATAAGGGCAGCGATGGCGGACACTACGGAGAAGCCGACCAGCTTCAGCACAGAAATGCCCGGCCGCCGGGGGTGATCATCCGTTCTCGACAAGATGAGCCTTTGATGATGTTGGGCTCTGGACCGGTTCGTCAGGGTGAGATCAACACCCGTGAGCCCATCTTTGTTCCGTGGACTGCTGGCCTGCCATTCCGTGTCCATGCTTCCGGCTCTCTGACGGGATGTTCGGAACAAAACCGTTCGGGAAACGTTCAATGGGCAATCCGACACTTCCTCGATCACACATGGAGAACTCTGGCATGACGCCGCAGGACTTTGAAGCCTTTGCTGAAGACATGTTGCACCGATATGGAGCGAACAGCGTGTTCGAGGCCCTCAAGCGCATGAGGACGTGCCGTGCCGCAGGCGACCATCGCAACGCCGAGGTGTGGATGGCCATCACCAACCGGGTCAGGGAAATGCTGGACAGGGAGCCTCTCCCCGAAGGCTCCATGCCGTGAGCCGCCTTGCCGGAGGCCGTCCTTGACGGCCGCTTCCGCCTGTCCCGCCCGCCTTCGACTGTCCGCAATCTCCCCTCTCCCGGCTGGCCAGCGCCAACCGCCAGGAGAGGCCGTCCTCATCTTCTAAAATGCCTGTATTTTCAAAGGCCAATCTCAAATGCTTGTGATTGGCCTGATACATCCGCTCAGAAACCCTATGATGGTGCATCTACATCGTTGTAACATCAAAACTTATCAGGGCTTCCAGGGGCGAGCATCCATCCATGCGTCATCGACTGTCACGGCTGCCTCGGGCATCGCTCAGGGTCTATCTCATCTCCCTGATATTCGTTCTCGTCGTCCCGATGTTCGCGCTCTTTGCCGTGCTCCTGGCGAAGCTGGAGGCGCAAACCCGGGACTCCCTGGCGGATCGCGTCTCCCGAGGCGCACAGAACGTCGCGACCGGTGTAGAGGCCCGCGTGCAGAACATGATCGTCACCGTAGACGTCCTGTCCTCGGCCGCGGAACTGGTCTCCGGTGATCTGAACCAGTATTACCGCCGCACACGCGCCGTCCTGCGCGAGGGCTCCCTGTTCCTGATCATGGTCGACGATTCCGGCCGGCAGCTGTTCAATACACGGGTGCCCTATGGCACTGCTCTCGGCCCGACCTCCAACATGGCGGCGTTGCACAAAGCCCTCTCGTCGTCAAAGGTCGTGGTATCGGACGCCTTTTTCGGTCGGACCAGCCAGAAATGGGTGTTCAACGTCATTCTGCCGCTGCGCAAGAGCGGTCTGCCGGTCAGCGGCGCGCTCATCCTGACCCAGAACGCGGACAATCTGCTGCCGGGGGTCAATCTGGAGGACGGCTGGCAAACCGCCGTGATTGACCAGACCGGGCGGGTACTGGATGCCACCGGAATGGCCTCGGGGCGGCGGATTTCCGACGCCCTGCTCAACAGGCTGAACGGCGGATCGGGAACCATCGAGGCGGACATGGGAGGGGGCGACACCCTGGTCGGCTATGCCAGGATGGGCGGGATCGGGTGGTCCGCCCTCTACTGGCCGCCGGCCAGCGCGACCCGGCCGGCCACCTCCCCCCTCTTTTCCGCCCTGTTCGGCGGTTTCGTCATCCTCATGCTCATCGGCCTGGGACTGGCCTATCTCCTCAGCCAGACGTTGCGCAATGCGGTCGGGTCCATTGTCCACATGGCCCGGCAGGCCGGCGAGGGCCGTGTGGTGGAGCCCGTCCAGACGCCCATCATCGAAGCCGATATCGTCTCCCAGGCCCTGGCCGACGCCGCCCGGAAAAGACTTGCGGCCGAAGATCACCTGCAACTGGTCCTCAGGGAACTGGCGCACCGCACGAAGAACCTGATCTCCGTGGTCCAGGCCCTGATCTCTCAAGGTGCGCGCCAGAGCGGGGCACCCCGCGACATGTTCCTTCCCCTCATGGAGCGTCTGAGCGGGCTTGGCCGCTCCATCGACCTCATGACCGGAGCCGACTGGACGGCCATTCCGCTGCGCGCCCTCGTGGAGAGGCAGCTTCAGCCGTTTGGAGACCTTGAGACCCGCTTCACCATCAGCGGTCCCGAGGTCGCCCTGAAAGCGGACGCCGTGCAGAACATGGGGCTGATCCTGCATGAGCTCGCCACCAACGCCATGAAGTTCGGAGCCCTGTCCGTGCCGGAGGGAACCGTGACCCTGGACTGGCGGAGCAGCGAGAACGACGACGGGACGCAGATGCTGGAAATCCGCTGGCGGGAAGAAAACGGCCCTCCCGCCTCCCGGCCGACCCGCAGCGGATTTGGAGCCACCGTCCTCACGGACCTGGCGACAGGCTCGTTCGGCGGCCGCGTCTGCCTGGACTATGCGACAGAGGGGTTCTCATGGACGCTTGTGGCTCCCAGAGAGAACTTCACGGGGTAGCGCCGCCGGTCATGGCAGCCCCTTCTGCCCGCTTCCCGTCAGCGCTTCCGGAATGGGGCTTACCGGTCGGCGGAATGCGGTTTAGGCTGCGCACATGACGTCCCACAGCCAGAGATCGCCCGCCGGCATGTCTTCTCCGCCAAGATATGCCTTCAGTCCCGCCGCCATGCTCAAGCTGCGCCCCAGCGGCCCCCGCTGGCCCATTGCCGTCAGGGCGACGGTGAGCATCGGCGGTCCGGTGATCGCGGGCTGGGCCGCCGGCCACGCGGCTGCCGGACTGCTGGCCACGCTGGGCGCCTTCACGGCGCTCTATGCCTCCGACCGGCCCTATGGCAACAGGGCGCGGGTGGCCGGCGTCATAGCGCTGGCGCTGGCCGTATCCGTCATGCTGGGGGAACTCAGCCAGGAGTTGCCGCATATCGCAGTGCCGCTGGTGATGCTCATCGCCACTGTCGCCACGTTCCTCTGCAATGCTCTGAGCGTCGGCCCGCCGGGGGCCTATATCATCACCCTGGTCTGCGCGGCCGGCACCAGCATCCCGAGCGGCGACCTGGCGCCATGGGAGGTGGGCCTTCTGGTGCTCTCCGGCGGTGCCTTCGCCTGGCTGGTGCATATGGCGGGCGGGCTCTTCCGTCCGCGCGGGCCGGAGCGCGCCGCCGTCGCCAACGCCGCCCGTGCCGTCGCGCGCTTTGCCGACTTGGCGCCCGGCACCGACCGCGACCGCGCCCGCCACGAGGCCGCCCAGGCCCTCTCCGACGCCTGGAGCGCGCTGGTGACCCTGCAGCCGCCCCGCCCACGGCCGGACGGAGCCCTGACCCACCTGCGGTCGATGAACCGGGAACTGCACCGCCTGTTCGCCGCCGCAGTGCGCGCCGAGACGGAGGACGGCGCCGACCGGACGGCCATCGCCCGGCGGGCGCTTGATATCGGAAAGGGCGCTACATCGCCCGACCGGGCTCTGGAGGCGACGGACCCCGGACATATACCGCTCGGCCGCTATACCAGCCTGGAAGCCATCCGCAAGGAACTGACGCTGGGCTCGCCGGTCCTGGTGGCGACCGTCCGGGTCGGCATCGCCGTCGCCGTGGCGGGCCTCATCGGCACGTTCCTGGGGCTGGAGCGCGCCTACTGGGCCATGGCCGCCGCGGTTCTCGTCCTGCACCAGGGCCTGCATTGGGCGGGAACGCTGCAACGCGCCGTCGAGCGGGTGACGGGCACGCTTCTCGGTCTCTGTCTTGCCTTCCTCATCCTCAGCCTGCATCCCACGGGCCTGTGGCTGGCGGCAACCGTCATGGCGCTGCAATATGTGATCGAAATCCTGGTCACGCGCAATTACGGCATGGCCGTCGTCTTCATCACCGCCATCGCCCTGACCATCGCCTCCGGCGCCCATGAAACGGTGGATGCGGGGCAATTGCTCTGGGCACGCGGCATCGACACGGCGATTGGTTGCGCCGTCGCGCTGGCCGTCCGGTTCCTGACGCCTCCCAGGCATGCCGGCCTCTCCATTCCGCAAGAGATCGTCCGGACACTGGACAGGATGCAGGAACTCCTTGCCCGGATGGGAGACGGCGATGTGACATCCGCTCCCGCCAAGCGGGCGCGGCGCGATCTGCAGTATGCCATCCTGACATTGCTGCGCGCATCCGACATGAGACTGGGGGAGCGCCAGCGGGACCGCGCCGTCGCCGAGCGCCTCTGGCCCGCCGTCATTGCCACGCAACGCCTGGGCTACCGGCTCCTGGCGACATGCTGGTCCCTGGAGGAGCTGACGCCGGAAGATGCGGCGGCGAAGATATCCGGCCTGCTGGGCGCGGGCGGCGGGACCGCCATAGAGGCGGCACTCGGGGATATGAAGGCGGCACTCCAGGCCGGCGCCGAGCCGCCGCCTGCACCGGTATCCGGGTTCCTCGCGGCGGAAATCCGGACACTGCACGCCTCCATCGTGCCGCTACAAGGATAACCCGTCGTCCGAGCGCGCGGGCGGCCTCACTGCCCCGGCCGCCGGCTCCACGGGCGGTCGCCCTGATGGGCGGCCACCGTGTCGATGTGCGCCGTTCCGTCCTTCAGCCGGATGGCATGGGGGCCGGACCGCCAGACGTCGAAACGGTCTATGGTGCCGAGCGGCGGGCGGCAGTCGTCCGGCAGGGGAAAATCGGCGATCACCATATCCGCCATGCGGCAGTCCTCAAATATCGCCTGCCGGGCGGTGGGAATGGCCACGGTCACGCCCGCCCGCCGGTAGACACAGCCCCAATCGTCACAGGTCAGCCAGTCGCCTCCCTCCCCCGCTTCGGGCCAGACAGCCAGGGACGGCTGGCCATCGCGCTCCAGCCAGGTTTCCCTGACGATCCGGCTGCCGCGCCTCGTATTGAGGGACAGGAGCCCCTCCGGCGTGCGCAGGGCGATCATGGAGCCATCCCCGTTGGTGAGGATATCCGCCCGCGGGGTGAAGACAGCGACGGCCAGGCCGGCCAGGAGCGGCACCGCGCCCCAGTAGCGCCAGGGCCGCCGCCAGAGCGCCAGCCAGAGGCCCCCCAGGGTCATCAGTACGAGGGCGCCGCTGCCAAAGGCGGGCGTGAGCCACACCGCCCCCGGCCAGCCGGCCACCGTCCTGGCCGACCAGATGATGGCGTCGATCCCCCAGCCCATGGGCGTGATCCCCCAGCCCTCCAGCCCGAAGGGCATGAGCAGCATGGTGACGACGCCCCAAGGCATCACCCAGAAGGCCATGACCGGAACCGCCACCAGATTGGTCACCAGCCCGTAATTGGCGAAATGATTGAAGTGGTAGGCGCCGTAAAGCCCGGTGGCGAAGCCCGCAACGATGCTGGTGCCCGCCAGCCCCGCCAGGTAGAGCGCCCAGCGGGGCCAGCGCCCCGGCTCCGGGCTCCTGCCGCGCACGGCTTCATAAAAGGCGATCAGCGCCACCACGGCGGCAAAGGACATCTGGAAGCTGACATTGAGGAGCGATTCCGGCAGGAACAACAGGATCAGCCCGGCCGCCACGGCCACCAGCCGCATGGAAATCGCCGTGCGGTCCAGAATCACCGCCAGCAGGACCAGCCCCGTCATCACGAAGGCCCGCTCCGTCGGAATGGGCATGCCGGCCAGCAGCGTATAGACCCCCGCCGCCAGTATGGCCGCACCCGCCGCCCATTTCTTGATGGGGTAATTGAGCGCCAGATGGGACGAAAGGGCGAGGAGCGCGCGCAGGAGCACGAAGAAGATGCCCGTCACCAGCCCCAGATGCAGGCCGGATATGGCGAGCAGGTGGGCGATACCGGACAGGCGCAGGGCTTCCGCCGTCTCGTCGCTGACACCGCTCCTGTCGCCGGTGATGATGGCGGCGGCCACCGCGCCGCGCTGGCCGGGCGCCGCCGCCCGCAGACGGTTGGCAATGACATGGCGCCAGCGGCCGAGGGTCTGGCGCCAGCCGGGGGCGGTATGTTCCGTCACCAGCGGCGCGCTGACGGCATAGCCCAGCGCGCCCAACCGCTCGAACCAGGCGCTTTGTCCAAAGTCGTAGGCCCCCGGCTCCGCCGGGCCGGCGGGCGGCAGCAGCCCGGCCCGCAGGCTGACCATGTCCCCCGGCTGAGGTGGCGCGCTGGCGATTCTGACCGTGATGCGCGCCCGCGCCGGCGTCTCGCTCCCATTCAGCCCCTCGATGGCGAGCCGGTCCAGCAACAGGCGGTAGCGGCTGCCGCTGAAGACATCGACCCCGATCACCCGCCCGGCGACGTCCCTCGGCGGGAGTTCGTCGCCCAGGCGGGGTGCCGCCACGTCGTGGCTGCGCCATATGGCGGCGGCATAGCCCAGGCTCACCGCCAGCGCCGCCACCGCGAGCAGGCGAAGCCCCTGCCCCGGCTTGCTGAAACAGAAGAGCAGCAGGGCGGCCGCGAGAGCGGCCACGGCGCTCCAGGGCGCCGGCTCCGACGGCAGGGCAAAGTAGAGGGCAATGCCCGTGCCCATGAGGACCGGGAGCCAGTTGGGCCAGCGCAGCCGCTCCGCCGCGAGGTTGCGGGTCAGGCCGGCTTGCAGGCCGCGCCACCACGGATCGGCGCCCGCCTCCCGGCCGGACAGCACGGATATGCGTGTGTCGTCATCGAATGTAGGCTCACTGCCTGACACTGGTTTGCCCCGAACCCGTTCTATGTTAAAACCGCGCGGTCCGGCCTCGACGCCGCGCTTTGAGGCATGGACGCAAGCACCCACAAAACAGACAAGATTGACAGTGAGCCCCCAATCCCCTTCCGCCATAGTAACGCGCTTTGCCCCCTCGCCCACCGGCTTTTTGCATATCGGCGGGGCACGCACCGCCCTCTTCAACTGGCTCTATGCCCGGCATCACGGCGGCACCTATCTCCTGCGCATCGAGGATACGGACCGCGCCCGCTCCACCGAGGAGGCCAAGGCCGCGATTCTGGACGGGCTCGCATGGCTGGGGCTGGATCACGATGGCGAGGTGGTCTACCAGTCCCAGAATCTGGACAGGCACGCGGCGGCAGCGAAGCGTCTGCTGGAAGACGGCAAGGCCTATTACTGCTATGCCAGCCAGGAAGAGCTGGCGCAAATGCGCGAGACGGCCAGGAAGGAAGGCCGCCCCATGCGCTATGACGGCCGCTGGCGCGACCGCGATCCGTCCGAAGCGCCGGAGGGTGTTGCCCCCGTGGTGCGCTTCAAGGCGCCGCGCGACGGCGAGACGGTGATCGAGGACCTGGTGCAGGGCACGGTGCGCTTCGGCAACGAACAGCTGGACGACATGGTGCTCCTGCGGGCCGACGGCACGCCCACCTACATGCTCTCCGTCGTGGTGGACGATCATGACATGGGCATCACCCATATCATCCGGGGCGACGACCACCTGACCAATGCCGCCCGGCAGTATCACCTCTTCAAGGCGCTGGGCTGGGAGCCGCCCCGCTTCGCCCATATCCCGCTCATCCACGGGCCGGACGGCGCCAAGCTTTCCAAGCGGCACGGGGCGCTGGGGGTGGATGCCTATCGGGACATGGGCTATCTGCCCGAGACCCTGCGCAATTATCTTCTGCGCCTGGGCTGGTCGCACGGCGATGACGAGATCATATCCACGCCTGAGGCCATCGAATGGTTCGACCTGGATGCCGTGGGCCGCGGCGCGGCGCGCTTCGATTTCAAGAAGCTCGACAACCTGAACGGCCACTATATCCGCGAGGCCGATGACGCGCGGCTGACCGGGCTTGTGGTCCCGCTCATCGAGCAGAATGCGGGCCGCGCGCTCACCGGCGAGGAGAAGGCCAAGCTGCTCGAGGCCATGCCGGGGCTCAAGGCCCGCGCCAGGAAACTGCCGGAGATCGCCGAGGGCGCCATGTTCCTGATCGACAAGCGGCCGCTGAAAATAGATGATGCTGCATTGCAAACACTCGACGATGCAGCGCGAAACATGCTAGGAGATGTGGTATCCTGTCTGAAGACCACCTCCTGGGAAACGGAGTCCCTGGAAACCGCACTTCGCGACTTCACAGAGACAAAAGGCATTAAATTCGGGGCCCTGGCCCAGCCGCTCCGGGCCGCATTGACGGGACGCAAGACGTCGCCGGGGATATTCGATGTCCTGAAAGTGCTCGGGAAGGACGAAAGCCTGAAACGTATCGAAGACCAGGCAAGGACATAATCGTAGGGATGTTCGGCCGTGATAGGGTACGGTCGAGCGGCGCATGAGGAGAAACGCATGAACAAAGACAATAAGACAAAGTCCGCCACCATCACCATCGATGGACAATCCGTAGAATGCCCCATGGTTGACGGCAGCGTCGGCCCCAGCGTCATTGACATCCGCAAGCTCTATGCCCAGACCGGGCACTTCACCCTGGACCCCGGTTTCACCTCCACCGCGGCATGCCATTCCAAGATCACCTATATCGACGGCGAGGAAGGCACCCTCCTCTACCGGGGCTACCCCATCGACGAGCTGGCCCTCAACAGCGATTTCATGGAAGTGGCCTATCTGCTCCTCTTCGGCGAGCTGCCCAACGCCGCCGAGAAGGAGAAATTCATCCACGACATCACGTACCACACGATGGTGCATGAGCAGATGACCAAGTTCTTCTCCGGCTTCAGGCGCGACGCGCATCCCATGGCCGTCATGGTGGGCACGGTCGGAGCGCTCAGCGCCTTCTACCACGACAGCACGGACATCACGGACCCGCGCCAGCGCATGGTGGCCTGTTACCGGCTCATCGCCAAGATGCCCACCATCGCGGCCATGTCGTACAAATATTCCACCGGACAGCCGTTCATGTATCCCAGGAACAACCTGTCCTTCGCCGAGAACTTCCTTTATCAGACCTTTGCCGTCCCCTGCGAGGAGTACAAGCACAATCCGATCCTCTCCCGCGCCATGGACCGCATCTTCACCCTGCATGCCGATCATGAGCAGAATGCCTCCACCTCCACGGTGCGCCTGGCCGGCTCGTCGGGCGCCAATCCCTTCGCCTGCATCGCAGCCGGCATCGCCTGTCTCTGGGGCCCGGCGCATGGCGGCGCCAACGAAGCGGCGCTGCGCATGCTGGAGGATATCGGCACCGTGGACCGCGTGGGAGAATATGTGAAGCGCGCCAAGGACAAGAACGATCCGTTCCGCCTCATGGGCTTCGGCCACCGTGTCTACAAGAACTACGACCCCCGCGCCAAGGTGATGCGCGACACCTGCCACGAGGTGCTGGACGAGCTGGGCATCAAGAACGAGCCGCTCCTGAAGGTCGCCATGGAGCTGGAGAAGATCGCCCTGGAGGACGATTATTTCATCGAGAAGAAGCTCTATCCCAATATCGACTTCTATTCCGGCATCACGCTGCGCGCCCTCGGTTTCCCGACCACCATGTTCCCCGTCCTCTTCGCCCTGGCGCGCACTGTGGGCTGGGTATCGCAGTGGAAGGAGATGATGGAGGACCCGGAACAGAAGATCGGCCGCCCCCGCCAGCTCTACACCGGCCACACCTACCGCGAGTTCGTGCCGCTGGACAAGCGGTGAGAGCCGCCGACATGCAGCCCCCGCTTGGGCGGGGGCGGCTCCGTTCGGGTTGAGCCTGTCGAAGCCCGGCCGCAGCCTGAGCGCTAGCCGTCCTTCGACAAGCTCAGGACGAACGGTATTGGAAAACAAAAAGCCCCGCTGAAGCGGGGCTTTCCTTTATCCGGCCATCGTGGGCCTTACTGCCGGTCGGCGCGGTCGCTCATGTCGATGAGCTCGATCTTGTAGCCGTCCGGGTCTTCGATGAAGGCAATGGGGCCACCGCCGTGCTTCATGGGGCCGGGCTTGCGGGGAATGGGCACGCCCGCAGCCTCCAGCTTCTCGCACACACCGTAGATATCATCCACGCCGAGGGCGATATGGCCGAAGCCGGAGCCCAGGTCATAGGGCTCCTCCTGTCCCCAATTGTGGGTCAGCTCGATCACCGTATTGTCACTCTCGTCGCCATAGCCCACGAAGGCCAGGGTAAACTCGCCGCTGGGGAAATCCTTCTTGCGCAGGAGGCGCATGCCCAGATGGCCCGTGTAGAAATCCAGCGACTTGTCCAGGTCCTTCACCCGGATCATGGTGTGCAGCATGCGGAAATTTCCGGCGGTCATATCTCGCTCCAACTTATTCGCTATCGACAATCATGGCGGAGAACGTGGCTTCGGCGACGGTCGCGCCGTCCACCTCGCCCTTCCCCCTGAAACGCCAGATATTGCCTCTGGCCTTTTCCTTTTCAACGGTCATGCGAAGCTGGTCGCCCGGGGTTACCGGCTTGCGGAACTTGGCGTTCTCTATGGTCATGAAGTAGATGACCTTGCCTTCCATGGCCGCGCCCATGGTCGAAATGGCCATCACGGCGGCCGTCTGGGCCAGGGCCTCGACGATGAGCACGCCGGGCATCACCGGATGGCCGGGGAAATGCCCCTGGAAGAAGGGCTCGTTGAACGTGACGTTCTTGATGCCAACGGCCGAGACATCGGGCTCCAGCTCGACCACCCGGTCCACCAGCAGGATGGGATAGCGGTGCGGCAGCATTTTCATGATGCGGGTGATGTCGATGGGCAGGGACGGCTGTTCGGTCATGACGTCTTAACGGGCTTTGATTGGCTTCAAAAATGTGAGCAATACGGAGATGACGCCGGCGGACGGTGCATGAACGCCGCCCGCCGGGAACATGTCAAAAAGAGCAGTCTTACTGCGTCTGCTGCGCAGCCTGACCGGCCGCGTCCACCACCTTCACGTCGATGCTGGGCAGGATCTTGTCCAGCTCGCTGATGACGTCGGAGGTGATGTCCAGCTTCGGCGCCGGCAGCACGATCTGCCCCCGCTCCAGAAGGATGTTCGCGCCACGGGACTCGGTGATGCGCTTGAAGATCGGCAGCAGGGCACGGCTCAACTCGTTATTGGCCTTGGTGATGGCCAGATTGATGTTGCGCTGCTTCTCTTCCAGGTTCTGCTGGGCGGTCTGGTACTTCTGGGCGAATTCGCGGCGGGCGGCCTCGAACGCTTCCGGCGTCATGACGGCGCGCTTGTTCTGCAGTTCCTGCTCTTCCTTCTTGAGCTCCTCCGAAATCTTGTTGTAGTCGGTCTGGAACTCCGCCTGGATGACCTCCACCTGGCGGCTGAAATCCTTGCCCGCCAGTGAGTCCCTGCGAATCTGCTGCGTATCGATGACGGCGATCACCGCGCTCGGCAGGGCCTGCGCCATCACCTCGGTTGCAGCAAGGCTGAAGCCGATCAGAGTGCACAGCGTCAGAGCGGTCAGTTTAAACATGTGTCTCATTAGAATCTCGTACCGATGTTGAATTGGAAGGTCTCGGTGATGTCGTAGGGCTCCTTGAGCACCGGTTTCGACAGATCAAAGCGCAATGGACCCATTGGGGAATCCCACGAAACGCCAATACCCACCGACGCCCGGGGCGACCCTGAATCGAGGACATTGATGTCCGAGTCACCGATATTGATACCTGTCAGCGAGCCGATATCGGCGAATGTGCTCAATTGAATACCATATTGCTCGGCCATCCCCAAGGGAATGAATAGCTCCACCGAGCCGGTGTAGAAAAGGTTGCCGCCCAGGGCGTCACGCGTATCCGCGTCGCGCGGGCCGATGCCGGCCGTCCTGAAGCCCCGCAGGTCCGTGCCGCCGACGAAGAAGCGGTCGTTGATCCGCACATCCTTGCCGAGACCGTAGATATAGCCTTCCGTCGCCGACAGCTTGAGGATGAAGTCCCGGGCAAAGGGCACCCGATTGTAGACATCGTACGACAGCTGCGTCTTCAGGTAGCGGACATTGCCGGCCAGGCCCGCCACATCCTGGTTGAACAGCAAGCGGAAGCCGTCGGTCGGCTTCACATAATCGTTCCGCTCGTCCCAGACGAAGGTATAGCCCACCGAAGACGTGGTGAAGTTACCCGCTGCCTCCTGGATGTACCGGGAGGTGGAGGTCACATTGTAAATCTTGTCCTGGCGCAGCGTGTAGCGCAGTTGCATGCGCTTGGTTTCGGTGAGCGGGAAACCGGCACGAAGAGTCGTACCCACGGTCTTCTGGTCGAACGAGGCTTCTTCCTGGAAGTCCGTCTCCGTGGCGAAGAGATCGAAGCCCGCCGCCAGCGGCCGGTTCATGAAATAGGGCTCGGTGAAGCCGATATTGCCGGACTTGCGCAGGCTGGAGACGGAAAGCGACAGGCGCAGGTCCTGACCGCGGCCCAGGAGGTTGCGCTCGCGCACCGACAGCTCGCCGATGAAATTCTCGCGGCTGGAGAAACCGGCCCCCACCTGCAGTTCGCCGGTGGGCTGCTCCTCCACGGTGACGTCGATGACGGCGCGGTCGGGCGCCGAGCCTTCCGTCTGGTCCACCTCGGCTTCCTTGAAGTAGCCGAGGCCGCGGATGCGCGTGCGCGAGCGGCGCAGCTTGGCCGTGTTGAAGGCATCGCCTTCGGTCAGGCGCATCTCGCGGCGGATCACCTTGTCCAGCGTGCGCACGTTGCCGTGGATGCGCACCCGCTCCACATAGACGCGCGGCGCTTCCTGGATGACATAGGTGATGTTGATCTTGCGGTTCTCCGCGTCGCGCTGGATGCGCGGGCGGATGTTGACGAAGGCATAGCCCTGCAGGCCCGCCGCATCGGTGAGGATGTCCACCGTATCCTCGATGCGCTGGGCGTTGTAGGTGTCGCCCGTGCGGGTGGCTATGAGGTATTTCAGGACGTTGGGGTCAACGTCCCGGATCTGGCTTTCGACGTTCATCTCGCCGAACGTGTAGACCGGGCCTTCCTCCACGGTGAAGGCCATGTAGAAATCTTCCCGGTCCGGCGTCATTTCGGCGACGGCGGAGATCACCCGGAAATCGGCATAGCCGTTGTTCAGATAGAACTCCCGCAGCTGCTGGCGGTCGAAGGCCATGCGGTCGGGGTCGTAATTGTCGTTGCTGGAGAAGAAGCGCCACCAGCGGGATTGCTTGGTGGTGATCTGGGAGCGCAGCTCGCCGTCGGAATAGGCCTCATTGCCAAGGAAGGAGATATACCGGATGCCCGTCTTCTCGCCCTCGTTGATCTCGAACACCAGGTCGACGCGGTTCTGCGGGAGCTGGATGACCTTGGGCTCCACCGTGGCGCCGAAACGGCCCTTGCGGCGGTAGAGCTCCAGCATGCGCTGCACGTCGGCCTGCACGCGGGCGCGGGTGAACACGATGCGCGGACGAAGCTGCACCTCCTTGAGGAAGTCCTCGTCCTTGATCTTCTTGTTCCCCTCGAAAACCATGCGGTTGATGATGGGGTTTTCCACCACCCGCACCACCAGCGTGCTGCCCTCGCGGCGGATGCTGACATCGGCGAAGAGGCCGGTGGCGAAGAGGTTCTTGAGCGCCTGGTCCACCTGCTCCGGATCATAGGCGTCGCCGAAGCCGATATTCATGTAGGAGCGCACGGTCTCCGCCTCGACGCGCTGGTTCCCCACCACCTGGACATCACGGATGATGGCGGTTCCGCCCAGATCCTGGGCGTGGGCTGCGGCCGCCGGCGTGAGGCCCAGGACAAGGACCAGAGCCGTTGCCATGCGCCTTTGCCGCCGGCGGTTCGGTAAATGCGTCAATCGATACACTGAGACTACCTGGTCAAGAAAAGAGTTTGGAGAAGAGCAGCGCGGAGAGGTCATTCCAGGTGGCGAAGATCATCAGCGTCATCACCAGGGCCAGACCGAAACGCAGGCCATATTCCTGCGCCCGCGCCGATAGCGGACGGCCCAGCACTGCCTCGAAGGCGTAGAAGAGAAGATGACCGCCATCCAGGATGGGGATCGGGAAGAGATTGATAAGGCCCAGATTGACCGAGAGGATGGCGGTGAAGGAGATGAGCGAGGAGAAGCCCTGCTGGGCCACCTGCCCCGACATCTGCGCGATCCGGATCGGCCCGCCCAGTTCCTCCGTCGACCGTTTTCCGGCGAACATCTGCCCGATCGACTTGAAGGTGAGCGAGATGACGTTGAATGTCTCGTCCACCGCCTGAACGACCGCCTTGCCGGGCGGGACCGGCACATATTCGGCCGCCGTGGTGGAAATGCCCAGGAGACCGATGCGCTGGGTGTTGCCGAAATCGTCCTTCAGCACCTCGAGCCGCGGCGTGACTGAAAGGTTCATGCGCTCGTCGCCCCGCTGGACCACCAGCGGCATCTCCTCTTCGGGATGCATGCGGATGATCTGCTGCAGGTCCTCGAAGCGCTTCACCTCCGTATTGTCGACGCTGAGGATGCGGTCGCCCGGCTGCAGTCCGGCCGCCGCCGCGGGGCTTCCGGGCAGGACCTCCTCCACATTGGCGGGGGTGACGGGACGGCCCATCCAGATGAACAGCCCGGTGAAGATGATGATGGCGAGAACGAAATTGGCCAGAGGCCCCGCAGCCACGATGGCGGCGCGCTGGCCCAGGCGCTTGTGGTGGAAGGTGACCTTCTTTTCCTCTTCCGAGAATTCCTCGTCCGCCGCCTTGCCGCTGCTGGGCCCCACGTCGCCGAAGAACTTCACATAGCCGCCGAGAGGAATGAGGCTGACCTTCCAGCGCGTGCCCGACCGGTCGGTCCAGCCGAAGAGCTCGCGTCCGAAACCGATGGAAAACGTGGAGACGCGCACGCCATTGAGGCGCGCGATGAGATAATGGCCCAGCTCATGGAAAAACACGAGAACCGTGAATACGAGCAAGAAGCTCAGGACCGAATATACGAATCCTTCTCCCAACATCACTCTCCTCGGCGCCGGGCGGCTGCATCGACCAGATGCCGCGCAAGGCGCCTCCCAGACCCGTCAGCCGCCATAACATCTTCTATCGAAGTCATTGACGGAAAATTGCTTTCGGCCAGAGTATCTTCAACAATCCCGGCAATATCCAGGAAGCCGATCCGCCCCGAAAGGAAGCTGTCCACAGCCACCTCGTTCGCGGCGTTGAGGAGTGTAGGGGCGGTGCCGCCGCATTGCAAGGCTTCCCGAGCCAGCCGGATGGCCGGGAATCTGACATCGTCCGGCGCCTCGAAGGTAAGGCTGGCGATGGCCGCCAGGTCCAGTCTCTCGCTCGGCGCGGGCATGCGCTCGGGCCAGGCCAGCGCGTAGGCGATGGGCGTGCGCATGTCGGGCGAGCCGAGCTGCGCCAGCAGAGAGCCGTCCTTGTACTGCACCAGCCCATGCACCACCGACTGGGCATGCACCAGGATATCGATCTTCTCGGGCGAGACCGGGAACAGGCAGGCCGCCTCGATGAGCTCCAGCCCCTTGTTCATCATGGTCGCGGAGTCGATGGAAATCTTGGCCCCCATGCTCCAGTTGGGATGGCGCATGGCCTCGGCGGGCGTGACGGCGCGCATCTCCTCGCGCGTGAAGGTGCGGAACGGACCGCCCGAGGCGGTGAGGATGATCTTCTCAACGGCATCCGCCCGCGCGAAGTCGAACACCTGGAAAATGGCGTTGTGTTCCGAATCCACCGGCAGCAGCGTGGCGGAAGACGCCGTGACCTCGGCCATGAACAGCGCCCCGGCGCAGACCAGGCACTCCTTGTTGGCCAGCGCCACCGTGGCGCCGCGCCTGACCGCCTCCAGCGTCGGCGCCAGCCCGGCGGCGCCCACGATGCCGGCCATCACCCATTCGGCGGGCATGGCCGCCGCCTCGCGCACCGCGGCGTCACCGGTCGCCACCTCGATGCCCGTGCCGGCCAGCGCCTCCCTCACCTGGGGGTAATGCCGTTCATCGGCGATGACCGCCAGTTCCGGGCGAAAGGCCTTGGCCTGCTCGATCAGGAGGTCGGCATTGGCGTTGGCCGTAAGGGCGACGATATGCGCCCGATGATCGGCGCGCCCCAGGAGATCGAGCGTGTTGCAGCCGATGGACCCGGTGGACCCGAGTATGGAGATACGCCGTCCCGCGGCCGCCCTGGCCGCCACCGCTTCCGCTGCCGTCGCCATCACCAAGGGCTGACCTCCATGAAGAGAATGCTGCCGATGGCGGCAAACGGCATCATCAGGAGCAGACTGTCCAGACGGTCGAAGGCGCCGCCATGGCCGGGGATCACCGACCCGAAATCCTTGATGGCAAAGCGCCGCTTGATGCCGGATTCCAGGAGATCACCCAATTGCCCGATCACCGACGCGCCCGCCCCGAGGAAAAGCCCCGCCGCCATGGGGAACGGGAACAGCAGGGGCGTGGCGATACCGGCCACGATCATGGCGGCGACGACACCGCCGATGGCGCCGCTCCAAGTCTTCCTGGGGCTGATGTCCGGTGCCAGCTTGGGGCCGCCCAACCAGGCGCCGATGATGAGCGCGCCGGTATCGGTCGCCCATATCACGAACAGGAGCCAATAGATGATGTAGGTCCCCTCCGGCGCGGGAAGGGCCTCGCGCAGCCATTCCGCCGCCACCATGGCGCAACCGATATAGAGCACGCCCATGCTCAACCACCGGGCGTTCTGCTTTCCGCCCCAGGCGAGAAAGCCCATGGTCACCGCCCCGGCCAGCAGCACGACGAGCGCCGGAACGGCGAAGCCGAAGAATGTGAGGATGAGCGAGGCGGTCACGGCGCCGGCGATGGCCAGCGTGAAGAACCTGGGATTGTCGGGCGCCATGACGCGTGCCCACTCGCCCGAAAGAATCCAGGCGATGATGACCAGCAGGCCCAGGAATATCCATCCGCCGGCATAGATGGCCGCCAGCACGAAAGGGATCAGCACGAGCGCCGACGCGATCCGCGTCTTCATGGAATGCCCCGGCACCGCCGGCCCGTCAGGTGACATTGCCGGTTTAGCCACTGGATCTGCCATAGCGGCGTTCACGGCCGCGATATTCATTGATGGCTTCAATCAGGCTGTCCTTATTGAAATCCGGCCAGAAAACATCAAGAAACACCAGCTCCGAATATGCCGCCTGCCACAGGAGGAAATTGCTCAGGCGCTTTTCACCGCTGGTCCGGATGATCATGTCCGGGTCCGGTATGCCGGCGGTATGGAGATAGCCGGCAAAGCGCTCTTCGGTGATGTCCTCCGGGCTCAGCACCCCCTCTTTCACGTCCATGCTCACGCGGCGCACCGCGGTCAGGATCTCGTCATGGCTGCCGTAATTGAGCGCCACGGTCAGCACCAGCCCCGTATTGTCCGACGTCAACTCCTGCGCCTGCGTGATCAGCCTGACGATATCCTCGGACAATCGTGAATGATCTCCGATGAACCTCAGCCGAACATTGTTCTTGTTGAGGGACTGGACTTCCTGCCTGAGATAGAGCCGCAGGAGCCCCATGAGGTCGTCCACCTCGCTGGCCGGGCGGCGCCAGTTCTCCGACGAAAAGGCGTAGACGGTGAGATAGGGAATGCCGAGCTCGCGGCACGCGGTCACGGTGGCGCGCACGGAATCCGCGCCGCGCCGGTGCCCCGCCACGCGGGGCAGGCCGCGGGCGCGGGCCCAGCGTCCGTTGCCATCCATGATGATGGCGATATGCCGGACGGACTCGCCGTCGCTGTCGCCTGTGCTTTGTGCCGTCAGCATGCTCTCACTCAGACTTGCATGATCTCTTGTTCCTTGGCCTTCAGCAATTCATCGATCGACTTGATATGCTGGTCGGTGGCCTTCTGCAGGTCCTCGGCCCAGGCCTTGTGCTCGTCCTGGCTGATCTCGCCGTCCTTCTCCAGCCGCTTCAGGTGCTCCATGCCGTCGCGGCGCACGTTGCGCACGGCGATGCGGCCCTGCTCGGCATATTTGCCGGCGACGCGGGTCAGCTCCTGGCGGCGCTCCTCGTTCAGCTCCGGCACGGGCACGCGGATGAGCTGGCCATCGGTCATCGGGTTGAGGCCCAGACCGGAATTGCGGATCGCCTTCTCAACGGCCGAGACCATGCCCTTGTCCCACACCTGCACGCTGAGCATGCGCGGCTCCGGCACGCTGATGGTGCCGACCTGGGTGATGGGCATCTGGGAACCATAAGCCTCAACGCTGACGGGTTCCAGAAGCGATGCGCTGGCGCGGCCTGTCCTCAGCCCCGCGAACTCATGCTTCACAGCCTGCAAGGCGCCGTCCATACGGCGCTTCACGTCGTTCATATCAAACCCGTCGCTCATTCTATTGGTCTCCATGGTCGATCAGGGTGGAGCGCCCCGTGCCCTTGAGCACTTCGGCCAGCCCCCCTTCGGTATGCAATGAAAATACCACAATTGGAATGTTGTTCTCGCGCGCCAGCGCGATGGCCGCCGCGTCCATCACCTTGAGGTCGCGGGACAGCACTTCCATGAAACTCAGGCGGTCGTAACGCTCGGCCTCGGGGTCGGTCTTGGGGTCGGCGGAATAGACGCCGTCCACCTGCGTGCCTTTCAGGATGACGTCGCATCCCATCTCGGACGCCCGGAGCGCCGCTGCCGTATCGGTGGTGAAGAAGGGATTGCCGGTGCCGGCGGCGAAGATGACCACCCTGCCTTTTTCCAGGTGCCTCAGCGCCCGGCGGCGGATATAGGGCTCGCACAGGGCGGCAATGGGCATGGCGGAGAGGACGCGCGTCGCCACCTCGCTGTTTTCCAGCGCGTTCTGCAGGGCGATGGCGTTCATCACCGTGGCCAGCATGCCGATATAATCGGCACTCGCCCGGTCATAGCCCTTGGCGGCTGCCGAAAGCCCGCGGAAGATATTGCCGCCGCCCACCACCAGGCAGACCTGATGGCCGGCCTCGACCGCCGCCTTCACATCGGCGGCAATGCGCGTCACCGTGGGCGGGTCGATGCCATATTTCTCCGGCCCCATCAGGGCCTCGCCGGAAAGCTTCAGGAGTATGCGCTTGTAATGGTTTGGTTCCGGCATTCTGGTCCTCTTCTCGCCTTCCGCTGACACGCCCCGGCCCACGGCCAGGGCCCTCGCGGTTTTACCCTTGTTTTGGTCGCGGAAGCAATGTCTGCGGCAGCGCGAGCCCAAAAAAAGAGCGGGGCCGTTGGGTGACCCACCCTCCTGCTGTTCTTCCCGAGTCACCATGGTCGTGAGGGATGCAAAGGTGCAGCGGTCGCAGCAATGGTCCGAACGACACAAAAAAGGGGTGCGCCACTGGCGCACCCCTTCCTGTAGGATTATCGGCGATCAGCGGCCGGCGGCGGCGGCCACTTCGGCGGCGAAGTCGTCTTCGCGCTTCTCGATGCCCTCGCCGAGCTGGTAGCGGACGAAACCGGCCAGCTTGACGTCGGTGCCCAGATCCTTGGCCAGGGCCTTCACCACGTCCTCGACGCGGCTTTCGCCATCCAGCACCCAGACCTGCTGCAGCAGGACCGATTCCTCATAGAACTTGCGGATACGGCCTTCCACCATCTTCTCGATGATGTTCTCCGGCTTGCCCGATTCGCGCGCCTGGCCGGCCAGCACCTCGCGTTCCTTCTCCACCACGGCCGGGTCCAGCGACGCGACGTCGAGGGCCTGCGGCGCGGCGGCGGCCACATGCATGGCGACCTGACGGCCGAACTCGTTCAGCTTGTCGGCATCGCCGTCGGATTCCAGCGCCACCAGCACGCCGATCTTGCCCAGACCGTCCGCCACCTGGTTGTGGATGTAGGAGGCCACGACGCCCTTGGGCACCGACAGGTAAGCGGCGCGCCGCAGATTCATGTTCTCGCCGATGGTGGCGATACGGTTGGTCAGCTCGTCGGCCACGCTGCGGCCCGTGCCCGGATAGTCGGCCTTGGCCACGGCCTCCAGGTCGCCCTTGTTGGCAAGGGTGATATCCGCCACGGCGGACACGAACTCCTGAAACTGGTCGTTGCGGGCCACGAAGTCCGTCTCGGAATTCACCTCCACGACAACCGCTTCATTGCCCCTGGACTCCACGCCCACCAGACCTTCGGCCGCCACGCGGGACGACTTCTTCTGCGCGGCCGCAAGGCCCTTGGTGCGCAGCCAGTCCACCGCGGCGTCCATGTCGCCACCGCTCTCCGCGAGAGCCTTCTTGCAATCCATCATGCCCGCTCCGGACTTCTCCCGGAGCTCCTTGACCAGCGCTGCTGTGATCTCAGCCATGGTTCAACCTCATTCTCAAGACAGGTATATAGTATATTGCGAATATGACAGTTCCATGCGCCCGGCACATGCCGAAACGCATGGATACCGCAGGGCCGTATCAGGCGGTCTTCTCGACTTCGCCTTCCGCTTCCGCCGGAGCTTCCGCCACGGGGGCTTCCTCAGCAGCGGGTTCCTCTGCGGGGGCCTCTTCCACCGCCGCTTCCATCTGCGGGGCTTCCGAAGCGCCGACATCGATGCCGCTGGCGCTCATCTGCTCCTGGATACCGTCGAGGACGGCGCGGGAGAACAGGTCGCAATAAAGCGAAATCGCGCGAAGGGCATCGTCGTTGCCCGGCACGGCATAGGTGATGCCCGCCGGATCGCTATTGCTGTCGAGGATGCCGATGACCGGCACGCCAAGACGCGTGGCCTCCTTCACTGCGATGGATTCGCGGTTGGTGTCGATGACGACCACCACATCGGGCAGGCCGCCCATGTCCTTGATGCCGCCGAGCGACCGCTCCAGCTTTTCCATCTCGCGCGTGCGGTCGAGCTGCTCCTTCTTGGTGAGGCCGGCTTTCTCGGCCTCGTTGGAGAGCTGCTCCTGCAGGCTTTTGAGCCGCTTGATGGAGTTGGAAATGGTCTGCCAGTTGGTCAGCATGCCGCCGAGCCAACGGTGGTTCACATAATACTGGCCGCACTGGGAGGCCGCCTGGGCGATGGGCTCCTGCGCCTGGCGCTTGGTGCCGACGAACAGCACGCGGCCGCCGCCCGCCGTGATGTCCCGCACCACTTCGAGGGCGCGGTAGAGCATCGGCACGGTCTGCGACAGGTCGAGAATGTGAACGCCGTTGCGGACACCGAAGATGTACGGAGCCATCTTGGGGTTCCAGCGGTGAGTCTTGTGGCCGAAGTGAACGCCAGCTTCCAGAAGCTGACGCATGGAGAAATCAGGCACTGCCATCTCTAAATCCTTTCCCGGTTATGCCTCCGCGGAACCCATGCCGGCAAAGCCGGACCGGAGCGACCCACCCCATGCGTCAGGGCGGCCGAAAGTTCCGCGTGTGAATTGATGGGTGCGGTTTATACCCATATCCCCACCCTTTGCAAGCGGAAACGGCGGAAATCCCGGTCACGCTATTGCGCTCTCGCGGCATTTCCTCTAAAAGGCGTTCCGTCATTGGGGAGTAGCCTCCCTCATCTTCAGAGGGGAGCGCATCAACAGACTTGTTCCATCCTGGAGCATGGTGCGTTCGGCCACTGTCTGGCGAGACCTTTGACGCAGGCTCCCAACCGGGTTGGGCGGGGGCATTGCGTCATTGGACTGTCCGCCCGGCCCCAAGAGCATTCATGGAAAGTTTTCTCATCTCCACCGGTATCGTCGCCCTGGCTGAAGTGGGCGACAAGACGCAATTGCTGGCGCTGGTGCTCGCGGCGCGGTTCCGGCGGCCGGGGCCCATCATCCTCGGCATCCTTGTTGCGACACTCGCCAATCATGGCCTGGCCGGGGCGCTCGGCACCTGGCTGCCGCATCTCATGGCGCCCGAGGTCATGCGCTGGATCATCGGTCTCTCCTTCCTCGCCATGGCGGTCTGGACGCTCATCCCCGACAGGCTGGACGAGGATGACGCGAAGCTGGCCGGCGCCGGCGTCTTCGGCACCACGCTCATCACCTTCTTCCTCGCCGAAATGGGCGACAAGACGCAGGCGGCCACGGTGGTGCTCGCCGCCCAGTACCAGGCCTATGCCTGGGTCGTCGCCGGCACCACGCTCGGCATGCTCATCGCCAACGTGCCCGTGGTGCTCCTGGGCGGCGGCATCGCCAAACGCCTGCCCGTGCGCGCCATCCACATCACCGTGGCGGTGGTCTTCGCCATACTGGGCCTGGCGACCCTGTTCGGATTTGGGGAGAGGCTGGGGATATAGGGCCGGAACGCCGGCCGCGCTTCGACAGGCTCAGCGCGAACGGGGGTGCAGGTTTCTCATGCTGACCCATCTCAAACGGACACCTCCGCCACCGCGTGAACGTCCGACACCATTACCCCATTCGCCCTGAGCTGGTCGAAGGGCTGGCCAAGCGCTCGGGATGTGGCCGCGCTTCGACAGGCTCAGCGCGAACGGGTGAAGATGCTGCACCAAAGCCGCTCGGATTGAGCCTGTCGAAGCCCTTTGATGAGCGAGGGAGATGCTGCAACAAAACCGTTCGGGCTGAGCCTGTCGAAGCCCTTTGATGAGCGGGGGAGATGCTGCACCAAAACCGTTCGGGCTGAGCTTGTCGAAGCCCTGCTTCAGCCGTTACGGTTTTTGGACAGGTCGGAAAGGCTCCCCCAATCGCCACGGATAAGTGCTTCCTTTTTGGCGCGGGACCAGCCCTTCACCTGTCGTTCCCGCTCCAGAGCCTCCAATCGCGTTGGGAAGTTTTCTGAGAACACCAGTTCCACGGGCCGGTGCTCATGCGTATAGCCCGGAATTTCGCCATGCCTGTGCTGGGCGATCCGCTTCTCAAGGTCATCCGTGTGCCCGGTATAATAACTGCCGTCCTTGCAACGCAGGATATAAAGCCAGAAAGGCATGGTGGTCCCCTTCACCGTTCGGGCTGAGCTTGTCGAAGCCCTTTGGCCGTTTCGCCCCAGTCATTCCAGCGTTCTGTGCGCCAGCCGTCCTTCGACAGGCTCAGGACGAACGTAGAAAATGTACCAACGCCATAAGCATTCATCCTGAGCTTGCCGAAGGACGGCTGGCGCTCGGACCCTCGTCACACCACCTCCACCGCGCTCACGCCCCTGGTGGCGCTCAGGGCCTCTTCCAGCATGGGGTTCACGGCGTAGCGGCCGGGGAGCGAGAGGTCCACCTTGCCGCCGGTGGCCAGAGGGAGCTGGATGACGACCTTGCCCTGGCCGCTGCCGGCGTCGGCCAGCGCCATGCGGATGCTGTCGGCATTGGCGCCCTGATCCAAGACGATGGTCATGGTGCGGCTGGCGCGGCCCACGAAGTCCTCCACCGAGCGGATGCGCTGGGCGGTCAGGCGTGCGCTCTCGCCCTCCAGCCGGCCTTCCACGTCCACCACCACGGGCGTGCCCGCTTCCAGCATCTCGCGTGAGGCGGTCAGCACTTCGGAGAACAATGTGACCTCGAACCCGCCTGTGGGATCGGAAAGGCCCAGGAAGGCGAAGGGAGTGCCGCGCTGCGACTTGCGCTGCTGGAGGCGGGTCACGATGCCCGCCATGACCAACCCGGTGCGGGAGGCGAGCGCCGTCAGCATCTCGGAAGAGGGTGTGACGTTCTCGGCCATGAGCATGCCCCAATAGGGATCGAGCGGATGGCCGGTGAGGTAAAAGCCCACGGCGCCCGCCTCCTCCTCCAGCCGGTCGAGCTTCTTCCAGTCCTCCGTCTCCACGAGCTTGGGGCGCTGGGGGGCAATCTCGTCGCCGAACAGGCTGTCCTGCGCTTCCGCATCCGCCTTCACCTGGCTGGCGTGGCGGATCACCAGTTCCACGCTCTCGAACATCTGCCTGCGGTTTTCCGAAAAGCCGTCAAAGGCCCCTGCCCGGCTGAGATTTTCCAGCGCGCGCTTGTTGAGGCAGGTGAATTCCACCCGCTCCGCCATGTCGAAAATGTCCTTGAAGGGACCGTTGGCGTCGCGCTCCGCCACGATCCCCTCCATGGCGGCCTTGCCGACATTCTTCAGGGCTCCGAGCGCATAGCGCACCGCCTTCTTGCCATCCGGCATCACCTCCACCGAGAAATCGGCGCGCGAGGCATTGATGTCGGGGGGCAGCAGGGGAATGTCGAGCCGGCCCAGCTCCTGACGGAACATGTTGAGCTTGTCGATATTGCCCATGTCGAGGGTCATGGAAGCGGCGAAGAATTCCACCGGGTAATTGGCCTTCAGCCAGGCCGTGTGATAGGCCACCAGCGCATAGGCTGCGGCGTGGGACTTGTTGAAGCCGTAACCGGCGAACTTGGCCACCAGGTCGAAGATGAACTCCGCCTTCTCCTTGGGCACGCCGCGCTCGGTGGCGCCTTCCACGAAGCGCTTGCGCTGGGCGTCCATCTCGGCGGCGATTTTCTTGCCCATGGCACGGCGCAGCAGGTCGGCCTCGCCCAGGCTGTAGCCCGCCAGAATCTGGGCGATCTCCATCACCTGCTCCTGGTAGATGATGACGCCGTAGGTCTCCTTGAGAAGCTTCTCCAGCTTGGGGTGCAGGTAATCCGCCGGCTCCTCGCCGTGCTTGCGGCGGATGAAGCTCGGGATATTGTCCATGGGTCCCGGGCGGTAGAGCGCCACCATGGCGATGATGTCTTCGAACGTATCCGGCTTCAATTGGCGCAGGCTGTCGCGCATGCCCGAACTTTCGAGCTGGAACACGCCCACCGTCTCCGCCGAGGCGAGGAGCTCATATGTCGCCTTGTCGTTAAGGGTGACCGCGCTCATGTCGATCTCCCGCCCCTCGGTCTGCCGGATCAGGTTGACCGCCGTGGAGATGACCGTGAGGGTCTTGAGCCCCAGGAAGTCGAACTTCACCAGCCCCGCCGATTCCACGAACTTCATGTTGAACTGCGTCACCGGCATGTCGGACTTGGGGTCGCGGTAGAGCGGCACGAGCTGGTCCAGCGGCCGGTCGCCGATCACCACACCGGCGGCGTGGGTGGAGGCATGGCGGTAAAGACCCTCGAGCTTCAGGGCGATGTCGATCATGCGCCGCACATCGTCCTCGGCGTCCCGCGCCTGGCGCAAGGGGGCTTCGGTCAGCAGCGCCTCTTCCAGCGTCACCGGATTGGCCGGATTGTTGGGCACCATCTTGCACAGGCGGTCCACCTGGCCATAGGGCATCTGCAGCACGCGGCCCACGTCACGCATCACGGCGCGGGCCTGCAGCTTACCGAAGGTGATGATCTGCGCCACATGGTCATGCCCGTATTTGCCCTGCACATAGCGGATCACCTCGTCGCGGCGGTCCTGGCAGAAGTCGATATCGAAGTCGGGCATGGAGACACGCTCGGGATTGAGGAAGCGCTCGAACAGCAGGCTGAAGCGTAAGGGATTCAGATCGGTGATGAGGAGCGCCCAGGCCACCAGCGACCCGGCGCCCGACCCACGGCCGGGGCCGACGGGAATGCCTTGAGCCTTGGACCACTGGATGAAGTCGGCCACGATGAGGAAGTAGCCGGGAAAGCCCATGCTCTCGATGATCCCCATCTCATATTCCAGCCGCTCGAAATAGGGCTTGGCGGTCTCAGCCTTGTCTTCCTCGCTCATGCCCTCGGTGAAGACATGGGCCGCAAGCCGCCTCTCCAGCCCCTCCCGCGCCATGCGGCGCAGGATGTCGGCCTCGCTCTCATCCCCGTCCTCGCTGCCGAAGCGCGGCAGGATGGGGGCGCGGGTCGGCGCCTTGTAGGCGGTGCGCCTGGCGATGACCAGTGTGTTGTCAATAGCTTCCGGCAGGTCGTGAAAGAGGGTTCTCATCTCCGCCGCCGACTTGAAGTAATGCTCGGGCGTCAGCCTGCGCCGATCCTCCTGCACCACATAGGCGCCCTCGGCGATGCAGATCAGCGCGTCATGCGCCTCGAACATGTCCCGGTCGGGAAAATAGGCGTCGTTGGTGGCGACGAGCGGAATATCCAGATCATAGGCCCAGGTGAGGAACTGCGCCTCGGTGCGCACTTCGGCCTCCATGCCGTGGCGCTGCAATTCCATGTAGAGCCGATCGCCGAAGATACGCCGCCACTCCTTCAACAGCGCCTCCGCCTCCTCCATGCGGTCATTGAGGAGCAGTTGCCCCAGCGGCCCGAAGGCCCCGCCCGTCAGCATGATCAGCCCTTCATTGCAGTCCTCCAGCGTGGCGAGGCTGGTGTGCGGCGGCACGATGCCGTCCGTCTGCATATGGGCCCGGCTGAGTATTTTCAGTAGGTTATTATAACCTTCTTCATCTTTTACCAGAAATACGGCGGGAGCCATGACGTCATCCGCCGTTGTGCCGTCCGGGCTGGTGAGCCCCACATTGAGGCAGCAGCCGAGGATGGGCTGCACGCCCGCCGCCGGCAGGGCGGAGGAGACTTCCAACGCGCCGAACATGTTGTTGGTGTCGGTCACCGCCACGGCCGGCATGGCCATTTCCCTGGCCATCTTGGCCAGCGCCTTGACGTGAATCGCCCCCTCAAGCAGCGAATAGGCGGAATGGACGTGAAGATGAACGAAATCGGCGTGCGGCATGGTCTCTGGCGTGGTTTGTGGGTTGGCGGATGCAGAATCCTGGATGCGCCCGAGTATAACGTCATCCGCCGGATGGCCGAAACACCTTACTGGCGCGGCTTGCGATGGCGCAGAAACAGAGGCGGTTACCGATGGCGTCAGGCCGTCGTCAGATGCCCCTCATGGAGCTGGATGCAGCGGTCCATGCGGCCTGCCAGGTCGGGATTGTGGGTGGCGATGAGGGCCGCCACGCCTTCCGCCTTCGCCGCCTCCTGCAGCGCCGAGAACACGCGGTCCGCCGTCGCCTCGTCGAGATTGCCCGTGGGTTCGTCGGCCAGCAGGAGCACCGGATTGTTGGCCAGCGCCCGGGCGATGGCGACACGCTGCTGCTCGCCCCCTGACAGGGCGCTCGGAAAATGCTCCAGCCGTTCGGCGAGGCCGAGCCGGCCGAGCAGGCTCGTCGCCCGCTCCAGCGCCACCTTGCGGGAGCGCCCGGCCACGAGCTGCGGCAGCATGACATTCTCGATGGCCGTGAACTCGGGCAGCAGATGATGGAATTGGTAGACGAAGCCCAGCCGCTCGCGGCGGATGCGCGTGCGCGCCCCGTCGGACAGCGACGAGGCGTCCATGCCGGCAATGGTCACCGACCCCGCGTCGGGCGCTTCCAGGAGGCCCGCCGCATGCAGCAGCGTGGACTTGCCCGCCCCGGAAGGGCCGACAAGGGCCACCACCTCGCCCTGGCGGATGTCCAGGTCGATGCCGCGCAGCACGTCGATCACCCGCTCGGCCTGGTGATAGCGGCGATGAATGCCCTTGAGGCTGAGGACCATGCCGGCCGGCGCGTCACTCATAGCGCAGCGCCTCCACGGGATCCAGCCGTCCGGCACGGAAGCTGGGATAGAGCGTTGCCAGGAAGGACAGGAGCATGCTGGCCGCGACCACCAGTGCCACCTGCAGCGGGTCGATATCCGCCGGCAGTTCATGCAGGAAGTAAACGTCCTCGGCGAAGAGCTCGACATTCAAGAGGTTTTGGATGAACTGGCGGATGGGCTCGATATAGATGCAGAACAAGATGCCGATGCCGAAGCCGATCAGCGTGCCCACGCTGCCGATGGTGACGCCGCAGAGGATGAAGACCCGCATCACCGCCCCGCGCGTGGCCCCCATGGTGCGCAGGATGGCGATATCCCGCCCCTTGTCCTTCACCAGCATGATCAGGCTGGAGATGATGTTGAAGGCCGCCACCAGAATGATGAGCAGCAGGATGACGAACATGACGTTGCGCTCCACCTTCAGCGCGTTGAAGAAGCTGGAGTTGAGCGCCTGCCAGTCCACCAGATAGCCCCGCCCGTCCACCGCCCGGTTGATGGCGGGCGCATAATCGGCCACCCGTTCCGGGTCTTGCACCATTACTTCAACACCGGTTGCCATCCCCTTCAGTTTGAAGAAGGTTTGCGCCTCCTCCAGCGGCATGAAGATATAGCCGCCATCATATTCGATCATGCCCACCTGGAAGGTGCCGCCCACCACATAGGTGGCCTTTCGCGGAATGTTGCCGAAGGCGGTGGCGTTGCCGCGCGGCGACATGAGGCTGATCGTATCGCCGATCCGCAGGCCCAGATTCTGCGCCAGCCGCTCGCCGAGGATGATCTCGCCGTCGCGCATGCTCTCCAGGCTGCCGCGCTTGATGGACCGGGAGACCAGGGTGAGGTTCTCCAGGTCGTCCAGGGTCATGCCGCGCACAATGGCGCCGGTGGCGTTGGCCTGGTTGGAAGCCAGAACCTGCCCCTGCAGGACGGGCGTGGCGCTGACCACGCCGGGCACCTTGCGCAGGTCTTCGGTGAGCTGCTGATAATCCTTCAGCCCGTCGTCATAGGACTGCACGAGAAAATGGCCGTTCACCCCGATGATGCGGTTCAGCAATTCGGCCCGAAAGCCGTTCATCACCGACATGACGATGATGAGCGCCGCCACGCCCAATATGATGCCCGCCAGTGAGAAGCCGGCGATGACGGAGATGAACCGGTCCTGCCGCTTGGGACGCAGATAGCGGGCCGCGATCATCCATTCATAGGACTGCATGCGCACTCCCTCTCCTAACGTGGGATGAGAGCAGGCCCGACCCCCCTTCCATTCTCGTCACTCGCCGGTTCAACCGGCGAGTCCAGTATTGGATTCGCCGATCAAGTCGGCGAATGACGATGGGGATGGAACGGTCCGCCATGCGCTCTAGCCCGCCGCGCCGAAGAGCGCCTGGGCCAGGCCATCGAGCGGCATTTCCCTGGCTTCGCCCGTGCGGCGGGACTTCACTTCGGCAACGCCCGACTTCACCCCGCGCGGGCCGATGACGATCTGGGTCGGCGTGCCGATCAGGTCCGCATCCGCGAACTTGGCGCCGGCCCGCGTGTCCCGGTCGTCCAGCAGCACGTCCACGCCCATCGCCTGGATGGCGTTGTAGAGCGTCTCCGACGCAGTATCGCATTCGGCATCGCCGGTCTTGAGGTTGATGACCACCGCCTTGAAGGGCGCCACGGGCTCCGGCCAGATGATGCCCTTGTCGTCATGACTGGCCTCGATGATGGCGCCGACCAGGCGCGAAACGCCGATACCGTAAGAGCCCATTTCCATGGGCACGGTCCCGCCCTCCGGCGTGGTGACCAGGGCGCGCATGGCGCTCGAATATTTTTTGCCGAAATAGAAAATGTGGCCAACCTCGATGCCCTTGCGGTGCCTCAGCTCCGCCTCGCCGATGGGGCAGTCCTGCGGCTTGTGCATCTCGTCCGCCGCGGCATAGAGCCCCTGCAGGCGCGCCAGTTCGTCCGTGCCCTCGCGCATCTCGGCCATTTCCTCCAGCGTCACGGCCTCAAAATCCTTATGGTAATAAAGGTCGCTCTCGCCGGTGTCCGCCAGGATGTGGAATTCATGGCTGAGATCCCCGCCGATGGGGCCGGTATCCGCGCGCACCGGCACGGCGCGCAGGCCAAGGGCGGCAAACGTCCTTAGGTAAGCTGCAAACATTCTCTGATAAGAGGCTGTAGCCTCTTCATAATCAACGTCGAACGAGTAGCCATCCTTCATCAGGAATTCCCGCCCCCGCATGACGCCGAAGCGGGGCCGCACCTCGTCGCGGAACTTCCACTGGATGTGGTAGAGCATCTTCGGCAGGTCGCGGTAGCTCTTGATGCTGGCGCGCACGATGTCGGTGATCATCTCCTCGTTGGTCGGGCCGTAGAGCATCTCGTGGCCCTTGCGGTCCTCGATTCTCAGCATCTCCTTGCCGTAATCGTCATACCGCCCGCTTTCGCGCCAGAGGTCCGCCGACTGGATGGTGGGCATGAGCACTTCCTGCGCGCCCGCCTTGTCCTGCTCCTGGCGCACGATCCGCTCGATATTGCGCAGCACCTTGAGGCCCAGCGGCAGCCAGGAATAGATGCCTGCCGCCTGCTGGCGGATCATGCCGGCCCGCAGCATCAGCCGGTGCGAGGCGATCTGCGCATCGGCGGGGGTTTCCTTCAATGTGGGCAAGAAATATTGAGAAAGGCGCATGGGATCCTGAAGGGACAGAACGGTTATACGGACCGGCGCACTCTATTGGATAGGCGGCCCGAGTGCAATCTGCGCTTACTCGCCGCCCCGCTTTTCCAGGCATTCGCGGGCGAGACAGCGTTTCTCCGCGTCGCCCAACGGCTGGCCGTTGAAGAATACCTGGTCACCCCGGACGACGATGACACCCAGATGCGCCTCCGGCTCCAGGAGCGGCGACGACGGCCGGATGCCGAATTCCCTCATCAGGTCCGCCTTCAGGGCAATGACGATGGTGGAGCCGATGTCGAGCGGCGGCGTCAGGTCGGCCGGCGCCACCGCCTTGCCGTCCACGCTGACGCCCGGCTGGTAATCCGCCCCGCCCTCCCGGTAGGCATCGAGGAACCGGCAGTCGGACCGGCTGATCCTCACCTCCTGGGCATGGGCCGTCGAAACCAGGACGGCACCAAGTAAAAGACCGCACCGCAACGCAAATGTCATATTGTGGCAAAAAAGACACAATCCCCTGAAAAATCGGCCTTTACCGAGCGTCACGACTGTTTCATGGATGACACACACGAGCAAATCCTCTAGCGTTCCTGTTGTCGAGAGGGTGGCAATAAGCCCTCCGGCATCACCGGCAAGGTGGCCCGAGTTTGGGGAGGGTTATAAAGAAGAATAATAACCAAGAGATCAAATCACCAAAGATTTGACACATTAAAGGCAAGGTTGTCAGACCTTGCTTTTTGTTTTGGGCTCTTCTCCCCGCCGACACAACAATCTCCACTCCGCTACCCCACCGTTCGGGCTGAGCTTGTCGAAGCGCGGCCGGCGCTCAGGTTATTGCCCTCCGCAGGCAAGTTCAGGGCAAGCGTCCGTGTGACCAGAGAAGCACCGCTATTGCGGGCGCACCTGGATCAGGCCGAACCAGTCGTTCACCATCATGTAGTAGAAGATGCCGTAGAGCGCCAAGGCGATGATGCTGGTGATCAGGGCCTTGAGCCACAGGCGCGGCTTCACCGGCGCGCTTTCCGTGCTGCCCGGCACGATGTCCTCGCCGCCGTCTTCCGCTTCCTCGGCCTGCGAGCGCACGCCCACGGGCAACGCCATGAAGAACACCAGCCACCAGAGGATGATGTAGACGACAAGCCCCGACAACCAACTCATCCGTGTACTCCCTTGCCGGACACCACGCGGTCATCCGCCTCCCGCACATAGGCGACGGAGACCTGCGTCACCGGCCGTTTACTCGTGGCGTTGCGCACATGCCGGCGGGCGGCAACGCGGGCCGCTTCCCCCACCTTCTCTTCCTGAAGGCGGATGGTGGGCGCCAGGTCCATCACGGCCTCGCGCACCGCGGCGGCGATGTCGTCCATCTCGTCCTCCGTCTCGAACCCCGGTATGCCGACGGCCATGACCCGCGGCATTGCCGCCAGCCGGCCGCTGACCTCCCCGATGGTGAGCGAGACGAACAGGGCGCCGTTATATTGCAGCCGCCGCCGTTCGATCACGGGCAGGGATTCGGCATCGATCAGCACCGTTCCGTCCATCACCAGCCGCCCCACGGGCACATGGTCGACGATTCCGGCCGGGCCTGGCGCCAGGCGCAGCATGGTGCCGTTGCGCGGCACCACCACTTCCCTCACCCCCAGCGACCGGGCAAGCGCCCCATGTTCCTCCAGATGCCGGATCTCCCCGTGAACGGGCACCGCCACCTCGGGCTGCACCCATTCATACATCTGCTTGAGCTCGTCCCGGTTGGGATGGCCCGAGACATGCACGAATTCGCCCTTTTCGGTGATCACCTCGATACCGTTCTCCACCAGCATATTGTGCAGGCGGGCGAGGGTGAGTTCGTTCCCCGGAATGATCTTGGAGGAGAACACCACCGTATCGCCCTTTTCCAGCACGATATCCTTGTGCTCGTTGGCGGCAATGCGGCTCATTGCCCCACGCGCCTCGCCCTGGCTGCCGGTGCAGATGAGGAGCAGCTTGTCGGGCGGGATATGCCCCGCGTCGGCTTCCGAGAGGAAGGGCGGGCAATCCTGCAGATAGCCCGTATCCCGGGCGGCGGAGACCGCCCGGTGCAGCGACCGGCCGACCAGCACCACATGCCGGTCGTGCAGGGCCGCCACCTTGGCGATGGTGGACACGCGGGCCAGGTTGGAGGCGAAGGTGGTCACCGCGATGCGCCCCCGGCGCGCCTCCAGCAGCGTTTCCAGACTGTCGCGCACCGCCCCTTCCGAGCCGGAGCGGCCGGGCGAGAACACGTTGGTGCTGTCGCAGACGATGGCGCGCACCCCTTCCCGGCCGATGGCGGCCAGCGCCTTCTCGTCCGTCGGCTGGCCGATCTGCGGGGCGGGGTCCAGCTTCCAGTCGCCGGTGTGGAGCACCGTGCCGAGCCGGGTGCGGATCACCAGCGCATTGGGCTCGGGGATGGAATGGGTGAGCGAGAAGAATTCCACGTCGAACCCGCCCAGCGACACCTTGTCCGAGAGGTCGATGACATAGAGCGGCACCTCATCCAGGATGCCGGCCTCCAGCAGCTTGCCGCGCAGCAGCTCCGCGGTGAAGGGCGTGGCGTAGACCGGGCAGCGCAGGTCCGGCCAGAGGGCCGCCACGGCACCGTAATGGTCCTCATGCGCATGGGTGAGGATGAGGCCGAGGAGGTCCGCCTTGCGTTCCACGATGAAGGACGGGTCGGGGAACACCAGGTCGATGCCGGGATATTGCGGTTCACCGAAGCTGATGCCCAGATCCACCATCAGCCATTTGCCGTCGATGCCGTAGAGATTGAGATTCATGCCGATCTCCCCCGACCCGCCCAGCGGCAGGAACAGGAGGGAGTCGTTGTCAGTCGCCAAGGAAAACGTCTCCTGCGGTTATGATCTTCTCCGAGCCGTCGCCCAATCTGAGGCGCAGGGCTCCCGTTTCGTCCATATCCTCAAAGATGCCGGTCAGCCTCTCGGTTCCCTGGGTCACCGAAATCCGTTCACCCAGACGGGCGGCGCGGCGCAGCCATGCCCGGCGGATGGGCCTAAAGCCGTGCCCCTGCCAGGTCTGATAGAGGTTGCCGAAGGTCCGCAGATAACTCTCGGTCAGGCCCTCGCGGTCCCAACTGATCCCCGCCTCGGCCAGGGAGGTCGCCGGATACATGGTCTCGGGCGGATGGCTGGTGATGTTCACACCGATCCCGATCACCACCCAGAGGCCCTGCCGGCTGCCCCCGGATTCCAGGAGGATGCCGGAAACCTTGCGGTCCCGGATCAACACGTCGTTCGGCCATTTGAGCGTCAGCTCCGCCGTATCGCCCATCCGGGGCGCCAACGTGTCGGCCAGCGCCAGAGCGGCCACCAGCGGCAGCGTCGCCGCCTGCCCCATGGGCACTTCGGGACGCAGCAGGATGGACATGAAGAGGTTGCCTTCGTCCGATATCCAGGGACGGCCCTGCCGCCCCCGCCCCGCCGTCTGGCGGGCGGCGCGGACCACTAGCCCTTCGCGTCCGCCCTCTTCGGCCAGGCGCCGGGCTTCGTCATTGGTGCTGGCCAATTCGTCATGGTCGAGGATGTCGAAGGCGAGCGGCATGGCTCAGAAGAGCGCCGCCGCCGCACTTTCCGCTCCGGCCACAAGCGGCCCGGGCCACACGAAGAACAGCAGTGTGACGAGGGAGGACAGCACGAGGATGACACCCATGCCACGGCCGAGCGGCCCTTCAAACTCCACGGCCGGCTCGTCGAAATACATCACCTTGATGACCCGCAGATAATAGTAGGCGCCAACCACGCTGGTGAGCACACCGACGATCGCCAGGCCCACAAGCCCCGCATGCAGGCCCGCCATGAAGACATAGAGCTTGCCGATGAAGCCCGCCATGGGCGGAATGCCGGCCAGCGAGAGCATCATGATGGCCATGGCCAGCGCCAGGCCGGGCCGCGTGCGGCCGAGGCCGGACAGGTCGGCGATGTCTTCCACCATGCCTTCCTTGCGGCGCATGGCGAGGATCACCACGAAGGTGCCGATGCTCATGGCGACATAGACCGCCATGTAGATGAGCACCGACTGGATGCCGTCCACCGTGCCCGCCGCGACGCCAATGAGCGCATAGCCGACATGGCCGATGGAGCTGTAGGCCATCAGGCGCTTGATGTTGGTCTGCGCGATGGCGGCAAAGGCGCCGAGGATCATGGACGCGATGGAGATGAAAACGATGATCTGCTGCCATTCGCCGATCACCACGCCGAAGGGCTGCATCATCACGCGCACGAGAAGGGCCACGGCCGCCACCTTGGGCGCCACCGCGAAGAAGGCCGTCACCGGCGTGGGCGCGCCTTCATAGACGTCCGGCGTCCACATGTGGAACGGCACGGCCGCCACCTTGAAGGCCAGCCCGGCCAGAATGAAGACGATGCCGAAGACCACGCCGATGGACACTTGGTCCGCCACGGTGAGCGCGGCGGCGATGCCGTCGAAGGCGGTGGTCCCGGTGAAGCCGTAGGTCAGGCTCGCGCCATAGAGCAGCAAGCCAGAGGAGAGCGCGCCAAGCACGAAATATTTCAGCCCCGCCTCGGTGGAGCGCACGCTGTCGCGGCTGAAGGCCGCCAACACATAGAGCGACAGGCTCTGCATCTCCAGGCCCACATAGAGCGAGATGAGGTTGCTGGCCGAGACCATGATCATCATGCCCAGCACCGAAAGAAGCACCAGCACCGGGAACTCGAAGCGGTCCATCTGCTGCATCTTCAGGAAGCTCCGCGACATGACGAGCGAGGCCCCCGCGCCGATGAGGATGAGCGACTTCATGAAGACGGCGAAGGGATCGAGAATGAACATGCCCCCGAAGGTGGCCGCGGTCTCCCCGCTGTGGGTCAGCGTGAGCACCAGCAGGACGGCCAACAGGATGACCGCGAGCCCGGAGACGAGCCCCGCCGAATTGGTCTTGCGGTAGGCCCCGAGCATCAGAAGCAGCATGGCGCCGATGGCGAGCAGGATCTCGGGCAGCGCCGGCAGGAGGGAGGGAATGGAGTGGTTCATTCTGCGGACTCCGCGGGCTGTTCGGCGGGCACGGCGTCGGCCTCGGCCGCCGCGCGGCTGGCCGCCAGGGACGCCTGGTGCTCGGTGACGAGATTATCCACCGACACATGCATGATTCTGAGGAAGGATTGCGGGTAAACGCCCATCCACAGCACCACCAGGACGATGGGCACGAAGATGGCCAGTTCCCGCTTGCTGAGGTCCAGCATGTCCTTGAGGTCCGGCTTGGTCAGCTCGCCGAAGATGACCCTGCGGTAGAGCCACAGCATGTAGGCCGCGCCGAGGATCAGGCCCGTGGCCATGAGCGCCGCCACCCAGGTATCCACCTGGAAGGCGCCCACCAGGATCAGCACTTCGCCGACAAAGCCGCTGGTGCCCGGCAGGCCCACGGACGCCATGGTGAAGAAGAGGAAGATGACCGCATATTTGGGCATGCGGTTCACCAGGCCGCCGTAACGGGCGATCTCACGCGTGTGCAGCCGGTCATAGACCACGCCGACGACGAGGAAGAGCGCGCCGGAGACCAGGCCATGGCTCAGCATCTGCAGGATGCTGCCTTCCACGCCCTGGGCATTCATGGCGAACATGCCGATGGTGACGAAGCCCATATGGGCGACGGAGGAATAGGCGATCAGCTTCTTCATGTCCTCCTGCATCAGCGCCACCAGCGACGTGTAGATGACGGCGACCACGGAGAGGGCGAAGATCAGCGGCGTGAAGAGTTCCGTCGCATCCGGGAACATGGGCAGCGAGAACCGCAGGAAGCCGTACCCGCCCATCTTCAGGAGCACGCCCGCCAGGATGACGGAACCGGCCGTCGGCGCCTCCACATGCGCATCCGGCAGCCAGGTGTGCACCGGCCACATGGGCACCTTCACCGCGAAGGAGGCGAAGAAGGCCAGCCATAGCCAGGTCTGGACATCCGCCGCAAAGGGATATTGCAGCAGGGTCGGAATATCCATGGTGCCGGCCTGCAGATACATGGTCAGCATGGCCAGCAGCATGAGCACCGAGCCGAGCAGCGTATAGAGGAAGAACTTGAAGGTGGCGTAGATGCGCCGCACGCCGCCCCACACCCCGATGATCAGGAACATGGGGATGAGGCCCGCCTCGAAGAAGAAGTAGAACACCACCATGTCGAGCGCGCAGAAAACGCCGATCATCAGCGTTTCCATGAGGAGGAACGCGATCATGTATTCGCGCACCCGCGTGGTGATGGCGTTCCAGCTCGCCAGGATGCAGATGGGCATCAGGAAGGTGGTGAGGATGACGAACAGCATGGAAATGCCGTCCACACCCATCTTGTAGCGGATGCCGCTGGTCAGCCACGACGCCTCCTCCACGAACTGGAAGTCGGCGGTGCTGGCGTCGAAATTGAACCAGATGATCAGCGACAGGACGAAGGTCACCAGCGTCACCCACAGCGCCACGCTGCGGGCATTGCGGGCGATGGTCTCCTCGTCGCCCCGGATCATCAGGATGAACAGGGCCCCGATGACCGGCAGGAAGGTGATGGTCGAGAGGATGGGCCAGTCGGATATCAGCAACATTTACCGGCTCCCCCCGTAGATCATGTACCAGGTGACGATGAGCGCCACGCCCACCACGATGGCGAAGGCATAGTGGTACACATAACCCGTCTGGATGGCCCGCGCCCGCCGGGAGATGGCGATCACCCAGGCCGCGGCGCGGTTGGGCCCGAAGCCGTCAATCACACGCCCGTCTCCTTCCTTCCAGAGGAAGCGGCCGATGGCCTTGGCCGGACGGACGAAAATGAAGTCGTACAGTTCATCGAAGTACCATTTGTTCAGCAGGAACTGATAGAGATGCTGGAACGTCCGGGCCAGCTCCGCCGGCACGGCGGGCCGCCACACATAGAAGAGCCAGGACAGGCCCAAGCCGGCCAGGCCCACCACCAGCGGCAGCAGGCGGATCACCAGCGGCACATGCTCCGCGTTCTCCAGGATCTCGTTGCCCTCGGCCAGGTAAATGGCCTCGCGCCAGAAGCCCTCATAGCCCTGGCCCACGAAGAAGGGCGCAAACGCCCAGCCGGCGAAGATGGCGCCGGCCGCCAGAAGCAGCAACGGCACCCACATGATCTTCGGCGCGTCGTGGGCATGATGGTAGACGTCATGGTCCGCCCGGGTCTCGCCATGGAAGGTCATGAAGATCAGGCGGCCGGAATAGAAGGCCGTCATGAAGGCGGCGATGATGCCCATGACGAAGGCATAGCTGCCCACCCCGGTCCCGGCGGCGTAGGACGCCTCGAGGATCATGTCCTTGGAGTAGTAGCCGGAGAACAGCGGAATGCCCATCAGCGCCAGCGAGCCGATCCACATATAGGCATAGGTGATGGGCATCTTTTTCCAGATGCCGCCCATCTTGCGCATGTCCTGCTCGTCATGCATGCCGTGGATCACGGCGCCGGAGCCCAGGAACAGGAGCGCCTTGAAGAAGGCGTGGGTGAAGAGGTGGAAGATGGCCGCGCCATAGGCGCCCACACCGGCCGCGAAGAACATGTAGCCGAGCTGCGAGCAGGTGGAATAGGCGATCACCCGCTTGATGTCGTTCTGCACCAGGCCGACGGAGGCGGCGAAGAAGGCCGTCGTGGCGCCGATGACCGTGACCACGGCCAGCGCCGTCTCGGACAGCTCGAAGAGCGGCGAGCAGCGCACCACCATGAAGACGCCGGCCGTCACCATGGTCGCGGCATGGATGAGCGCGGAGACCGGTGTCGGGCCTTCCATGGCGTCCGGCAGCCAGGTATGCAGGCCGATCTGCGCCGACTTGCCCATGGCGCCGATGAAGAGCAGCAGGCAGATGGTGGTCAGCGTGTCGAACTGCCAGCTCAGGAAATGGATGTTGGTGCCCACGAATTCCTGCGCCCGCTCGAACACCACGCCGTATTCAACGCTGCCGAAGACCATGAAGATGGCGAAGATGCCGAGTGCGAAACCGAAGTCACCCACGCGGTTGACCAGGAACGCCTTGATGGCCGCGGCATTGGCCGAGGGCTTCTTGTACCAGAAGCCGATCAGCAGATAGGAGGCCAGGCCCACGCCTTCCCAGCCGAAGAAGAGCTGCAGGAAATTGTCGGACGTCACCAGCATCAGCATGGCGAAGGTGAAAAGCGACAGGTAGGCCATGAAGCGCGGCTTGTGCGGATCATGCTCCATGTAGCCCACGGAATAGACGTGCACCACCGAGCTGACCAGCGTCACCACCACCAGCATGACGGCGGTGAGCGTGTCCACCATGATGGACCAGTTGGCGGCAAAGCCGTCGGAATCGATCCAGCGGAGGACCGTGATATGCACGTCCGCGCCGCCCAGCGCCACCTGCGAGAAGGCGATGACCGAAAGAACGGCCGAGAGGATGACCGCGCCGCAGGTGACCACCTGCGCGCCCCGATCACCGATGCGCCGGCCCAGAAGCCCCGCGACGGCCGCCGCCAGGAGGGGCAGGAAAACAATGAGAGAGTACATGCCCCCTTACCCCTTCATCACATTGATTTCGGAAACCTCGATATTGCCGCGGTTCCGGAAGTAGACGACGAGAATGGCCAGCCCGATGGCCGCCTCGGCGGCGGCCACGGTGAGGATGAACATGGCGAATACCTGTCCCACCAGATCGCCGAGGAAGCTGGAGAAGGCCACCAGGTTGATGTTGACCGACAGCAGCATCAATTCGACCGACATCAGGATGACGATGACGTTCTTGCGGTTCAGGAAGATGCCGAAGACCCCGAGTGTGAAGAGGATCGCGGCGACGGTGAGATAATGGCCAAGACCGATATCCATGAGCTCAGGCCCCCTGCCCCGGTTCGACTTTCTTGATTTCGATATCGGTGCCGCGCCGCGCCACCTGACGGCCGATATTCTGGCGCTTCACGCCCGGCCGCTGGCGATGGGTCAGCACGATGGCGCCGATCATGGCGATGAGCAGGATCATGCCCGCCCCCTCGAAGAGGAAGGCGTAATCCGTATAGAACAGAAGCCCCAGCGCCTGGGTGTTGGTCACACCATCCGGCGTCGGCGCCTGCGCCACCGCCTTGACCGCCGGGCTGAAATACCAGCCGCCCAGCACGATCACCAGCTCGCCCAGCAGCACCAGCCCGATCAACCCGCCAACGGGCAGGTAATTGGCGAAGCCCTGCCTCAGCTTCTGGAAATTGATGTCCAGCATCATCACGACGAAGAGGAAGAGCACCGCCACCGCGCCCACATAGACGATGACCAGGATCATCGCCAGGAACTCGGCGCCCAGGAGCACGAAGAGACCGGCCGCGTTGAAGAAGGCCAGGATGAGGTAGAGCACGGAGTGCACCGGATTGCGCGCCGTGATGACCATCAGGCCCGAGGCCACGGTGATGATGGAAAACAGATAGAAGGCCAGGGCTTCAACGGTCATACGTGAGCCCTCCTTCGATATGTCTGTGCCCCTTGGGGCTGCTGGCGCAAGTCAACGTCTCGCTCCCTCTTGATATCCTCGTCACTGGCGATCACCGATACGGCGCGTCAGCGGCAATGTTTGCGGCGATTTCGCGCTCCCAACGGTCTCCGTTGGCGAGCAGCTTCTCCTTGTTGTAGAGCAGCTCTTCGCGCGTCTCCGTCGAAAATTCGAAGTTCGGACCTTCCACGATGGCGTCCACCGGGCAGGCTTCCTGGCACAGGCCGCAATAGATGCACTTCACCATGTCGATGTCGTAGCGCGTGGTGCGGCGGCTGCCGTCCTCGCGCGGTTCGGACTCGATGGTGATGGCAAGCGCCGGGCAAATGGCCTCGCACAGCTTGCAGGCGATGCACCGCTCCTCGCCGTTGGGATAGCGCCTGAGCGCATGTTCGCCCCTGAAGCGCGGGCTCAGCGGCCCCTTCTCATAGGGGTAGTTCACCGTCGCCTTGGGACGGAAGAAATATTTCAGCGTCAGCCACATCGCCGAGACGAATTCGCCCAGCAGGAAGGCCCGCGCCGTTCTGTCCAAAACTGCCATCTGAATGCCAGCCTTTCTCAATCAGTCGGGCAATAGGTCGAAGATGACCAGGAAGCCCGCCGTCGCCACCACCCAGAAGAGGGACAACGGCAAGAACACTTTCCAGCCCAGGCGCATCAGCTGGTCGTAGCGATACCGCGGGACCGATGCCTTGACCCAGGCCATGACAAAGAACAGGAACCACACCTTGAGGCCGAACCAGATCCACCCCGGAATGATGTAGAGGGGCGCCCAGTCGAAGGGCGGCAGCCAGCCCCCGAGGAAGAGGATGGAGGTCAGTGCGCACATCAGCAGGATGTTGGAATATTCACCCAGCCAGAAGAGCGCGAAGGCCATGGAGGAATATTCCACCTGATAGCCGGCCACCAGCTCGGCTTCCGCTTCCGGAAGGTCGAAGGGCGGGCGGTTGGTTTCCGCCAGCGCCGAGATGAAGAAGACGATCATCATCGGAAAGAGCGGCGTGAACCAGTAGCCGTTGACGCCCAGGAACACGCCCTGCTGCGCCATCACCACGTCGCTGAGGTTCAGAGAACCGACGCACATCAGGACGGTGAGGATCACAAAACCGATGGAGACCTCGTAAGAGACCATCTGCGCCGCCGAGCGCAGGCCGCCTAAGAACGCATAGCGCGAGTTGGAGGCCCAGCCCGACATGATGATGCCGTAAACGCCCAGCGACGAGACGGCGAAGATATAGAGAATCCCCACATTGATATTGGAGACCACCATATCCTTGTCGAACGGGATCACCGCCCAGCCGATGAGGGCCAGCGTGAAGGTGATGATGGGCGCGATGAAGAAGACGCCCTTGTTGGCACCCGCCGGCACCACCGTTTCCTTGAGCAGGAGCTTCAGGCCGTCGGCAAAGCTCTGCAGCAGGCCCCAGGGTCCCACCACGTTGGGCCCGCGCCGCATCTGCATGGCGGCCCAGACCTTGCGGTCGATATAGACGGCAAAGGCCACGGAAAGGAGCAGCGGCACGATGATGGCGACGATCTGCAGCAGGATCAGCACCAGATACTGGGTCCAGTCCGGCAGTCCGCCAAAGATGGCTTGGAAAACTACATTATCCATTGGTGCCCGTCGCCCCCTCGGAATCTGCCCGCATCGCCACGCTGCATTCCTCCATGGTCCGGGAGGCCCGCGCGATGGGATTGGTCTTGTAGAAATCGCCGATGGGTGAGGTGAACCCGTCGTCCGCCACCTTGCCGGCCTTGCCGAAGGTGCCCCATTCGGCCGGGGCGACCTGGTCGATGACGTTCAGATGGGCTGCGTCCGCCGCCATGGCCTGGCGCAGCGCGCCCAGCGTGTCATAGGGCAGCTTCTCCTCGCCCACGAATTCAGAGAGCGCGCGGAGAATGGTCCAGTTCTCCCGCGCGTCGCCCGGCGGCTGCACGGAGCGCAGGCTCCGCTGCACCCGCCCTTCGGTGCTGACCCAGGTGCCGGACAGCTCGGTATAGGCGGCACCGGGCAGAATGACGTCGGCATATGTCACGCCCTGGTCGCCATGGGTGCCCATATAGACCACGAAGGGCTTGTCCAGCGCCGAAAGGTCGCCCTCGTCCACCCCCATGTTGAAGACGAATTCGATGTCGCCCGAAGCGGCGCCTTCGAGAATGGCCGTGAAGTCCCGACCGCCCTTGCCCGGCACGAAGCCGAGGTCCAGCGCGCCCACGCGGCCGGCGGCGGTATGCAGCATGTTGAAGCCGTTCCAGCCCTCCTTCACCATGCCGAAATCCTCGGCGATCTGGCGGGCCAGGGCCAGGATGGCCGGGCCGTCGGCCCGGGCGAGCGCCCCCTGCCCGATGATCAGCATGGGCCGCTCGGCCCCCTTCAGGATCTTCGAGAAGGCGTTCTTGCCCTCGGCGATCTCGGTCAGCGTGGCCGGACCGGCGCCCAGATATTCGGCGCCATAGGTCAGGTTCACCGGCTGGCCGACAACGCCGACCTTGAAGCCGCCCCGCCCGAAGCGCTTGCGCAGGCGGGTGTTGATGATGGGCGCTTCATGGCGCGGGTTGGCGCCGATGATGAGGCAGGCATCCGCCTCCTCGATGCCGGCGATGGTGGTGTTGAAGAGATAGCCGGCGCGGCTGCGCGGATCGATCCGGGCGCCGTCCACCCGGCAATCCAGGTTGGGAGAGCCGAGGCCGGTCATCAGGTCCTTGAGGGCCTTCACCGCCTCGGTTTCCATCAGGTCGCCGGCGAGCGCGGCCATCTTCGAGCCGTCCATGCCCTTCAGCTTCTTGGCGATGTGCTGGAAGGCCTCGGTCCATTCCGCTTCCTGCCACTTGCCCCGCACCTTGATGTAGGGCCGGTCCAGACGGCGGTAGCGCAGCCCGTCGCAGGCATAGCGCGTCTTGTCGGAAATCCATTCCTCGTTCACGTCCTCGTGCAGGCGCGGGAGGACGCGCATCACCTCCTGGCCGCGGGCGTCCACGCGGATATTGCTGCCCACGGCGTCCATGACGTCGACGCTCTCGGTCTTGGAAAGCTCCCACGGCCGCGCCTCGAAGGCATAGGGCTTGGAGGTCAGGGCCCCGACGGGGCAAAGGTCGATCACATTGGCCGACATTTCCGAGGCCAGCGTCTTCTGGAGATAGGTCGTGATCTCCATGTTCTCGCCGCGCCCCGTGGCCCCCAGATCCGGCACGCCGGCCACTTCGTCGGCGAAGCGGATGCAGCGCGTGCAGTGGATGCAGCGGGTCATGAAGGTCTTGATGAGCGGCCCCATGTATTTTTCTTCGACGGCGCGCTTGTTCTCGTCATAGCGGCTGGACCCGCGCCCGTAGGCCATGGTCTGGTCCTGCAGGTCGCATTCGCCGCCCTGGTCGCAGATGGGGCAGTCGAGGGGATGGTTGATGAGCAGGAACTCCATCACCCCCTCGCGGGCCTTCTTCACCTTGGGCGTGTTGGTGTGGATCACCATCCCGTCGCCCGCCGGCATGGCGCAGCTGGCCACGGGCTTGGGCGATTTCTCCATTTCCACCAGGCACATGCGGCAATTGCCGGCAATGGACAGGCGCTCGTGATAGCAAAAGCGCGGAATTTCCACGCCCGCCGCCTCGCAGGCCTGCAGCACGGTCATGCCCGGCTCGACCGAGACTTCCTTACCGTCGATGGTTAGCGTCGGCATACGTTACTCCCTCAGGCCGCGACCGTGCGCTTTTCGCCCCGATGGACGATGCGCCGTTCGATTTCCGGCCGGAAATGGCGAATGAGACCCTGGATCGGCCAGGCGGCGGCGTCGCCCAGGGCGCAGATGGTGTGGCCCTCGATCTGGTAGCTGACATCGAGGAGCATGTCGATCTCCTCCACCTCGGCCTCGCCCTTGACCAGCCGCTCCATGACGCGCCACATCCAGCCCGTGCCCTCGCGGCAGGGTGTGCACTGGCCGCAGCTCTCGTGCTTGTAGAACTCGGAAAGCCGGGCGATGGCCTTCACCACGTCGGTGCTCTTGTCCATGACGATCACCGCCGCGGTCCCCAGGCCCGATTTCTCGGCCTTCAGGCTGTCGAAGTCCATCAGCACGGTGTCGCAGATGGATTTGGGCAGCAGCGGCACGGAAGAGCCGCCGGGAATGATGGCCAGCAGATTGTCCCAGCCGCCCGTGACACCGCCCGCATGCTTCTCGATGAGCTCCTTCAAGGGAATGCCCATCTCCTCTTCCACATTGCACGGATTGTTCACATGGCCGGAGATGCAGAACACCTTGGTGCCGGTATTGTTGGGCCGGCCGAGACCGGCGAACCAGGCCCCGCCACGCCTGAGAATCGTCGGCACGACGGCGATGCTCTCCACATTGTTCACGGTGGTCGGGCAGCCGAACACGCCCACATTGGCCGGGAACGGCGGCTTGAGGCGCGGCTGGCCCTTCTTGCCTTCCAGGCTCTCGATGAGCGCCGTCTCCTCGCCGCAGATATAGGCGCCGGCGCCACGGTGGACATAGACGTCGAAATCATAGCCCGACTTGCAGGCATTCTTGCCGATGAGCCCGGCCTCATACGCCTCGTCGATGGCGGCCTGCAGCGCCTCCGCCTCGCGGTAGAACTCGCCGCGGATATAGATATAGGCGGCCACCGCCTTCATGGCGAAACCGGCGATCAGGCAGCCTTCGATCAGCTTGTGCGGATCGTGGCGCATCATGTCCCGGTCCTTGCAGGTGCCGGGTTCGCCCTCGTCGGCATTCACCACGAGATAGGAGGGACGCGGATCGTCCTTGGGCATGAAGGACCATTTGAGGCCCGTCGGGAAGCCCGCGCCGCCCCGGCCCCGCAGCCCCGATTCCTTGACCTCGGAGATGATCCAGTCCGCCCCCTTTTCGAGAAGCGCCTTGGTGTTGTCCCAGTCGCCGCGCTTTTTCGCAGCCTCCAGGCCCCAATGCTCCGTGCCGTAGAGATTGGTGAAAATCCGGTCCTTATCCGCGAGCATCGCTGTCCTCCCCCTTCTTCGCACCCTTTTTGGGCGTGAGGGTTGTCAGGCCGCCGGCGGGCGCGGAGGTCTGCCGGTCGATCTG
>Ga0164243_10000954_pt1 | contig 50410 bp, 49 predicted proteins | sample OricompcompostOP_FD_108781 | JGI IMG/M metagenome (GOLD analysis project Ga0164243, IMG submission 108781) | Organic Plus compost microbial communities from Emeryville, California, USA - Original compost - Organic plus compost (OP) | ecosystem: Engineered > Solid waste > Mixed feedstock >... | reverse complement strand
GGTGGCCAGGCATTCGATCAGTTGCTCCGCGTAGTCGCGGCCGTGCGGCAGCCGTGAGAACAGCGAGCGCGCCGTCTGGTCGGCGGGGACGATGTAGGACTCCTCGAAGAAGACCGCGCTGACTGCTTCATGGTTCATGGTTGTGGGTGCGGTGATGACCGGAGAAGCGAATGCCTCCGATCCACCGATGCTCCCGTGCAGCGGTCTGGCCGCAAACCCGCCGCAGCGTGCCCTGGCGCGCTGCGGCGGGTTTGCGGCTGGCATGCATGTGAAAACGCGCGCGGCAGACCTGCCGCGCGCGTCGCGCTATCGAAAAGGCCCCGGCCAACCCCGAAAGGTCAGCCGGGGCATGCCACGTCAAGCGGCTTCGGCCAATTCCTGCGTTTCTTCGGCGTTCTCGTCATCGGCCGCCGCCGCAGGCTCCTGCGCCTCGTCCTGCGTTGCGGCGGCTTCTGGCGCGCGGAACATCGGCGGCAGCCAGCCGCTGCCTGCGGCCAGCCGCTCGGCCTCGGCGGCGATCTGCGCCTTCTTGAGCTTGGCGAGCCGGTGCACTTCACCCGGGGCGAACACCTGCACGGCTTCCAGCGCCTTGGCCTTGGACACGTGCTCGAAGTAGCCCGCAGCGGTCGGCGTCCACCACTGCCCCATGTCCAGGCCCACGGCTTGCGCCAGCAGTGCCGCAGGCCGGTCGCCTTCGCGCGAGGTGATCGCGCTGACGGTGAAGCCGACGCACACCGCCAGCAGCGACAGCAGTTCGGACTGCGGCATCGCCAGCAACTCGGCGAACAGCGCTTCCGGATCCTCGGGCAGGCGCTGGCCCCAGGCCTCCCGCACCTTGCGCATGCCCACAGCGGCCGGGGCCTCGGCCACGTCCGGCGCGTGCTGCTCCAGACGATCCTGCGGGTCGGCGCTGACGTTCAGCGGCGAGCCGTGGTAGCCCTCCAGCACGATACGCTGCGCGAGCCGGTGCACCACGGCCACCAGCGCGACGTGCGGATGGCGCGCCACCTCGGCCTGCAAGGCAGCGGTGCGGTGCGCCGACAGGCGCCGCGCCAGCTTCTCGGAGATCGTCAGCGCGGGCGGCTCGCCCTCGGTCTGCTCCTGCGCGCCAGTCTCGCGCGCATCGTCCTCGGCTTCTGCGCCGCGCTGCTGCGTACGCAATGCCTTGGCCTCATCCTCGCGCAGCAGGCCGCGATGTACCACCACCGCGCCGTCGGAGTCGAGCGACACCACGGCCCCGGCCATCGGCACCACGCCCACGGGGTAGACCAGCAGCTTGCGCTCGATGGCGTCCAGGTCGTTGCCGATCGCATCCATTGCGTCCTGCAGCGCCTGCGCCTCGTCGTCGCCGATGGCTTCGTTCTCGTCGTCCAGCCGATCCTGCAGCTGGGCCTGCTCGGCTTCCAGCTTGGCGATGCGCTTGGCCTCTGCCTTGCCCGGCTCGCGCCGCGTGGCGCGCACGCGCTGGAAGCGGTGCAGGTCGGCGTAGGTGGCGCGCGGAGCTACATCCACCCAGCCCCAGCCCTCGGCGCGCACCTCGTCGGCCACTGCCGCGAGCTTGTCGCGGGCCAGCGTGTCCAGCAGCACGGCATCGGCAAGGAAAACGCCGCTATGCTCGTCGGCGAACAGGTCGCGCCGTGTGCCGCCGCCCGCCTGCTCATAGGTTTCCAGCCCGACGAACCGGGCCACCGGGTCGCGGCCCGCATCGATTTCCTCCTGCGTCAGGTGATCCCGCAGCGCATCGGGGCTGCGCTGCCACTGCGGCGAGTCGTAGAACGCGGCTTCCTGCGCCGCGTGGTCGTCGGTGATGGCAAGGGCCATCAACTGGTCCAGCGTCACGGCGTCGGCCCGATAGTCCGCCAGCAGCCGGGGCGAGACGTTGGCGAGCTTGAGGCGGCGCTGCACCACCAGCGGCGTCACGCCGAAGTCGGCTGCTATGTCCTCGACCGCGCGGCCCTCGGCCACCAGCGCGGCGAACGCCTCGAACTGGTCGGCAGGATGCATGGCCTCGCGCTGCACATTCTCGGTCAGGCTCACGGTGCGCGCGGCCGCATCGGGCACCAGCAGGCACGGCACCTCATGGTCTTTGGCGAGCTTGCGGCGCTTGACCAGCAGCTTGAGCGCGGCGAGGCGCCGCCGCCCAGCGACCACCTCGTAGTGCTCACCATCCGGCGACAGCACCACGGTAAGGTTTTGCAGCAGACCCACGCGGGCGATGCTCGCGGCCAGTTCGGGAATCGAGGTGCCGCCGCTCTTGCGCACGTTGCGCGAGGAAGGGCTCAGCCGCGACAGCGGGATCAGCAGCAGGTCCTGGCCCGCGCCGATGGCGGCCACGGTCTGCACGGCGGCAGTGATGGCGGTGGTTTCGTGATGGGTAGCGGTATTCATGGTGAAACTCCTGATGAATGAAGGAACGGACGTGCCAACGGAGGGAAGGAACAGAGGGGCCGTGTTGGCGTGAAGGCCCCTCCGCGTGGGCTCGGGCGGGGTTCAAGCCTTGAGGCGCTGCATGCCATCGGCAAGCAGCCACAGCGCGCGGTTCAGGCGCAGGTTCTGGTCGATGCCCTGCACGGGCCGGGTGTGCTGGCGGCGGCCGTTGGCCGTGCGGGCGGGCAGGCCGCCCTGGGTCAGGTTCTCCTGCGTGCGGTTGAACACGCTCCACAGGTCGGGGCGGTTGTCCTCGAAGCGGCGCGGGGCCAGCACCTGCGCCTCGGTGATGGGTGCGGGCTTGGCGGGGTCGTCGTACTTGAGGGCCAGCGCGGCACGCGCGAACACTTCGGCTTCGCCGCCATCCAGCGTGATGGCCCGCATGGCATCGCGCGATGCCTGCGCCTGTCCGAAGCCATCCAGCACCTCATAGGCGCCCTCGATCACGTGGTCCGCCACGTCGCCCTTGTGGGGCACGCGCACGTCCGCCACGGTGTCCCCGCAAACGAGCCCGTTCATGCAGACGAAACGGAGCATTCCCGCCAGCATCTGGTAGCTGCTGCTACCGTCGTGCGAGTTCAGCAGGATGATTTCGTTGGCCTCGCGGCCATTGATCTGGCTGGCATGGCGCAGCCGCAGCATGTGCTTGGTGAAGTCGCGCCGCCCTTCCTGCCGCACGCGGGTCTGGCACACCATGAAGGGCTGGAAGCCTTCGCCGCGCAGCTTGTGCAGCACCGTGGCGGTGGGGATGTAGCTGTAGCGGTGCGAGCGGCTGTCGTGCGGCGCCTCCGCGAAGATGGACGGGGCCACCGTCCTGATCTGGTCATCCGACAAGGGATGTTCCGAGCGCAGCACCGGCGAACGCGGTGCGAAACGGGAAGCGAGTTGCATGGTCTTTCTCCAATGAAGTTGGCTGTTGAAGAACCCCCACCGGATTCCTAGATTCAGAGCCCTCTTCGGACTCCGGTGGGGTCGGCGCAAAGACCCAGGTCGCCTCGTTGCCACCGTCTTTCCTGAGTTCATCGCCCGCGACGAAAAGAGACCGGGGCCATGTGCCGTCAAGGAAGAAAGCGCCGGGTGTGGGGCGGCCCGCAGCGCAGCGAGGACACGGCCCGGCGCGCCTTGACGGCACATGGCCGCGGGCTACAGTCGCGAGAAAGGCGATGGATTCGGGAAAGATGGCCTGACGGGCAATGACCGCGGTTGGCGCGGACACCACGCAAGCGAAGCGCGCAGCGCCGCCAGGCGCGAAGGTCGATCAGGCGCAGCCTGGTCGGCGGTCTTGAAGGGGCGCCAAGCGCAGCGCGGCGGGGATGGGCTGACCAGCCGATCCCCTGGAGGCAAGCGCAGCGCGCAGGCCCGCGCCTTCGACATGAGATGCAGCAAAGAAAAAGCGCCGCGCCCGCGATAAGCGGGCGCGGCGCATGACGCCTCAGTGAACGATCAGCTCGCCGCCGGCGGCACCATCGCCTGCAACTGCTCGATGACGCCCGGCTCGACGAAGACGCAAGCCTGGTTGGCCTCGATCGGCACGTTGAACACCTGGGCGAACACGTGGCGCTTGATGTGCGCCAGCCGGCCCGTGCGATAGGCCTGCTCGGGCTTCAGGCGGCCACCGGGCGAGCCGCTGCGCTGCGGATCGCACTCGACCAGCGCGACGAAGCCGTCGTCGGCCAGCTTCTGGTGTTCGGCGCACAGGCCCCAGCCCGTCGTCGTGTGGCGCTCCATGCTCGCGCGCAGGCGCTTGTCCAGCAGGATGGCGCCGGTGTCGAAAGCCACGCCGCAGACCAGGCAGACGTGTTGTTCCATCGAAACATGCGATTTGTCGTTCATGACGATCTCCGGTTGCTCGGGCGGAATTGCCCGGAACCGGCACCGGCACGCCGCAGCGCAGCGGTCACAGGTTCGAAGACGGCCGACAGGACGCCAGCGTGCAAGGCACGCGCAGACCTTGAGCGCGAGAACGGTGTGCAAGGATGAAGGGAACCAGCAAGCCAGCCCACCACGCACCTCTTTTGTATTGGCAAGCGCAGCGCGCAGGCCTCAAGGGCCGGAGGTGTCAGGGATCAAAGCCGGATGGCCGCGACTCGGCACGAGACGCGGGGCGTAGCCCGCGAGCCCGACGGCGGTACGCCGAGACACCATAATGTTTCTACTTGAAACATCGAATGTCGCTCTACCCCATTCCGCGATCAGGTGGATGCCTTCTGGACGGCAAGACAGCGACGACTGGAGGAGACCCATGTCGATACTGCAGGAAATACTGGACTGGACGAAGGCATTGCCTGCTTGGCAGAGCGATGCCGTGGCACGCCTTCTGGCCAAGCAGACACTCACGATAGAAGACCAGGACGACTTGTTCGCGTTGCTGAAGGCCGCGCATGGCATCCCGGATCCCAAGGACCGCAAGCCCCAGCCGCTCACAGCCGAGCAGATTCCAGCTCCGGTCAAGGTGACGACCCACGTTGAACTGCATGCCATGAGGAACATGCGGCATGTCAATGCGATTGCCGAGAATCAACATCTGCCTTTCGGCGCTTCCGGGATGACAGTCATCTACGGTGATAACGGCTCGGGCAAATCGGGATACTCGCGCGTTCTCAAGCGCGCATGCCGTGCGCGAGATCGGACGGAGCCGATTCATCCGAACGCCAATCTGCCTGCAGGAAAGGCCGGCACTCCCGAAGCCATCTTCCAGATTGCCATCGACGGAGTTGCGCAGGATGCACACTGGGTGCATGGAAAGCCGGCTCCGGCTGCGCTGTCATCGTTTGCAATTTTCGACTCGCGCTGCGCTCGCGCGTACCTCGACAGCGAAGACGATTTTTCCTATGTGCCCTACGGGCTCGATGTGTTCGAGGGACTGGCGAAGGTCTGCAAGCAGCTCAAGACGGCCGTAGAGACTGAGCATGCACATTCCGCAGCCGATCTCACCGCGTTCGCGCCCCTGCAGGGCGACACGCCCGTCGGCAAGCTGATCGCGTCTCTTTCTGCCAAAACGACCCAAGCCGAAATTGATGCCCTCGCCACGTTGACCCCGGAGGAGCTTGCCCAGCATGCGTCCCTGGACAAGAGCTTGAAAGAGAACAATCCGAAGGAGAAAGCAACGCAACTGCGCTTGCGTGCCCGTCGCGTGGCGGCCATTGCGGCGAATGCGGCCAACAAAGGCGCGCTGGTGGATCAAGCCGTTGTCGCCAAAATGAAGGGTCTGGCGGACAGCTATCGCACGGCGCAAGCTGCGGCCGCGCTCGCGGCGAAGCAATTCAAGGAAGGTGAGAATTTGCTGCCGGGCACCGGCGGCGAGGCATGGCGCGAACTTTTCGATGCAGCCCGCAAGTTCGCGGTCGAATCCCATCCGGACAAGGCGTTTCCCGATCTGGGCGCGGAAGCACCTTGCCCTCTTTGCCAGCAACCTCTCGCCGAAGGTTCCGCCCGCTTGCTGCGCTTCGAAGCCTTCATTCAACAAGAAGCGGAGAAGACATCCCAAGCGCGCCGTGTCGCTTTGTACGCCGAATACAAACCGTTCATTGCGCAGATGCTGACACTGAACCTTGATGATGTGACGCATGGAGAGATCGAGACCCTGGACCCGCAACTGGCCGCCGATGCCAAGGCATTCGAGCCTCTCCTGACAGCTCGCCAAGAGGCCATCAAAGCAGCCGTGCTCTCGCACCAGTGGGACAGCCTGGATCAGGCCCTGGTCAGTCCGGCAGAGCGGCTTCAGGCGCTCGCGAACAAGCTGAATGCCGAAGCCGAGACTTTGGAAAAGGCATCGGATGAGAAGGCCCGCGCGGCTTTGCAGAAGCAGTTCGTGGAACTGGATGCACGGGTTCGGCTTAGCCAGATCAAGGATGCCGTCGTCACGGCCGTCGCTCGGCTCGCCCACCAAGCCAAACTCACGAAATGCCTGGCGGCCGTGAAGACCAATGCCATCTCGTTGAAGGCATCGGAACTGGCGGAGAAGGTGGTGTCCAAGGAACTGGCCGAGGCGCTGAACCGTGAGTTCAAGGCGCTGGGCGTTGGAACACTGCGGGTTACGCTGCAGAGCCGTTCGGACCGGGGTAAAGCCCTGCACAAACTTAAACTGGAACTGCCGCAAAGCCGCAGTCCGGGCGACATCCTGAGCGAGGGAGAACAACGCGCAATCGCGATCGGCTCCTTCCTGGCCGAGGTGGGCCTGAGCGGGGGCAAGGGCGGTATCGTGTTTGATGATCCAGTGTCATCCCTCGATCACCGCCGGCGTGAGCGTGTCGCGAGGCGCCTGGCCATCGAGGCAGCACAACGCCAAGTCATCGTATTCACCCATGACATCTATTTCCTGTGCCTGCTCGCCGAGGAGGCGAAATTGGCCGGCGTCCCAATTGCCACCCAAAGCCTGATCCGACGCGCCGAAGGTTTTGGGATTGCCGATCCGGATCTCCCGTTCGAGGGAAAGACCGCGAGCAAGCGGATCGGTGCCCTGAAGGCCCACCATCAAACCATCGCCAAGCTCCACAAGGACGGCGAAGAACAGGAATGCCGGAAACAGACCGTTGAAGCCTATTTCCGTTTGCGCATGGCGTGGGAGCGCGCCGTCGAGGAGGTGTTGCTGCGTGAGGTCATCCTTCGCTTCCGAAAAGGTGTCGAGACCCAGCGGCTGGTAGGTGTGGTGGTCGAAGATGACGACTACGCCCAGGTGAATGCGGGCATGGCGAAGTGCTCCAACTATGCGCACGACAAAGCGCTCATGGGTGGCGTCGCCATCCCGGAACCTGATGAACTCCTCGCCGACATCATGGCGCTGGAAACATGGCGAGGGCAGATCGAGAAGAGAACCGCAGACACGATCAAGAAGCGCAAGGCCGGACCTGCGGCAATACAGACCGCAGCGGCACCATAGGCCGCGCTCTCAAACACGGCTCTCCTTCCACGCTCGTCTGCGCTCATGCACGCCCACGCGAGTTTCGCGCTCATCCTGCCGTTCGGACAATTCGATTCAGACAAGGCCGTCCCCCCCTGCACCGACGGCCTGCGTTGAACGGAGGCCATCATGGGCAGCGCCAACCAGCGGGTGCTCGTCAAGCGTTTTGCTGAGGTCACGGGCTACAGCGAAAACGCCGCGCATCACCAAGTCGAGAACGACACGGGCACAGGCCTCGCGCTGTTTGACGATCGGCGAGGCGGTGCGGCATGACCGACGAAACGATCAACGCCGAACAGTGCGCCGAACTGCTGCACTGCACCGAGCAGCGCATCGAGGAACTCACCCGCACCGGCGAGTTGCCGGGGATGAAATTCGGTCGCGGCTGGATCTACGTGAAGGCCGACCTGCTGGCCTACATCGCCGAGCGCGCCCGGAAAGAGGCGGAAGAGCGGCGCCAGGATCTCAATGCAAGAAAGTCGGTCCCGCGCCTGGACATCCCGCTCAAGCCTCGACGGCAGACGCCTCCACCGCTGCCAGTGCCGCTGCTGGCCAAAGCCGTTGAGCAAGGTCCACGCCCCTGAAGCTGGCATAGCGCTGGGCCATCACCGAGCCCGGCTTCCATCCCATGATCTTGTTCAGTTCCTCCAGACGGAACAGATCGCGCCCGTCCGCGTCCTTCAGCTCCAGCCACCGGCAAGTCGCTTCGTGCCTCAAATCGTGTTCGTGGAGGCCCACGATGTCCATGTACTCAAAGGCGATCCTGAAGCGGAAAGACAGCCGCTGGCTGGTCCGCGCCAAGCCCTTTTTCCCATCCTCGATTCCTTCCTCATGGAGGAACGGGAAGATGTGTGCGCGAGGCTCAAAGGGCTGCCGCGTTGCAAAGTATGAGGAAAGCGCCTGGTGCACTTCTGGGCGCATGGGCACATCCCGAAAAGAAATCTTGCCCCGCCACTGCTTCGTCTCCTGGACGTGAATCACCTTGTTCGCCATGTCCACCTGCCCCCTGGTCAGCGTGTACGCTTCCCTCAGCCGCAGCCCGGTGTTCAGGATCAACAGATACAGAGTCAGCAGCGCATCGCCGCCCTTGAGTTCCAGGCCGCGCGCACGGTCCGGCCGCTCATAGCCCGACAGCACCGCCACGATCTTCTCGTGCTCCCCTGGCAGGAGGCGCCTATCGCGCGCGACATTCACCTTCACCTTGCCACCCTTGGCCTGCACCATCTGGGCATCCACGTCGGAATAGGTCGAGTAGCCCTTAGGGAGCAACTTCACCGGGTTGCTGATCTTCACGTCCACGTTATGGCGCAGGTACTCGTCGATGGCGCGGCCGAGTGCCTGGATGCGATGCTTGATGGACGCAGGCGACAGGTTCTTGTCCACCTTCAGGGTGCGCAGATAGCCGGTCAGCCACTTGTAGTTGGCATCCGAGAACCGTATCGACCCCACCTCGCGCGTCACCGTCTTGAGGGTGAGGATCTGCGAAGGTGCCGCGAAGCCGCTGTCCGACCACGCGCCAAGAATGCGCGACAAGCGCACGCCCTCGCCGGGGGACGTGGGAACGGTCAGTTCCGCCGGCGGCGGGATGTCCGCGTGCTTCATCAGCTTCCACTGCTGCCCGTAGGCAATGGCTTCAGCTTCCGTGTCGAAGGTGAAGTATTTGCGCCCGTTCGGGAGCGATGGGTGCCTGAGCCCTATCTCCCACTTCCCGGAAGGCTTGAGTCGAGGTTTTGCCATGCCACATCTCCATCGTGCCAACGAGATGGATCATCGCATGGTTTGATCGAGTCTCAGCCGCCATTTTGTGGCGGCTGGGGGTCTATTTGAGGCGCTTCTCAGACTTCATATATTTCGTAAATTGTTGATTTATAAGTATTTAAAAAATTGGTGTACACACATCAATCAGCTACAAGATCGAACTCATCCAGCGCGACTTCGAGGCCGAGGGCGGCGGGCTGCGCTGAACGCTGTCTTCAGGGCAGGACCACCGTGCCCTGGTGGAACACCGCCTGCCAGCCCTCGCCCGCGCGGCGCCAGCGCGTGCTGCGCAGCGTGACACGTCCTGGTTGCTCCAGCGTGTACGTCAACAGGCAGTGGTCCGGGCCCAGTTCGCGCACGTGCCAGTCGCGCGTGATCCACGCCTCCTCCGGCGGCTTGGCGGCGCGCTGCGACAACACCTCCAGGCAGAAGTCGCGGCTGTAGCGCCGGCCGGAGGCGCCGATCTCCCAGAAGTCCGGCGCGACGATGCGGCCGAAGTCTTCCGGCGTCGCCGCATGCGAGGCCGCGTGGAAGCGGTCCTCCATGGAACGCAGCTCGGCCAGCAGCGGCTGCAGCCGTTCGGGCGTGTCGAGCTCGGGCGCCATGCGGCAGGGCCGGCTCAGGCCGGCGCGCCCAGGATCAGCTGCGTCTGCGTCACCACCGCGCACAGCCGCCCCTCGGCATTGGTGATCGTGGTCTGCCAGACGTGGGTGGTGCGTCCGCGGTGCAGCGCGATGCTCTCGCCGCGCACGCGCGTGCCGACCTTCGCACCGGCGATGAACTTGGTGCTCGAATCGGTGGTGGTGGTGCGCTGGCCGGCCGCCAGGTTCACCACCGTACCCACCGCGCCCAGCGTGTCGGCGAAGGCCATGTAGGCGCCGCCGTGCAGGATGCCGCCGGAGGTGCACAGGTCGGGCCGCACCGCCATCTCCGCCACGATGCGCTCGGGCGCGGCCTCCAGCAGCGTCACGCCCATCAGGCCGGGGAACAGGGGCTGCAGCAGCGTCTGCAGGCCGGCGAGGTCTTTCATCGGTGCGTTCTCCTTGTGGGTGCCGTCAGCAGCCCAGCGCATCGGCCAGCGCGCCGATGTCCTGCACGTGCAGGTCGTTGCCCGGCTGCGGCGAGACGTCCTTCGGCTTCGCGGCGCCGAATTCCAGCGGCCGCTCGATGTAGGCGGTGGCCAGGCCGCACACGCGCGCGGCGGCCAGGTCGTCGTGGTGCGCGGCCGCCAGCATCACCTGGCTGGGCGCCACGTCGAAGACCGCGGCCACGCCCAGGTAGGTGCGCGGATCGGGCTTGTAGGCCTTGAACACCTCGGCCGAGAGGATGCAGTCCCAGGGCAGGCCGCCGCGCTTGGCCATCTCGGTCAGCAGGCCGATGTTGCCGTTCGAGAGCGTGCAGACCGTGTACCGGCGCCGGAGCCGCGCCAGGCCCTCGGCCGCATCGGGCCAGGGCGGCAGGCGGTGCCAGGCGAGGTTGAGTTCGCGCCGCGCCTCGGCGTCGAGCCGGTCGGCCACGTCGAAGTCGCGCAGCACGGTCTCGAGGATGCCGCGGTGCAGTTCGTCGATGAGGGTGAAGCCGCCCTCGCCCGCCGCCATGCGCTCCATCACGCCGCGCATGGCGGGCTGGTAGCCGGCGCGCCAGGCGAACGCGAAAGCCTCGGCGTCCACGCCGGGCAGCATGCGGCGCACTTCGGCGGCGATGCCGCCGTGCCAGTCCACCACGGTGCCGAAGACGTCGAAGGCGACGACCTTCAGCGCGCCGGGCTCGAAGGCAGCCGGCGCCACGGCAGCGATCATCGCGCCAGCGCCGACGCCTCGCGCGCCAGCGCCTCGATGCGGCCCCAGTCCTTGGCCGCGATCGCGTCGGTCGGCACGATCCACGAGCCGCCCACGCAGGCCACGTTGGGCAGCGCCAGGAACTCGTGCGCGTTGCCGGCGTGCACGCCGCCGGTGGGGCAGAACTTCACGTCGCCGAAGGGGCCCTGCCAGGCCTTGAGCATCGCCACGCCGCCGGCCTGGACGGCGGGGAAGAACTTCAGCTCGGTGTAGCCGTCCTCCTGCGCCAGCATGATCTCGCTGCCGGTGGCCACGCCGGGCAACAGCGGCAGGCCCAGGTCGTGGCAGGCCTTGCCGACGGCGCGCGTGTAGCCGGGGCTGACGCCGAAGCGCGCGCCGGCCAGGGCCGAGGCCTGCGCGTCGGCCGCGCTGCGGATGGTGCCGGCGCCGGGCACCGCCTCGGGCACCTCCTTGGCGATGGCCTCGATGCATTCCAGCGCCTCGCGCGTGCGCAGCGTCACCTCCAGCATGCGGATGCCGCCGGCCACCAGCGCGCGCGCCAGCGGCACGGCGTCGCCCACGTCGTGCAGCACGATCACGGGGACGACGGGCGCGTCGCGCATCACGTCCAGCGCGGTGAGCTCGGTCGAGGGGGCGTCGGGGTTCACAGCCATGTGCAGGCTCCTTGTTCAGCAGTCGTTGCGTTGCGCCGCATGCCGGCGAAGAGTTCGCGGCCGAGGCCGTGGCCGTCCTCCTCGCGCTGCGCGCCGGTCATTGTCGCCAGCGGGCGGGCGTCCCACTCGTCCTTGGGCACCAGGGCCTCGAGCGTACCGGCCACGGCGTCGAGGCGGATCAGATCGCCGTCGCGCACCTTCGCCAGCGGGCCGCCGTCGGCCGCCTCGGGCGAGAGGTGGATGGCGGCCGGCACCTTGCCGGAGGCGCCGCTCATGCGCCCGTCGGTCACCAGCGCCACCTTGAAGCCCTTGCCCTGCAGCACCGACAGCGGCGGCGTGAGCTTGTGCAGCTCGGGCATGCCGTTGGCCTGCGGGCCCTGCCAACGCACCACGCAGACCACGTCGCGCTCCAGCTCGCCGGCGGCAAAGGCCTTCTGCAGCGCGCCCTGCGAATCGAACACGCGCGCCGGCGCCTCGACGACATGCCGGTCGTCGGGCACGGAGGACACCTTGATGACGCTGCGCCCGAGGTTGCCGGTGAGCAGCTTCAGGCCGCCGGTGGCGCTGAAGGGCTCGGCCGCGGGCCGCGCGACGTGGAGGTTACGCGAGGGCAGCGCGCTCTCCCAGTGCAGCACGCCCTCGGCCGAGGGCTCGCCGCGCATCGCCGGGATGTGCGCCCACTCGCCGATGCCGCCGGGGCGCACGGTGAGCACGTCGCCGTGCATCAGCCCCGCGCTCAGCAGCTCGCCGATGACGAAGCCCGGGCCGCCGGCGGCCTGGAACTCGTTCACGTCGGCCGTGCCGTTGGGGTACACGCGGGTGAGCAGCGGCACCACCTCCGACAGGCGCGAGAAGTCGTCCCAGTCGATCACGATGCCGGCCGCGCGCGCCACCGCGACCCAGTGGATCAGGTGGTTGGTGGAGCCGCCGGTGGCCAGCAGCGCCGCCATGGCGTTGACGATGCAGCGCTCGTCGACCAACTGGCCGATGGGCGGCACGGGATAGCGCTCCTGCGGCGTGACGCCGCTCATCGGCGTGCCCTGCCCCAGCACCGTGCGCACCGCCTCGCGCGTGAGCGCCTCGCGCATCGCGTCGCCCGGCTGGACGAAGGCGGTGCCCGGCACGTGCAGGCCCATCGCCTCCATCAGCATCTGGTTGCTGTTGGCGGTGCCGTAGAAGGTGCAGGTGCCGGGGGCGTGGTAGGCCTTCATCTCGGCGTCGAGCAGGCCCTCGCGGCCGACCAGGCCCTGCGCCGCCTGCTCGCGCACCTTGGCCTTGGCGCTGTTCGAGAGGCCCGAGGGCATCGGCCCGCCGGGCACGAAGACCATCGGCAGGTGGCCGAAGTGCAGCGCGCCGATCAGCAGGCCCGGCACGATCTTGTCGCAGATGCCCAGCAGCAGCGCGGCGTCGAACATGTCGTGCGTGAGCGCCACCGCCGTGCCCATCGCGATCACGTCGCGGCTGAACAGGCTCAGCTCCATGCCCGGCGTGCCCTGCGTCACGCCGTCGCACATGGCGGGCACGCCGCCGGCCACCTGCGCGGTGGCGCCCAGGCGGCGCGCCTCGTGCTTGATGACGTCGGGGTAGTGCTGGAAGGGCGCGTGCGCCGAGAGCATGTCGTTGTAGGCGGTGACGACGGCGATGTTGGGCGCGCGCTCGGTGACCACCTTGAACTTGTCGCTGGCCGGGATGCCGGCCACGGCATGCGCCACATTGGCGCAGCCCATGCGGTCGGAGCCGCGCTGGCGCGTGCGCATCTCGGCGACGCGCTGGAGGTAGGGCTCGCGCGAGGGGCGGCTGCGCTCGCGGATGCGCTCGGTGACGGCGAGCAGCGTGGGGTGGGTCTTTGTCATGGGGCGCGGGGCGATGGCTGGCAATGCCGCCCGGGAGTGGGCGGCAGGCGTATTCATCCTACCAATGAAGCGCGACGCGGCGCATACCGGCAGGCCCGCGCGGCGATACGCTGGCGCGGTCTTGCGGGCGGCGCCCCGGCGGGTCAGGCGCCCAGCCAGGCCAGCGCCTGCGCGCGCAGCTGCGGCAGCGGCGCCGCGGCCGGCACGGCCAGCACGTCGGGCTCGCCCACGGGCGATTCGAGCGCCTCGAACTGGCTGTCCACCAGGCTGGCGGGAAAGATGTGGGCCGGCGCCCTCGCCTGCACGCGGGCACGGGCCTCCTCGCGGCCGATCTCCAGGAAGACGAAGCGCAGCCGCGGCACGGCGGCGCGCAGGCGCTCGCGGTAGGCGCGCTTGAGGGCCGAGCAGCTCAGCACCGCGCCGCCGGGGTGCGCCGCCAGCTCGCGGGCCAGGCAGTCCAGCCAGCCGGCGCGGTCGGCGTCGTCCAGCGGCAGGCCGCTTCGCATCTTGCGGATGTTGTCCTGCGGATGGAAGGCGTCGCCCTCGATGAGCGGCAGGCCCAGCGCGCCGGCCAGCGCCTCGCCGAGGCTGGACTTGCCGCAGCCGGACACGCCCATCACCACCACCCAGGCCGGCGCCGGCAGGCGCCCGCAGAAAGCGGAACGCCCGGCGTCGGCCGGGCGTTCGCATGGCGTGCGGTGTTCGCTCACACCGTCTCAGTCGACCAGCCGGACCTCGACCCGGCGCGCCTGCGCGTTGCTGCCGCTGCCGGTGCTGACGGCGGGCTTTTCCAGCGTGATCTTCCCGGCCGGCACGCCCAGGCCGGCGAGCACGTCGCGCACCGTCTCGGCGCGCTTCCTCGCGAGCTGCTCGTTGACCGCCGCGTCGCCGGTGGTGTCGTGGAAGCCGGAGACGATCGCCTTGCGCCCGGACTCCACGCCCTTGAGCACGATCGCCAGCGCCTCGGCGGCGCCGGGCGCGATGTCGGCGCTGCCGGTGGCAAAGTAGAAGTTCACCGTGTCACCCTCGACGCGGATGCTCGCGCCCTCGGGCACGGTGGCCACCACCGTCTCGGTGATGACGGCCACGCTGGTGGCCGGCGCGCCGGCCGGCGCCGCGGCGCCCTCGGCGGCGCCCGCCTGCGGCAGCCCGTAGTGATAGACGGCCGCGCCCACCACGCTCAGGACGACGAGGGCAATGAGGGCGAAGATCAGCCCGAGCGCGAAGCGCTGCTGGCTGTCCTCGTCGGAACGCGTGGACATCGGATGGTCTCCCAGGGAAAGAGGACGGTAAATAATCGGTTCGTGAACCATGAGCGCGAAATTGTAGGCGCCGCGGCGCCGGGCCCCGCCGGGCCGGACCGGCTGCCCGCGCCCCTGCGCGACCCCCAGCCCCTGCTCGACCGGACGATCCACGAATGGGGCGGCCACCAGGACCTCTGGCTGTTCGGCTACGGCTCGCTGATCTGGCGGCCCGAGTTCGACTTCGCCGAGCGGCGCGCGGCCAGGGTGCACGGCTGGCACCGGGCGCTGAAGATGTGGAGCCGCGTCAACCGCGGCAGCCCCGACAACCCCGGCCTGGTGTTCGCGCTGCTGGCCGGCGGCAGCTGCCAGGGGCTGGTGTTCCGCGTGCCGGCCGTGCAGGGCCTGGAGACGCTGGGCCGCCTGTGGCTGCGCGAGATGCCCACCGGCGTGTACGACCCGCGCTGGCTGCACTGCATCACGCCGGGCGGGCCGGTGCGGGCGCTGGCCTTCACGCTCTCGCGCCGCAGCCCCAACTTCACCGGCACTCTGCCCGACGCGCGCTACCGCGAGATCTTCGCCAGCGCCGCCGGGCGCTACGGCACCTCGCTCGACTACGCGCGCCAGACCCTGGAGGAGCTGCGCCGCCACGGCATCCGCGACCAGGCCCTCGCGCGCCTGCTGCGGCTGGCCGGATCGCTCGAAGAGGCGGCATCGGCTGACGCGGCGGCGGCGGGCGGCGGGGCTACGCTGCATCTTTCCAGCCAGCCGGCTCCGGCCCGCCAGCCGCCTTCTTCATCCAACGGAAGCACCTGACATGATCCGCATGAATCCCCTCGCGACGGCCGCCGCCGTCATCGCCGCCGCGGCGGCGCTGTCGGCCTGCAGCGGCATGGGCACCGGCCGCGCCGCGGCCCGCGCCGACCTGCGGCCCACCGCGGCCGTCCAGCCCAACACGACCACCGGCACCGTCCGCTTCACCGCGCTGGACCACGGCGTGCGCGTGGCCGGCGAGGTGCGCGGCCTGCCGCCGGGCACCGAGCACGGCTTCCACATCCACGAGAAGGGCGACTGCGGCGACAACGGCAACGCCTCGGGCGGGCACTTCAACCCCGCCGGCGGCACGCACGGCAAGTTCGGCTCCGCCGGCACCCATGCGGGCGAACTGCCGAGCCTGGTGGCCGACGCGTCGGGCGTCGCGCGCTTCCGGGTCGACGTGCATGCGATCTCGCTGAACGAGGGCGCGGCCAACAACGTGGTCGGCCGCGCGCTGGTGGTGCACCGCGACCGCGACGACTTCACCACCCAGCCCGCCGGCAACTCCGGCCCGCGCATCGCCTGCGCGGTGATCGTGCCGGGCTGAGCGGCCGGGCGCCTACGAGGCGCCCCTGCCCTTCCTCCCATCCTTGGGCGCCGGCTTCCGGTTGACGTAGCTGGCGTTGCCCAGGCCGGTGCCGATGGTGAGCACCGCCCAGCGCTTGACGTCGCGCATGAAAGGCAGCTCCGACAGGCCCTGCACCACCGCGTCGTTGTGCATCAGCACCTGCGTCGGCGCCTCGCCGATGAGCGGCAGCTGCTCGCGCAGCGCCGTCGGCAGGTGGAAGCTGTCGGCCGCCCAGTTGCCCGGCAGGTTCTGCGCGCCGCGGGCGATGGTGCCGTCCTCGCGGATCAGCCCCGGGCAGGCGATGCCGACGAAGGGCGCCAGGCGGATGCGGTGGCGGCGGCTCCAGGCGATCATCTCCTGCAGCATGTTGACCAGCCCGTCCACCAGCGCGGTGCGGCTGGGCTCGTCGTCGGCGTGGCGCCACTTGATGCGCCGCGCGACCCGGGCGTGCGACAGGTCCTTCGCCTTGCCGCGGCGGAACTCGACGACGCCGCAGCGCACGTTGGTGCCGCCGATGTCCAGCGCCAGCAGCGCGTCGGCGTGCTCGGCGAAGTGCGGCGGCGCCAGGTGCACCCAGCCGATCAGGCCGCCGTCGTCCGCCTCGTGGCGCAGCCGCGCCAGTTCCACCGGCACGCCGTCCGCATGGCACAGCGCGGCCGCCTGCAGGATGGTGCGCTCGCCGACCTCGCTTTCGGAGAAGCCGCCGCCGATGACGACGCGGCGCACGCCCTTCCAGCTCTTCTGCCGCATGAAGCGGCGCACCACCTGCGCCAGTTCGTCGGCGAACACCTCGACCGAGCCGCGCAGCAGTTCCGCAGCCTGCCGGCCGGCCTTGCCGCGCAGGGCGCGGTCCAGCGTCTTCTTGCCGAGCTTGGCCGAGGGCCGCCGGCCCAGGGGGTCGGCATGGCCCTCGTCGCGCAGGCGGCGGCGCCGCTCGTCCAGCAGGCGGCGGAAGGCGGTCTGGCTGGCGCGGTCGCCGATGAAGCCGTCGTCGTCCTCCACCTCCAGGTTGTAGCCGGCGATGTCCACCAGCGGCAGCGCCGTCGGGCCGTGGTGCGCGCCGACGACGCTGGGTGCATGGGCCTTCTTCGTCATCGCCCGATGTTGCGCGGCGGCGGCGGCCGGCACGTGTAGGAGCACAGCGGCAGTGCGTTGCGGGGCCGGTCGCTAAACTGCCGCGATGCGCACCTGGCTGACGAAGGCCCTCGGCCTGCTGGCGATGCTGACGCTGGGCTTCGGCATGCACGGCGCCGCGGCGCAGGACGGCCGGCCGCTGGCCATCGGCTCGAAGCGCTTCACCGAGTCGTACATCCTGGCCGAGCTGCTGGCGCAGACCGCCGCGCCGCACCTGCCGGCGCGGCCCGTGGTGCGGCAGGGCCTGGGCAACACGGCCATCGTGTACGAGGCCCTGCGCTCGGGCGCGATCGACCTCTACGCCGAATACACCGGCACCATCTCGCAGGAGATCCTCAAGAGCCCCCGCCCGCTGTCGATGCAGGCCATGAACGAGGCGCTGCGCCCGCTGGGGCTGGGCGCGGCGGTGCCGCTGGGCTTCAACGACGGCTACGCCTTCGCCATGCGCGCCGACGCGGCGCAGCGCCTGGGCATCCGCACGCTGAGCGACCTGGCGAAGCACCCCGAACTGAAGCTGGGCCTGACCAACGAGTTCATCGGCCGCGCCGACGGCTGGCGCGGCGTGCAGTCGCACTACGGGCTGCCGCAGACGCCCACCGGCCTGGACCACGGCATCGCCTACGACGCCATCTCGGCCGGGCAGGTGGACGTGATCGACATCTACACCACCGACGCCAAGATCGGGCACCTGGGCCTGGCGGTGCTGGAGGACGACTGGGCCTACTTCCCGCGCTACGACGCGGTGCTGCTCTACCGGCTCGACGTGCCGCAGCGCTTCGCCTCGGCGTGGGCGGCGCTGCAGGCGCTGGCGGGCCGCATCGACGAGCCCGCGATGATCGGCATGAACGCGCGGGCGGAACTGGAGGGCGCCGGCTTCGAGGCGATCGCACGCGACTTCCTGGCCGCGCACGCAAGCGGCGCCGTGCCCGCTGCCGCCGCGGCCGGCCCGGGCGGTTTCATGGCCCGGCTGTTCGGCCCGGACCTGGGCCGGCTGGCGCGCGAGCACGTGCTGCTGGTGGCCGTGTCCACCGGCATCGCGGTGCTGCTGGGCGTGCCGCTGGCGGTGGCCGTGTTCCCGCATGCGCGGCTGCGGGCGCTGGTGCTGGCGGCCACCGGCCTGCTGCAGACGGTGCCCTCGCTGGCCCTGCTGGCGGCGCTGATCTCGCTGCTGGGCGCCATCGGCACCCTGCCCGCGCTGGTGGCGCTCACGCTGTACGCGCTGCTGCCCATCATGCGCAACACGGTGGCCGGCCTGGCCGAGGTGTCGGCGGGGCTGCGGCAGGCCGGCACCGCACTGGGCATGACGGGCGCGCAGAACCTGCGGCTGGTGCAACTGCCGCTCGCGCTGCCGACCCTGGTGGCCGGCGTGCGCATCGCCGCCACCATCGGCGTGGGCACCGCCACGCTGGCCGCCTTCATCGGCGCCGGCGGCTTCGGCGAGCGCATCGTGACGGGCCTGGCGCTCAACGACCGCGCCCTGCTGATGGCCGGTGCGCTGCCCGCCGCCGTGCTGGCGCTGGCGAGCGAACTGCTGTTCGAGGCGCTGGAATGGTGGCTGCGGCGCGGGCGGGGCTGAAGCCCGCCGCAGCGTGCCGCATCAGGCGTTGGTGTAGGCCGTCTTCACCGTGGTGAAGAACTCCTGCGCGTAGCGGCCCTGCTCGCGCGGGCCATAGCTGCTGCCCTTGCGCCCGCCGAAGGGCACGTGGTAGTCCACCCCCGCGGTGGGCAGGTTCACCATCACCATGCCGGCCTACGCGTGGCGCTTGAAGTGGGTCGCGTACTTCAGGCTCGTCGTCGCGATACCCGCCGACAGCCCGAACGGGGTGTCGTTGGCCACCGCCAGCGCCTCGTCATAGTCCTTCACCCGGATCACGCTGGCCACCGGCCCGAAGATCTCCTCGCGGTTGATGCGCATGCCGGGCGCCGACTCGCTGAACAGCGCCGGCGCCATGTAGTAGCCCTCGGTATCGCGCTTCAGGCGCTCGCCGCCCACGGCCAGCGTGGCGCCTTCGCTCCTGCCGATCTCCACGTAGCTCAGGTCCTGCTCGAGCTGCGACTGGCTGGAGACCGGCCCGATGTCCGTGCCCTGCGCCAGCGCGTCACCCACCTTGAGCTTCGCCATGCGCGCCTGCATCGCCTCGATGAACTTCGGGTAGATGCCCTCGGTGACGATCAGGCGGCTGGAGGCCGTGCAGCGCTGGCCGGTCGAATAGAAGGCGCTCTGCACGCACAACTCCACCGCCTGTGCGAGGTCGGCGTCGTCCAGCACCACCTGCGGGTTCTTGCCGCCCATCTCCAGCTGCACCTTCTTGTGCGTCTCGGCGCAGGCCACGGCGATGCGCCCGCCCACGCCCACCGAGCCGGTGAAGCTGACGGCATGGATGCCGGCGTGGTTGACCAGCGCGTCGCCGATCACGCTGCCGCGGCCCATCACCAGGTTGAACACCCCCGCCGGGATGCCCGAGCGGTGGATGATCTCGGCCAGCGCCCAGGCGCTGCCGGGCACCAGGTCGGCCGGCTTGAGCACCACGCAGTTGCCGAAGGCCAGCGCCGGGGCGATCTTCCAGGCGGGAATGGCGATGGGGAAGTTCCACGGCGTGATCAGGCCCACCACGCCCACGGGCTCGCGGGTGATCTCGATGCCGATGCCGGGGCGCACCGAGGGGATCGCCTCGCCCGCGAGGCGCAGGCACTCGCCGGCGAAGAACTTGAAGATCTGGCCGGCGCGCGCCGCCTCGCCGATGCCCTCGGCCTTCGTCTTGCCCTCCTCGCGCGCCAGCAGCGTGCCCAGCTCCTCCTTGCGCGCCAGGATCTCGTTGCCGATCTTCTCCAGCGCCTCCGAGCGGGCCTGGACGCCGCCGGTGGACCAGGCCGGGAAGGCCGCCGTCGCCGCGGCCACGGCGGCATCGACCTGCGCGGCGTCGCCCTGCGTGTAGCGGCCGATCACGTCCGACAGGTCGCTGGGATTGACGTTGGGGCTGTAGCCCGTGCCGGCGACCCACTCGCCATGGATCAGGTTGTTGAACTCGTTCACGGGCAATGTCCTCGTTGCTGCTGGAATGGGGCAGGCCTACACCGCCGCATGCGTCTCCACGTAGAGCGCGTAGAGCGAATGGCTGCTCGCCATGTAGAGCCGGTTGCGCTTGGGTCCGCCGAACGTCAGGTTGGCGCAGCGCTCGGGCAGGCGGATGAAGCCGATGGGCCGGCCGTCCTTGTCGAACACTTTAACGCCGTCCATCTCCTCGGGATGGCCCAGGGGCGGGTACGCCTTCATGCCGCCGCCGATGTCGGCCGGCTCGGAGGCCAGCGCGCCGCTGAAGCCCCAGCCGCACCAGAGGTTGCCGTCGCGGTCCACCTTGAAGCCGTCGAAGGCGCCGGGCCCGCCGGCGTCGATGAGCTTGGTCTTGTTCGACAGGCCGGTCCCGTCGGCCGAGACGTCGAAGCGCCACATGCTGCGGTTCGGCGTGCCCTTCCACTCGATCACGTACAGGTGCTTCTCGTCCGGCGAGAAGGCCAGGCCGTTGGGGTTGACGATGTCCGTCACGACGGCGGTGATCCGCCCGTCCCTGCCGATGCGGTAGACGTTGGTGGTCGCCTGCTCGGGCGTGGCGCGCGAGCCCTCCCATTCGCCGTTGATGCCGAACAGCGGATCGGTGAACCAGATGCTGTCGTCGGACTTGACGACGACGTCGTTCGGCGCGTTCAGGCGCTTGCCCTCGAAGCGGTCGGCCAGCACGGTCATGCGGCCGTCCTTCTCTGTTCGCACCACGCGGCGCGTGACCGAGTGCTCGCAGGTCACGAGGCGGCCCTGGCGGTCGCGCGTGTTGCCGTTGGCGTAGTTCACGCCTTGTTTGTGCACCGAGAAGCGGCCGGTCTTCTCCTCGTACTTCATGAGCCGGTTGTTCGGGATGTCCGACAGGATCAGCGTACCCGTCTCGGGAAAGTACGCCGGCCCTTCGGCCCAGCGCATGCCGCTGCCGAGCTGCTCGAGCGTGCTGCTGTAGATGCGGTACTTGGCGAAGCTCGGGTCCAGGATGTGGACCGCCGGGTCGGGGTAGCGCTGGTGCGGCCTGAAGTCGAAGGACTGGGCGGCGGCTGCGCCGCCCAGCGCACCGAGGGCCGAGGCGCCGGCGGCCCCGAGCAGGCGGCGGCGGTTCATGGTCTGGCTCATGTCGTGTCTCCGGTGGTCGATCCCGTCGCAAGGGTGGAGCGCCGCGCGCTCAGCGCACCATGCAGGGACGCTTGTTGTCGAAAGTCCAGCCCGGGATCAGGTACTGCATGGCGACGGCGTCGTCGCGCGCACCCAGGCCGTGCTCCAGGTACAGCGCATTGGCGCGCTGCAGCGCCTCGCGGTCCACCGTCACGCCCAGGCCGGGCGCCTGGGGCACCTCGATGAAGCCGCCGCGGATCTGCAGCGGGTTCTTCGTCAGGAACTGGCCGTCCTGCCAGATCCAGTGCGTGTCGATGGCCGTCACCCTGCCCGGCACCGCCGCCGCCACGTGGGTGAACATGGCCAGCGAGATGTCGAAATGGTTGTTGGAGTGCGAGCCCCAGGTCAGCCCCCAGTCGCGGCAGGTCTGGCCCACGCGCACGCTGCCGGCCATGGTCCAGAAGTGCGGGTCGGCCAGCGGGATGTCCACCGACTGCAGCGCCAGCGCATGCGCCATCTGGCGCCAGTCGGTGGCGACCATGTTGGTGGCGGTGGGCAGGCCGGTGGCGCGGCGGAACTCGGCCATCACCTCGCGGCCCGAGAAGCCGCCTTCGGCGCCGCAGGGGTCTTCCGCATAGGCCAGCACGCCGCGCATGTCGCGCATCAGGCGGACGGCGTCCTTCAGCAGCCAGCCGCCGTTGGGGTCCAGCGTGACGCGCGCCTGCGGGAAGCGCCGGGCCAGGGCGGTGACGGCCTCGACCTCCTGCTCGCCGGGCAGCACGCCGCCCTTGAGCTTGAAGTCGTTGAAGCCGTAGCGCGCGTGCGCGGCCTCGGCCTGGCGCACGATGGCCTCGGGCGTCATGGCCGCCATGTGGCGCACCTGGGTCCAGTCGTCGGTGCCGGTGGCGTCCTCGCCGGGCTTCAGGTAGGGCAGGTCGGTCCTGTCGGAAGGGCCGACGAAAAACAGGTAGCCCAGCACCTCGACGCGCTCGCGCTGCCGGCCCTCGCCGAGCAGCGCCGCCACCGGCACGCCCAGGTGCTGGCCGAGCAGGTCCAGCAGCGCCGACTCGATGGCCGTGACGGCATGCACCGCGACGCGCAGGTCGAAGGTCTGCAGGCCGCGGCCGCCCGCGTCGCGGCCCGCCAGCGCCTGCTGCACCCGCTGCAGCAGTTGCAGGTGCGCGCCCAGCGGCTGGCCCGCCAGCAGCGGCCGGCTGTCTTCCAGCGCCAGGCGGATGGCCTCGCCGCCGGGCACCTCGCCCACGCCGGTGCGGCCGGCGCTGTCGTGCACCAGCAGCACGTTGCGCGTGAAGAAGGGACCGTGCGCGCCGCTCAGGTTCATGAGCATGCCGTCGCGGCCGGCGACGGGGACGACCTCGATCCCGGTGATGGTGGGCGTGTGGGACATGGCGAAGGCTCCGCTCGGCCGCGCCCGCCTACTGCGGGCCCAGCTTCTCGATCAGCGCGGCCAGGTCGCCGGCCTCGGCGTCCGTCAGGTCCGACAGCGGCGGGCGCACCGGGCCGGCGCCGTGGCCGACGATCCGGGCGCCGGCCTTCACGATGCTCACGGCATAGCCCGGCCGGCGGTTGCGGATGTCCAGGTAGGGCATGAAGAAGTCCTTGAGCAGGCGGTGCTGGGTCGGCTGGTCGTCGTCGCGCACGGCCTCGTAGAACTGCATCGCCGTCTTCGGGATGAAATTGAAGACCGCCGACGAATACACCGGCGTGCCCAGCGCCTTGTAGGCCGCGGCATAGACCTCGGCCGTGGGCAGGCCGCCCAGGTAGCTGAAGCGGTCGCCCATGCGCTGGTAGACCGACACCATGGCCTCGATGTCGCCCACGCCGTCCTTGAAGCCCACCAGGTTGGGGCAGCGCTCGGCCAGGACGGCCAGCGTGTCGGGCCTGTACCGGGCCTGCGCGCGGTTGTAGACGATCACGCCGAAATCCACGCTCCGGCACACCGCCTCCACGTGGGCGATCAGCCCTTCCTGGCTGGCCTCGGTCAGGTAGTGCGGCATCAGCAGGATGCCGTGCGCGCCGGCCTGCTCGGCGGCCTGCGCGTAGGCGACGGCCTGCCGCGTCGGCCCGCCGGCGCCGGCAATGATCGGCACCGTGCCGCGGCACACGTCCACGGCGGTCTGGATGATCTGCGGGTACTCCTCGGGCGTGAGCGAGAAGAACTCGCCCGTGCCGCCGGCCGCGAACAGCGCGCTGGCGCCGTAGGGCCCCAGCCATTCGAGGCGCCTGACGTAGCCGGCGCGGTCGAAGTCGCCGTTCGCGTCGAAGTCGGTGACGGGAAAGGACAGCAGGCCCGAACTCATGATCTGCTTGAGTTCCTGGGGGGTGTAGCTCATGGTGTGTGTTCCTGGGATGAAGAGATGGGGACGGGGAAGGACGGACGGGATCGGCGCGGCATCACTCGATGCGCAGGCCGGCCTCCTTCACGAGCTGCGCCCAGCGCGCGCGCTCCTTGTTGAAGAACTGCTCCTCCTCGGCCGGCGCCATCGTCACGACCTCGGCGCCCTGCCCGGCCAGGCGCGAGCGGATGTCGGCCGAGCGGATGACCGCGATCAGCTCGCGGTTCAGGCGCTGCACCACCGCCTCGGGCGTGCCGCGCGGCGCGCGCACGCCCTGCCAGGTGCCGGACTCGAAGCCGGGCACGCCCTGCTCGGCGATGGTGGGCACCGAGCCCACCAGCGGCATGCGCGTGGCCTTCGACACGCCCAGCAGCTTGAGCTTGCCGCTCTGCACGTGCGGCAGCGTCGCCAGCATGCCGTTCATGAGCACCTGCGTCTGGCCGGCCACCGTGTCCTGGATGGACTGCACGCCGCCCTTGTACGGCACGTAGACCCACCTGGCTCCGGTGGCGCGCTCGACCGCCACGCCCGCCAGGTGCGGCGCGCTGCCGGTGGCGGTGACGGCGAAGTTCAGGTCGGTGGCCTTGGACAGCGCCACCAGTTCCTTCAGGTTGCCGGCCTTCACCGAGGGGTGCACCACCAGCAGGTGCGGCGAATAGGCCAGCATGGTCACGCCGCGCAGGTCGCGGGAGGGATCGAAGGCCAGCTTCGTGTAGACGGAGGGGCTGATCGCCAGCGCGCCCACGTCGCACAGCAGCAGCGTGTAGCCGTCGGGCGCGGACTTGGCCACCAGGTCGGCGCCCAGGTTGCCGTTGGCGCCGGGCTTGTTGTCGACGACGACGGGCTGCCCCAGCGCCTCCGACAGCGGCTGGCTGATGGCGCGCGCGATGATGTCCGACGAGCCGCCCGGCGGATACGGCACCACGATGCGGATGGGCCGGGACGGCCAGGCGTCCGCGGCGCGCACGGACAGGGGTGCGGCCACGGCCGCGGCGCTCAGGGCCGTGCCCAGCCATTGGCGTCGGTTCAGGTGCATGCGCTGTCTCCAGGGTTGGACAAATCAATCATCAGTCATCGTACAACTTGGAATGACTGTTTGCCAAGACCTCAGGCGCAAAAAAGCCGTGCCGGCGAGCGGCTCAGCGCCCGGTCGCGTTGCCTTCGCGTTGCGCCGCCTCCTGCGCCAGGCGCAGGCGCTCGCGGCTGTTGGTCAGGTGGATGCGCATGGCCGCGCGGGCCGAGTCCGGGTCGCGCCGCGCGATGGCCGCCAGGATCTCCTCGTGCTCGCGGTTCACCCGGCTGAGGTATTCGCCGCCGCGGTCCTGGTTGCGGATGGCGTGGACCCGGGTGCGCGGGATGATGGTCGTGCCCAGGTGGGTCATGATGTCCGCGAAGTACGGGTTGCCGGTGGCCTGCGCGATCTGCAGGTGGAAGCGGAAGTCGGGCGAGACCGTGTCCCCCGCCGCCTGCACGTTGCGCTCGAACTCGTCCAGCGCCTCGCGCATGCCTTGCAGGTGCTCCTCGGTGCGGCGCAGCGCGGCCAGGCCGGCGGACTCCGTCTCCAGGCTGATGCGCAACTCCAGCACCGCCAGCACGTCCACCGTGGTCGCGATGTCGGCCGCCTCCAGCCGGAACATGCCGGCCATGCCGCCGCCGCGCGGCTGCAGCACGAAGGTGCCGATGCCGTGGTGCGTCTCCACCAGGCCCGCGGCCTGCAGTTTGGACAGCGCCTCGCGCACCACGGTGCGGCTGACGCCGTAGGCCTGCATGATGGCCGACTCGGTCGGCAGCTTGTCGCCGGGCCGGATCTTCTGCGCGCGGATCTTGTCGCCCAGGTCTTCCACCAGGCCCTGGGCGAGGCTGCGCCCACGCCGGCGGGGCGGCGGCGCGGGCCGCGAATCCCCCGGTTCGGAGGGCTGGGGCATCCCCGTTGACAGGCGCGACATGCGCTCATCATAATTCGCCGCCATGTTGTACGACAACAGATGACGTACAGCCTGACGCCCGACGGTCCGCCACTGGAGACACGCTTGCCTGCCGCCATTGCCCCAGAGTCCGATCCCGCTCGCGCACATCCCCATCCCCTGCCCCGCCTGCTGCTCACGGGCGCCGGCGGGGGCCTGGGCCGGGTGCTGCGCGAGCGGCTGACGCCCTTCGCCCGCGTGCTGCGCGTGTCCGACGTCGCGCCGCTGGGCGCGCCGCGCGGCCCGCACGAGGAGGTGGTGCCCTGCGACCTGGCCGACAGGCGCGCCGTCGATGCCCTGGTGGCCGGCTGCGACGCCATCGTGCACCTGGGCGGCGTCTCGGTGGAGCGGCCTTTCGAGGAGGTCCTGGAGGCCAACATCCGGGGCGTCTTCCACGTCTACGAGGCGGCCCGCCGGCACGGCGTGAAGCGCGTGGTGTTCGCCAGTTCCAACCACGTGACCGGCTTCTACCGGCAGGACGAGCGCATCGACGCCCATGCCGCGCGCCGGCCCGACGGCTACTACGGCCTGTCGAAGTCCTTCGGCGAGGACCTGGCGCAGTTCTATTTCGACCGCTACGGCGTCGAGACGGTGAGCATCCGCATCGGCTCCTCGTTCCCCGAGCCGGCCAACCGCCGGATGATGAGCACCTGGCTCAGCTACGACGACCTGGTGCAGCTCGTCGACAAGGCGCTGTTCACGCCCGGCGTCGGGCACACCGTCGTGTACGGGATGTCGGCCAACAGGACCGTCTGGTGGGACAACCACGCCGCCGCGCACCTGGGCTTCGCGCCGAAGGACAGCTCCGAGGTCTTCCGCGCCCAGGTCGAGTCGCAGCCGCCCGTGCCGGCCGACGACCCGAACGCCATCTACCAGGGCGGCGGCTTCACCGCCCAGGGCCCCTTCGGCGACTGAGAGACCGGCCGTGACGGCGGAACTCGTGCTCGACGCGCGCAACGGCACCGGCGAGAGCCCGGTGTGGCACGCCGCCGAACAGGCGCTGTACTGGGTGGACATCCCCGCGCGGGCGATCCACCGCTGGTCGCCGGCGGACGGCCACCGCCGATGGACCACCGGCGAGATGCCCGCCTGCATCGCGGCGCACGCCGGCCGGCCGGGCCAGTGGGTGGCGGGCATGGAAAGCGGCATCTTCGCGCTGCAGCTCGGCGACGACGGCCGCGCCGCGGCGACGCCGCTGGCCACCGTCGCGCACGCGGCGCCGGCCATGCGCTTCAACGACGGACGCTGCGACCGCCAGGGCCGCCTGTGGGCCGGCACCATGTGCCTGGACATGGCCGCCGCGATGCGCGCCGGCGCGTGGTACCGCTTCGGCGCCGGCGACGACGCCCTGCCTCCCCGGCTCACCGGCTTCATCGTCCCCAACGGCCTGGCCTTCAGCCCCGACGGCCGCACCATGTACCTGTCGGACTCGCACCCCGAGGTGCAGGCGGTGTGGGCCTTCGACTACGACACCGACAGCGGCACGCCCGCGAACCGGCGCCTGTTCGTGGACATGGCGCCCCTGCCCGGCCGCCCGGACGGCGCCGCCGTGGACGTGGACGGCTGCTACTGGATCTGCGGCAACGACGCCGGCCTGGTGCACCGCTTCACGCCCCAGGGGCGGCTGGACCGCTCGCTGGCCCTGCCCGTGAAGAAGCCCGCCATGTGCGCCTTCGGCGGGCCGCGGCTGGACACGCTGTACGTGACCTCGATCCGCCCCGGCGGCGACCTGTCCGGCCAGCCGCTGGCCGGTGGCGTGTTCGCGCTCGATCCGGGCACCCAGGGCATCGCCGAACCGGCCTTCGCCGGCTGAATCCGCACAACGACTCACAACACCACCACCAAGAAGGAAAGAGGAAGGCAAACATGATCAAGAACACCCTGATCGCATTGGCGGCCGCCGCCGGCTGCCTGGCCGTGCAGGCGCGCGAATTCCGCTCCGCCGACGTGCACAACAGCGACGACTACCCCACCGTGGCGGCGGTCAAGCACATGAGCCAGCTGCTGGAGCAGCGCAGCGGCGGCAAGTACAGGATCAAGGTCTTCAACAAGAGCGCGCTGGGCTCGGAGAAGGAGACGCTGGATCAGGTCAAGATCGGCGCGCTGGAGATGAACCGCGTGAACATCAGCGCGCTCAACTCCATGTGCCCGAAGACGCTGGTGCCCACCATGCCCTTCCTCTTCGACTCCATCGCCCACATGCGCAAGACGCTGGACGGCCCCGTCGGCGACGAGATCCTCAAGGGCTGCGAGCACGAGGGCCTGGTGGGCCTGGCCTTCTACGACAGCGGCGCGCGCTCCATCTACGCCAAGAAGCCCGTCAGGACCGTGGCCGACACCAAGGGCATGAAGATCCGCGTGCAGCAGTCCGACCTGTGGGTGGCGCTGGTCGGCGCCATGGGCGCCAACGCCACGCCGATGCCGGCCGGCGAGGTCTACACCGCGCTCAAGACCGGGCTGATCGACGCGGCCGAGAACAACATCCCCTCCTACGAGGGTTTCAAGCACTACGAGGCGGTGAAGTTCTACTCGCACACCGAGCACTCCATGGCGCCGGAGGTGCTGGTCATCTCCAAGGTGATCTTCGACAAGATGTCGAAGGCCGACCAGGACCTGTTCCGCCAAACGGCCAAGGATTCGGTGGCGTTCCAGCGCCAGAAGTGGGACGAGCAGGAGGCCAAGGCGCTGGACATCGTGGTCAAGGCCGGCTCCACCATCGTCAAGGACGTGGACAAGGCCTCCTTCAAGGCCGTGATGCAGCCGGTGTACGACAAGTTCATCACCACGCCGGACCTCAAGCGCCTGGTCAAGGCCGTGCAGGACGGCAAGTGAGCCACCCGCTGGAGGAACTGGCGGCAGGCCTGCCCGCGCCGCAGGCGCAGCGGCCCGCGGCGCGCGGCGCCTACACGCGCCTGTGCGCCGCGTTGTCCAAGGCCAGCCTGCTGCTGGCCGTGGCGATGCTCATCGCCATCATCGTCTGCGTGCAGTACCAGGTGGTGGGCCGCTACGTGTTCAACGACACGCCCACCTGGGCCGAGGGCCTGGCGCTGCAGCTGGTGCTCTACGTCACGGCGCTGGCCGTGGCGGTGGGCGTGCGTGATGCGGGCCACATCGGGCTGGAGTCGCTCGTCTCGCTGCTGCCCGAGGGGCCGCGCCTGAAGCTGGAAGTGCTGATCCACGCGCTGGTGGCGCTGTTCGGCGCCATCATGGCCTTCAGCGGCTGGCAGTGGACCGTGCTCAAGTGGAGCGACATGAAGCCCATGATGCACGTGCCCGTGGGCATGGACTACCTGGCGCTGGTGGTGGCGGGCGCGCTGATCGTGATGTTCTCCATCGAGCACATCATCGCCCTGCTGCGCGGGGAGGACGTGGAGCCGGCCTGGCACTGAGGCCGCCGCCACGCACGCGCACAAGACAACAACAACTGGAAAAGAACGGAGACGTCCGGTGGAACTGGCGGTACTTTCCCTGAGCTTCCTGGCGCTGCTGGTGCTGGGCGTGCCGGTGGCCTTCTCGATCGGGCTGGCCTCGGTGGCCACGGTGCTGTATGCGGGCCTGCCCGTGGCGGTGGTGTTCCAGAAGATGGTCGGCGGCATGCAGATCTTCAGCTTCCTGGCCATCCCCTTCTTCGTCTTCGCCGGCGAGCTGATGCTCTACGGCGGCATCGCGCAGCGCATCGTGCGCTTCGCCAACAGCCTGGTGGGCCACGTGCGCGGCGGCCTGGGCATGAGCAACGTGGTGGGCTGCACGCTCTTCGGCGGCGTGGCGGGCTCGCCGGTGGCCGACGTCTCGGCCATGGGCTCCGTGATGATCCCGCTGATGAAGAAGGAGGGCTACGACGCCGACTACGCCGTGAACGTGACCACGCACGCGGCCCTGGTCGGTGCGCTGATGCCCACCTCGCACAACCTGATCATCTTCACGCTGGCCACCACCGGCATCGCCTCGGTCAGCGTGCTGAGCCTGATCCTCGCGGGCCTGGTGCCGGCGCTGCTGCTGACGCTGTGCAACCTGGGCGCCGCCTACTGGGTCGCCATCCGGCGCGGCTACGCGATCCGCGGCGCCTTCCCGGGCTGGGGCGAGGTGCTCGCCTCCTTCGTCGCGGCGCTGCCGGGGCTGCTGATCGTGGCGATCATCCTGGTGGGCATCCTCTCGGGCGTGTTCACGGCCACCGAGTCGGCCGCCACCGCCGTGCTGTGGGCGCTGCTGGTCACGGTGCTGGTGTACCGCTCGCTCTCCTGGAAGGACTTCCTCAAGGCCTGCGCCAAGGCCTGCAAGACCACCGGCATCGTGCTGCTGCTGATCGGCATCAGCTCGGCCTTCGGCTACTTCATGGCGCTGTACGAGGTGCCGCAGAAGACCGGCGAGCTGATGACCAGCGTCTCCAGCAGCCCCTGGGTGATCTTCCTGATGATCAACGTGCTGCTGTTCCTGCTCGGCACCTTCCTGGACATGGCGGCCACGATCCTGATCTGCACGCCCATCTTCCTGCCCATCGCCATGCAGTTCGGCATGAGCCCGGTGCAGTTCGGCATCGTCATGCTGATCAACTGCGCGCTGGGCCTGAACACGCCGCCCGTGGGCACCACGCAGTTCATCGGCTGCGCCATCGGCGGCGTCTCGGTGGGGCAGGTGATGCGCTCCATCCTGCCCTTCTACGGCGCGCTGACCCTGTGCCTGCTGCTCGTGACCTACGTGCCGCTGTTCTCCACCTGGCTGCCCACCCTTTTGAACGCGCCGCTGAAGTAGCGCTGCTTTCCGTCTGCCATGCCCACGTCCCACGCCATCCGCCACGTCCGCATCACGCCCATCGCCTTCCGCGATCCGCCGCTGCTCAACGCGGCGGGCATCCACGAGCCCTGGGCGCTGCGCTCCATCATCGAGATCGAGACGGCCTCGGGCCGCGTCGGCATCAACGAGAGCTACGGCGACCAGCCCATGCTCGACGCCCTGGCCAAGGCCGCGCCGGCCCTGGCGGGGCTGTCGCCGTGGGCGCTCAACGAGATGGAGCAGCGCGTCGCGGCGCTGGTCGCGCCGCCGGCGCAGACGGCCTCCGAGTTCCTGGACCAGCAGGTCTCGCTGGCGCCGGGCACCCACGTCTCCAAGACGGTCGCGAAGGTCGTCAGCGCCTTCGAGGTGGCGATGCTCGACCTGCAGGGCCAGCTCGCGCAGGCGCCCGTGGTCGACCTGCTGGGCGGCGCGGCCCGCGACAGCGTGCCCTTCTCCGCCTACCTCTTCTACAAGTACGCCGAGCACATCGACAGGCCCTACGCGCCCGACGCCTGGGGCGAGGCGCTCACGCCGCAGCAGCTCGTCGCCCAGGCGCGGCGCATGATCGGGCAGCACGGCTTTCGCAGCATCAAGCTCAAGGCCGGCGCGCTGCCGCCCGAGCAGGAGGCGGCCGGCATCCTGGCCCTGGCCGACGCCTTCCCGGGCACGCCGCTGCGCATCGACCCCAACGGCAACTGGACGGTGGACACCAGCCTGAAGATCGTGCGGCAGCTGCGCGGCGTGCTCGAGTACTACGAGGACCCGGCCCCGGGCCTGGAGGGCATGGCCGCCGTGGCGCGCGAGTGCGACGTGCCGCTGGCCACCAACATGGTGGTCACCGACTTCGCCGAGTTCCGCCGCAACGCCGACATGGGCTGCCCGGTGAAGATCGTGCTGAGCGACCACCACTACTGGGGCGGCCTGCGCGCGACGCAGCGGCTGTCCACCCTGTGCCGGACCTTCGACCTCGGCCTGTCCATGCACAGCAACTCCCACCTCGGCGTCAGCCTGGTGGCGATGACGCACCTGTGCGCCAGCGTGCCGCTGCTGACCTACGCCTGCGACACGCACTACCCGTGGCAGGACGAGGAGGTCATCGAAGGCGGCCGGCTGCGCTTCGACCAGGGCAGCCTGCGCGTTCCCACCGCGCCGGGCCTGGGCGTCGCGCTGGACCGCGAGGCGCTCGCCCGCCTGCACGACAACTACCTGCGCTGCGGCATCCGCCACCGCGACGACCTGGCGCAGATGCGCAAGTACGACCCTGCCTTCACCGGCAGGCAGCCCCGTTTCTGAATGCGCCACCCACGCCGACGACAACAGGTGGCCACCGCGCGCACGCGCTGCGCACTTCCTTTCCTTCCCATCCCACACAGGAGACTTTCCATGCAACGCCGCACGCTGATCCATCGCTCGCTCGCCGCCGGCACCCTGCTGCTGGGCGGCGCGTTCGCCGCCCTGCCCGCCGCGGCCCAGGGCGCCTGGCCCACGGGCAAGGCCATCACCTACATGGTGCCCTTCCCGCCCGGCGGCAACACCGACACCCTGGCGCGCGTCATCGCCCAGCCGCTGGGCACGGCGCTGGGCACGCCGGTGGTCATCGAGAACAAGGGCGGCGCCGGCGGCAGCGTGGGTTCGGCCATCGTCGCGCGCGCGCCGGCCGACGGCTACACCATCCTGGGCGGCACCATCAGCTCGCACTCCATCAACGTGAGCCTGTATTCCAAGCTGGACTACGACCCCGTCAAGTCCTTCACGCCGGTGGCCATGCTGGGCTCGGGCCCGCTGGTGCTGGTGGTGCCCTCCGCCAGCCCCTACAAGACGCTCGACGACGTGCTGGCCGCCAGCAAGGCCAAGCCGGGCGGCCTGTCCTCGGCCTCGCCGGGCACCGGCACGTCGCCGCACATGGCGCTGGAGCTGCTGGCCTACCAGTCGGGCGTGAAGTTCACGCACGTGCCCTACAAGGGCAGCGGCCCCGCCGTGCAGGACGTGGTCGGCGGCCAGGTGGACATGATGTTCGACACCACGCTGATCGTCGGCCCGCACATCCAGTCCGGCAAGCTGCGCCCCATCGCCGTGAGCAGCTCGAAGCGCGTGGACTCGCTGCCCGACGTGCCGACCATCGCCGAGGCCGGCCAGAAAGGCTTCGACATGGGCTCCTGGCAGGCCGTGTTCGCGCCGGCGGGCACGCCCAAGCCCATCGTGGACCGGCTGCACGCCGAGATCATGAAGATCATCGCCACGCCCGAGGTGCAGGCGCGTCTGAAGGGCTTCGGCATGGTGCCCTCCACCATGACGCCCGCCGAACTCGGCGAGTACCAGAAGGCCGAGGTCGCCAAGTGGGCACAGGTGATCAAGGCGGCCGGCATCAAGGCCGAATGAACGCCCGCCCGGCGGCGGGCATCCGGGCGCCCCTGTACATCCGGATGCACGAGGCCGACAACGTCGCCATCGTGGCCAACGACGGCGGCCTGCCGGCCGGCACCGTGTTCCCCTGCGGCCTGACGCTGGTGGACAGGGTGCCGCAGGCGCACAAGGTGGCGCTGGCGGACATCCCCGAGGGTGCGCCGGTGCGCCGCTACGGCGTGGCGATCGGCTACGCGCTGAAGGACCTGCCGCGCGGCAGCTGGGTGCACGAGCGCCTGCTGCGCATGCCCGAGGCGCGCGCGCTGGAGGGCCTGCCCATCGCCACCGTGCGGCCGCCCGCGCAGCCGCCCCTGGAGGGCTTCACCTTCGAGGGCTACCGCAACCCGGACGGCTCGGTCGGCACGCGCAACATCCTGGCCATCACGCAGACCGTGCAGTGCGTGGCCGGCGTGACCGCGTACGCCGTGCAGCGCATCAAGGCCGAACTGCTGCCCCGCTACCCGAACGTCGACGACGTGGTGGCGCTGGAGCACGGCTACGGCTGCGGCGTGGCCATCGACGCGCCCGACGCCGCGGTGCCGATCCGCACGCTGCGCAACATCAGCCTGAACCCGAACTTCGGCGGCGAGCTGATGGTCGTCAGCCTGGGCTGCGAGAAGCTGCAGCCCGAGCGGCTGCTGCCGCCGGACGCGATCCCGCTGGCCGCGGACGCGCCCGCGCCGGACGTGGTCTGCCTGCAGGACGAGGGGCACGTCGGCTTCATGTCGATGGTCGACTCGATCCTGCGCCAGGCCGAGACGCACCTGGCGCGCCTGGACGCCCGGCGGCGCGAGACGGTGCCCGCCAGCGAGCTGGTGGTGGGCGTGCAGTGCGGCGGCAGCGACGCCTTCAGCGGCGTGACGGCCAACCCCGCGGTGGGCTTCTGCACCGACCTGCTGGTGCGCGCCGGCGCCACCGTGATGTTCAGCGAGGTGACCGAGGTGCGCGACGGCATCGACCAGCTCACCGCGCGCGCCGCCACGCCCGAGGTGGCGCAGGCCATGATCGAGCAGATGGCCTGGTACGACGCCTACCTCGCCAGGGGCCGCGTGGACCGCAGCGCCAACACCACGCCCGGCAACAAGAAGGGAGGCCTGTCCAACATCGTCGAGAAGGCGATGGGCTCCATCGTCAAGAGCGGCAGCGCGCCCATCGCCGGCATCGTCGCGCCTGGCGAGAAGGCACGGCGCAGGGGCCTGCTCTATGCCGCCACCCCGGCCTCCGACTTCATCTGCGGCACGCTGCAGCTGGCGGCCGGCATGAACCTGCACGTGTTCACCACCGGCCGCGGCACCCCCTACGGGCTGGCGCAGGTGCCGGTGATCAAGGTCGCCACACGCACCGATCTGGCGCGCCGCTGGCACGACCTGATGGACGTCAACGCCGGCCGCATCGCCGACGGCGAGGCGAGCATCGAGGACGTGGGCTGGGAGCTGTTCAGGCTGATGCTCGACGTGGCCAGCGGCCGCCGGAAGACCTGGGCCGAGCAGTGGAAGCTGGCCAACGCGCTGGTGCTGTTCAATCCCGCGCCGGTGACCTGAGAAGGCGCGGACGCATCCCGTCGCGGCGGGGGCCGCCGATAGAATCGCCCACCTTTGGCCGCCCCCGCACCGACCTTGTCCGATCGCCTCTCCGTCCTGCCGCAGTACCTGTATCCGAAGAAGGGGCTGACCTCGTTCGCCGGGTGGGTGGCGCGCGGCGAGCGCGGCGCGGTCACCACGGCCATCATCCGCCGCTTCGTGCGCAAGTACGGCGTCGACATGGGCGAGGCGGCCGAGTCCGACATCGCCCGCTACGCCAGCTTCAACGACTTCTTCACCCGCGCCCTGAAGTCCGGCGCCCGCCCCATCGCCGATGCGCCGCTGGTGTGCCCGGTGGACGGCGCCATCAGCCAGTTCGGCCGCATCGAGGGCGACCAGATCTTCCAGGCCAAGGGCCACCGCTACACCGCCACCGCCCTGCTGGCCGGCGACGCGGCCCTGGCCGAGCGCTTCCGCGACGGCAGCTTCGCCACGCTGTACCTGAGTCCGCGCGACTACCACCGCATCCACATGCCCTGCGACGGCCGCCTGCTGCGCATGAGCTACGTGCCGGGCGAGCTGTTCTCGGTCAACCCCGTCACGGCGCGCGGCGTGCCCGGGCTGTTCGCCCGCAACGAGCGCGTCGTGTGCCTGTTCGAGTCGGCCGGGCACGGTCCCTTCGTGCTGGTGCTGGTGGGCGCGACCATCGTGGGCAGCATGGCCACGGTGTGGCACGGCGTGGTCAACCCGCCGCGCGGCGGCCAGGTGCGCGAATGGCGCTACGAGGACCAGGACATCACGCTGGCGAAGGGCCAGGAGATGGGCCGCTTCCTGCTCGGCTCGACGGTGGTGCTGCTGTTCCCCGCCCCCGCGCTGGCCTTCAACCCGGACTGGGCGCCGGGCCGCGCCGTCCGCCTGGGCGAATGCATGGCCGGCATGGCGGGCGCGCCGTCAAGTCCGGCCGGCTGATCTGAGGCTTGCACGCCACAACCCGCTCCGTACCTGCACGGCCAGCTACGAAACTTGTAGCATCCCGGATGCCGCGCCCCCAAAGAGGCGCTCCGCCCCCGGCGCGCACGACACAACGAGGAGATGTCCTGATGAGCAGCAAGGAGAACACGGCCATCAGCCAGTTGCTGGCACTGCTGGAGGCCCGCTACGCGCTGCGCGTGCTGTGGGCCCTGCGCGATGGCCATCCGCAGACGTTCCGGCTGCTCCAGGACAGCGTGGGCGGCATCACGCCCAACACCCTCAACACCCGCATCAAGGAACTGCGCGAGGCCGGCCTGCTCGGCCACGGCAGCGACGGCTACTGCCTCACGCTGGCCGGGCAGGACCTGCTCAAGCGCCTGTCGGACCTGCAGGCCTTCGCCAGCAAGTGGCAGGTGGCGCAGGTGCACCGCAGGGAGCCGGCGCCGCTGCCGGCCAAGGTCGGCTGAGGCGCGGCGGCGGCGCGCCTCGCTACACTGCGCGGCCCGTGCCCGGCATGGCGCCACGCCATCGCCGCGCGATCCTTCCCGCCCCCCTGCCCCCTGAGGAGCCCGCCCATGCCCACCACCCCTTCCGGCCTGCAGTACGAGGACACCGTCGTCGGCGACGGCGCCGAGGCCCAGCCCGGCCACCACGTGCACGTGCACTACACCGGCTGGCTCTACAACGACGGCCAGCAGGGCGCCAAGTTCGATTCCAGCCGCGACCGCGGCCAGCCCTTCTCCTTCCCGCTCGGCGCCGGCCACGTCATCAAGGGCTGGGACGAGGGCGTCGCCGGCATGAAGGTCGGCGGCCAGCGCACGCTCATCATCCCGCCCGGCCTGGGCTACGGCGCCCGCGGCGCCGGCGGCGTCATCCCGCCCAACGCGACCCTCAAGTTCGACGTCGAACTCCTCGGCGTCTGACGCGCCCGGGCCCGGCCCGGACGCCCCTGTCCCCCACCCCATCGGCGGCGCGCTTTCCATTGGAAATTTCAAGCGCGCCGGCCGGCGCTGCGCCCTTGAAAAAGACCCCACGGGCCCCAGGTGGTCGGCAACCCCGTTTCCAGACCTCTTTTCCCCAGACCACATGACGGAGAACACCCCCCCGCACACCGACCAGCCCGGCACCGCCCGCAGCCCTGAAGAACAGGAGGCGGCGCAGGCCGCCAGCGAGGCCGATGCGCAGGCCCAGGCCGTGAACCTCCAGGCCGAACTGGATGAACTGAAGGCGAAGAACGCCGAACTGGCCGACCAGTACCTGCGCGCCCAGGCCGAGGCGCAGAACGCCCGCCGCCGCGCCGAGGACGAGGTCTCCAAGGCCCGCAAGTTCGCGCTCGAGGGCTTCGCCGAGAGCCTGCTGCCCGTGCTGGACAGCCTGGAGGCCGGCCTGGCGGTCAAGGAAGCCACCAACGAACAGATCCGCGAGGGCGCCGAGGCCACGCTGCGCCAGCTCAGGAGCGCGCTGGAGCGCAACAAGGTGATCGAGGTCGCACCCGCCGTGGGCGCCAGGTTCGACCCGCACCTGCACCAGGCCATCTCGATGGTGCCGGCCGAGCAGGAGGCCAACACCGTGGTGAGCGTGCTGCAGAAGGGCTACACCATCGCCGAGCGCGTGCTGCGCCCGGCCCTGGTCATGGTGGCGGCCCCCAGGTAAGGCACAGGCTGCACACAGGAAATTCCCTGGCGAGTCCTTGAATACCCCAGGGTTATCCACACGTTCATCCACAACCCCATTCATCGCATTCAGGAGCACAACGACATGGCAAAGATCATCGGCATCGACCTGGGCACGACCAACTCGTGCGTGTCGATCATGGAGGGCAACAACACCCGCGTGATCGAGAACTCCGAGGGCGCGCGCACCACGCCTTCCATCATTGCGTACCAGGAGGACGGCGAAGTCCTCGTCGGCGCGCCGGCCAAGCGCCAGGCCGTCACCAACCCGAAGAACACGCTGTACGCGATCAAGCGCCTGATCGGCCGCAAGTTCGAGGAGAAGGAAGTCCAGAAGGACATCCACCTCATGCCCTACGAGATCGTCAAGGCCGACAACGGCGACGCCTGGGTGGAAGTGCGCGGCAAGAAGCTGGCGCCCCCGCAGGTCAGCGCCGAAGTGCTGCGCAAGATGAAGAAGACCGCCGAGGACTACCTGGGCGAGCCGGTCACCGAGGCCGTGATCACCGTGCCGGCCTACTTCAACGACAGCCAGCGCCAGGCCACCAAAGACGCCGGCCGCATCGCCGGCCTGGACGTCAAGCGCATCATCAACGAGCCCACCGCCGCGGCACTGGCCTTCGGCCTGGACAAGCAGGACAAGGGCGACCGCAAGATCGCCGTCTATGACCTGGGCGGCGGCACCTTCGACGTGTCGATCATCGAGATCGCCGACGTCGACGGCGAGAAGCAGTTCGAGGTGCTGTCCACCAACGGCGACACCTTCCTGGGCGGCGAGGACTTCGACCAGCGCGTGATCGACTACGTGATCGGCGAGTTCAAGAAGGAACAGGGCGTGGACCTGTCCAAGGACGTGCTCGCGCTGCAGCGCCTGAAGGAAGCGGCCGAGAAGGCCAAGATCGAGTTGTCCAGCGGTGCGGCCACCGACATCAACCTGCCCTACATCACGGCGGACGCGTCGGGCCCGAAGCATCTGAACATCAAGCTCACCCGCGCCAAGCTGGAAAGCCTGGTCGAGGACCTGATCGAGCGCACCATCGCGCCCTGCCGCACGGCCATCAAGGACGCCGGCATCAGCGTCAACGACATCAGCGACGTGATCCTGGTGGGCGGCCAGACCCGCATGCCCAAGGTGCAGGACAAGGTCAAGGAGTTCTTCGGCAAGGAGCCGCGCAAGGACGTGAACCCCGACGAGGCCGTGGCCGTCGGCGCCGCCATCCAGGGCCAGGTGCTCTCGGGCGACCGCAAGGACGTGCTGCTGCTGGACGTGACCCCGCTGTCGCTGGGCATCGAGACCATGGGCGGCGTGATGACCAAGATGATCGCCAAGAACACGACCATCCCGACCAAGTTCGCGCAGACCTTCTCCACCGCCGACGACAACCAGCCGGCCGTGACCATCAAGGTCTTCCAGGGCGAGCGCGAGGTGGCCTCGGGCAACAAGCTCCTGGGCGAGTTCAACCTGGAAGGCATCCCGCCGGCGCCGCGCGGCACGCCGCAGATCGAGGTGAGCTTCGACATCGACGCCAACGGCATCCTGCACGTGGGCGCCAAGGACAAGGCCACCGGCAAGGAGAACAAGATCACCATCAAGGCCAACTCGGGCATCTCCGAGGAGGAGATCCAGAAGATGGTGAAGGACGCCGAGCTGAACGCCGCCGAGGACAAGAAGAAGGTCGAGCTGGCGCAGGCGCGCAACCAGGGCGAGGCCATGGTGCACAGCGTCAAGAAGTCGCTGGGCGAGCACGGCGACAAGCTCTCGCCGGCCGAGAAGAGCGAGATCGAGACCGCTTCCAAGGAACTGGAAGAGGCGCTCAAGGGCGAGGACAAGGCCGTGATCGAGTCGAAGACCGAGGCGCTGATGGCCGCCAGCCAGAAGCTGGGCGAGAAGATGTACGTCGATGCCCAGGCCGCCGCCGCGGCGGCGGGCGCCGCGGCCGGCGGCGAGCAGCCGCAAGGCCAGCAGGGCCAGGGCGCGGCGGGAGGCGACGACAACGTCGTCGACGCCGAGGTCAAGGAAGTGAAGAAGGGCTGACCAGGCGGCTTTGACGAGGCTGGGGCTCCCGCTGCGGGGCCCCGGCCTTTTTGCTTTTCCACCGGCCCGTTGCAGACGAAGACCCCATGGCAACCAAACGCGACTACTACGAAGTCCTCGGCGTTCCCAAGAACGCCAGCGATGACGAGATCAAGAAGGCCTATCGCAAGCTGGCGATGAAGTACCACCCCGACCGCAACCAGGGGGATGCCGCCGCCGGCGCCGAGGCGAAGTTCAAGGAGGCCAAGGAAGCCTACGAGATGCTGTCCGACGGACAGAAGCGCGCGGCCTACGACCAGTTCGGCCATGCCGGCGTGGATCCGAACATGCGCGGCGGCATGGGCGGCGCCGACGGCTTCGGCGGCTTCGCCGAGGCCTTCGGCGACATCTTCGGCGACGTGTTCGGCGGCGGCGGCCGGCGCGGCGGCGGCCGCCAGGTGTTCCGCGGCAGCGACCTGAGCTACGCGATGGAGATCACGCTGGAAGAAGCGGCCGAGGGCAAGGAAGCGCAGATCCGCATCCCGAGCTGGGACGACTGCGGCACCTGCCACGGCAGCGGCGCCAAGCCGGGCACCAAGCCCATCACCTGCACCACCTGCCACGGCGCCGGCGCGGTGCAGATGCGCCAGGGCTTCTTCAGCGTGCAGCAGACCTGCCCGCAGTGCCGCGGCACCGGCAAGATCATCCCCGAGCCCTGCCCCACCTGCCACGGCCAGGGCAAGATCAAGAACAACAAGACGCTGGAGGTGAAGATCCCCGCCGGCATCGACGACGGCATGCGCATCCGCAGCACCGGCAACGGCGAGCCGGGCACCAACGGCGGGCCGCCGGGCGACCTGTACATCGAGATCCGCGTGAAGAAGCACGAGGTCTTCGAGCGCGACGGCGACGACCTGCACTGCGTGGTGCCGGTGAGCATCACCACCGCGGCGCTGGGCGGCGAGATCAAGGTGCCCACGCTCACGGGCATGGCGGCCATCGACATCCCGGACGGCACGCAGAGCGGCAAGCAGTTCCGCCTGCGCGGCAAGGGCATCAAGGGTGTGCGCTCCAGCTACCCCGGCGACCTGTACTGCCACGTGCGCATCGAAACGCCCGTCAAGCTCACCGAGCACCAGCGCAAGCTGCTCAAGGAGCTGGACGATTCGCTCAGGAAAGGCGGCACCAAGCACAGCCCCAACGAGAAGGGCTGGTTCGACCGGGCCAAGGAGTTCTTCAACTGAGCGACGCGCGGCGCGCCGCCACGAAGCGCATGACGGCCTCGCGCCGCATGCGCTTTTTTCTTGCTTCGGCCGGTGGGCTGCTATGAAATCCATAGCGCGGCTGCCCCACATTCCGGCGGCTGCGGAATTCGCCCGGATTATTCCATTGAAACATTCTGAATTATCTCCGGATTGAATTCAGCCGAACAATTCAATGCGATCGACCGGGTCCCGCGTTCTCCCCGACAACGGTAATTGGCCGGCGCGCGTTATTCCTTTCCGGCAGGTTGATATAGGTCTTTCAGCCGGGTAATTTAGCCAAGAGCCATCCACGCCGCGTCCACCTTTTCCGGCGCTCCGGCGCGGACGCCGTGGCTCCCGGGCAACGCCTGCCGTCAGAGGGGAAACCGCGGTGCGAATGCGGTCCAGTCCGACTTACAAATTCGCATCCCCGCAAACGCCGCCCTGGTGCGGGCCCTGCCACGATGGGCACGGCTTTTGCTGACGAAAAAACGCGCCGTCACGGAACTTTTTTGCATGATCGAATTTCCTAAAAATCGATGCAGCACGACAGGAATTTCCTCAAGGCGCAGTTTGTTCTATGCTGGACTCGTCGGTCTGCCATTGGGAGTTTTTTCGGGGTACGCAAGCTGTCATCATCGAAACGCCTCGCACGATGCAGCCTGCCGCCCGGACGCCCGGCGCGCAGCCTTGTTGACTCGTTGGAGGTGTGAACCATGGATGTGATCAGCAACTTCACCGCCCGCTACGAGCGCACGCGTGAAGAGGTCCTGTCGCTGCAGGAGTACCTGGACATCTGCAAGCGCGACGCGACCGCCTACGCGACGGCCGCCGAGCGGATGCTCCAGGCCATCGGCGACCCCGAACTGGTCGATACGCGCAACGACCCGCGGCTCTCGCGCATCTTCGCCAACAAGGTCATCAAGATCTACCCGGCCTTCCGGGAGTTCTACGGCATGGAGGACTCGATCGAGCAGGTCGTCTCCTACTTCCGCCACGCCGCCCAGGGCCTGGAGGAGAAGAAGCAGATCCTCTACCTGCTGGGCCCGGTGGGCGGCGGCAAGAGCTCCATCGCCGAGCGGCTCAAGCAGTTGATGGAGCACGTGCCCTTCTATGCCATCGAGGGCTCGCCGGTGAACGAGTCGCCGCTGGGCCTGTTCGACCCGGCCGAGGACGGGGAGATCCTGGAGAAGGAATACGGCATCCCGCGGCGCTACCTGCAGCGCATCCTCTCGCCCTGGGCGGTCAAGCGCCTGGAGGAGTACGGCGGCGACATCCGCCAGTTCAAGGTGGTCAAGCGCTACCCGTCGGTGCTCAAGCAGATCGCGGTGGCCAAGACGGAGCCGGGCGACGAGAACAACCAGGACATCTCCTCGCTGGTGGGCAAGGTCGACATCCGCAAGCTGGAGACCTATGCCCAGGACGACCCGGACGCCTACAGCTACTCCGGCGGCCTGTGCCTGGCCAACCAGGGCCTGCTGGAGTTCGTGGAGATGTTCAAGGCGCCGATCAAGGTGCTGCACCCGCTGCTGACGGCCACGCAGGAGGGCAACTTCAAGGGCACCGAGGGCTTCGGCGCCATCCCCTTCGACGGCATCGTGCTGGCCCACAGCAACGAGAGCGAGTGGAAGACCTTCCGCAACAACAAGAACAACGAGGCCTTCCTCGACCGCATCTACATCGTCAAGGTGCCCTACTGCCTGCGCGTGTCCGAAGAGGTGCGCATCTACGACAAGCTGGTACGCAACTCCTCGCTGGCGCAGGCGCCCTGCGCGCCGGGCACGCTCCGGATGATGGCGCAGTTCTCGGTGCTCACGCGGCTGAAGGAGCCCGAGAACTCCAGCATCTTCAGCAAGATGCAGGTCTACGACGGCGAGAGCCTGAAGGACACCGATCCCAAGGCCAAGTCGATCCAGGAGTACCGCGACTACGCGGGCGTGGACGAGGGCATGGCCGGCGTGTCCACCCGCTTCGCCTTCAAGATCATCTCCAAGGTCTTCAACTTCGACAGCACGGAGGTGGCGGCCAACCCGGTGCACCTGATGTACGTGCTGGAGCAGCAGATCGAGCGCGAGCAGTTCCCGCCCGAGACGGAGCAGAAGTTCATCGGCTACATCAAGGAGCTGCTGGCGCCGCGCTACGCGGAGTTCATCGGCAAGGAGATCCAGACCGCCTACCTCGAAAGCTACAGCGAGTACGGCCAGAACATCTTCGACCGCTACGTCACCTACGCCGACTACTGGATCCAGGACCAGGAGTACCGCGACGTGGACACCGGCGAGGTGTTCGACCGCGCCGCGCTCAACGCCGAGCTGGAGAAGATCGAGAAGCCCGCCGGCATCGCCAACCCGAAGGACTTCCGCAACGAGATCGTCAACTTCGTGCTGCGCGCCCGCGCCGGCAACAACGGACGCAACCCGCTGTGGACCAGCTACGAGAAGCTGCGCTCGGTGATCGAGAAGAAGATGTTCTCCAACACCGAGGAACTGCTGCCCGTCATCAGCTTCAACGCCAAGAGCAGTGCCGACGAGCAGAAGAAGCACGAGGACTTCGTCACCCGCATGGTCGAGAAGGGCTACACGCCCAAGCAGGTGCGCCTGCTGTGCGAGTGGTACCTGCGCGTGAGAAAGAGCTCGTGAGCTCCGGCAGGCATTCCAGGGAGTAACCGCCATGGCCCCGCTGCAGCAGATCATCGACCGCCGGCTGTCGGGCAAGAACAAGTCGGTCGGCAACCGGGAGCGCTTCCTGCGCCGCTACCGCGCACAGATCCGCGAGGCCGTGCGCAAGGCGGTGAGCGGGCGCGGCATCCGCGACCTGGAACAGGGCGAGGACGTCTCGCTGCCCCGGCACGACGTGTCCGAGCCCACCTTCGGCCATGCGCCGGGCGGCAGCCGCGAGTACGTGCATCCGGGCAACCAGGAGTTCGTCAAGGGCGACCGCATCGAGCGGCCGCGAGGCCAGGCCGGCGGCGGCACGGGCAGCGGCGAGGCGAGCGACAGCGGCGAGGCGAGCGACAGCGGCGAGGGCGAGGACGACTTCGTCTTCCGCCTCACGCGCGAGGAGTTCATGCAGGTCTTCTTCGAGGACCTCGCCCTGCCCCACCTGGTGCGCACGCAACTGGCCGAGGTGCCGGAGTGGAAGAGCCACCGCGCCGGCTTCACCAGCGAGGGCACGCCCAACAACCTGCACGTGGTGCGCTCCATGCGCGGCGCGCTGGCGCGGCGCATCGCCCTGGGCGGCGAAGACCGCAAGGAGCTGCGCCGCCTGGCCGAGCACCTGGCCCGGCTGCAGGCGCATCCCGATGCCGCCACGGCGCTGCTGCGCAAGGAGATCCACGAGACCGAGCTGGCCATCGAAGAGCTGCGCAAGCGGGCGAAGCATGTGCCCTACATCGATCCGATCGACCTGCGCTACCGCAGCCGGGTGCGCACGCCGGTGCCCAGCGCCAAGGCGGTGATGTTCTGCCTGATGGACGTCTCGGGTTCGATGGACGAGGCGCGCAAGGACATGTCCAAGCGCTTCTTCATGCTGCTGTACCTGTTCCTCACGCGGCACTACGAGAAGATCGATCTGGTGTTCATCCGCCACCACACGCAGGCGCAGGAAGTGACCGAGGACGAGTTCTTCCACGCCACCGAGACCGGCGGCACCGTGGTCTCCAGCGCGCTGCTGCTGATGCGCGACATCGTCCGCGCACGCTACCCCAGCAACGAGTGGAACATCTACGGCGCCCAGGCCAGCGACGGCGACAACTGGCACCAGGACAGCGGCCGCTGCCGCGAGCTGCTGGACGAGGCGTTGCTGCCGCTGGTGCGCTACTACGCCTACGTGCAGGTGGCCGAGGCCGAGCAGAACCTGTGGCAGGAGTACACGCAGCTCGAGGACGCGCACCCCAACTTCGCCATGCGCAAGGTCTCCAGCGCGCAGGACATCTACCCCGTGTTCCGCGAGCTGTTCAGGAAGGAGGGCACGCCGGCATGAAGACACCCTCCTCCGCGCCCCGCTTCGAGCGCGCCGCCGAGCCGCTGCCCAGCCCCTCGGACTGGACCTTCGAGCTGATCGAGCGCTACCACGGCGAGATCGCCCGCACCGCCAAGGCCTTCGGCCTGGACACCTACCCCAACCAGTTGGAGATCATCACCGCCGAGCAGATGATGGATGCCTACGCCAGCGTCGGCATGCCGGTGATCTACCGCCACTGGTCCTATGGCAAGCAGTTCATCGCCACCGAGAAGAACTACCGCCGCGGCTTCATGGGCCTGGCCTACGAGATCGTCATCAACTCCGACCCCTGCATCGCCTACCTGATGGAGGAGAACACCATGGCCATGCAGGCCCTGGTGATCGCCCACGCGGCCTACGGCCACAACAGCTTCTTCAAGGGCAACTACCTGTTCCGCATGTGGACCGATGCGTCGTCGATCATCGACTACCTGGTCTACGCGAAGAACTACATCGCCGAGTGCGAGGAGCGCCACGGCCTGGACGCGGTGGAAGACCTGCTGGACTCCTGCCACGCGCTGATGAACTACGGCGTGGACCGCTACCGCCGGCCGCAGAAGCGCTCGCTGGCGCAGGAAATCGCGCGCCGCGAGGAGCGCGAGCACCACATGCAGCGGCAGATCAACGACCTGTGGCGCACCGTGCCCAAGCCCAGCGCCGACGCCGCGGAGCCGGCGGCCGCGCGCCGCTTCCCCGACGAACCGCAGGAGAACCTGCTGTACTTCATCGAGAAGAACGCCGCCCTGCTGGAGCCCTGGCAGCGCGAGGTGGTGCGCATCGTGCGCAAGATCGCGCAGTACTTCTACCCGCAGCGCCAGACGCAGGTGATGAACGAAGGCTGGGCCACCTTCTGGCACTACAGCCTGCTCAACAGCCTGTACGACCAGGGCCTGCTGGCCGACGGCTTCATGCTGGAGTGGCTGTCCTCGCACACCGCCGTGGTCTACCAGCCGCCGGTCAGCCACCGCGGCTACAGCGGCATCAACCCCTACGCGCTGGGCTTCGCCATGTACAGCGACCTCAAGCGCATCTGCGAGGAGCCGACCGACGAGGACCGCGTCTGGTTCCCTGACATCGCCGGCAGCGACTGGCTCAAGACGCTGGACTGGGCGATGCGCAACTTCAAGGACGAGAGCTTCGTCGGGCAATTCCTCAGCCCGAAGGTGATGCGGGACTTCCGCTTCTTCGCGATCCGCGACGACGAGGAGGAGTCCGAGCTGGAGGTCAGCGCCATCCACGACGAGGCCGGCTACCGCTCGCTGCGCGAGTCGCTCTCGCGCCAGTACGACATCGGCAACCGCGAGCCCGACATCCAGGTCTGGAACGTGGACCTGCGCGGCGACCGTTCCCTCACCCTGCGCCACACGCAGCGGCACAACCGGCCGCTGCACGAGGACACGCCCGAGGTGCTCAAGCACGTGGCGCGGCTGTGGGGCTTCGACGTCCACCTCGAGAGCGTGGACGGCGCGGGCCACATCGGCTACCGCAAGTCGGTGAGCCCCAAGCGCACCTGAAGCCGCTTTGTGTTCAGGCCGTGGCCTGGCGGTAGCGCGCCCAGGCCTGCGGCGTGGGCGTGGTGCCGGCGCCGGGCTCGGCGGGCAGCCGGAAGTGCCCGTCGACCACCTCGGCGGGGTCGGTGAAGCAGTCCTTGATCCACGGGATGTACTCCAGCACCTCGCAGGCCGGATGGGCATAGCTCAGGTGCACGTGCACCTGGCTCATTTCGCCGGCGTGCGGCGCCACCGGTAGGCGGAAGGCGTGGGCCGCCTCGCACACCTGCAGCACCTCGCTCAGGCCGCCCATGCGCGTGCTGTCCGGCTGCACCCAGTGGATCGCCTGCTGGGCGAAGAACTCGCCGAAGGCGTCGGCTGTGTAGAGCTGTTCGCCCAGCGCGACCGGGATGCGGGTGGCGCGCGCCAGTTGCGCGTGGCCCTTCACGTCGTCGTGCCACAGCGGCTCCTCGAACCAGAACACGTCGAAGGGCTCGGCACCGCGGCAGAAGCGCAGGCAGCTCGCCAGGTCCCACTTGCCGTTGCCGTCGACGGCCAGCGTCACCTCGGGGCCGACGGCCTCGCGCACGGCGGCCAGGCGGCGCAGGTCGCGCTCCACGGTGGAGCCCACCTTGATCTTGATGCCGGTGAAGCCCTGCTCCACCGCGCGGCGCGCGCCGGCCACCAGTGCCTCGTCGTCGATGCTCAGCCAGCCGATGTCGGTGTTGTAGGCGCGGACCTTGTCGCGCACCTGGCCGCCGAGCAGCTTCCACAGCGGCACGCCGGCCGCCTTGGCCTTCAGGTCCCACAGGGCCACGTCGAGGGCCGCAAGCGAGAGCGTGGTGATGCCCGCGCGGCCGATCCACTGCAGCGCCGGGTTGCGCGCCAGCTTCAGCCACAGGCGGCGCACGTCGCCGGCGTCCTCGCCCTGCAGCAGCAGGGCGTGGCAGGTCTCGATGCAGCGGGCGATGAGCTGGTCGCTCGGCAGGTGCGCGTGCGTGCCGGTGAAGCCGTGGCCCGACACGCCTTCCTCGGTGTCGATGCGCGCGCCGACCACGCCCCAGTGCGTGATCGCGTGCGTGCTGTCGGCGATGTGGCTGCCCGTGACGGGCACATGCAGGATGAAGGCCTCGACGCGGGTGATCTTCATGGCTCAGCCTTCGCTGACGCGCACCAGCGCCTCGATCGCCAGCGGATAGCCCTTGACGCCCAGGCCCACGATGATCCCGCGCGCCGCCGGCGAGATGTAGGAATGGTGGCGGAACGCCTCGCGCGCGTGCACGTTGGAGATGTGCAGCTCGATCAGCGGCACGCTCGCGCCCTTGATGGCGTCGTGCAGCGCGATGGAAGTGTGGGTGTAGGCGCCCGGGTTCATCACCACGCCCAGCATCGTGCCGGCCGCCACCTCGCGGCCGGCCTCGTGGATCCAGTCGATGAGCTGGCCTTCCCAGTTCGACTGGCGGCATTCGACGACCACGCCGAGCCGGTCGCCGGCCTCCCGGCACAGGCGCTCGACGTCGGCCAGCGTCTCGTGGCCGTACTGCGCCGGTTCGCGCGTGCCCAGCAGGTTGAGGTTGGGACCGTTGAGGACGAGGATCTTCTTCATGGCGGCAATGGCTTGCGGTGGGTCTGGCCGGGCATCTTAGAACGTGCCTGCGCGGTCTGCGCACAGGGGCTTGCCAATACTCCCCCGGGGTATACACTGGCGGCATGCCCCACTCGCCCGACGAGAAGAAGAAAGCGCTGCTGCGCGTGCGCCGCATCCGCGGCCAGACCGAGGCGCTGGAGCGCGCCCTCGAGGCCGGCGCCGACTGCGGCCCGGTGCTGCAGCAGCTCGCCGCGATCCGCGGGGCCGTCAACGCCCTGATGTCCGAGGTGCTGGAGTCGCACATCCGCGAGGAGTTCGGCCAGCACGCGGACAAGGACCCGCGCCATGCGCAGCGGGTGCAGGACATGACCCAGCTCGTGCGCACCTATCTGCGGTAGGCGCGCCCGCTTCCATCCCCTTTTTCCTTCCTGTCCACTGGAGACCGCCCATGAAATCCCGCGCCGCCGTTGCCTTCGAAGCCGGCAAGCCCCTGCAGGTCGTCGAGATCGACGTCGCCCCGCCGAAGAAGGGCGAGGTGCTGGTGAAGATCACCCACACCGGCGTGTGCCACACCGACGCCTTCACGCTCTCCGGCGACGACCCGGAGGGCCTGTTTCCCGCCGTGCTGGGCCACGAGGGCGCCGGCATCGTGGTCGAGGTGGGCGAAGGCGTCACCAGCGTCAAGCCGGGCGACCACGTGATCCCGCTGTACACCGCCGAATGCGGCGAGTGCCTGTTCTGCAAGAGCGGCAAGACCAACCTGTGCGTGGCGGTGCGCGCCACCCAGGGCAAGGGCGTGATGCCCGACGGCACCAGCCGCTTCAGCTACGACGGCCAGCCGGTCTACCACTACATGGGCTGCTCCACCTTCAGTGAGTACACCGTGGTGGCCGAGGTGTCGCTGGCGAAGGTCAGCCCCGACGCCAACCCCGAGCAGGTGTGCCTGCTGGGCTGCGGCGTGACCACCGGCCTGGGCGCGGTGAAGAACACGGCCAAGGTGCAGGAAGGCGACTCGGTCGCCGTGTTCGGCCTGGGCGGCATCGGCCTGGCGGTGATCCAGGGCGCCAGGCTGGCGAAGGCCGGGCGCATCATCGCCATCGACACCAACCCGGGCAAGTTCGAGCTGGCGAAGACCTTCGGCGCCACCGACTGCGTGAACCCCAAGGACCACGACAAGCCGATCCAGCAGGTGATCGTGGAGATGACGGGATGGGGCGTGGACCACAGCTTCGAGTGCATCGGCAACGTCAACGTGATGCGCGCCGCGCTCGAATGCGCGCACCGCGGCTGGGGCCAGTCGGTCGTCATCGGCGTGGCCGGCGCGGGGCAGGAGATCTCCACCCGCCCCTTCCAGCTCGTCACCGGCCGGCGCTGGCTGGGCACGGCCTTCGGCGGCGTCAAGGGCCGCTCGCAACTGCCCGGCATGGTGGAGGACGCGATGGCCGGCCGCATCCAGCTCGCGCCCTTCGTCACGCACACCATGCCGCTCACCGGCATCAACGAGGCCTTCGACCTGATGCACGAGGGCAAGTCGATCCGCTCGGTGGTGCACTACTGAGGCCGCCATGGCCGACGCCTTGGCAGCCCCCGCCGCCGGCCGCGTCGCCGCCGTGGCCGGCGCCAGCGGACTGGTGGGCCGCTGCCTGATCGAGCGGCTGTGCGCCGATCCGGCCGTGGCCGAAGTGCACGCGCTCGTGCGGCGCCCTCTGCCGCTGGCCCATCCCAGGCTGCGCTGTCACGTGGTCGATGTCGCCGCGCTGCCGGCCTTGCCGCCGCTCGACGAGGTCTACCTGGCGCTGGGCACCACGATCAAGACCGCGGGCAGCCAGGCGGCCTTCCGTGCGGTCGATTTCGACGCCAACCTCGCCGTCGCGCAGGCCGCCCTGGCGGCCGGCGCGCGCCGGGCCGGCCTGGTGAGCGCACTGGGCGCCAGCGCGCGGTCGTCGGTGTTCTACAGCCGCGTCAAGGGCGAACTGGAAGAAGCGCTGGCGGCCCTGCCCTTCGAGGCCCTGGTGATCGCCCGGCCGTCGATGCTGCACGGCGACCGCCACGCGCTGGGACAGCCGGTGCGCCGCGGCGAGCTGCTGTGGGCCCGCATGGAGGCGGTGCTGCGGCCGATCGTCCCGCGCCGCCTGCGCGCCATTGCGGCGGCCGACGTGGCAGCGGCGCTGGCCCGCGCGGTCCCCGCCGCCCGCGGGCGCGAGGTGCTCGACTCCTCGGCCATGCAGGGCGCCGCCGCATCCTCCTGAACCTCTCCCGGAAAGACAGACATGGAACGCATCGAACAACACGCCAGCTTCGGCGGCCGGCAGGAAGTGTGGAAGCACGCCTCCGACACCCTCGGCTGCGACATGAAGTTCGGCATCTACCTGCCCGAGGCCGCGCTGCGCGGCGAGAAGCGCCCGGTGCTGTACTGGCTGAGCGGCCTGACCTGCACGGAGCAGAACTTCATCACCAAGGCCGGCGCGCAGGCCCACGCGGCGCGGCACGGCCTGATCGTGGTGGCGCCCGACACCAGCCCGCGCGGCGAGGGTGTCGCCGACGATCCGGCCTACGACCTGGGCCAGGGCGCGGGCTTCTACCTCAACGCCACCCAGGCGCCTTGGGCGCCGCACTACCGCATGCAGGACTACGTGGCCGACGAACTGCCGGCGCTGGTCGCGCGGCACTTCGCCGCCAGCGATGCGCGAGGCATCTTCGGGCACAGCATGGGCGGCCACGGCGCGCTGGTGACGGCGCTGCGCCATCCCGGCCGCTACCGCAGCGCGTCGGCCTTCGCGCCCATCGTCGCGCCGACGCAGGTGCCGTGGGGCCAGAAGGCGCTGACCGCCTACCTGGGCGGCGACCGCGAGGCCTGGAAGGCCTGGGACACGGTCGAGCTGGTGAAGACGGCGAAGGAGCGCCTGCCCCTGCTGGTGGACCAGGGCTATGCCGACGAATTCCTGGCCGAGCTGCGGCCCGAGCTGCTGAAGGCCGCCTGCGACGCCGCCGGCCATCCGCTTACGCTGCGCCTGCAGCCGGGCTACGACCACAGCTACTACTTCATCGCCAGCTTCCTGGCCGACCACTTCGCCCACCACGCGGCCGCGCTCGCGGCCTGAGGCGCAATGCCGT
>Ga0164243_10000953_pt1 | contig 50429 bp, 34 predicted proteins | sample OricompcompostOP_FD_108781 | JGI IMG/M metagenome (GOLD analysis project Ga0164243, IMG submission 108781) | Organic Plus compost microbial communities from Emeryville, California, USA - Original compost - Organic plus compost (OP) | ecosystem: Engineered > Solid waste > Mixed feedstock >... | reverse complement strand
GTTATAGGCGACATTGGTGGTGCTGCTGCTGACCGATGCACCGTCCGCGATGCTGAGTGCGCCCGCGCCGTTGGTGCCGACATAGAGAAGGCTGCTATTCACCCAGCTCGACCCGGCCCCCGTGACGGACACCGTGCCGCTGCCGCTGCTGGCCTGTCCGAGGTAGCTGTAGGTGTTGCTGACCGCCGCGCCATCCGCGATGGTCAGCATGCCGGTGCCGAAGTAGCCGACATATAGGTCAGCGGTGTGCGTCCACGCCGAACCGGAACCCGTGACGCTCACCGTGCCGCTGTCGTTCTTGCCGATATAGGCGCGCAGGTCGCTGACCGACGCGCCGTCACTGATCGTCAGAGTTCCGGTGCCGGTTTGGCCAACAGTCAGGTCGCTGCTATTTGTCCACGTCGAGCCCGCTCCCGCGACGGCTACCTCACCGCTGCTGCCGGGGTTATAGCCGATGGTGCTGTAGCTGCCGCTGCTGACCGCTGCACCGCCCGCGATTGTGAGTGTGCCGGTGCCCCTATAACCGACATTGAGAGCGCCGCTATTCGTCCAGTCTGCATCTGAACCCGTGACGCTCACCGAGCCGGTGGAACCGGAGGCATAGCCGATATCGCCAGTAGTATCGGCGAGCTGGCCGGTGATGGCGAGCGTGCCGCCCTCCACCGTCGTACCGCCTGAATAGCTGCTCGAGCCCGACAGGGTCAGCGTGCCGTCGCCTTGCTTGGTCAGACCTCCGGTGCCCGAGAGGGCCAACGATGTCGCCACCGCATAGCCGTTCGTATCGATGAACCCGCCGCCGGCGCCGATCGTCACGTCGCCGGCCTCGAAGCCGGAAAACAGATTGGCCTGATTGCCGGTGAGGCGCAGAATGCCGCCATCGAAAGTGACGGTTCCGCTTCCCGCGCCTGCGCTGATCTGGCCCGTCTGCAGAGTGCCACGCGAGCTTCCGCTACCGGAAAGGGTCACCGCGCCGGTGCTGCCGGCCACAGAAGCAATAAAGGTGCCCGAGTTGCTGACCGACGCCCCATTCGCGATGGTCAGAGTGCCGGCTCCCCTAAAGCCAACATAGAGGCCGGAGCTACTCGTCCAAGTCGAACCGGAGCCCGTGACGGTCGCCGTACCGCTACTGCCGGAGTTATAGCCGACATAGCTGGTGTCGGCGCTGACCGACGCACCATTCGAGACGGTCATCATTCCGTCTCCGCTATAGCCGACAAAAAGGCCGGAGGCGGCTGCCCAGCTCGTGCCCGTACCCGTGATAGTAGCCGCGCCACTACTTCCGGAATTGAAGCCGATATAGCCGCTTGTGGTCGTATTAACCGAACCGCTGTCGCTGACGGTCAGTGTGCCGTCGCCAGTATTGCCAATGTACAAGGCGGAACTATTCGTCCACGACGCGCTGGCGCCAGCGACCGTGACCGCGGCGGTGGAACCTGCGGTGTCGCCGATATAGCCTCGGTAGTCGGCGACGTGGCCGGTGATGGCGAGCGTGCCGCTCTCCACGGTCGTATTCCCTGAATAGCTGCTGGAGCCTGACAGCGTCAGCGTGCCGTCGCCCTGCTTGGTGAGGCCGCCTGTGCCGGAGAGGCTGACGCCGCTCGCCACGGCATAGCCGTTCGTGTCGATGAAGGCGCCGCCGGCGCCGATCGTCACGTCGCCGGCCTCGAAAGCGGAAAACAGAGCGGCCTGATTACCCGTGAGGCGTAAAATGCCGCCATCGAAGGTGAATGTTCCACTTCCCGAGCTTTCGTAGACCGCGCCCGTCTCCAGCACGCCGCGCGCACCCGGGGTACCCGAAAGATTGAGCGCGCCGGTACTGCCGGTTGAAACGCCGATCCTGACATACGTGCTGCTGACTGATGCGCCATCCGCGATGTTCAGCGTGCCGTCACTCACGTTGCCGAGGAGGATACTGCTGCTGTTGGTCCAGGTCGAACCGGCACCAGTGACACTCACCGTACCGTTGCCACCGGTTGAAGCACCGATCTGACTGCTGGTATTGCTGACCGACGCCCCATCGGAGATCGTCAGTGTTCCGGTGCCAATATAGCCGATAGCGAGCGTTCCGGTATCCGTCCAGCTCGAGCCGGCACCCGTGACGGTCACCGTGCCGCTACTGCCGCTACTAAAACCGACGGTGCTGTATGTATTGCTGACGGACCCGCCATCGGTGATGTTCAGCGTGCCGACACCGCCTACACCGACAAACAGACCGGTCCCGTTCGTCCAGCTCGAGCCGGCGCCGGTGACGGTCACCGTACCCTCGACTCCGGTTTCACGGGCGATATACCCGATGCCAGTTTCGCTGACCGATCCCCCGCCGCTGACCGTAAGCGTGGCGTTCTGGGTTTGGGCGACAGTGAGGTTCCCGGTGTAGTTCACGGTCGTCGTGATGGTGCGGTCCTCGCCGTTGATGACCTCGTCGGCGAGGGCGGCTCCAGGCATCGTCAGGAACGCCAGCGCAGTGGAAACATGCAGCGCGGCCCCCGCTGCTGGCCCGGTGCGCCAGCCGCGACCGGAATTTCCGCCGGCGCCCATTGTATAACGGGGCGCCAAGACCAACCGGCCAAGCGTCTTCGATCGGAAATACCGGAAAATATTGTCCATTTCGCAATTCCCCGCAGAATCGAATTGGTTGATTCCTGGGTATTGCCAAATAAAACTAAGATCAATTCACTAAATACTATAATATACTTTCCAATAATATTTGATTATTTCTATAGATATTCAATTCTAATCAAATCTTTCGAAAATACATGTTGTAATTCCGGCAAGATCGAATAATTGAATGCTGACGGCTATGCTGAACATTCAAACCATCTATGCCGGCACCGCTTATGCGGATGCCATGTCCTTCCTGTACGGGCTGATGCTTTGGCGCTCTTGCCCGTCGGCTTCCGGCATCCTGACACTTGCGTTGTCATTCGCGGTCCGGGTTGCGGGCATGGTGGTGCTGCTCGCCATGCCTCAGGAGTGGCCGCTTGCCGGAATAGGGCTGGGCAATGTTCTGGTCGTCGCCAGTCTGGTGCTGCTTCTGGAAGGCTTTTCGCGCTTCCTCGGCCAGTCCCCGCCGCGCCGCGTGCAGGCGTTCATGATGAGCGCGGCAATGCTGGGCTGGCCTTACCTGCTCAGCGCCTGGCCGAACATTCCGGCCTTGCGCATCACGCTCTATTCTTTTCTGCTGATCGTTTTCTGCGCACAGATGGTTCGGATTTTCCAGCGCGACGAGGCACTGCCGACAGCGCTGCACAAGGTCATGTACGCCTGGATCGGCCTGGCTGTCGCAACGGCTATCACCCGTGCATACGCGGCCTGGTTCTTTCCCTCCCAAGACGCGCTCGCACCCAATGTCGTACAGAGCATTGCCCTCCTGTTCCAGATTCTGACTGTCCTCTTCCTCGGCCTCACAACGGCTGTTGTTGTCGGCGCGCGCGGACGGTGGGAACTGCTCGCCCGGATTGAGGAAGAGCGCGCCCGCCTGCTGATGCTGAGCCACGAACTGCGCACCCCACTTGCAATCGTGTCACGGTCAAGTGAACTGCTCGAAACGGTAGATCGTCCGTCCGATCCCGCGATGATGCAGCGGATCAGACACATCCGCGCCGCCGTGGCGCGCATGAACGAACTGGTCACGCGCTTCCTGAACGCCGACCGTCTGGACGAAGAGGACGAGATAAGGGAACGTTTCGATCTCGTTCCTGAACTCAAGGGGCTGGCGAACTCACCGCGCATCCTTCTCAACATGCCCGAAACGCTGGTCTACAGCGCCGACCGGAAGGTGATCGGCATCATCGTATCCAATCTGATCGGCAACGCGCTCAAATATGCGCCGGATGACAGCCCTGTTCACGTGTCCCTGCGAAAGGTGGACGGACTGGTGCAACTGACCGTGGAAGACCGAGGCATCGGCCTCGGCACAGATGAAGAGCGCGCACAACTGGGGAAGAAATTCTTCCGCGCTCCAAATGCGCTCTCGACGGCTGGCATGGGTCTGGGACTATACACGGCACGCCGGCTGGCAGCCCGCTACGGTGGGATCATAACCCTCGAACCGCGCGACGGCGGCGGGGCAGTCGCGACATTGACGCTTGGTGGAGGCGGCCTTGGAGCATAGGCCACATGTGCTGGTGGTGGAGGACGAGCCGGCTCTTCGCATAGACCTTGCAGATTATCTGGTCGCGCGCGGTTTCGCTGTGGATCAGGCCGCAACCTGCGAGGAAAGCCTAGCCTTCATCAATCATGCGCGCCCCGATCTCATCCTGCTCGACCTGGCGCTGCCGGATGGCAGCGGACTTGCGGTGGCGGCGCAGGTGCGCCAGCGCCATGGCCTGTCGGTGGGGATCATAATGCTGACGGCCTATGGCGATGAGCAGCATCGCCTGTCGGGCCTCGGCGTCGGTGCCGACATCTACCTCGTGAAGGATACATCCTTGCGCGAGATTGAGGCCTATTCGCGCAACCTGCTGCGTCGCCTGCAAGTGCCGTCCACACCATCAATTATGGTCGAGCCGCCTGCTGTCTGGCAGCTCGACGAAGCCCATTGGCAATTGCTGACGCCAGATGGCGCGACCGTTCCGCTCACCGGTACCGAAGTCGCGTTCCTCAAACCGCTGATGGCAGCGCCCCATGCGGTCTTGAAACGCAAGCAACTCAGTCTCAACGGCAATCCGCGCACCCTCGATACCGTGGTGCTGCGCCTGCGCCGGAAGATCGAAGCCGCAACGAGCCATCCGCCACCGTTCAAGATGGTCTACGGTGCGGGGTACGTTTTCATCGGCGCTCCGGCGATTCCATTGTGAGACAACCGCTCGTGCGCTGTGCGTCTCGGGAGGTGGAGAGCACATCGCGCGTCAGCATGCGTCCGCGCACTTGTTGCTCTGTCCGCGACCCCACCCGGCGATGGCCGCCCTGCGGCGACGGCATCACGGTTCGTCGGCACCCTCAAGCTAGGCCCTGAATAAAATCAGCCGTTGGCGCTGTTTGAATGGCTGGATTGACGTCTGTTCTTCGCCGCCTTGCCGACTTCGAGATCCGGTTGCGGGGCGACGGTGGTCAACTCGCGTGCTAAGGGCCGCTTGTGGGACTGGCTGAAGACCGCTCTCCGGTCTGCCCTGTCGTGTCTGCTCTCCCCCTCAAAGGCTCCGAGGGGTGCTCGCCAAAGTGAGACCAACGGCAACTGCTAGATTCCAGCGACTTCCTGTTCGTGTGAGAAGCAATTGTCACCGCCGGATTAGAACCGGCGGTGGCATCTATCTAGTATGGTCGAGAGGTCGATGATCTGACGTAATAGGCGTCCTCTAGCCCCCAATCCACTCTCGCCCACAGGTGCGTGAGGACTTTGGCGCTCTCGCCCCCGCTCACGTCCAAGGACGAGCTATCCTCGAAGGTAAGGTGAGCCGTCGCACCGTTGGAAATATCAAGCGTGATCTTCTCATCCGACCCGGCGAAGGAGACGACAAAGACGTCATTTTCAACCGCAACGCTCACTGCGTCCCGGCTGTAGCCGCTGATGTTGAGGGTGAAGCTGTCGTGAGAAAGGATGGCATCCTGGCCGTCACCCTTGGCAAATGACACCGTTGAGCCGGCGCCGATGAGCCGGATGACATCGTTGCCTGTCCCGCCGCGCACGTTGGAGTTGTCTGTCGTCTGAATGTAATCGTCGCCCTCCCCGCCATCGATGTCGTTGTAGCCATAATACGGACTATCGTACTTCACGGAATCCGCCGTTATGAGAATATCGTTTCCAGCGCCGCCATTTATTGTCGCGTGGCCGCTGCTAACGACGAGGTCGTCACCTTCGCCCGCATCGACGGTCGCATGGTCATTGACGCGAATCTCGTCGTTGCCGGTTCCACCGGCGACCTGCGCGTAGCTATAGGCACGGACATAATCGTCGCCGTCACCCAGATCGACCTTGGCGTAGTGATTGGCGTCGACCCAATCGTCGCCTTCACCTGCGATGATGTCTGCGTAGTCGAAGGCTCCGATGAAGTCCTCTCCAGCCCCGCCATCGACTTTGCCATAATCGAGAACACCAATGCTGTCGCTGCCCCCCGATCCGTAGACGGTCGCGTAGTGTTGAGCACCGATTGAATCATTTCCTTCACCGCCGATGATGGTCGCGTTGTCACTGGCGGAGATGGAAGAATGCGTATAGCTCTGGCCCGATAGATCCACGGAGCCACCCTCTCCAACGATCGCCACGATCCTCGCGATCGCCTCCTTCGTGAGGTCGCTGATTGGCTCGACCTGGCCCGGCACGCCGGGACCAAACCACGGTCCGTGGTTTGGTGGCCTCACCCAATTGGCCTTGTCCTCCGCCCAGTAGGACTTCTGGGTCTCTTGCAATCCTTGCAATCCCTTAAGAATCTGCAATGCAGCACTGTTGGCGCTGACAATCATAAAAGGCGCTCCCGGCCTCCTGACGAGAGACTGATCTAGTTCTCAACCAAGGATTGAACTCCACTCTCGCTGATGCCGGCTTAATGGCCCACTAACGTGCGCCCTGCGAGGCCTTGGAAAAGGTCGTGTCCGCTCGTTTGCTGCGCGACGCGAGGGAGGTGCTTATCTATCAGCACATGCTGGCAATCTGCGCGCGTGCCGCTCCTGCTTAACATTCGAAGATCGAAAGCACCGTCCGCTACCTATGCCCAGGTATCGAAGTCGACGACGCAGTCGAGATCGCCCGAGAAGATCGACATCTGACAACCGCTTCACCTCCACGAGCGGACTTAGTCGGCGAGCGCGGAGCGGCCGCCGACCACTGGCAGCGAAATGGCAGCTAATGGGACGAACCCGTCTCGGAAGTGTGCGGTGTGCCCAATTTCCGAGAACGTCCCGAAACTTCCTCAGGTGCAGCCCGCGCTTGATCTTAGCATTGCAAGATCGGAGCTGACGTTGGGAGGCGGCGAAAGCTCCTCAGCCTTCATTGCAGCCGCGCATGCTGCTTTAGTCTTGCCGTTGTGACGTCTAGCCCACGCGAGGTTGGACCAGGCTGTCGTGAAGTTTGGTGCGTCGACGACCGCCTGCTCTAAAACCGGCTCAGCCTCTTGTGGGCGTCCGGCCAAGAGCAAGAACCGTCCATAGTCGGCATTCAGCAGCTTAGCTGGATTGGGTCTGGCGCGAGCAATCCGCAGTAGCTCGTCGGCAAAGGCAGCGTTGCGAAAACGCTCAAAGGCAATTAGGCCGAGCCCGTGAAATATTTGACTCTGACCTGGATCGATTAAGTAAGCCTGATTGAAGCGTTTCGTTGCCTCGGAGAAATTTCCGGAGAGGAGCGCGTTCCAAGCCCGTCGTATCGTCTCCTCAAAGGCTTTCTCGCGGCTTCCCGCCGCTTGACTAGCCTTCGCTACAAATTCTTCATTCGCCGCCCGCTGGTTCGGCGTCAGTTCTGCGAAACCGTAAAATGGCTGCTGATTGATCGGAGCCGGGAAAGTCGTCTTTGTGACGTGCACGCCAGGAGCCACCTCTATGGTGGCGGCCGCGGCACCATCAACTATGCCGATGGCAAGAATGACCAAGGCGACGCGGCAATGCCGCAGACCCCGCACGATTTGCACCGCCATGACCTCTCCCTGCTACCATTGAAGTGGAACGATAGTCAGAACGGCGGCTAAGGAACCGTAAAGGCGCCAGTCACTCGCGCGCGAGCACCATCCAAAAGGCAGCTTGGCATCATCAGCGCGATTGCGCGAAAAGCTGCGCCGTCCATGCTATCCAATAGTGATCTGATGGACTTGTTCAAAGCAGGAACAGCAATCTTGTCGGCTATAACTCGATGGCTTCCTACAAGTATTTTTGCGGCCGTCTTCCTAGGCGCCTGCCTCGTAGGTCTCACCAATTACCTTTTCACCCTGCCCCAACTCGAACAGCTTATTGCCGACGGGATCACGACGAAGGCGCAGATTGCCAACCTTAGGCCATCACTTGGTCGCGGTAGCACACCAAAAGTCGATCTGACTTGGGAAGGTAGTGGCAAATTTTGTCGACTGTCCGGGCACTCGATCAGCAACCAGACTTTCGCAGATATCGAGCGGTCCCTCGCGAGCACCGTTGATCAAATCTCTGTTCTCGTCGATCCGACCGGCGCATGCCGTGCTGTCATCGTCGCCGACATCCCGTTCGAACGGAAGCAGAGCGGGCTGATCCCGATCGTAGCCGCCTTGGTCATTGCCGGATTGGGAACGGTGATTGGCGCACTAGCAGCGTCGCGTTTTTGAGAGCCGCTTTGTGTTCACCAGCGGACTTCGTCGCCGATAGCGTACCGACCAGACCACGCTCAATGGCCGCTTCTGGGACTTTTCGACCGCAATCCGAACGTCGCCGCTGAATCAAACCGGCCCTCGGACCCTCTTTTTGAGCGACCGAACAACAGCACGCCTCAGCGTCGACCTCGACACCGCAAGCTTTGAGGCAATGTCCCGAACCGATCGCCTGCTTCGCGCCAATGACCTGCTAGCCGAAGTCACCTGAGCCGGCGATAGCTTTCGAGGCCGCCCGAGCACAGCGCCTCGTGTCTTCGCAGCGGCCATCCCAGCCCTGGTACGCTCGCTTATCAGCGTACGCTCGAACTCGGCGAGGGCGCCCATCACGTGGAAGAGCAGGCGTCCCCCGGCGGTTTCCGTATCGATGGCTTCCGACAGGCTGCGGAAGCCGACGCCACGTCTCTCCAGCTCCGATATGAGGTTGATCAGGTGCGACAGACTGCGCCCGAGCCGATCGAGCTTCCATACGACGAGCGTGTCGCCGCGCCTCACGAGGCCGAGTGCCTTATTTAGCGCCGGTCGGCTTGTCTGGGCGCCGGAGGCGTAATCGGTGAATATCCGTTTGCAGTCAGCGCGGTGGAGTGCATCAAACTGGAGCGCCGGGTTCTGCTCGTCGGTCGAAACGCGCGCATACCCGATCATCATGCACCTAATAAACCCCCAACTTGTTCCACGCCCGGCCGAGCCAAACGTGATCGTCAGGGCTGTGCATAAGTATCAAAAAGGGTCCCTTTTGCTTCAGGTGCGCCCCGATGCCTGCAAGGCTCAGGGTCTGCCCGTGTTTCCAGCATAACCTGCGCTAACCATGTCGCAAGACGAGTTGCCCAAAAAAGCACCCTTTATCGCTCCCGCTGTTACCTATTCTAAAGACAGATGCAACAAGGCTCGAACGAGCCTGCCGACGGTTTTGAGTTCGACAACTACCGCCTCACCAAAGACCGTCGAATAAGCATAACTAAGTGAGCCGCAATAATTTCCGGCTCGACTACTCCCGGGTGATTTATGAGAACACCACCGGCCGACTTTGTCGTCACCATTGAGCTGCTCGAGGAAGAACTCGTAGAAGCCGCCAAGCGCGTCCTCAAGTACGGCTCACAATACGCTTGGCAAGTCGATCGTTTAGAACACGAGCTGGACAAACTTCGTAAAAACGATCCTATCAAAAAAGCCAAACGAATTCTCCAACGCTATAACGCATCGGAAAAAGTGCCGAGTTCCGATTGAGATCCGCTTCTGGCAGAGCGCCCATGCTGACTTGGTGCGACCGGCGGATTCGAACCCGATTGCAGTCGTCCGAAAGATTCGTCGACGACTTAGCGGGCGTGAGCTTTGCGGACGTAAGGTCGCTCGTCACCAAGACTTATGGCCGAAAGACACTCCACAGAACTGGCCGCTGACGCTCCAGATGAAGTCTTTATCCGTTCGCTCCCCCCACTCACTGACGTAGCTAGGAGTAGCTAGGAGTAGCTAAGAATCTTTTTATTGTTCGCAATTTCCATTGCCTCCAATCTCTCCTCGACCCTGGGCCATCCGGTCTTTCAAAAAAAACAGGTCGATCAGAGAGAGGTATGCGAATGATCAACTCAAGCAATCCATCCCACTTCGAAGCTATGCCGTCCTTTGCGCGTTCCGAAGCAAGAAGCCGACGAAAACACCCACATATCACCAATGTGGCCCGCGGTATTGACCTTCATTTTCGCCATTCCGCTCGCCACTGCATATGGCCGAATGACCGCGCCGTAATACGATCCTGCTTTTTCGGTTGGCTCGTATCCAAAGGCACCTGCATCGGCGCCGTAGAGGCAAACCTATACGACGCAAAGAGGGCCCGCGACAACGACGATTTCTGTGAGGTCATGGATTGTCATGAAGCATACGAGTACGTCCTTGCGGTCGCACTATGCCGTTCCTGGGACCATGTTCCTTGGGAACTCGCACTGCATGGTCCTATTCTTTCACTTCGACATATATGGATCGCCGATAGAATTCCGGCTCAGCAGTTTCTCCAATCTGCAGCTCGCACCATCATGCGTCAGATTAGTTCAGACTACTCAATTATCGTAACTAATAGGCATGCGATTGACGCCGCAAACAGCCAAAGTGCCGCCGGGGCGCTCAGCGATTTCGCCCGGGTATTGCAACTATCGCCGCTTCCCGCCCAGGCTGGCGGGGAAGGCTGGCTGTGGGCACCGAACTCCAGGAGCTGGAGCCTAGTGACCCCGCCGGATAGCCGCTTACGCCACTCTCAAAAACGCCTCTTTTGAAGCAGTGTCAGTCAACTTTGCCACTTAGTCGTGGCGCGGCCAGGGGGTCTCATATCAAGGTGGTTGTCGCCGCCCCTCGGCCAAGACTGACGACTTGTCGGACTCAAAGCCACAAACGCATAACGCATTGTATCCACTTGATATTACAGGTTGGCGCTTGGAGCTGGTGAAGGGAATCGAACCTGCGATTATCTACTCAAACACGCGATTTACTGCTCAAGTCAGGACTTGAACCCGCAGCCTCCGGCGTGACAGGCCGGAGACCCACGAAGCCTTGGGTGGCGTGGTAAGTTCGAGCGCTATCCGCGGAGCCACGCTCGCCTACGCATTCCGCTCTACGCAAGCCCGCGCTGCCTCAGGGCGGTACTTAGGTTGGCTCCTCTTCTGGGCATCCAAGCGCCGGTCCACCACGTCCCCAAAGGCGCCTCAGCCCGCGCGGATCCGCGCGTCGAGGAACGCAGCACGCCAGCCCCTCCAGCGTCCGTGGCGATGCGGTCAGAATTAAACCCAGTTGTTTCGTAGTGAAAAACTCCAATTTCTGCATGCATTTCATCTCGTTTCCTCTCACCATTAAACTTGACACCGCTTACATGACGAATTTTTTGCCGGGTTGCTAGGGGCACTTTTCTACAAGGGTAGCTAGGCGTAGCTAGTAGTAGCTAGGTGTATATCACATTTTATTTCACCTCCATTTCGCGCGTTACTGAGTTTTACAAAGTGCGCAGATTTTTTTGCAAATAACGCCAGCGTAGCTAGGCGTAGCTAGGCGTAGCTAAGAAACAAACATTTTCACACGGCGGTTTTGTCGATCAACCTCGGGCGAGATAATCGCGTGAGGAGCAGTGCATTGAGAGAGGAAAAGGGCTGGCTTTCGCGGGCGAACTTTGGATCGCTCGAGAGAAGAGGAGGGGCGCAGTGACGCGTCGCCGACAGCCGGCATCCGTCCAGCACATCGAACTTCCGACGCGGCACTGGCCACGGCTTATGCGGGCGCAGACCGCCGCTGAATACACCGATGAGAAGTCGGTCAAATCCTTTTTACGGCGCGCCGGCTCGATCTATCCCCCGGCACTCAACATTCCTGGAAGAGGTCGCGTATGGACAAAGGAAAGCCTCGACGAAGCAATCGACCGGCTGACGAGAGTCCGCTCCGTCGCGGCGGCAAGCCTCGCAGACGACTTGTGAAGGGCTGGCCGCGCTACATGATTGAGCGGCGCCTCGCCAGCGGTGAAATTGCCTACTATTGGCGGCCTCGCCGTAGAGACATCAAAGCTGGCTTTACCTTACACGCCGAGCCGCTTGGCAGTGATATCGGCTCGGCCATCGCGCGCGCGAACGAACTCAATCGCCATCTTGATAGCTGGCGTTCCGGCAACGGCGGCGTGCGGTCGCTCGATCTCCAGCCAGGCTTTGGAACTCTCGAATGGCTCTTCGAACGCTACAAACAGCCGGACTCTCTCGCGTGGCAGAAGGTCTCCGAGCGGTCACGCCCGGACTACATCCGCGCCTTCAAGCTGATTTGCGCCTTGCCGCTGAAATCGGGCGGTGACGTCGGCATTGCACCCGTCAAAGCCATAGATGCGCGGGCTGCCGACAAGATCTATGAGCGTTTGAAAGAAGGACCACGCGGGCCGCGCTTGCGTCAGGCGAATATCTGCATCATCCGCGCAGCACGAGCGTGGGACGTCGTTGCGCGATTACACCCGAAAGACGTCCCTACTCAAAACCCATTCCGGGGCGTGGAGCTCACCCATGCCAACGCCAAGCGTCCAGCCGGTACACGTGAGGAAGCCTACGCGCTTCATAAGGCGCTTGTCGCCGCAGGCGAGTTGCACCTCGGCGTGGTTCCTCTTGTTTGTTTCGAATGGCTACAGCGTCCCGAAAACGTCATCGCAGGCCATCTCTCATGGCCCGACTATCGGCCGGCTGCACGACCGAACTCGGTCCGCGTGGAGCACCACAAGACTGGCGCCCAGGTCTGGATGCCGCTGGCGGATGACGACGGACCATTCTTTCCTGAGCTGACCGCGTACCTCGACGCGCTGCCACGTCTCGGCGTGCCCATTGTGCTGATGACACCCGAAAGAAGACAAGGGGGCGGCGCATGCGATCCACGTCCTTTCCTCATGCGCGAAGCGCGCAAGCGCGTACGGAATGCAGCAAACGCTGCTGGTCTGCCTTCGTGGCTGACGCTCGATGCCTGCCGTCACGGTGGCATGACCGAGCTCGCGGATTCAGATCTGACCGAAGAGCAAGAGATGTCGTTGTCGGGGCATACGACGCCCGACGCTAAGCGGCGCTACATAAAGCGGACAGAGGTGCAGCGTTTGACCGCGGCCCGCAAGCGACGCGCGTGGATCCAAGAACAAATATCGACCGAGAGTCGCAATGACGACTTATCCGCGAGTCGCAATGGGACGCGTACAAACACGTAACGCTCTGGAATAGTTGGCGATCCCGGCAGGAAGCGAGCAACGACGATGAGCCAAGCACTTAGCCTCCCAACTTCCGCCAGCCCTGCACATTGAGTTGCATAGAGCTTTTTTCGGATTTCCCAAACCCCGCTGCTCGGGACCGGTGGGCGCGCTCCGCGCTTGCGCCCGCCACGACGAGGGTCCGGGCATGCGTATCACGGTCGAGAAGTCCCAATAGCTGCCATTTCGCGGCATGTGGTCGACGCCCCCTGGACGATCACCAATCCCGTCCGCTCGTAGGGGTGAACCGGCCCTCCAAATCTCGATAGCATCATCCACTCGCCTAAGGCACGGCGAAAATAGTCAGTAAACGGTAGGATCAGGGCACAAACCAAGTCGTCGCTCCTCGGCTCTAATCGCATCAGCCCGCGCCGCATCGCTACTTGAAGCTCTTTCGTCCCTTGCAAATGAATGCGCGGTGGCGCGCTTGTCATAATCGATCGAATTCTCAAAGCTTAGTTCGATGGCGCGCGTGAGATCTCGCACAGCATCATCATACAGCATGGTGTTCATGGAAAGCTGAGCGCGTACCCGGTAGGCGCATGCATAAAACGGGTTCAATGCCACGACCATTTCGGCATCACACATTGCCTGTTGGTACTCCTCCTGATCCATGCGGATGAGGGCGCTCATTAGCGGCAGACGCCAATCTCTTGGCAGGCGCATCGCTGCGTCGGCTAAAAGATCTAGTGCGATCCGATGATCAGACTCCTCCCAAAGGTACTTAGCAAAATGTACCACTCCATCCGCGGTCTTTGGTCGGAAAGCTTCTTTGTCGATGCAGTGTTGGGCAGCAGCTTCACCCTCACCGAGGGATTCATACAGGTCCGCCAACTCCCAGTGAGCTTCGAAGCAATCAGGGTCGAGCTCCACACTTTTCAGGTAGTCCGCAAGTGCCGGGTCGCGCATGTTCATTGCAGAATATGCCCGACCGCGATAGAGGAACGAGCGCTGGCTGTTGGAACAATTGCGTATCGAGATGCTCAGTGCCTGGATCGCAGCGTCGAACTGCTTAGCTTCATAGAGAGACACGCCGAGCTGGCAGTAGTTTTCGGCATCGCGACCTCCGATGGCGATCGAGCATTCGATGTCTTCAATAGCGCGTTGGATGCTGGCGGCATCCCTCTGGTTGTAAATCTGGCTCCGATAATAGTACGCGTAGCCACAAACCTTCGGGTTCAGTGCGATGCTTTTGCTGAATTGGCTGTAAGCGTGCCCCAGAGCGCCTTGGCGGCGAAATTCCAGCCCCAAGCTCAAGTACTGAGAGCTCGTGGGCAACGGCCTTTTATTTCGCGGAGTTAGCCCTCGCCAGTCCAACGCGCGGATGATCTGTTCGATTTCTGTCGCGTCCACGACATGAAAGCGGCGGAAGTCTTCAGGAATCATCGCTTGCTTGAACGGAGGAAGGTAGGTCGCGATCAGCTTGTCTTGGACGATCGCTTGCTCGACCTCGCTCCGCATCCGCGCCGACAGTGACGCGGCCGGCGACCAAATCACGATCACGGCGAGAGCATTTGCAAGTACCGCGTCGATGCCATCCTGACGAGCTTCTCCCGCATAGAGGTCATAGTCCCACCACACCCGATACCCTTCGCCTCGCAATGCTAGGCACAGCTTTTGGGCATCGTTTCTGTCCTCGTGAGCGTACGAGATGAAGATGTCGGTCATGCCAGTGTGGTTATCCTTCGCAGCGACGACTGCAAACATCGGTTTGGTCAGGTCACATTCGCCGTTTCACTCTCCTAAGCAGCCGCGCTGTCGTTGAGCTGGCGGATCACACTGACCAGACGCGCCACGCTGGCTTCGTCGAACACCTGCTCTGGCCCCGTCGGCGCGACGTCGATGAAGGGCGGTTCATAGAGCAGTCCCGGATCCATCGTGCCCTGGTCTGTCAGATGCTCGATGACCATCCCAACGAACTCCAGCTGCGCCGCCGATGCGTTGCCATTGGACACGAAGTCGCCGAAGGCATCAGTGACCGCCTTGCGGTCAAGGCCGACCAACGACCTGACAAAGCGACCAAACCCGTCACTCGTCTCTTTGGCGCGTTCGATATCTCCAGAACTACCCACTCCCGCATCGAGAAGCATTTTTTCCAGCTCGGCGAGGTCAGTCGGCGTGAGCGGCTTTCCGTGCCGAAGCTTATGCAGCGCGATATGATCCTCGTGCGCCTTAAGGAACTGCCGAGCCTTGAGCTTGAAGCGTGCAAAGTCGGCTTCACCCACCTGCGGTAGCTCGTGCTCGACGCCTTCACCAATCTCATCGGCAAAGTTCGAGTAGACGATCGCCTTCTTCGCCTTATCGATATGCTGCACGAGATCGCGCAGACGAAGACGCACAAGCTCCAGCAGCGGAACTGTTATTCCTTCCCACCAAGCCTCGGTTTGGATTTCCTCGATCAACTCGGCCCGCTGAGCCACAATCGGGATTGCCATCTGCAGCTCGATCGCGGCGGCAATTTCGAGCAACTGTTTCTTCAACGAAGTGAAGCGCTTGGAGCCCTTCAGGTGCGCGAGCTCCAGCGAGAACATCAGAAGGTCAAAGCGCTTCGCCTCCTCGCCACCCAGATCGAGCGCGGTCGGCAGCGGCGCAATCTCATCGACGAGCTCTTTGCGAGTCTCGTCATCGAGATTCTGCCAAGCCGCAGGATCGCGAAACTTCTCCACCGCACGCCGATGCTGCCTGACGACGAAGCTGTCGGCATTAACGCCGGAGACCGTCTCCTGCAGTACCTTAAGTGCATCTGCGCGCACTTCGGCCTCGGTCGGCACACCCTCGCCGCCTCGGTCGCCATAGTCCTCCTGTGCCCGCTCGGACATCCCGTCGGGCGTCCTATCCAGCGCTCGCACGAGATCTAGCCGCGCCGCGAACAGGCGCTCTGACAGCGACTTGTTGGAGCTGGCTTCCTTCAGCTCGGGATTGGCGCCGAAGAATTCCAGGTTCTGGCAGTAGTCGAAGACGCGAAAGTATTCCTTGTCCTGGTCGGGACCGAACAGATCGGCACACAGCCGAGTGCCGCGCCCCATCATCTGCCAGAATTTGGTCTTCGATCGCACCTGCTTGAAGAAGACGAGGTTCACCACCTCCGGCACATCGATACCCGTGTCGAGCATGTCGACCGAGATCGCCATATGCGGCGGCCGCGACTTCTTCGAGAAGTCGTCAATCAAAGTCTGCGCATACGCGCCAGTTTCATAGGTGATCGTGCGAGCGAAATGGCCGGCGAGATACGGGTAGGCGGCATTGAAGCGCGCCTCTATGAACTGTGCATGCGCCTGGTTCTTCGCGAAGACGATGGTCTTGCCGAGACGATCGCCGCCCTCGACCTTGACGCCATTCGTCATCACGTCTGCAATCACGAGGTCGACGGTATCCTGGTTGAATAGGCGCCTATTGACTTCCGCGGCATCGACGCTGTCGGGAATTTGTTCCTCGCCCCACTCCAGGCTGTCCCACTGGTCCTTTTCTTCTTCGGTCAGGTCATCGTAGCGCAGGCCAGAGCGCACGATCCTGAGCGGCACGGAAATCGCCTTGGGCGGGACCAGCACACCCTCCGCAATCGCCTCATCGAGCGAATAGGCGTCTGTCGGAACGCCATCCTCGAGGTCGAACAGCGAATAGGTGTTCTTGTCGACCTCGTCCTTTGGCGTCGCCGTGAGACCGACCAGAAAGGAGTCGAAGTACTCGAATATGGCGCGGAACCGCTGATAGACCGAGCGATGCGCCTCATCGATGATGACGAGATCGAAATGGCCGGGGCCGAACTTCACCTGCCCGTCCTGCTTCCCGTCGATCAGGTTCATCATCGTCGGGTAGGTGGAAAGGAACACGCGCCCCTGAGCCGTGCGCTCCGTCACCAGATTGACGGGTGCCGAATCCGGCAGATGCGCCTTGAACGCGCCCACGGCCTGGTTCACCAGCGCCACGCGGTCGGCGAGGAACAACACCCGCTTCACCCAACCGGCTCGCATTAGCAGGTCGACCAGCGCGATGACTGTGCGCGTCTTGCCTGAGCCCGTCGCCATGACGAGCAGCCCCTTACGCTCGCCGTCCTCCTCGAAATGCTTGGCAATGGCGCGAATGGCGCGCTGCTGATACGGCCGCTTGTGCCCGGCAATCGCCGTGTTGATCGTCGTCTCGGCGAGCTTCCGGCGGCCCGTGCGCCGCTGGATCAGCAGCTCCAGCTCGTCGCGCTTGTAGAAACCGCCGATCTGGCGCGGCGGATAGCGCGTGTCGTCCCAGATCCAATGCTCGTAGCCGTTGGAATAGAAGATCACCGGGCGCTGGCCGTACTTCTTTTCCAGGCAATCGGCGTAGAGCTTTGCCTGCTGCTGGCCCTGCCGCGCGTCCTTGCGCGTGCGCTTCGCCTCGACGATGCCGACCGGCTTGCCGTCAGCGCCCCACAGGACGTAGTCGACGAACCCTTTGCCCCCGTCGTTGGGCATACCCTCGACGGGAAACTCGATGTCCTCGGGCTTGTCCAGCGCCCAGCCGGCTTCACGCAGCAGCAGGTCGATGTAGCGGTCGCGGGTCTCGGCTTCGTTGTAGTCGTGCTGGTCGGGCGTCGCCTCGGCCGCTTTGCGGGCAGCGGAGACCTCGGCGCGCAAGGCCTTGAGCGCTTCGTCGAGGTTCTGCTTGTCGGCCAGCAGCTTGGTCAGCTCACCATTCTTGGCGTCGAGCTCGGCCTGCTACTGTTTGAGGTGATCGAGCGCCTTCTTCAGCACCTCATCGCGGCGCGAGAGCTGAGAGGGATCGAAGGTGAGCCCCGGTGCCGGCTTGCCTTTGCGGGCATACGTGCGCGCGAACCAGTAGCAGACGTGGAACAGCTCCTTCACCGCGCCTGCTGCATCGCCTGGGCGGATGGTGCGCTCCTCGTGCACGGCGCGATTGCGCAGCGAGTTTATGTACTTCGCCTTGGTGAAGACGGCTTCGCCGGCGGCACGTCGGAAGGTGGGCTCGTGCAGCAGCGCGGAGATGTTGTCCTGATAGGGCAGGCGAAGATTTGGGTCGGAGCGGAACGCCCACTTGACCGCCACCTCGACGGTCTTGCCGGCGAAGAACGCCGCCGCCGTCGGCGATACACCGGCCTGCCTCTCTGCCTCTACGGCCGCCTCATGGATGTTGGGAAATTCAGCGGCAAGAAAGGCAAAGTTGGACATCGGTCCGTCCGATCAAAGTTGTCCTGAAAATGCGCGGTGCTGGAGGGAGGTGAAGAGAGCGTCGCCTTGACTCAGTGCTCGCTCAGCCATGTTAATCTGTTGAAACAGTTCTTGTGTCGTCCGCACGTAAGCTTCCTGAATCTTCAGAGGAGGTAGAGGAAACGCCAACGATTTGATGATGCCCATGTTTAGACCTGGCATCACCGCTCCCTTTGCCTGCACACCTAACTGCTTCAGTATGCTTGGGTGCCGCAGAAGTGCCGATTGCAATACCTCCGGAAGGCATTTGTCGCGATCCAACGTGATGCAGCAGAGATGCTTCGTATTGATTGCAGGTGGGATGTCCTCAGGCACGACAGCGCACCGTCCACAGGTGCCCATGATCGTGATCAAGACATCGCCAGGAAGCACAGTATAGCGACGCAACTCCTCATATTTCCTCGGCGTTATGTATCGTCGCTCGCCCCACCTAAATTTGTTCGCCACCGCGTTATCGATCCCCAGAACGGCGATGCCCTCTTGGACGAATTCCGAGTGAAGCAGCTGGCTGCCGAATGGACCCGTCCGGATATTCGTCGCTAGCGATTCCACCGAGCAAAGCGGCCATGCGGCGCTGTCCGCCGAGGCAAACGTTTCAACAAAGATGGATTGGGTGAGGGTGTCGAGGAGTTCGAGCGCGCGCTTGCGCTTGCGGCGCAGCGCATCTGCCTTGTCCAGGATCGCCGCGATCCGTCGCTGCTCCTCCAGCGGCGGCAGGGGGATCTTATGCTCCAAGAACTCCTTGCGATTGATATGCTTCATCGTGGAGCCGTGAGTAAAGCGCTCCATCTCGTGGATAGACGCATCAAGTGCATGCCGGAGGTATTCCAAATCAACCTTTCGAAGATCTGGAACGACCTTGAAGATATGCTGATTTACTGCAGCTTCAGGCCCCGTCCATCGGAACACACCTAGACTTGCTGACCAAGAGACGAGCAGATCGCCGCTGACAACCCGATGCTTGTCGGGAACATCAATATTGGTTCTGTTGAAAGCGTTTCCGTTCCCCGTCAAATTTTGGATGCGAACGATGGGTAGTCCGGTCTCAGCCCAATCACTCGGCTTAAACGCGCAGCCGTTTATAAAATCTGCGACGTCACCGAGCTGCACGATCGGGCCACTCACAGCATCGCCTCCAACTCGTCCAACCCTTCGGCGATTTCCTGCTCCAGTGCCTTTAATTCCGCGATGATGTCCTTCGGCGGGCGGTGCTCGACGGCCTCGTGCACGACTTCCTTGTAGCGGTTGATCGATAGGTCATAGCCGGCCGCCGCGATATCAGCCTTCGGCACGCAGAAGCTCTGCGCCGTGCGCGGCCGCTCGCGCTCGGCGCCACCGCGATCCTTCCAGCGCGCCGCGATGTCCGGCAGGTTGCTCTTGGCGTGCTCGTCCTCGCTCAGCTCCGCGCGCGGCCCGATCTTGCCATCCGCTAATAACTGCGTGCGCTTGTCGTCGAGCGAGAAGCCATCGGCCTGGCAGTCGTAGAACCACACCTGGTCCGTTCCGCCCGAGTTGGTCTTGGTGAACAGCACGATCGCCGTCGACACGCCGGCATACGGCTTGAAAACCCCCGACGGCAGCTTGACGATGCCGTCGAGCTTATGTTCCTCGACCAGCATGCGGCGGATTTCTTTGTGCGCCGTCGATGAGCCGAACAAAACCCCGTCCGGCACGATCACCGCCGCGCGCCCGCCGGGCTTCAGCAGCTTCAGGAACAGCGCCATGAACAGCAGCTCGGTCTTCTTGGTTTTGACGATGGCGAGCAGGTCCTTCGCCGTCGTCTCGTAGTCGAGCGAGCCGGCGAACGGCGGATTGGCGAGCACGAGCGAATAGCTGTCCTCATCACCGCCGTGCTCCTGCGACAGGGAGTCCTTGTAACGGATGTCCGGCGACTCGATGCCGTGCAGCGTCATGTTCATGGTGCCGATGCGCAGCATGGTGCTGTCGAAGTCGAAGCCGTGGAACATCGCCTCGTTGAAGTGATCGCGGCTCTCCTGCTCGTGGAAGAGCTTCGGGTGAGCGTCGCGCAGGTATTCGCCGGCTGCGACGAGGAAGCCGCAGGTGCCGCAGGCCGGATCGCAGATGATGTCCTTCGGCGTCGGCGCGGTCATCTCGACCATCAGTGAGATGATGTGGCGCGGCGTGCGGAACTGGCCGTTCTGCCCGGCGGTGGCGATCTTGCCCAGCATGTACTCGTAGAGGTCGCCCTTGGTGTCGCGATCCTCCATGGGGATGTCGGCGAGGAGATCGACCACCTTGGTCAGCAGCGCGGGCGTCGGGATGGTGAAGCGCGCGCCCTTCATGTGGGTGGCGTGCGCCGTGCCCTCTTCGCCAAGGTTGCGCAGGAACGGGAAGACGTGCTCGGCGACGATTTCGTACATCGCCGCGGCATTCTGGTTCTTCAGGCGCGACCAGCGCATGTCCTCGTAAGCAATGCCGCCATCCTTGGCGATGCCTTCCTTCTTGCTGATGCCATCCTTGCCTTTGGGAAAGATACGCCGGCGCATGGGCTTGCCGGTCGTGCGCGCCCGGTTCTCCTCGCGCGTCTCAGCGTCGTCGAGGCCGCGCAGGAACAGTAGGTAGGTGATCTGCTCGATGACCTCGATAGGGTTGGAGATGCCGCCCGACCAGAAGGCGTTCCAAACGGCATCGATTTTGGAGCGAAGCTCACCCGTCAGCATTCCATCCCCTCACTCGGTCCCCGGGTCACTTTTCTAGGCGAGGCAGCGGGCGGATGCCAGCCACAACGGCATCCTGTGGATAGAGCCGAGAACCCGCGAATACGGCACACTACCCGTCGGACACGCCATACTTTTTGAGCCAGTTCGTTAGCGTCTGATAGCTGGGAAGTCCGAGCAGCTCCGTAGCGCGGGATTTATTCCCGTTTGCGTGCTGCAGCGCGCGCTCCAGATAGTGACGCGCCACTTCTCCCATCAGCTCGGGGAGGTCGACGCCGTTCTCGAGCGATCGATTGAGAATCTCATCAGATGCCGCCCCTGTCGCGACAGGCAACAACGCATCACGTATATCCTGCTCGGTTATCTCGTCACCGTCGCTCCACACGGCAGCACGGCGAAGCGTGTTTTCCAACTCGCGAACATTGCCGGCCCACGGCTGCTGGCCGAGTAACGTTTTCGCTTTGCCGGCAATCTTTTTTTCGCTGAACCCCGGCTCGTCGGCACTTTGCCGGTTGATCCGCGCCAGAAGCCCCTCGACGAGAGCATCGAGATCACCCCGCCGCTCGCGCAGCGGAGGCACCTTCAGGACCAGCACCGCCAGCCGGTAAAAGAGATCCTCGCGAAAACGGCCATCGGCGGCCGCTTTTGCCAAATCCTTATTCGACGCCGCCACGATGCGAACATCAACCTTGAGGGATTTCGTTGCGCCGACACGCGTCAGCTCGCCCTCCTGCAGCACACGAAGCAGCTTGACCTGCGCCTGCAGTGGCAGCTCGGAGACCTCGTCAAGGAACAGCGTACCGCCGTCCGCCGCCTCGAAGCATCCCACCCGGTCCTTGATGGCCCCCGTGAACGCTCCCTTGACGTGCCCAAAAAGCTCCGACTCAACCAGCTCCGCGGGAATCGCACCACAGTTGATGATTTGGAACGGTCCGTCCCGGCACATGCTCTCCCGGTGGATTGCGCGAGCAATCAGCTCCTTGCCGGTGCCGGATTCGCCCTCGACGAGCACGGGAACGGATCGGAGAGCGGCCCGCTTTGCGCGTGCCACGAGGCGACGCATCTCTTCGCCCCGGTAGATGATGTCGCCGAACTTCGTTGCCGATTCGGCTTCTCCCGCACTCAGCTGCGTCAGCAGCTCATCTGACGTCCTGACGACGTCGGCGAAAAAGCGGCGCGACATCGAGATTTCAAAAGGAAGAGACACCACTTCGATGCCGGTGCGCTTCGAGGACTGGATCAGGTTTGCCCGATACTTCGTTCGGCCGAGGATGACCCAGATGGCTGCCATCGCCGGCGTCCCCGGACTGAGGTGGAATGTCAGCTCGGGCGGCTGGCGAAACCGGCTCAGCTCCCGCTCCAGAAACGGAGAGACGGTCTCGTAGATCTCTTCGAAGTTCGCCGGGTTGCGCAGCTGGACGCGGCGAATCCTGAGCGATGCTTGATCCTTACGCTGCTCACTCAGCCACTTTTCGAACTTCCCGAGCCGCTCCTCAGGTTGCGTAGCCAGCAGCCAGATCGCGTCGTAGACGCCCGCCGCGATGGCCCGCGCCACAGGGCCAAGCTCGCTCTCTTCGCCGCGTTCGGCGGCGTTCAGGTCGGCCGTTCCTATCCACGAGACCAGGATGCGCATCGCACTCCCGACTATAATATTTCTTATGATATGACAATATTCTTTCTACATTAGCCTTCGGTCGGCGAGGCGCGAAATCCCATCGCGACCGGAACAATGGAAAATTCTCTAACAAATTCTGCCGCCTAGGCCTCTTGGCGCTCGCAACAGCAATCTGAAGCAGCAATCGGCATGCCGATTGCGCCTAGCTGCCCATGAAAAACACAATCACATCCGAGATAGAAACCGACGATGCGCTTGGCTCAGCTTTGCGAGCCTTCGTCGAGCAATCCCTCGCTGAGGGTACGAAATGCGAAGACGTTATTTTCGCGCTTGCTGTTGAGACGACAAGAGCGGTGCTCGATCTTCATTGCGACCGCCCCACCGCACTACGTTTAGTCCTAAGAGCAGTGAGTAGCGTCGTAGCGATATCGACCGCGCCTGCCGACTAAACCGTCACGCCGGCTGGTGATTAGCTCCATCAGAGCGCGAAGCAGGCAGACTACCCGCCGCGTAACTGCGGGTTACTTCGCGATGCACGCTCGTGGCGCGGGCAGCGCGAAACCGCACTCTCAGGATCGTCAGCCATAGGCCGGAGCGTCGCGCGGGCGTAATTCTGTTTGTTAGCACCCGCCCAGCCTTGCGGACGCGCGATCCAACGCAGTAGGAGTCACCTACGGTTGTGGGGGCGACGAACTTGGATTCTTTTATACTGGTCGGGCGCTACGTCCGCGACTTCGTTTTAAACATCGCGAGCTTACTTCGAAACGAGGCTTCGCCCGGACTCGTGAGTCTTACGCTCGTACTTGCCCTGGTAGCCGCAGTCTGCGTGTTTCTGATTGAGGTGCAGACGAGGGAGCGCGCTCTCCAACGCTTACGGCGCGAAGTTTCCAGATTTAAGAGCGGCCCGGAGTTTAGCCGAAACATCTCGCAGATCGATAGCCGAGTAAGGCAACTCGGGCAACGTGGACCAGCCCACAGCATCGCCGAGCATTGGGAAGAGTTCCGCGAAACGTTGGTGCCGTACGACGATGGCGGCGAGCTCATTTTCCGAAACGCAGCGCGCCCATCTGTATTTTTCAATGTTGAAGACTTGGGATTTGGAGCCGGCTTCTGGCGCATTGTGCCAGGCCTCTTCGTCACGATCGGACTCTTCCTAACCTTCCTTGGTCTAGTATCGGCTCTGCAAGCGCTCTCTGGAAAGATCGATGCCGATGGCCTCAACACGCTTCTTACAGTAGCCTCGGCAAAATTCATCATGTCGCTGACCGGGCTCTTCTGCTCGATCATCTTCACAATCGTGCTCCGATACGGGATGTCACGACTTGAACGGGCTACTCACGACGTTTCGAGCAGTATCGAGCGTAGGCTTTCGTTTATCAGCCTCGAGTCCCTCGCGATGGACCAACTCGCCGCTACCCAGGAACAGCGAGAACACTTCCGCGCGATCGGAATGGAGCTTGTCGCGGAGCTTGGCCGCCCGCTGCGCGAAGAACTCCCCCTAGCGATCTCAGCCAGCATCCAGAATGCGATGAAACCCGTCCTCGATCAGGTTGCTACAGCCGGGACGGCTGGCGTTGGCAGCATGGTGACTGACCTTTCCTCGCGCTTCTCCGAAGACGTCGAAAAGGCATTGAGTATTGCCAGTGGAAAGCTGGCAGATGCCGGCGATCGCATCGCGAGGTTGTCGGAGGCAATGGATCAAAGCTCCGGCCGCATGGGCGGTCTAATGGATGCCGCGGTGACCAAAGTGGCACAGGCTGTCGATGACCTGCGCGGAGCCATGACTGCAACCGCAACGACCACCGGCAGCGCCTTCACCACAGGGGCCGAGCACATGCTTGCGATCATGAACCAGACGCTCGAAGGCATACGAAACAACACGAGCGAAGGCGCGGAAGCCATGAGCGTGGCTGCTGCCGAGCTTCGTCGGGCCGGCGAGAGTTTCAAAGAGCAGATTGAAGGCGCCGCGGCCCGGGGAAGCGAAGCTGCACGAGAGCGAATTGAAGCTTCCGGGACCGAAATAGCGCGCCTGACTGGAGATCTGACGGCAAGAGCGTCGGAACGGCTCCTTTCTCCGCTCGAAGCCATCGCGCACCAGCTAGACAACGTCGTTGCCCAAGCGACCGGCGCGACATCCAGCATGCGAATGTTCTCTGATGGCGTGCGCGCCGGGGCGGAGGCATCAGTCCAAGCGTCCGACAACTTCCGCGCCGCCAGTCAGGAGTTGGTTCAAGCCGCCGCTCCGATCCGAGCTACCTCTGAACAGATTGAGGGCTCGATCCGAAACCTGGCAAACGCCACGCAATACGTCTCTGCGACAATTACCAAATCGGCTGAAACGACCGCCGCGAGCGCGCGCGACGCCCTCGGCAACGCCACCGCGATCCTGGACGAAAAAGCTAGTGCTGTTCAGCTCACGTTGAATGGCATAGCCGCCATCCTTGACCGCTTGAAAGGCCAGGGCGATCGCCTCGACGACATGGACGAAAAGCTCGGCCGCGCCTTTGAGACCTATACTGAACAAGTGGCACTGGCTGTCGACGCGATGCACGGTCACGTTCGCGACTTGCAGAGGGAGCTCACTCCCGCCCTGGATACCCTTCGAACAGTAGTGGAACAAGCAGAGCAATTTGCTCCTCAATCTAGGCCCTGACCATGCGGCGAGCATTCCGACGACACTCCCGCGAAGAGGAAGAAGAGTCCGCGTTTGTGTCTATGACCGACATGACGGTCAGTTTTCTTTTCATTCTAATGATACTGCTCGCCTTCTTCGCTAGCCAATTCAACCCCGCGGAGACGGTACTGAAATCGGTCTACGATGAAGCAGCTAAGACTATCGAAGAACAAAGGCGCTTAATCGCGGAGCTTTCGAAGCCAGACCCGCTCGAAACATACATTGCCCAGACCGCTAGCGAACGACGCAATATTCTGGAACGGCTGCGCGAGCGGCTGCTGGCCGAATTTCCCGACCTGAACGTCGTCATTAGCGCCGAGAATGATGCCCTGCGCTTCCAGGGAGACGGATGGTTCGACAGCTCATCGGCGGCATTTCGAAATCAACAAACAGCACTGGTGGTTCAGCGAATCGCAGTGCGGCTAAACGAGATTTTGCCGTGCTACACGTTCGGTCGCCTGGCCTCATGGAACAAAGAATGCAATCCTAACGGAGCCATCATCGAGGCCGTTCAAATTGAAGGCCATACCGACTCTTCGGGCATATTCATCAACAATCTGCGGCTGTCGACAGAGCGGGCCATCACGACCTTTGCAGAGATGCAAGGAGTTCAACCGCATCTGATCGAACACCTAAACCATCGCCAGCAGCCGGTGCTGTCGGTAGCTGGCTACGGGCCGATGCGCCCCATAGCTGGCAACGCAAGTCCCGAAGAACGAGCGACCAATCGTCGAATCGACTTGCGCATTATCATGTTCACGCCTGGCACCACGGCAGAAATTGAGCGCATCCAAGATCGGCTGCAGGCGGCTGTGGGGCAGAAACGTCCATGAAGCTCTCGGACCGAATGCGAAAACGCGTAGAGTTCCGTCCGGTGGCACTTGGCGCGGTCAATCACCTCGCTTCTGCGGCCGAACGCATACTTAACCGCTGGCCCGATGTCGTCGCAGATCCACCTGAACGCGACCGAGAACGAATAGTGCAGGAGGTGCTGAGGCGTCTCGATGCAGGAGACTGGGCCGGAGCAAGAATCTCTCAGGTCACCGCAGCAGCGGTCGCACTCTACGACGAAACACGTCGCGCCCGCTCAGATCTGGACCGACTGCGAGACTTCTATTGCGAAGAGATTCTGAGCAGCGATCGGACGACATTTCTCAACGCCATGTTCGCGGTGTTTATTGGTAGCTACGTGCCGAACGCGCCGCATACCAGGCAACTCGCTAGCTCGCTCCGTCGAGCTCAGGAGAGAATCGGCGGCAGGTGGGGCTTGCTGCTGAGATCGATTCCCGAGTGCCTTGATCCAGAAAACGCCCATGCAGCCGTGGCCACAAGAATGATCAGAATGGCGTCGCCGTGGGAGGAACTTCGTGGGCTCGGCCTGCGCAGTCCTCATTCGCCCGGCCTCATGGATTACGCTCATCTCTTGTTTGTCGAGCGGACCGCCCCGAGTTTACACCAGCGCCCAGCCATCGACCGCTTCTTAGGCTGGCTCCGGCCAAATACTCAAAGTCCTCGTGTAACGGGCGCAGCGGAAGCGATAACTGCGCTGCTGAATCCGTGGCGATATAGCGCGCCTACCGATGCTGACAGGCAGGAGCTGATCAGGCGGCTCACAACAATGTATGGCGATCCTCGTGTGCGAGGCGAGAATGCAATCTGGTCCGCCGTTCCAGACCATGCGAGAGCGATTATGGAGCGGTGGCTGACCGGCGAGAATATTCGCTTCTTCCTCGACGTCGTGTCTGCGGTGGAGACAAGCCATATGTGGGAGCCGAGAAGGAAGTTCTGGTTAGGTTTGCACGAGCAAAACCGTATCGATTCAGCTTGGGTCGCATTTAGTGATGCTGCCAAAGATCACGCTAAGAGCCGCGCCACCGACAACGAATTTCTTCGCTTCGGCAAACAGTCCGCTCGCGGGACGCGGGCCAAGACTTCTCTCCTAATTCTCAAGATTGGCGGCAAGATCGTCGTAGAGGGTTCCCACGACTACAAGGTGCACGTATTCCGCGCCGATAATCCGAAGGCACCGAGACTCTACGAACAGAACTACGATTGTGAAGCAATACGCCTTCTTCCAGGCTCTTGGACTGTCCGCCACACCCATGACTGGCAGGGCCGCGTGCTCGAGCAAATTTAGGCAGCCGTATGAATTTCTCTCTCTCGTGCGATTCTGAAAGCGTCGTATTGGTGCTCATCCAAGAGCGCGGTTTTCTGGGCCGTCTCGCCGCTCGGGCACTCGAACTCGATCAACTACCTCCCCAACAGCGAGAGCTGATCCATGCCATCGCAGACCTGCGCTCGGCCGCCGACGAACTAGGCGAAACCGTAGACATAAGCGGCCAGCAGATTCGCATGAGCCATCGTGTCGCCGCGGCGCTCACGAGCAAGACCGCCAATGCAATCGGATTGCCTCCAATCGTCGATCTCACCTTTCGCACCGATGTGGAAGGCGTGATCGGCTCCCCTTCATTTCGCTTGCGTCACGACTGGTCAAAGGCAGGGCGTCGGCAGATGCCAAAACGCATCGGCGCAATACTGGAGACATCGGACGGCCCCCGCCGAATCCCGCTCTGGCTGCTGGAAGCCGTGGAAGTGGCGGAGGCTTTCCAGCCCGGCGGACGAGACGATGCCGTTCATTGGGAAGCGCTGGCCAGATTCCGACAGTCCCTCGATCCTGGTGTGCGCGTGACGGCAAACGACGATGCCGCAAAAATTTCAATGACAGACTTTCTGTCGCGACTTTCTATCAACCTCGCCGACCGCTTCTCGATATCTCCCAACGCTGACGGCACCGATTTTGACGTCGTACCATTCTCCGGCAAGCGCCTGACGCTTGATGGTCTCGAAGACTCCGGAAACCCATTTGAAAGCCAGGGCGAACTGGAGGGAGAAGAACTTCGCTCCTTCCAGCAGCGCGTACGCGAGCGCGGTGCGCTGCCAGCTTACCGCACCAGCCCGGGAAGCTATCTCGTTATAGACGGCTCCGCCACGCCGGCGCTTCAAGTCATGGCTAGGATGCAGAGGGCACCTGCCAGCCAGCGCAGCGAGTTCATTCGGAACCCAAGACCAGCAATAACCGAAGCCGTGACCGCCGCGCTCCAGGCGAGTGGAAAGCTCGATGGATTGGACGCCGCGGGTGAGGAAGAGGCAATCGAAGCCATCGCCGGCCCGGCGCTAGTGGAGACACGGGAGTATTCCGAGCGCGTCATCGGCACGAAGGTATTCGAGCGGCGCACCGACACCAGTGACGTCGGAGGCACCACTTGGCTGCCGGAGGAACTCGCAAGCAAGCTTTCAGAGAAGCTTCGCAACATGTCGGTAGAGGACCTGGCTCAGTTGCGTGGCTCCGTTGGCGCCGCGATAGAGGCAAAACAGCCGAACATAGAATTGGGCGATCTCTCGCTACCTGCGCGAGACGAATTGGTGACCACCATCGACGCCCACATTTCCACTCGCTTGAAGCCTGCAGCCGATCCCAATCCGGATGAACCCGGGGACGGCGCATCAACGCCTAGCGGGCCTATCGTCATCGACTCGAAAGACAACACAGATCAACTTTCCTGGGTCGCTCAGTTTCGATCCCGACACACAAGCGTTCAGCCGAAGGTCCCCACCAGAGTCCGCACTCACCTGATGCCGCACCAAGTCGATAGCTTCCATTGGCAGGCCAGTGCTTGGAAATCTGGCCTGCCCGGCATTTTGAATGCCGACGAGCAGGGCCTCGGCAAGACATTGCAGACCATTTCGATGCTCGCTTGGCTGCAAGACCACATGAATGAGACGCCCGGAGCCAGACGCCTGCCGATCCTGATCGTTGCTCCGACCTCACTGCTTGTGAACTGGGAACAAGAGGTGAGCGGTCATCTAGATGACCCCGGATTGGGCCGAGTAATTCGCCTTTACGGTGCCGGCACGAGCACCCGGAAACATGTCGGCGCTGGCGGCATCGATATCGATGACGGTACAGCCAAGCTTGACCTTGGGAATTTACACGACGCGATAAAAGATCAGAGAGCCCATCGCTATTGGATACTGACAACGTACACCACCCTCACAAACTATCAGCACTCGCTCGCTCAGGTTCCGTTTGCCGCCGCTGTGTTCGACGAGATCCAGGCTCTAAAAAATCCTGACAGCATGCGGGCAGAAGCGGCGCGAGCCGTCAATGCAAATTTCGTCATCGGTCTCACCGGGACGCCGATCGAAAACTCCACCCGGGACCTATGGGCCATCATGGAGCAGATTGCTCCCGGTGCCTTGGACACACGAGTTGAGTTTCAGAAGTCGTACTCCACCCCTGCGGTCGAGAGCATGGCCGAGCTTCATAGCCGCGTGTTCAAGCCAAGTAGAAGCTTTCCTCCTTTGGCGTTGAGACGACTGAAGCAAAGCGTGGCCTCAGAGCTCCCCGCCAAGACAAGGCAATTACATCCGCGCTCAATGCCTGCGCAACAAGCCGTGGTCTACGAAGATGCCAAATTGAAGCTTGCTCAGGGTGTCCCAGGTGCAGCCCTGAAGATGCTGCATCACATCCGCAGCGTATCTGTGCACCCGGGGCTCGATCCATCAGCCACCGACACCGACTTGATCGCAGCATCTGCGCGGCTTCAGGCAACCTTCGAAATACTCCGTCGCATAGCTCGGGCGAAAGAAAGGGCCCTTGTCTTTATCGAGCATCGCCAGATGCAGTATCGTTTCGTTGAGCTCGTGAAGGCCGAGTTCGGACTGTCGCAGATCGAGCTCATCAACGGAGATACCCCGATCAAGAAGCGGCAGGACATCGTCAATCGCTTCCAGAAGTACGGAGCTTCGCCCGGTTTCGACCTTCTTGTATTGGGCCCAAAGGCTGCCGGCACCGGGTTGACGCTGACGTCCGCTACTCACGTAATCCACCTATCGCGGTGGTGGAACCCGGCTGTCGAGGAACAATGCAACGATCGCGTTCATCGTATCGGCCAGACGCGCCCCGTGAGCATTCACATCCCTATGGCAATACATCCGGACTACCGCGAACACTCGTTTGATTGTCTTCTTCAGAGCCTCATGCAGCGGAAACGACGACTTGCCAGTTCTGCGCTCTGGCCGATGGGCGACACGGAGGAAGACGCGGGAGAATTGCAGCGCATGGTGACGGAAGCCCAAGGCCAAGGCGGCGGTGATCCGATCAGGGCTGCCATAACCGCCATGTTCGCTCGGGACGGCCTCGCGCTACCCACACAGGCGTCAGATGGGTCATTCCTCTACGACTGACAAAGCTCAAAATCCTGACGCCGGGAGCATTTTTGCTGAGAGTTGCGCGTCCGATTCGACCGCTCCGCGCAACGCGGAAGCCTTCGTCTGTCCGTTGGCGATAGCTCCGTCACTGACATCGACGACGAGCGTGTCTCTCTCGGCAAAGGAGGGGCCTCCCTCCGTCCAGTAGGCCACGGCGCATTTGCGCGGATCGACACGCCACGCGGTTTCGAGCGCTGGCCAAAGGGCGGTCCCGAACAGCAGCATCTCAGCGCAACGTCTCGAAGCCTTTGCGTATGATATCTGCCATCAACGACCGTCGTGTGGTTAGAAAGGTCTCATACGTCATCAGGTGCCAATCCTTTGGCAACGCATGCTGCTCGAGCATCTTCTCCCAATCCCCGTTGAAGCCCTTGCGCAGTGCCGGCACATAGCTCTTTGGATCATCATCGCTGATGCCGATGTTGTCGGGCCATTCGAGCAGCGCGTAGTTAGCCATCGTGTTCTGCTGAGGGATTGCAGTGATGCCCTGCTTCTCAAGAAAGGCGCGCGGAAAAAGGTGATGACGCTCCAGAGCTTTCTTCTTGGTGGCGAGGGCCGGATCCAGCAGATCGGATACGCGCTTGTGCGAGAACAGGACCGGAGCATTGAGCCTGTTCTGCGCGGCGATGTATGCGAAGAGTTCCGGGTTGCGGGCGGATGAGCTGTCGAGCTGTTCGGGCAGGGTGATGGTCCAGAAATCGTTGGTGAGCCGGGTTTCGATCATGCTGTCTAGCTTCGAGAGGAACTCCACTGCCGTTTTTACCGGCTTCAGGGCGTTGAGGTCGCCGTCCATGGTCGATTCCGGCGAGCTGGTGTAGCGGCCCAGCAGCGTGCTGGCGAAGAACCAGCGACCAATCGCCTTCTGCAGATCGCGCTCTGGTACGCCAAACCGTTCGCGACCGAGGAGGTAGAAGACATATGCATATATGAGCGCGGTCTCCGAGGAGATCATCTCCTTGCTGCGGTATCCGGCGCCGACTAGCGCGGACAGGAACTGGTGCCAATTAGTGAGGTTGAGCACCGCCTCCTGTGCGTCTTTCAATACCTGGAACTGCGCCTCGCGGTTTTCGGCGGAGACGACGCCGGTCTCGACATCCTTACCGCGGAGGATTTGGTAGACGCTTTTCAGACGGCCGCGGTTGAACCCGTAGGCGACGGCAACGCGCAACAGTTGCCCGGCGTCGGGCTCGATGAAATGGTTGAAGGGTGAGGCTTTCCCGTTCAACGCGGGCTTGCGTGCCTCCCGGCAAAAGGTTTCGAGTTGCTTGCGGCCCTCGTCCCAGAAGACGGACAGCAGCGTCAGGATGAAGTCCGCTTGGTTGAGCTTGACGCCTTCACTATTGATGCGCACGAAGATGTCGGCGACCTGCTCTTCATCAACTGTGGGCGCGATCTCCAGCGCGGTGAACGGATACTTCTGCAGGTCGAACAGCCGGTCGAGGTTGTCGCCGACCTTCTGCTCGTCTGCTTCCGACAAATCCCCTTTCGCTTTCAGGGCTTTCAGATAGGCGCTGACGTTCTGGTAGCTATTCTTGCCTCCGGTCCAGAGCGCGGAGATGTTGGAAATCCACGCCGGATCCCTGCGGTGGGTGGCGTCGGTGACGTCGAACTTTCCCTCCAAAGGATTGAAGGCAATCTCGATCTGGCGCTCTTTGAAATTGTCGTCTAGCACCGGGGTTCCAGTGAACACGGCGAACAGCGACGTCAGCCGCTGCTGACCGTCGACTATGAGACGGGCGGGCACGCGGTGCACTTTCGCATCCGTGCCAATGGCATGGGTGCCGGCGGCGAGCGCATTCTCCCAGAACAAGAAGTAACCGACGGGAAAGCCCCGATACATGGAATCGAAGAGGTCGCGCACCTTGGCGTTCGACCATACAAACGGACGCTGGATGTCTGGGAGACCGATGTCGCCAAGCTTGATGTAGTTCAAAAGGTTGGACAGGTCATAATCGACGCGCTTGAAGCAAGTCTTGAGCTCACTCATGGATGTCTCCCCCGTTGCCTCTCGCATAGCGCGTTTTCGCGGCGGCGCCCACTGGAGTGATTAGGTGAAGAGCTAAGTTTTGTGGAATCTGGAAATGTCGGCTTATTAATGAAATGTCGGCTCATTGATAGTGTCCGGACGTCGCCGTGAACTACCTTCCGCGCCTCGCAAGCAATAATGTCCGACGTCCGCTTTCTCGGCAGAGCGACGGCTGCCGCGGCATTCGCAGCCGACGTTCCAACTGTCTCGGAAGCCCCATTTACGACCAACTGGCCTCAGCGACTTCTCGATGTCACCGCGGACGCGATGAGGTCTGCCGAACTCTAGTTTTTCACGTATTGCCAATAGGGCGATCCGGACGAAGAGAGTAGCCTCTTATAGATTGGAAAACGCGCATCCGGAGGGTGCGTACCGTGCAGCATGAGGAGCTGTACGTCTTTAATGATGTGACTTCTCTCCGCAAAGGTTGAGTGGTTCACGCTCCAAAACTCATCGAAGCCCGCGTCGGTTATATCGATGCTGTCTATGCCCGGAGCGATGACCGGTCCTGCAACCGTAACCTCACCAGCCCGTGGACGGCCCATTGCCGCCTTTTGCGATAGCATGAGCGCTTGGTCGTTGCTCGAGGCGTAGAGCGTTACGCCTTTTGCTGCCGCAGTGATCGCGCCTGCAATATCCTCGAACACTTGAGTGTCAATATCCGGCGCCGCGAGAATTATCTGGTCGATCTTGGGCATACCTGCACTACCTCGCTCCTTCGCCAGTGCCGCCACCGTGTCGACCAGAAGGCGCGTTCCCATGCTGTGCGCGATCAAGTGGATATGCGTCGCGTTGGTCTCGTTGATAATCAGCTCGAGATACTGGCGCAGATATCGCTGCGAGCTGTCGGCCGCATCGCGGTCGTAGAGATAGGCACTAATGTCGCCGCGCGAAGGCCAGCTGAATACATACGGCACTCCGTCAAATTCAAGATCGTAGGCTAGTTGCGCGGTACGGAACAACGCCGACTCGAAATCAGTACTGTATCCGTGAATGAACACAAAGGCCTCGTCCTTGAAGCGGCGGGACTTGAGGCGCGTCAGCTCAGCAGCGCCAACGAACGTTTTGCGATCGAGCACCTGCAGGTCGCCGATGGTAAAGTGCTTTCTCGGATCCTCCTTTCCGGCGTAGAGGGTCACATTGAGAAATCCTACACGCGCCGGGCGTTGGATCGTCCCCGCAGCCCGCCCGATCTTCGGGATCGTCACATGCGCAAAGCCAAGCGCCAGCTGACGACTGTTACCGGACGTTAGCGCTTCAGCGCTGACCCGCGCGTTGGTCGCCTGCGATATCTTGCGATTGCTCCCCCAGAAAACCGTCACTACGTCGAACGCTTCAGTGCCAGGAACTTGCGGCTTCTGGGCGGGGCTTGCTCCGCGAGTTGCATTGGGTGACGGAGCATTCGGAGGATGAAGCTCCACCACTTCACGAGCCCCGCCGTCGGCCTCCGGCAACAAACTAGGTTGAACGAGCGAAGTTTTATCGGAGCTGCATCCCGTTTGTGCCAAGACAAAAAGCACCAATGCCCGGCAGCAGTTGCGGCGGATTAACGGTGCAATCTTCACCCTCATGATCCGTACAGTTCGAATGCTGCCCAGTAATATGGATGCGCGTACCGCGCATCCGAGCCCCGGGCCATTTCCAAGATTGAGCGCTGCAGTGCGACGTCTGTTCGGACGTGCTGCTTCATATTGGTGGCCAGACGCGCCATCAAATCTTGCGTTGCCTCGCTGTGCACAGACCAGTGCGAGACGAGTAACGAACGTGCCCCGGCGCGAAAAAATGCCTGCGTCAGGCCACTCAGCCGCTCTCCGCCAACAGAGTCGCTTCCCGCAGCTGTATTGCAGGCCGACAGAATGACCAGATCCGCGTCGAGTTTCAACGTCGCGATCTCGCTACTCGTCAGTAGACCGTCCTCGCTTCCCGACGAATTGCTTTGCGGAGACGAGAGGACGATCGCGCCTTCGTCGTTGTCGCGCGTTTCACCCGGCATCAGTGCGTGGGTCGCAAAAGAGATCATCCGATAGTTGCTAAGGTTCAAGGAGCGCACGCGCTTTTCCGTGGCCGCTTCGCGCAGCACAAGCGCGTCCGCCTCCACTCCCATCGCCTTTGCCATGACCTTCAACTCTGCGGTGGTTTCAGGTAACTCTCTCAAGTCGCCCAGCCCCCCTACATCTCCTCGCAGCCCAAGTATTTTGGCGACAGCCTCATGGTCGTCGCTTTTTCCGTTCACCAGGATGGGATCCCCGATACCGAGAAAGGCACGCGGCGCGCGACTGGAGGACTTCTGCTTACGAGAAATGACAAATGCCGCCGCAGTTGGTGAACTGACGATGGAATGGGTCTCGATCACCCACTGCCCCTGCGCCGATCCTCGCTTCAGTGCTGCCAGCGGAAGCTGGCTCAATGGTCCGTCCTTGACGACAATCAGCCTTCGCTTGCCGTCGATGACGTTGCTTACCGGCTGCAGCAGGATGCGAAAAAGGTCGGCAGCAGTCTGGGCATCGAATTTCCCGGGGACAGGCCCTCGGAGGGCAGCCCGCAAAGAATTGACTGCGCGCTCAATCTTCACGCGGCCGCTCGATGCTTCGGCAAGCATCGCGGATTCCTTGTCGGCCGCGATGATGAAAGTCTTTTCCTCCGCGACGACGAACTGAATGAAGGCCTCGTCCGGGGAGAGCGCGGCTCCAACTTCGGCCAATGAGACCGTCTGCCTTTGAAGGAATTGTCGCCCATCTGCCGAGGTCGCAACCTCGCGGTTAATTTGCGCAAGGTCGGCTGCGAGTTTTTCGGTGGATAGTGCCGAGGTCTGTGTCCCTGTATTCGAGCTCAGCTCGCCAACTCGGCTGAGCCATATGTTGCGCGATTGCGCATCATCGTCGGCCTGCGCCATCGCGACCCTTTCGATCTCCGCGACGAGTCCGGACTGGCGAATGAACTCAGTGGCCTTGGCACGTCGCGCGCGGCTCAGCTCGGCGCTGATCTGCTCACGTCGCTTCATCAACTGAGCCACGCGAGTGTTCGTCTTCGCCCGCATTTCCAAGGCGACTTCTATGCTTTGGGCAGTCTCCCCGCTGTCGGCTAACTGGGCAGCGCGAAATGCATTCGCAATTGCTTGTGGTGTTGGGTTGATTTGTAGCTGGGACGCCATGTCGTCCAAGAAAGCGACGTAGGATGCACGCAACAGTACGCCGGCGCGCTCACGGTTGGCCGTGCCGGCAGCATCTATCTTGTCAGCAAAGCAAACTGCCATCTTTGCATAGTAGTCTGCTGTCTCGGCGCGCCCTCGGCGTGCATAAAGATTCGCCAACCCAATCACCGGCCTAAGTGACTCGGTCGAGGCTGCGAGGTCGGACTGCCACCACGCCAACGAATAGCGGAAAGCCTGCTCGGCACCCGCAAGCTCCCCTGCATGTTCCAGGAGCAGTGCCTTCGCATGCTTCTGATCAGCGACGGCCCTGCCGAAAAGAGTAATGTTCCATCGCTGCATGTTGCCGGCTGTCTTCACCGCCGCTCCGGCATCCTCATACCTGCCCAGTTGAGCCTTTGCCTCGGCCGCTCGTATAAATATGTCGATCCGCTCCGGGCGATAATGTCCTGCCGATCCGCGGGACTTGGCTATCGCCGCATCAAACAGCTCAATGCTCGCCTTGGTCCGACCGACGGAACGCAGCATTTCGGCGGCCTGCGCTAGGATGCGAGCGCTCTCGAGCTGGGGCACGACGGCGAAGACGTCCTCTTGCATAAACGAGCCGAAGAGGTTTCGCGTCAGATCAGCGGTCGCAACTTGGTCCGCCGTTTGCCGCGAGTCCCAGTACTGCAAGGCCGTCGCCAACTTGCGCAGCGCGGGAGTGAACTTACCGTCCCAGGCATCGATTGTTGCGGCCAGCGGCAGCGCGAGCATCTTCTGATCTTGCTCCAGCCCGGGCAAGGCAAGTAACCGGTCGTGCACGACGAGAAGCTCGTGCTGACGCCCGTCTCGCACCAAGTGGCGGCTGTAGCCGAGCAGCGCCATGCCTTCAGCTTGCGACTGCCCTAGTTGCCGATAGATAGCGATTGCGTTGCGCCAATAGTCCTCGGCAAGATTGTTCTGTTGGGCGAAGGACGCGTCCTCATGGACCGTAGCTAGGACTGCTAGGCTGGCGGCATGTTGGGCCGAGTTTGCGCCATACTGGGCGTTCGCGGCTTCCGCAGCTTGTCGCGCTTTCGATTGTGCGCGTGGGAAATCGCCGAACCTGTATGCGGCCAGAGGTGAAATTTGATCGTATTCTCCACCTAGAGCGCGATAAAGATAGGGCTGCTTTGTTGTATCACTGAGAGCCATCTCCGAATCGGAGATCGTGTCGATGAAGGCTCCAGTGGTTTTGACCATGTTGCCCAAGCCCTTGAAGCCTATTTCCTCCAACGCACCGATCGCGATCGCGCTTGCATCCTGCGATTTTGCGTAGACAGAGCTGGGCCAGCTCACTGTCTCACAAGAGCGTGGCCAATCAGGCTTAGCGCCTAATGACATAGGTCGCGACATCCTTGCCGGTTCACTGGCAAGACTGCTGGTATTTACGCTTGTGCTATCTGCTGGTGCGACCTGTTTGATGAGTTCCGGAAGAGATTGCTGGACCGAACTGCATCCACTCAATGAGGCGCACAGACAAGACAACACCAACGCGCCAAAAAGATAGCGCATGGTCCCCCCAAAAAATGCATTTCAAAAAAAACTTAGGGTCATATCATTCGATACTTGACGCTACCAGACGACCAGAACCGGGACAACGGTTGCGCTTTGCTACCCACAGCCTGCCCTCCGCCGACGACGGCGTGGCATGTCGGATGGCGATTTCACGTCCAACCGACCGATTGCCGAAATAGGTACTGGGATCTGTGCGCTTTTGCCGGGCGTGCCTCGCAAATGTAGCTTGAACCTCCCTTGAGGTGGGTGCTCCCAGCAGCGCGTGACGGCTCTCTCCGGCGCTGCTAGGTTTTTGACTTGCTATGGCCAGGTGCGGAGGGTTCAGAAAGATGGCACTTAGCGATTCATGTTTTGAATTCCTGCAGGCGGTCGGCAAGGCGGCAGAGCAGCTGGGCCACGAAACTCACTGGTATTCGGCACCAGACCATCCGTTGAAGTACGGATCAGAAATTGACGCGCTGCGCCGCGCCTGCGGTGCAGCGGCGGAGTCGCCATACGACCCGGAAGGCGGCGCGCGATTGATCCGACTAGCGGCGGCTGTAATGAGGTACCACGACACTGCTCCGAGGGCCGCTGATCAGGAGGTAAATCGTACTAAGCTCAAACAGCTCGTCAGCGCCTTACAGACCGCCCTTGATCCTGAGGACGCTGCGGCCGTCCCCGCTGTTGTAGAACAGATCGCAGTACAAACCCCCTACACGGCGCAGGCGACGGAGCGCCTGAAGGTCATGCTGTCTAAGGTAGGCAAGGCGACGTACGATGTCGCGATCAAGATTATCAGCGACGTAGGAGCCGCGACAGCAAAGAAGATACTGGGGCTCTGACTTTCACAGGTAACGGAACGCGACGGCATTAGACTGGGGAGAAGTGGTTGTTCCTCGCCGTCTTTACGCCAATCCGTCTCTTGTGCGTCCATATCGCCCTCTGTGCAGACCGGAGCACGCGACAGGCACGTGAGCCGACGCGGCAGAAACCCGAATCTCGGACAACCCGCTCAAGGCCGCTGATTGACTTCGGCTTTGCCGAGAAAGCGGAAGTCGGTGCTTTCGCGGCGCCAGTCAACGGCAGGCGCGCAGCTGTTTCCGCTTTCGCAGCGCGAGCGTCAATCGTTCGGTGAGCACGGCAAGACACTACGTGGGCTGGCTGAGCTTGGTCGGCCACGCGTTTTCGTCGATGAAAACTGTTGAACGCGCTGGATGCCGTCCTCCAAGCCGCGATCAAGCCGCGGGTGACGGTGCAATCCTGATCAGCGGGCCGTTCGCGTTGAGGCCATAGGTGCGGCTGCCGAGTATCTTCATCCAATGCTGCTCCCTGCGGTGCAGCTCTTTCGCCGTGGTGCGTTTATCAGCGGTTTCGAGGATGGCGTAGTGGAAATGCCGGGCGCGGCAAATGTCGTGGCCGACGATTTGCTTCAGCAGGATGTTTCCACCGTGACCGTCGTCGGCGTATTGGCTCCAGCGGTGCCAGAGGGAGCGAGGCGCCTGACCGATGTAGAGCTTGCCGGTGAGGGTGTCGTGGATGAGGTAAATCCCGCCGACATGGTCGAGGGCGCCGCGCCATTCGCCGGGGGCGGCAATAGTCAAGTGGCGGAGCATATCAAAGGGGACGTCGACCGAGAGATGGCCGGGAAAGGGAGGGCAGTCTAAGGGGCTGGAGAGAAGCTCGTCGACGGTGAGCAGATGAATGTATTTGTCGGCAAAGTTGTAGACGTTCTTGAAGCCTTGACGCCGTTGGTCGCGAAGTATGAGGCGGCCGACTAGTTCGTGCCAACGATCGTCTTCGCGCATGTCGGGGTAATGGTAGGTCGGCTTTGAGCCAGGCGTGGCCTGCGGAACGGATGACCCCGCATGGAAAACGCCGGCGAACAGCCAGCGCTTGGCAGGAAGTTTCGCAAGGCCGATGACAAGAGGCCGGGTATCGAAATTGCGGCCGTTTTGGGTGGCCTGATAGGCGAGGTAGCGTCCCGAGCGGAGCAAGTCGAATGGGTCGTCTCCGTGTTCGTTGGGAACGGCGAAGTGGATCTTAGCCTTGGAGGGTTCCAGGTCGGGACAGATAAGCTTCAGGATATCTAGGAACTCGATCATCGGGGCGCGCGGGGGGTATGCTAAAGGGGCTTGTATCCCCGTCATTATCGAGATGCAGATTTAACAGAACGTATGAAACAGGTATCCCGTGGCCCGGGCGGTTTGCTTAGAAAGCGGTCGCGAGGCGCAGGCCGCGAGTTGACGACAAACTAATGGTCGTGGAGCCGACTGTCGCAAGACGTGATGCCAAGGACCGCACTAATCTGCCCATAGCGACGTCGTTCGCTTGCCAGAGCATCGCTAACCGCCATCACGTCGACGAAGCCGAAAGCCTTATTTGCTGCTTGCCAGATCGTTGGTTCGTTCTGACAATTTGCCGATTCGGGAGCCGGCATGAGCAAACGCGCGACACGGGCACGTTCAAAGCCAAATTTGGCGATCGTCCCCACCAACGATACGCCGCCAACGGAGATCCCACGACCGAACCTGCATCGCGAGGACCGGGTGCCGATCTATGCGGTCGGCAGTGTTAAATTCGAAGAGCTGTGCCGCGACGTCCTCATACACGCACATCCTTCGATTACGCGTCGGACTCTCAAGCGAACTTCGGGCCAGCGGCAATACGGTATCGACGTGGAAGGTTTCAATGCCGACCACGAATCCGCTGTCGTGGTGAGCTGCAAGTGCTATCGCGACGTCGACCCAAAGCACTTGGTTCCCTGGACGCAGAATTTCCTCGACCATCTCGATGGCCATTGGAAGGGCAAGGGCGTCAAGATGTTTATCTTGGCAATTACACATCCCGGCAATTCGGATGAGCTTGCTGAAGCCATTCGCGCGTGCCGCGATCTCCTAAAACCGCATGGCGTGCGCTTTGACCTTTGGGACACGTTGGGGATCACCGATCTTCTGCGTAAGGACCCTGCTCTCGTCGATCGCTATTTCAATCGCGCCTGGGTTGAAGCGATTTCACCTCACGTTGTTGATGCCGACGGGCTATCGCAGACCTCCAATAACGGGACTGCAGGCCAATCGGCGGCCATCGTTGCTATGGCTCAAGAACTTGCTGCCCTTGCGTCCCAGCGGAACGCACTTGTCGGTCAGCGTATCGAGGATGCCAACGCTGAATACCGAGCCGGGCGGTCCAGCCGCCTCGTCGCCTGCCTCGACGAGCTTCAAAGTGACCCAACAAATTGGGCCAGTCTCGCCCCCTCAATCAAAGCTCGTGTCTTACGAGCGCGCGCGATGTTCGCGCTCAATGCGGATGAGGTTGAAAGAGCCGGTGAACTGCTCGATGAGGCAGACGCTATAGCGCAAGCACCCGACCGAAGCACGCGCACTTGGTACCTGCGCGCGACAGAAGGGCTGGAGAAGGCCAAAGCTTGGTTGCTATCGCCACAAAGTGCTCGTGAGATTGAAGTTCTCGCCACGCTGCAAATCGAAAATGGATGCGCCTCAAGTGCGATCGCTCTGCTCGATCAATCAAAATCGCAAGCCACACCGGAACAGCTTCGCCTTCGTGCTCTCGCTCAATGCCTTCTAGGGGACCGCGAAGCAGCCGTCGAAACCGTCGCCAAAGCGAGCACTGCGCCGACTCCCTCGTTTGCCGCGGTACAGTCGCACGCCATCCTTCACGTGATGGCCGCCCTCGCGCCTGGAGCAGACATCCAGCTTGGTGCCACCCCTAATCCGTTCAGCTCCGGCCTTGTCCGCGTCACGCCCGACGCCGTGGCGCACCTCGACGAGGCGGTCGACATTCTGACCCGGCAAATCCCTTTGGTCGACAAGGACCTCGTTGGCGACATCGAGCTGTGGAAGCTTGCGGCACTGCTCATTCACCCAACGCGCACCCGAGAGGCCCGCCAATTCGCCGATGAACTGCTCGATAGGTCCCCTGTCGATCCTCTTGCTGCCGCCTGGTGTCACAGCTCAGGCATGCGCCTCAAGTACGGCCGCATCAGGAAGAGCTACGAGGATGCCATCCGTGCTGGAACAGCCACGGCCGCCCACGTCATCGTCCTAGCAATGTTCGAGGCAGATCGGAAAAACGATAAGAGTGCGGCACATTTAATCGAACGGCACCGTGGGACGTTTCCGAAGGAGGATGCGTTTCTGGCAGGTTGGCAGAAGCGATTTGAGGGCGATCCAGGAACCGACGCTTTCGCCGCCGCAATGCACCAAGCCGAGCGTCGCAACTACATACCGCTCACCGAATTCGTCTCAATGCAATCCTGCAGTGCGAACCAGATTTTTGCTGCCGCCAATCTGTTGGCCACAAAGCGGCAATGGCCTTCGATCAACGCCTTCCGTGATAAGCTTTTGAGCCTCGCCACGCCGCAGGCAGTCAACCTTGCCGCCCGTGCGGCCATCGGAAGTGGCCTCAGCGCAGAGGCGATCGATATCATCGATGCATCAATCAGCGTATTTCCGCATCACCAGCTACCAGACAGCCTCCTTTATCTCCGATCTCGCGCCCACGATACGCTAGGCAACAAAGGTGCCGCACTCGCGGATATGAGGGTCGTCGCCAAGACCTCTCGCGATCCGGCGGTCTCCAACCAGTTGATCCATTCTCTCATCAGTATCGGCAAGCTCAAAGAAGCGCGCAAGCACGCGAGGTCTTATGTAAAACTGCCGTCCACGAAGCCGGTGGAACTGGTGCAGCTCGCCGACGTCTTCAAAAATATCGACGCCAACTTCTCCCGGTCGCTCATCAAGAAGGCCGCCGACGACCCTAAGCTGCCGCCGAACGCTGTAGCCGCCGTCATGACACTCGCCAACACACTTGGCTTGGTCGATATCGAGGGGCGCATGATGCGCCTGATCGGAGAGATCACCAAAGATGGGTCAGCAGCCGGTATTTTCCGCTACGACAAGATTGAGGACGTGATCGCTTTCCTCAAGGAGCGGGGCGAGCTCCTTGAGGAAGAATATACGTTGTGGCGAGCTGGCATGAAGCCCGGTCACCTCGTCTTTGATGCCAAGATCTTTGGTGCCCTATATCTCGCAGATCCGCGCGACCGGCAGGATGCGCTCGGTAAACCACTGCCGATGCTCACGCGGGCTGCTAATGCAGAGCTTCGCGCCGTCTCCGACATTAAGAATGGCACCCGACCCGAGATGATCATCGACCTCTCGGCACTCCTTCTCGCCATGAGATGCGGCCTGCTGCCTGCGATTGAGTTGGCGTACAAGATCCAGATTCCGGTATCCGTTCCCTTTGCCCTCCTTGATATCGAAGACGAGTGGCCGACGTTCTCAGACGAGTTCGTACGAGCGGCCAAGGCATGGCTTTCGGACGCGAGCACTGCCGTCGTAACTTGTGAAAATCCGCCAGAAGATGTTCTCACGATCGGAACAGATCAGCATCCAGTAGAACTCATTTCCGAACGCGTCGAAGCTGCCTGCCGCTGCGCGGTATCCGCCGGCGAGCTTGCGCTATCCGTTGCTGCGCCCTTCCTAAAGTCAGAAGCAACAGATGGTTCGGCTCTGCCCGCTCCCATGAGCGGAATCACATTGCAGCCTTGGTCGCTTGTCGAATTGGCCCGGGCTGGGGTGTTGGAACCGATCGCAAGAACCTTGCCGACCTATATTTCGTCGACTGCTCGCAAAGAGTTCGCAGCCCACGTCGCGATGGCCGAGCGGCAGAGTACAACGCGAAGCCACATTACGGCGCTGAGAGAGCTTGTTGCCGAACGCTTATCGAAAAACGCTTGGACAACCCTGCCCCATCTGGAAACGGTCCAAGGCGGTAAGCGGGCAAAATCCGCACCGCATGTGCGCTGCCTGCTGGAAATCATGGATGCGGTGAACGCAGGAACGGCTACCAACATCTGGATGGAAGATCGTGCGATGTCCCGCACGCGCCTTCCGAAGCTGCTGAATATTCTTGATGTAGCGAAGGATCTTCAAGAGCGCGGCTTCATCGACGCCCAACGACATCGTTCCCTCGACACGGCGTTGCGGCAGATGGGCTATGCGTTCATGCCATTGCCAGTTGCGGCCATCGCTGAGGATGTCGAGCGCGCCTCAATCGCTGGGGGCGTTTTAGTCGAATCCCCGGAGCTGACCCATTGGCGATGCTGGTATGCTTGCGAGGTGAACCGGTTGGCTTTCGCCAACCAGGCGCCTGAACCGGATGACACTGGCAGTTTCACCGGCGAGCCACGCCATCTGCTTAACATGATGGCGGCGGCACGCGACGTGCTCGCTGAAATCTGGTCGAACACCAAAGCGACACAAGATGACAAGGTAGCGCGCTCGAATTGGGTGTGGACTTGCCTGCGCTTCGAGACATCTCCCGCTCTGGAATGGTCGACAGCGAGCGAGGCGGCTCAGCTTACGCTGATGGCAACGGTCATGTTCCATGCCGCCGACCTTCCGCTCATTTCTGCGATGAAGGCCGACCCTCTGCCTGAAGAAGCGCACCAGCCCTACATGGATTGGTTCGTACAGACCGTGCTCGACGCTCGGTGCGCCGTGGACCCAGCATTGGGTGAGAGTTTTGCGCGGCAAGTGGCCACCTTGCTCGTGCCACAACTTAATCGTGATACGGACGACGAAGACGCCCGCGCTGCGCAGATGTACATGAAGGTTATCGTCGGGCGCTATCTCGAGCTGTTTTCTGACAAATGGCGCGATCGCATTCTCGCCCATTGTGATCTCGCTGCCAAGATCGGCGCGACGTCCATCATGGCACTCGATTTCGGAGAGGTCTCTGTACCTGCATCTGCGATCGAGGAAGCGTTGGCCGGTGCGACAAGCGAAGTAACGCCGGAACGCCCAGCCTCAGTCGAAATACCATTAGCTGACGGGCACAAAGCCACGCTGACCGTGCGTCGGGAGTCGACGGGGCATTTGTCCGCCGATATCGAAGCTGACGACGAAACGGCTCACCTCGACACATTTCTGGTCGCAGTGACGCTTCCCGACCCCGACGCCCGGCTAGAAGCTCTCCAAGCCAATCCAGCGGCTCTTGATCTTCCCAAGGAACACATGGCGGCAACGTTGCGTGAGATCGCGTCGTTGCCGACATTGACGGAGCGTGTGCTCCGGCAGAAAGCGGCATTCGATCTGGAATTCGTCCGCCGCCTCGATCGGGTTCGCGATCAGCTCACTCATAAACAAACAGTAGAGTTGTCTGATCTTTCGCTGCCTGACCCCGAAGCGATTGCGCAGTATCTGCGCCTGAACGAGCCATACCGGACGCACACGGGCACGTGGCTTGCCGAAATGACGGCAGCACTCATTGACGACCACGGCATGGAGACGGCTGTCCGGCGCCTATGCGCGGTTCCGTTCGATCTTCCTGGTGAACTCACCGAGCGGCTCGCAATGGTCGATGTGAAATCCCGCCAGATCTCTAGCGCCGCCCACGCCCGGCTCTACTTGAAGGCCTCGGGCGTCGAGGTGAATTCCGGGCGCCAGAACGAGTTGCTCAGCGTCTTTCTCGACCGGCTGGAGGTGCAGTCAAAAATTATGGCCGCTCTTCTCTGGAAGGGCGTGCGGCAACTGGGACGATCGGAAGCGTGGAAACGCCTCCACCCAGATATTGGGTATGCTTTCCTCTGGGTATGGGCCGACCGCCTTACCTCCAGCATTACTTCGACGGCTGTCGACACCGACAAGGCCAGCGAAATCATCCGGCGATCGGAGTTGGCTGACCTCACGCACATGTTTGCAGCCGATCGCCGACTTCCTTGGTACAGGCATGACACATTCAATATCGACGAAGCTGGCGTCACGGCGGCTCTGATCGCCGATGTACTGCCTTCGCTCGATTGCAAAAGTCTGCCAGCGGATTTACGTGATCGACTGTTTTCAAAAGTCGGGACCGAAGCGAACGGCTCTTGGTACCCTCGGATCGACTTGGCCTTTCCGGTGACCGACGAATCATCCGTATGGACAAGCAAAGATGCGGTTGCTGCCGTAATAGCGTCCGAGGCCTTCCGGGTCATGAAGCCGTTCGACGAACGAAATGCCGACCTTTACGTGCTGGCGCTCATTGCAGAACCGGTGCCACCGCAAAACCCCTTCCTCATACCCACCCTGTTAGCTGGCTCTGATCTGTCGGTGCTCTCGGAGAACACAGTCAAGGCACTCGGTACTTACCTTGACAACGTTCTGGACGAACATGCAGCCGACGCTGACGACCCCTTATACCGGCATGCGCAAAGCATCAGGGCAGCCTGCTCGGGGGTACTAAACGATGACGCGGAGCTCGACGCCGCCCTCGCACTCATAGGGTTGCAATTTCATGCTAAGCACGGCCACCAGAAAACGGGGTATGTGCTAGACCCTTCACGATCCCCGGTACATCGAGATTTTGCGCATCTGGTCGAAATGGTCATGGCCGCATCGCGGCACAGGCCTGGAAGTCCTGCCGTGAAAATAGCCGCCATGGCCGAAACATTCGGAAAGATACCAGACTTGTGGCCTGGCGCTCGGCAAGGGCTCATCGAATTGTTGGATCGCATGACCGACATGCTCGAGGCCAAGCTCGTGGCCGTTCTCTGGCCTTTCCTCTTGAAGCTGCGCGCCGAGCCCTAGTTGCGCGCCTCGCGCGAAGGTCAGCGCGCTCGCTCGAGTAGAGGTATTGGAACCCCAATCATTCGGGGTTGGGCAACCGGTCTTGTGAACTACAGCCGATTTGGCTGACCAAATACCCTGTTCGCGCCAAGCTTAGGTTGGTCGGATGAGCCAAGACCGGAGCAGCGGTATAATAGTCCAGTACTGCGACCTCGATTAGAGCTGCGCGCCAAGCGCCGAAGTTCGAAGTCAAGTCAGACAAGTCCCTTAAATGGGGCGCGCGTGGTTGCCGATACCCCGGCCACGGAGGGCGCCTTAGAATCTTTCAATATTGAGCTTTCGCTCTTTCTCGGGGCACGTCACCCCTGTCATACGATTGATACAGGCTCACTCTCCCAACCAGCCGGCTGGGAACGAACATCCCCGTCTGCGAGACGACGAACTGCAGCGTCAACGATCATGCCGCACGCGTCCTGCTCGCCGTTCCTCTGGAACCTAACCTCGACTTGCGGTCGCACCGCCAGCTCGACACTTCTGCGCAGCATTCTTTCTGCGTCCACGCCAACGATAAGTGCAGCTGCAGTGGCCAAGTCACCTATCGTGGCGGCCTCGATGCGCTTGCGACTTCGAAAGAGTTCTAAGTCATCAAACCGTACGTGGAGTGTCAACACCTTCGCGCGCGCTTCAATCTGTCGTCGCAAAACGATACTAGTACCCCAGAATTTGGTCGCGCTGATCAGGGCAATTGCGTTCCGCCCGTCAAGTCCTCCCTTCTTTACGCTCTTGGGGACCCATGGAAAGCTGAAGGGCTTGAAGCCGTCGACTGCGATTCTCAGCCCTCTCGGACTCTGAGGAAATAACATGCAAGCCTCGTCCGTCCATCCTCTGAAAATATCGTAAGGCGACACCTCGCCGGACAATTTAAATCCAGAAATCCATCGGCCATCCATCGGACGCAATTCTGCCGGTGTCAGGTCGGGCATCACGGGCAGCGGATCGATGTCGTTCTTGCGGCCATTCGACAGTGGATGTCGGGGCAGCTCCGGATCATCGACTTTTCCGCCTCTCGATCGATCGTAGATTAACCGGCACGGGACGCCCAGTCCTACTAGGTCGCTGACGCCTTCTTGGACACCCGCAAGCAGCGGGTGCCGCGTCGTACCGAACAGAGCACGCTCAGTCAGCCAGTGCTCCGCAGACCACAACGTGCCGCGTGTGGTTGGCGCATCCGGCCGAGCGTCCACCATCCGGTTTGCATAGCGTCGCATGGCGTCATAGTCCGCTGCCCATTTCGGGCGGCGCGCCGTCGTTACTGCCAGATCGATATCGCCCACGGTTTTGGCACCGCGTAATACACTGCCGAAGAGCCACACTTGCTCTACATATCGAACGGCATCTTCGTCGTCGTTCAATGCTTGGACGCGACTGAGGAAATGATCAAGTACAGGCAGTGCGCGGCCCAGCGGTCTACGAGGTCTGGCTTTTGCATAAACGATCATCTCGCCGCGCTTCGACACCTTGTAGGAGCCGTCCGAGAACTCGATAAGCCCTCTATCGAGGCATTCTTCGAATACGATGGCGCCGTCTCGCCTTTGTTGAAAAACCGACTTCAAGTCGATCATGGCCCCAGGAGCCTCAGTTCGCATCAATCCCCGAAGACCGTTCTTGAAAATGGCTGGCCTATAGTTCGCGATCAAAAGCTCTTTATCAAAAGTGATGCCCATATCTGACAAAAGACACACACAGACAGGGTTCCTGTCAACGAATTCTATCTTCTGATTGTCCGCGCACTTGCTTCGGGAGCAAGGGGTCGGGCTCTCCGATCCGACCATCCTCTTTGGTCATCCCGAAAGCCGGATTCGGCGCTCTTTCTCATTGCGATAGACCCGCGCTCGCGATGCTCGTCTCGTCGAGCAAATCTACCGTTATGGCAACAACTTCCGCCTCAATAAAAGCGGGGCCGCCACTGGTATGCCACCGGTTGCCGCTACGCTTTGCTACACTTACGGCAGATTACGCATCTCGCGAGGGTGCCCAGAATAATGTAGGCCCCAGGCTGCCATGGCTTCGCGAGGCGACAGGATGTTGCTTGCCTCGGCTTCTAGTCCTTCCGCGTATAGACTTCGCCCAAAATCCTCCAGAGCCTGCGCACTCACTCTGAACTCGCCGGCTACGCGGGACTTCCTATCTCGGACGTCGACCGGTTCGATCCGCCACTGCCGCAGCCATGAAATAACGTCGCTCCGCAGATAACGAACGACAGACTTGCCCTTTCGCCCAATTCGCAGATAGGCGGGGCCTCTCTTCATCACCCTCATATTTTGAAGAGTCCTAGGCGACAATCGAAGCATCTCCGCTAATTCAATAGTGGTCAGCATCAAGGGTTCAGCTTTCTCTCTCCTCGAATTTGGACGGTGATCGCAAGACATAAAGGGTCCCTTTTTGGGCAGCTCTATTGCATCTTGGTTATCGCCACTTACTCTAGGTTTTCTGGACCGCGGCAACCACACCGGCTGCGTCGAAGCTGAACTTCACAAAGGGACCCCTTTTGCTATCTCCCGTGCATCGAAACAGTGGAGAACCCCGGCAACCTAGTCGGGTACCGGGATGAAGCCAGATGGTGCTGATTGGTTACGCCCGCGTATCGACGGACGAGCAGAACCCTGCTCTTCAATTCGATGCGCTGACGCGTGCCGGGTGCAAAACGATTTTTACCGAAAGCTCCTCAGGAGCAGCGGTCAGTCGACCGGCCCTCGAAAAGGCACTTAGCGCCCTCCAGCCAGGCGATACCCTCGTAACCTGGAAGCTTGATCGTTTAGGGCGCAGCCTCTCTCACCTCATTAGCATCGTAACGCTGCTCGAATGCCGCGGCGTTGCCTTTCGCAGTCTCTCCGAGTCGATCGACACCGCAACCGCTAGCGGCCGCTTGCTCTTCCATATCATGGGCGCGTTGGCAGAGTTCGAACGCGCACTCATCAGCGAACGCACTAGGGCCGGCATGGCGGCTGCACGCGCCAGGGGCCGCGCTATCGGTCGCCCGCGAAGGCTTCGTCATACCGGCTAGATGACGGATGCTCTTCTCCCGGCTCAGGCCGAGAGCCTCACCGGAGGGCCATGGCGTAGCTACACCTCCCCCAAGCGTAGCTAGGAAATTGCTCTCACGTCTCGCTGCATGTCTCACCCACTCTGCACGCATCAGCAAGTGCAGGAGGACCGCAGTGAGTGCAAGATCTAAAGCAGCGATCGCAGCTCGGCTAAGCATCCGACGTGGTCTCGATGAAAGCGATGCCGCCGTCTATCTCTCATTTTCGCCGAGCTTCTTTCGCAAATTGGTGGAGGCACGCCTGATGCCCCGGCCGCGCGTTGCGGGGGGACGTCGCATCTGGGACATTGAGGAACTCGACCTCGCTTTCAGGCTTCTCCCCAGAGAGGGCGGAGAAGAGGAGCCTGCATTTTCGTCAGACCAGTGCACGGACAGTTGGAACGATTTCGAATGACGTCGATCAAGCTCAAACACGTAGATCGCTTCGTCGATCGACACGGGAAGGTGCGCCACTACTTCCGACGCGGGAAGGGGAAGCGCACCCTATTGCCTGGCTCACCGGGCTCCGCCGTCTTCATGAGCGCCTACCAGAAGGCCCTGGAAGGAGAGGCGGTCAAGGTGGGGGTGCCCGGTCGGGGTGGCCGCGGCTCCTTCGATCACCTCGCTCGCGAGTACTTCGCTAGTCCCGACTTCCTGCGGATCGCACCGCAAACGCGGGTAGTCTACCGAGGCATAATTGAGCGCTTTCTCATCAACGACAGCATCGGCACACGACAAGTCAAGGAGATGACCCGACGTCACGTTCAGATGATCATGGCGAAGCGCGCCACAACTCCCGCAGCCGCCAACAATCTTCTCAAGATGATCCGGATCCTCGTCCACTTCGCCATCGACAATGGCTGGCGCACCGACGACCCGACGGTGCGGATCAAGAAGTTCGCTGAAGGCGAGCACCACACATGGACGGACGAAGAGATTTCTCAGTTCCAGTCACACTGGGCGCAAGGCACTAAAGAGCGTCTAGCCCACGCCTTGTTGCTGTACACAGGTCAACGCGCGTCCGACGTCGCCAAGATGTCGAGCGACGATCTAACGGATGGAGGCATCTGGGTCGTACAGCAAAAAACGAAAGCCAAACTAATGATCCCGATACATCCGGAGCTGAGGGCAGCACTTGTCTCTTCGGCCGGCCAAGCCGGGCCTCTGCTTCGGACCGGTCAGGGGCGAGCTTTCACGTCCAAGGGGCTCAGCAATTACATGGCGGACAAGATCGCCGATGCTGGATTGCCCCAGCGCTGCGTCACGCACGGGCTTCGCAAGGCCGCCGCCCGACGGCTTGCTGAAGCGGGATGCTCCGCCAACGAAATCGCGGCCATCACCGGGCATCGCAAGCTCGAGGAGATCGCACGCTACACGCGCGCCGCCGAGCAGAAGCTGCTCGCCCGGTCTGCGATCGAGCGCCTGACGGAGCGGTCTGCCGCCATCGAATTCCCAAACCTCAATCCAGGTTTTGGAAAAGCGCTCGAGAAAGACAACGAAATCAAGCGCGTGCCAACAGGGTGGCGATCCCGGCAGGGCTCGAACCTGCGACCCTCTGCTTAGAAGGCAGATGCTCTATCCAGCTGAGCTACGGGACCGTATCTAGGACGTAAGGCCGTCTGGCCGGATAAGGCCACGACACCT